>Ga0307439_1002299_pt1 | contig 11392 bp, 9 predicted proteins | sample SalMarWE160490MG_FD_202142 | JGI IMG/M metagenome (GOLD analysis project Ga0307439, IMG submission 202142) | Salt marsh sediment microbial communities from the Plum Island Ecosystem LTER, Massachusetts, United States - WE1604-90 | ecosystem: Environmental > Aquatic > Marine > Intertidal zone >... | reverse complement strand
CACGGGAGTCCGGCTCGGTCTGGGAGATCCCACCCAACCACCCGGCCGCTCGCGACAAGAAGCCGCGCACCTGGCGACCCTAGGCGGGCCTGGGGCAGCCGTAGCGGCAGGGGTTCCACCGGCGCGGCCGGCTGTTGCTCCGCCAGCGGGCTACTCGCCCAGCGGGCTACTCGCCCAGCGGGCTACTCGCCCGGCGGGCTACTCGCCCGGCGGGCTACTCGCCCAGCGGGCTACTCGCCCAGCGGGCTACTCGCCCGGCGGGCTACTCGCCCAGCGGGCTACTCGCCCAGCGGGCTACTCGCCCAGCGGGCTACTCGCCCAGCGGGCTACCAGGGCGCCGGGCTGCCGTCGGCCGCTGAAGCCAGATTCGCTACGTACCACTCGCCGTCGACTTGGTGCAACAGCACCCAGACCTCCGCCTCTGACTCGAGCGGCCCCACGGCGTAGACCAGGTCGGGCCCCACGTCGCCGACGAATGTCGAGCAGTAGTCGCCCGAAGAGGCCGTCTCGCACGGGCCGCCGTAGGTGAAGCCCTGACTGACGATGAACTCCTGGATGGCCTCGTCCGGGTCCGGGTGGCCCGAGGTCCAGTACGAGGGCTCGGGAGTCGGCTCGGGAGTCGGCTCCTCGGTTGGCGCCGGCGTCGGATCGTCCGACGGCTCGCCGGTCGGCTCCTCCGACGGCTCGCCGGCCGGCGCCTCGGTCGCCTGGTCGGTGGCCGCTGGAGTGGGCTCCGGAGAGCTGGCGTTGATGCCCAGCTGCTCGGAGATCCGGGGCCAGGTCAGGACGATGCCGGCGACGAGGGCCAGCACTGCGGCCAGGCCCACCAGGCGGACGATCATCCCCGGGCTCCAGCCCCGACGGCCCGCCGAGGCCGAGGGCGGGGGAGGCGGCACTTCGTCGAGGGGAGGCGGGGGCGGGGGAGGCAGGTCGGCCCACTCCGGCGGGGGCGGCGGGGGCGGAGGAGCGGCATCCGGGGCGAGCGTCGCGCCGCACTCGGCGCAGAACTTGCTCGCCTTCTCGATCTTCGCTCCACAGCTCTGGCAGAACATGGCTTGCTCCGCTGCGGGTCGAACGGCCTGTACTCGTGACGATAGGTCACCCGCGGACGTGTTGCAGGGCCGTTCGTCATGCCGCCTGCCCGCGCTCCGGGCCCCTACCCTGGCCGGCAGGGGCGGCGTAGGATGGCCCGGGAACCTTCGGCCGACTGGAGGCATTCCATGGGCCCGGCGCGTCTGCTGCCCGCCGGGGCGACCGGAATGGTCGCTCTGCTCATGTCCGCCCTGGCCATCGTCATGACCCTCGCGGCTGTGACCGGGTGGTTCGCCGGCTGGCCTCTCCTGACCAGCTGGCTGCCCGGCGCTGTCCTGGCAGGGGGCATCGCGGCAGCCTCTCTCGCGGCCTGGAAACTGGCACCTGGACGCCGCAGGCCCGCACGGGGCGGGGGCCACACGGCGACAGCCGACCGGAACGGGGCTGAGGCCTTCCGCGAGGCCTTCGCCGGCATCCTGTCCCATGAGCTGCGCACCCCCATCACCTCCATCCACGCCGCGGCGACCCTCCTCATGCGGGCCGGCCTTGACGACGAGCAGCGCGAGGAGCTGCTGGTCGACGTCATGGAGGAGGCCGAGCGGTTGCGACACCTGGTGGAGGACCTGGTGGTCCTGACCAGGGCCGAGCGAGGGACGATCCAGATCCACACCGAGCCGGTGCTCCTGCCGCATATCCTGCGCAAGGTCGTGGAGCGCGAGCGCCTGCGCTGGCCCGATCGCCGCATAGAGCTGTCCGTCGCCGGCTCGCCGCCGGTGGCCCAGGCCGAGTCGGCATTCGTGGAGCAGGTCGTTCGTTGCCTTGTGGGGAACGCCGCCAAGTACTGCGCGGCCGGGTGCCGGATCGACGTCGTCGTCGACTCCGACGAAGGCGCCCCTCGGGTGCGCGTCCTCGACAGAGGTCCGGGCATCGACCCGGCCGAATCGGCCCGCCTCTTCGAGCTCTTCTATCGCTCGACCAGGACTGCCCACATGCCCGGTTCTGGAATAGGCTTGTTCGTGGCCCAGAGGCTCGTCGAGTCGATGGGCGGCGTCATCTGGTGCTGCCCCCGCGACGACGGCTCGGGTGCGGAGTTCGGCTTCAGACTCCTGCCCCAAAGCGAGGAAGCGTGACGTGGGCGTCGAGATCGAGCGCAGGTTCCTGGTCCGCGACCGGGCGATCGTCGAGGGGATCGCCGGGATCCGGATCTGCCAGGGCTACCTGTCGCTCGACCCGGAGCGGACCGTGCGCGTCCGCCTGGCCGGCACTCGGGCCTCCCTGACCATCAAGGGCATCAGCTCCGCCAGCGGCACGACCCGGGCCGAGTACGAGTACGAGGTCCCCGTCAATGAGGCCGAGGAACTGCTCGATGCCATGGCCCTGAGGCCGCTCATCCAGAAGGTGCGCTACCGGCGGACCGTGGGCCGGCTGGTCTGGGAGGTCGATGCCTTCGAGGGTGAGAATGAGGGGTTGATGATCGCCGAAGTCGAGCTGCCGTCGGAAGGGGCTGCCCTCATCCTGCCGGACTGGGTCGGGGACGAGGTCACGGGCGATCCGCGCTACTACAACGCCAGCCTGGTGACGCACCCGTACTGCGAGTGGAGGCCCGATCGCTCGGGCTGACACCCAGCTGCCGCACATAGGGGCGACCCCCGACCTGGAGATCGGGGGTCGCTTTGTGGCCGGGTGGTGGCCGGCCGGGCTATGCGGCCGGGCTGGCGGCCGGGGCAGTGGGGCTGGCGGCCGGGCTGGCTGCCGGGGCAGTGGGGCTGGCGGCCGGACGCTTGTCCCGCAGCAGGCCCAACGCCTTGCGGCAGGCCTTGGCCTCGGCGACGGCGGTACGCAGCTGGGCCCGGGCTTCAGCCAGCTTGGTTCGGGCGTCAGCCAGGACGGGCCCGGCCGTGCCGGCGTTGAACTGGGCGACCGTGAGCGGCAGGACCGCGTCGGGGATGGGGCCGGCCAGGGCCATGGCCTTGTCCACGGCGGCGTTCATCCTGGCCAGGTGGGCTCTGGCGTCCGTCACATCCTTGCCGGCAGCCTCGGCCTGGGCGATCAGGTCGCTCAGCTTCTGGTCGATGTCCTCGAAGCGCTCGTCGGCTGCCAGCGCGCGGTCGGCTCCCAGCACAAGGTTGACCTTGGGGGCGACGAGGGCGTAGACGCGGAAGTCGGTGGCGATCTGGCGGATCTCGGTCTTGAGAGCGGCGATGTCCGTCTCGGCATCGATCTTGGCCTTGAGGTCGAGCAGGCCGTTCTTGGTCGTTCGGACCTCATTCGTCAGGTGGGCGGCGTGGTTGGCCGGCGCGAACTCCGCCTTGTCGATGCGCGTGGTCAGCATGTCCAGGATGGTGATCCGCCGGGCGATCTCGCAGTCGCCGAAGGCCTTCAGCTCCTCCAGCGTCGGCCGGTCGCTGACGGCGTCGCGCTCCGGGCGGCAGATGGTCCGGCCGGCAGGGCCCCCGGATGGGGTCGGCGACGGGTCGGCCGCCACCACGATAGCGGCCGTCGAGACCACCATCACCGTGGCCAGGGTCAGGCCGCCGAAGAGCGAGCGAGTCATCGATCTCATGTCTTCTCCTATGTGAGCTGCCGGCTATTCGCCGCCGTAGGCCCCGCCGTCCGACTCTACGAGCGAGGTATCGAGCCCGCTCAGGAACTGGTCCAGGGCCGTCAGGTCGGAGTCCACGGCGTCGATGGCGGTGCCGGGATCGAAAGTGGGCGCCGGTGAGGCGGCGTCCGTTGTCTCCGGCGACGGGGATCCCGCCGCCTGGAGGTCGAGCGTCTGGTCCGCCTCCGCCGGGATGGCCGGAGCGACAGGCTCGGTCCCTCCTGCCCCGGAGCTGCCACGACCACAGGCGGCCACGACAAGCGCAGCGGCCAGCAGCGCGCTGGCAATCCCGAGGGCCGGTCTGGTGTGACGGTTCAACGCGCTACCTCCAAGTCGAGCTGACGTGACGCCGAAATGCTCGAACCGGCGCCTTCGGGCAGTTCGGACGGCAGGTAAGCGCCGTGTAAGGCGCATAGGGCCACTGTCGTGTTGTCATTGGAGGCCGCGGCGGGTACGTTGTGCATGGCGCCTGGTGGCAGGAGACAGAGCGCCCTCTTCGATGGTGGGAAGGGGGCGGGCGCCAGGCACGCAGATCGGCCCACGACAGTCGCACCGTCACGCGATGGATGTCAACGAAGCGCTTGAGGCATGGCAGGCTCAGTACTCGGGCCAACCGCCCGTCGGCTTCATGCTGCGCTTCACCCATGAGGCAGTCTGGACCCGCATCCACTACCTGCACCAGGGTTTCGAGCCCCGCACCGTCGACGACGCGCGGCGCATGGCGGCTCACTTCGACGCGATCTGCACGGCTCTCTTCAGCGGGGCCACTGTGCTGGTCACGGCCATCCAGTTCGAGCCCAGCGTCGAGGAGAGCGCGGCCCTGCGCGCGGCCGGGGCGCGCCCGATAACCCCGCCGTCGGGCTGGCTGGAGAGCCTCGAGGACTACATCTCGGATCCCGGCCGGGCGGAGTGCGCGGCCTCGACCATCGCCTGGCGGCGCGGCTGCCTCAACGATCTGTGGTTTGCCGTGGCGCGTGATCGGATCGAGCGCCTGGCAGTCTTCAGCCCGGCCACGGGCGACGCCTTCTGCCCCTACCCCGGGGGCGCGGACATCTTCGTCTGGGGCTCCGAGCGGCGGCTCCAGCTCGGCTCTCGATTCGAGGCCCGGCAGCGGATGGCGCCCCCGATCCCGCTCTATCCTCGACGGAGCGGTCGTGCCGTTGCGGATCGCGGCTGACGCTTTCAGGGTCTGGCGGGCAGCCACGAGAACATCCAAACTACGGCCATGAGCCCCAAGACGACAGCCAGGCCACCTTCTCGCAAGCCCACTCCCCGGGCCGCCGCCAGGTCGGCCGGGCCCGCTGGTTCGGCGCCCCCCAAGCCGACGTCCTCGACCCCGCCGACGAAGGCCGACATCGCCCGATACCGGGAGAACCTGCAGGGCGAGGTGGACGCCATCGCCCTGTACTCCGTTCTGGCCGAAGAGGAGTCGAGCCAGACGCTGAAGGAGTTCTACACGCGGATGGCCGCGACCGAGACTGTCCACGCCAACGTCTGGCGCAAGCAGCTCGAGGCCGCGGGCATCGACACCGGCAAAGTCGGCCCGGCGTGGCGGGCCCGGGTTCTGATGTTCGTCGCCCGGCGTTTCGGGCCGAGCCTCGTCGTTCCCACCATCGCCGAGCGCGAGGGCGCGGACGAGGCCATGTACGACGACCAGCCGGAAGCCCTGTCCACGATGCCCGGCGACGAGCGCTCCCACGCTCGCCTGTTCCGCGAGCTGGCCGCCGGGCGCGGGATGGAAGGCGGTGCGATCGCCCGCATCGAGGGCCGACACCGCGGCGGCGGTGGCAACCAGCTCCGGGCGGCCGTCCTGGGCGCCAACGACGGCCTGGTCTCCAACCTCTCTCTGGCCATGGGCGTGGCCGGCGCCTCAGGAGGCGGTCGGGCTGTGCTGGTCGCCGGTTTCGCCGGCATGCTGGCCGGGGCGCTGTCGATGGCGATCGGGGAGTGGCTCTCCGTCCAGAGCGCCCGAGAGCTGTTCGCTCACCAGGTCAAGGTGGAGCGCGAGGAGCTGCTCAACGTCCCCGAAGAGGAGGAAGAGGAGCTGGTCCTCATCTACCAGTCGAAAGGCCTCGGGGCCGACCAGGCCCGGCTGATGGCGAAGTCGATACTGGGCAGCGACCTCGACAGGGCGGTGGACACGCTGGCCCGCGAGGAGCTGGGCATCGACCCGGAGGAGCTGGGCGGCTCGGCCTGGGTCGCGGCCATCACCTCGTTCTTCCTGTTCGCCGTCGGCGCGATCGTGCCGGTCCTGCCGTTCGTCTTCGCCGAGGGCGCCGTGGCCGTGGCCACCTCGGTGGTCATCAGCGCCGTGGCGCTGTTCGTCGTGGGCGGCGCGATCACCGTGGTCACCGGCTCGAGCGTTCTGCGGACCGGAGGCCGCCAGGTCCTGCTCGGCATGCTGGCCGCGGCTGTCACCTTCGGCTTGGGCTCTCTCGTGGGCCAGGCGGTCGGGTAGCCGGCCGCGCCCGCAGCCGTGAGCCGCGGGCAGGTGGGGATTGGGGATAACTCGGCCGGCGGCACCGTGTAGGCTGAGACCGACACTCTGTGCCCGAAGAGTGCGGCCCATCTACGTCACGGAAGGCCCACCTGCGGAAGCAGATGCCGTGAAAGCAGCCCACACTCGGTTGCATGTGAACAGGCACCTCCTCGGCGCCCGAGACGTCGGAGCGGCCTACGTTCGCATCGCCCGGCTCGCCCCTGCGGGTGGCAGGGGCCTGGTCGCGACGCTCGTCATCCTCAACCTGGTCATGGGCGTGCTGCCCGTGCTCTTCATCCTGGGCGCGAGCATCATGATCGGGCGCGTCCCGGCCGCGGTTGCCGGGGGCGTGGGCTCCGCCGAGTGGGGTGCCCTGGTCGTCAGCTTCGTGCTGGCCGCCTCCGCCTTCCTCGTCGAGCAGCTGCTGGCGCCGATCAAGGTCTCGCTGGGCGAGCTCCTGGCTCGGCGCATCGACGGCCAGATCTACCGCCGCCTGATCCATGCCTCCCTGCTCAGTGACGGCATCGGCCCGCTGGAGGACCAGGGCCTGCTGGACGAGCTGAGCCAGGCGGTGACCACGCTCGAGCAATCGGTTCGCACCCCCGGGCTGGCCTGCTCCGGCCTGCTGGCCCTCATCGCCCGCTACACGCAGCTCGTCGGCGCCGCGGCCCTGGTGGCGGTCGTGTTCGCCTGGCCGGCCGCTCTGGTCCTGATCGCGGTGACGATGGGCTTCCGGACGGCTCAGCGTGGCGGCCACCGCAAGGCCAGCAGGTTCTTCGCCTCGGACATGGGCCGGCGGCGAGAGGCGCGCTACATCCGCGCCACGGCGATGCACGCCCCGGCGGCGAAGGAGATCCGGGTCTTCGGCCTGGCCGGCTGGCTGACCGGGCGGTATCACGACATCCAGATGGCTACGTACGGGCTGCTGTGGGCCCAGCGCCGTCGCATCTTCCTCTACCCCTACATCGTGGCCACCGTCTTCGGGTTCGTTGCGGCCGGGGCGGTCCTGGGGGCGATCGGCGGGGCGGCTTCGGTGGGGGCGATCGACCTGACCCAGTTCGCCCTGGGCGTTCAGGCTGCCCTGGTGGCGGTCCGCCTGGGCGAATTCTTTCCCGAGTCGGACCTGCAGACCCAGTACGGCATGATCGCCTACGATGGCGTCCAGGCCTTCGAGCGGGGCATCGCCAGGACGAGCGCCCGGGCCGTCCAGCTGGAGCCGCGTCTGGACCCAGCCGGCCACCCCCGCAGCGAGATCCGATTCGAGGACGTGGATTTCGCCTACCCGGGCTCCGAGCGGCCGATCCTGGACAGGCTGAACCTGACGATCCCAGCCGGCCGCTGCACCGCCATCGTCGGCCTGAACGGGGCCGGCAAGACGACGATCATCAAGCTCCTGGCCCGGCTCTACGAGCCGACCGTGGGACGAGTGCTGGTCGACGGCCAGGACATCCGCTCCTTCCCGGTGCCCGACTGGCGCCGCCAGATCGGCATCATCTTCCAGGACTTCAATCGCTACGAGTTGACCGCCGCCGAGAACATCGGCTTCGGGGCGATCGAGATGGCCGGCGACCGCGACAGGGTGCGCGCGGCCGCGCGGCGGGCCGGCATCCTGTCCGCCCTGGAGCGCCTGCCAGACGGCCTCGACACGCCTCTGGCCCGCCAGTACAAGGGCGGCGCGGAACTGTCGGGTGGGCAGTGGCAGCGCGTCGCGATCGCCCGCTCCATCTTCGCCATCGAGAACGGGGCGTCGTTTCTGGTCCTGGACGAGCCGACGGCGGCCCTGGACGTGCGGGCCGAGGCGGCCTTCTTCGACAAGTTCGTCGACGTGACCCGCGGCGCCACGGCGTTGCTCATCAGCCACCGTTTTTCCAGCGTGCGCCACGCGGACAACATCGTCGTGCTGGCGGGGGGGCGGATCATCGAGCAGGGCAGCCACGAGGAGCTGATGAGCGCCGACGGTCGCTACGCCGGCCTGTTCCGCCTCCAGGCGGAGCGCTTCGCCGCCGACGGGGAGTGGTTGGAGGTGGAGGGGGATCTCGACGTCCTGACCCGCGAGGCACCTGCGCCGCGACCGCTGCCCGAGGCGCAGCGATGAGGCAGACGGTGCGCACCGCGCTGTGGTTGCTGCGGATCTCGTGGCGGCAGAGCCGGGTCAAGACGGCCGCGGCGCTGCTGCTGATCCTGGGCAAGGGGATCTCCATGCCGCTGGCGGCCCTGGCCCTGCGCTGGCTGACGGACGCCGCGCTCGCCGGTGACCTGGTCGGCGCCTGGGCCGCCGGCTTCGTCGTCTCGCTCTTCACCATAGCCGCGCTGACCTTCGGCCACTTCGCCCACATCGCCTACTTCGAGCTGTCGGAGATCAACGCTCTCGTGGAGGACGAGCAGCTCATCGCCCTGGCCAACGGTTCGCCCGGCATCGAGCACCAGGAGCGGGCCGACTACGCCGACCGGGTCATCGTCCTGGAGCGGGAGATACAGCAGATACGGAACGGCTTATACGCCGTGCTGTCGCTGATCAGCCTGGCCCTGGGCCTCGCTCTGACGGGCGTCATGCTGACGATGGTCAATCCCATCCTGCTGCTCCTTCCGGTCGTCGCCATCCCGCCCCTGATCACCGGCCAGCGGGCTCAGGCGACGGAGGATCGCGCCCGCCAGGAAGCGGCGGAGGACCTGCGCCTGGCCACGCACCTCTTCCATCTGGCCACCGAGGCCGGCCCGGCCAAGGAGCTGCGCGTCTCGCGCCTGGCGGGGGAGATAGAGCGGCGCCACGACGACCTGTGGGGGCGGGCCAGCGGACGCCTGTGGCGGGCCCAGATCAGGGCCGCCGCCCTGCGGGCCGTGGGTCAGTTGGTCTTCGCCGTCGGGTACGTGGCCGGGATCCTGCTGGTGGTCAACGACGCCATCTCCGGCCATCGCAGCGTGGGCGACGTGGTCCTGGCGATCACGCTCGCCGCCCAGGTCAACCAGCAGGTATCCCAGGCAGTAGGGTTCCTGCACGACCTGGGACGCATCTCGCGCGCCTACGCCTTGTTCGATTGGCTGGCCCGCCAGGTCGCGGAGACGATGCCCCGGGTAGCGGACCAGCCCGTGCCCGAGCGCCTGGTCAGCGGACTGCACCTGAGGGACATCTCCTTCCGCTATCCCGGAACGGATCGGACCGTCCTGGAGAACGTGAATCTCGACATCCCGGCCGGCTCGACGATCGCTATCGTCGGCGAGAACGGGGCGGGCAAGAGCACGCTGGTCAAGCTGCTGTGCGGCTTCTACGCGCCCACCTCGGGCTCGATCACGGTCGACGACGCCGACCTTGCTCGGATGCCGGTCGAGGCCTGGCGAGAGCGCATCGCGGCCGGCTTCCAGGACTTCGCCCGCTTCGAGTTCGTGGCGCGGCGCACCGTAGGCGTCGGCGACCTGCCGTCGATCGACGTCCAGCCCGCCGTGGAGGCGGCGTTGTTCAGGGCCGATGCCTCAGACGTGGTGCGGCGCCTGGATCGCGGGCTGGCTACCCAGCTCGGCAAGTCGTACGCCGACGGCGAAGAGCTCTCCGGAGGCCAGTGGCAGAAGCTCGCCCTGGGCCGGGCGATGATGCGTGAGGAGCCGTTGTTGCTGGTCCTGGACGAGCCCACCGCGGCCCTCGACGCGCAGGCTGAGCACAACCTCTTCGAGCGGTACGCGGAGGGGGCACGGCGGGTCGGCCAGGCCACCGGAGGCGTCACCGTCCTGGTGTCGCACCGCTTCTCGACCGTGCGCATGGCCGACCAGATCCTGGTCATGGATGAGGGCAAGCTCACCGAGATGGGCACGCACGCGGAGCTGATGAGGAGCCGCGGCCTGTACGCCGAGATGTACGGTATCCAGGCCGGCGCCTACGGCAAGGCTCGTCGTCCAACGGCACCCGACCGAACCGCCTCGGGCAAGGTTGGCGTCTTCGATCTGCCAGACTGGGCCGCCGAGCTCAGCCTGGACAACCTGCCCGGCGGCTTGAGCTGGCTGCGCACGCGAGAGTACGGCGGGACATGGCTCAACGGCCTGGACCCGTGCCTTCGCTCGTGCGTCACGAGGTGGGGGCTCGCCCTGGGCCATCCGATCTGGGGCGGGACGACCTCGCTGGTCGTCGACGTCTGCCTTTCCGACGGAACCCCGGCCGTTCTGAAGATCCAGTACGCCGATCGAGAGTGCGAGCACGAAGCCGCGGCACTCAAAGTCTGGAGCGGGGACGGAGCGGCGCGCCTGTACGCTTACGATCCGGCGCAGCACGCGCTGCTGCTGGAGCGCTGCTGGCCCGGCACGTACCTCGCCGACGCGGAGATCGGCGCCGAGGAACAGCTCGGCGTCATGATCGACATCGCGCGCCGGCTGTGTGCCCCGGCCGGAAGGCCGTTCGGGCGGCTGGAGGACGAAGCCGCTTTCTGGGTCGAGCGGATCAGGAACCTGCGCGACAGCACGGACTTGTGGGAGCGGCGCCTCTCCGACGCGGCCATCGACGCCCTGCGGGCAGTCGGCTCCACCCAGGGCGAGCAGGTGCTGCTCAACATGGATCTGACCGCCAGCAACATCCTGGCGGCCGAGCGTCAGCCCTGGCTGACGGTCGACCCCAAGCCCGTGCTCGGGGAGCGTGAGTTCATGGCCTCGCCCATCGTCCGCACCCACGCCCTTGGCCACTCACGAGCGCAGACGCTCAATCGCCTGGATCGCGTCACCGACGAGCTGGGCCTCGATCGCGAGCGGGCGCGGCTGTGGACGATCGGCCATGTGCTCGCCTGGGCGCGCTGGAGCCCGCACATGGAGCAGCAGGTGGACGTCGTTCGCTGGCTCGTCGACGACTGAGGCAGGTGCGGCCGCCGCTCCGCCGGCCCCACCTTCGCTCCTGGCCGCGATGCGGTACGCTCCGCGCCAATGAGCAGCGAACCGGCGACCACCCCCGAACGAGGCGACTTCATCCGTGACATCGTCGCCGCCGACCTGCGCGAAGGTCGGCACAAGACGATTGTCACGCGCTTCCCGCCGGAGCCCAACGGCTACCTGCACATCGGCCACGCCAAGAGCATCTGCCTCAACTTCGGGATCGCCCGCGAGTTCGGCGGCCGCTGCCACCTGCGCTTCGACGACACCAACCCCACCAGGGAAGAGCAGGAGTACATCGACTCCATCCAGGCCGACGTGCGCTGGCTGGGCTTCGACTGGGGCGAGCATCTCTACCACGCCTCGGACTACTTCGAGCAGCTCTACGAGTGGGCCGTCCACCTGATCAAGACCGGCAAGGCCTACGTCGACGAGCT
>Ga0307439_1002279_pt1 | contig 11461 bp, 10 predicted proteins | sample SalMarWE160490MG_FD_202142 | JGI IMG/M metagenome (GOLD analysis project Ga0307439, IMG submission 202142) | Salt marsh sediment microbial communities from the Plum Island Ecosystem LTER, Massachusetts, United States - WE1604-90 | ecosystem: Environmental > Aquatic > Marine > Intertidal zone >... | reverse complement strand
GAACAACGGTGAAAAGATGCGGTTAACGGCAAGGTCTATCCAAAGAATTGTTGCTAAGTATGCAAAAAGATGTGGCTTAGCAATCGAGGCAACCCCTCATACCCTGAGGCATTCTTTTGCCACAGACTTGTTGATAAGTGGGGCTGACATTCGCTCTGTCCAGGAAATGCTAGGCCATGAAAGTATTAGAACAACTCAGGTTTATACTCATGTTACTAACAGGCATCTAAAAGAGGTTCATAAAGCTTTCCATAGTAGAAATAAGCAAGGATAAATTTTATGTCAAGGAAGAATAGGAAGTTTACAGAAACGGGATTGCCGTGGCATATTGTTGAGGAAGCTGTCAATCTTGAGATCGAATGGCTGAGGCAGGTTATCGTGCCAGGACCCGCGGAAAAAGTACCCGGGTGTGATGAATGTCCATATACTTTTAGGAAAATGGCTCTCTTGATTATTACAGGCACAATTAAAGCAAAGGAATTTATTGCTAGAGAGGGGCATGACTTATGGGATGATTTGACCCAGAAGCATGGCGTTAAAAAATCCGCACGCCATGGTGGTAGCTGGCACAGAAGAATGATGGACGTGATTACTGAATACTTTAAAGATAAGGGATTCGAGGTAATTCCTGAACCCTTCCTCAATAAAGGACGTGCTGATTTAGGTATATATAAGGATGGCTACCCAAATTTGTTTGCCGAAGTAGGCACTGTCTCTCCTTATAAGTTGTGGTGGAACTTACAGATGCTGACAAATGCTAAGATTCTAATAGTGCCAGATGATAAACGAGCTATAGAATTTACCTGCCGCGATGATAAAGGTGACGTATTGCGCAGTGCACAGAAAAAAGGACCAATTTAAAATGCTGCCTCACATTGATGACTTTCTTCTAAATCTTCAGGCTAATAAGTATTCTCTTGAAACAGTCTATAACTACGAACGAGATTTAAATGTTTTCAACAATTTCCTGGATGAAAGCAAAATTGAGTTTGATAAGATTGATAAGCGCGCTATAACCTACTACAAAGCGTATTTAGTTTCGCGTGATCGCAAAACAGCGAATCTGGGAAGGCAAGGCGAAAAACAGCTTGATTCCAGCTCCATAAACCGCATGCTGTCGGCGCTGAGAGCTTACCTGCGCTACTTAATTGACGTTGATTACCATTGTCCCTTGCCGCCTGAAGCGGTCAAATTAACCAAGGCTGGAAGAAAACATCCCCAGGTAACTGAGCTTGAGGATTTAATTAGACTGATTGAAGCACCAAGTTCGTTAGAGTCGAATATCAAAACGGCTTTAAGGAACCGTGCCATGCTGGAATTGCTATTTGCTACTGGCATGCGCATCTCTGAGCTATGCAATCTAGATCGTAGTCAAATCGACGACACCGGGCGGATTTTTATTACCGGTAAAGGTAGAAAGCAACGCTTCGTTTACTTAACTCCACGGGCCAAACAGCACCTGGATGCATATTTAGGAACCCGCCAGGATAATTGCCCCGCCCTTTTTATCCCTTATGCCGGCAGAAATGTAGCTAAATCACGGAAAAGGATTTCCACCAATTACCTTCAGGATAGAATTAAGAGATACCGGGAGAAATTAAAGATCAACGTCCCCACTTCAGCACACTCATTGAGGCATGGTTTCGCTACCTATCTGGCTGAAGAAGGTGCTAACCCGGCAGCCCTTCAAATTCTCCTGGGTCACGAATCCTTGGATACCACCACCCGCTATGTCCATGCCTCCGATAAGTATGCTGAAGAGACTCACCGCAAATATCATCCTTTGGCTAAGCCGGATTAGAATCAGGCAATTATAACATTATGTCAATTAAAATTAATGGGGGGCTGCCTGCCAGAAATTAAGTGCCAAGCAATGGTACGTGGTGATTAACACCCAGTCTCAAGTAATTTGATTTTCCTTATATCATGGAAAGGTGCTAAAATTACGTTAACCAGGAGGATTAAAATGGGTGATATTTTAGATGAAGTCACGGCGCTTGTCAGATGTAAGGAATGTCCCTGGTATAAAAACTGCCTGACTCCGGTTCAGGTTGGCATTGATGATATCGCACAGTTCAGGATAGCGATGCAGGGGACAAATCTACCTGAACAAGCCAAAAACGAACTAGACCAAGTCATGGAAAGTATGGCCTCTATGAGTCAAGAGATGATTCTTCAGAGCTGCCCTGTATTGACTCAGCGTCTCAAGGAGGATCCCAAACTTGCCCAGCGAATCAAGGAGATGATGCGGAACTGGGGAAAACAAGGAGAGGCTGATGAGTAGTATCCGTGCAAAGTTTGTCTTGCCCTTTCCCCCTTAAGTCCATCTCGATATAAAGTTTACTGAGGCTTTAGAGGACTTTCTTTGGGAGTTAAATATCCATGCCAGAGCAATTAGGCAAAATAGAGAGGCTCGAAGCTGAGCGCTTCAAACAGGGAAAGAAGATTTACCTCGTCCCACTCATATATACTGGCGAGGAAGCTCCTGAAGAATACAAAGAAAAATGTAGTCGTTATTGGCGACAGATAGCAGAACAGATAACCAATTTAACGTCGAAGATCGGGACGGTAAACCAGGTTTACCACGAAGCAATCTTTCAATCTGCTGAGGATGGTATGAAGGCCATGGAGAGGCTGAGTCCAAGCAGTTATCAGATTGCTAAAAATCAGTGTGATAATGGCGCCATCTTCGAGACAATTGAAGAAAGAGAATTATTTGAAGAGGTCATGGACTGGCAGAGATGCCTGATGCTTGGCTTTATAAGTGATAAGGTGGCAAATAAAGTTTCTGAATTCTATGTTGAGGCGGCAAAGAAGAGAAATGAATTTATGGCTAAAAGGATAAGCGAGACGCTTAAAGACGATGAGGCTGGGCTTCTGTTTATTAGAGAGGAACACTCAGTGCAATTCCCCAGTGATATAGAGGTGTTCAGTATCTTCCCACCAGCTCTAGATGAGATACATTGCTGGTACCGTGACCAAACCAGACTAGGGGCAGAGCAACGCGCCGAGGAGAGCAAAGTAAAGACCAAGGGAGAAGCTGAGAGGGTCGAGAAAAAGACCAGGAAAAGGACAAAAAGAGAGCCTAAAGGGTAGTCTTGCTTTGCGGGGTGTCTCATGAACATAAGAAAACCTGCTGTTTCCGGTATGTTTTATGCTGGCACTGCCAGAGAATTAGAAGAACAAATCGAATGGTGCTACCAACATGAGCTTGGACCGGGAGCTATACCCCGGGCGAATAGCAAAGGGCCGAGGGAGATTGTAGCTATCGTTGCCCCTCACGCTGGCTATTATTACTCGGGGCCAGTAGCAGCCCATGCCTATAAGGCGCTGGCTGATGATGGGATATTCGATACCGCAGTGATACTTGGTCCCAACCATACCGGGTATGGGTATCCTGTCTCTCTATGGGTAGGAGCTAGCTGGCATACACCCTTTGGTGAGGTAGAAATAAACAGAGAGCTTGGCCAAAAGCTGTTGGGGAAGATAATTAAAGCAGACGAGACTGCCCATATACATGAGCACAGTATTGAAGTGCAAGTACCCTGGCTTCAATACCTCTATAAGAAGATAAAAATTGTGCCCATAACTATGCTGGCTCAAGACTTGGAAACAGCTCGGGCAGTGGGCAAGGCTATTTCACAGGCTGGTGATAACTTAATAATTATCGCCAGCAGTGATTTCACGCATTATGAACCTCGCTCGGTAGCTATGGAAAAAGATGGCTCTGTGATAGATGCCATAGTTGCCCTTGATGAAGAGGAGCTATATGAACGCTGTAAGCGCCTTAATTGTACCATGTGCGGGTATGGCCCGGTTGCTTCAGCTATTGTCGCAGCCAAAGAAATGAAAGCCTCAAGGGCAAGTTTATTAAAATATGCCACCAGCGGAGACACGAGTGGCGATTTCTCCCAAGTGGTCGGCTACGGTTCCATCGTGATAAAACGGTAAACAATTATCATAGAGAGCTGATTATTTCTCCCTTGACCTCTCCATCAATAGTAAGAATGCCAAAAGAGTCTGCGGCCTTTCCAGGATTGAATAAAAGGATATTGTCGACAACTTTGTTTTGGGACCGGTGAGAATGGCCATAAACTATAATGTCCATCCGGTCTGACTCAAACATTTCCCTTACTCTCTCTTCTATTCCCCAGGGACTGCCTGAGCCATGAGTTATGCCAATTCGTTTACTTCCTATTTCAACTATTTCCTTGAACGGTAGTAGAGTCTTTAGCTCCATTGAATCCATATTACCATGGACTGCTTTTACCTCTCTTAACCGTTTCAACTCTTTAAGGACTTGCACATCGGTGAAATCCCCAGCGTGGATTACCAAATCTACCGTGGAGATGGCATCAATTATCTTTTTAGGGAGATGTTCAAGCATATTTACATGAGTATCGGCAAGCACAGCTATCCGCATAACAAGCCTCCTTGCACTGTATCAGTCCTGGATATAAATTGCGAGCGGCAGATAATCTTAATCGTTAGTTTAAAATGGTATCACCCTGGATGGAAGACTGCAAAATAACTTTACTGATGGTTTTGGGAGGTAACTTCTTTCACCAATTGGATGGTTTTGTCCATACCAGATAGTGAGAATGATAACCCTAGTTGCTTCAGGTCCTTGTAGCCTAATCCTTGGAATAACTTCCCCCCGGCAACTCTGGCCATTTCATCATAAATAGCCGGCCACTCCGGACTCCGCCTCTGAGCACAAAAGAGAATAAAATCACGAAGCTTGGGGGATATGTCACACATATATTATTATTTTATGCCGAGAAACCTAGTTTAACAAACTTGTTTATGGCTGCTGAGGTGCTATCTTCTCCCTTGTTCTTTCCTTGGATAATCCCCTGGTCAAGGCTTGAGTCTCATCCCTTTCCTTTGCCGCATATAAGCCCGGAAAAAATTTTGGGCGAGTAAACCTGTAAGCCGAGTCCTGTACCCCGACCAAGTCGGGGTGGTGACCATCCATCTAGCCCTGATGTTACCATCGGGGTCAAGCGACCAACCCGAGGGCCTCGGCCGAGCACCTTAAACTCACCCCAGAGTCCTGAGACTTTGGAGTAGTTGAGCCCTCTTATTCGGTCTTGCTCCAGGTGGGGTTTGCCCAGCCAACTAGTCTCCTGGTTGCTGGTGAGCTCTTACCTCACCATTTCACCCTTACCCGCACTGGTTAAACCAGCCGCTGGCGGTGTGTTTCTGTGGCACTTTCCATAGGGTCACCCCTCCTGGGTGTTACCCAGCACCCTGCCCGGTGGAGCTCGGACTTTCCTCCCTGGCAGATTAAATCCAGGGCGGTCACCCGGTTTACTCACCCGAATTTATTTTATAGTCAACCAGAACAAAGGTCAAATGCTCGAATTGACCAGAGCAAGATTGCCCGTGGGCAACAACCAGTCCTAAATAATTTAACGCCAACTTTTAAGCTTTGATTTGAAGCTAAAGGGCACAGGCGGGTTGTGGCACAACAACAAAACGCATGCTTGAGGTATAATATAAGAGGATAATGGCAAGGCCCAGCAATACAACCATATCCTGGGCCAAAAGTATAGCTGGAGGTGAACCGATGCAACCATTAAATATGATCTGGGTTGTCGCAGGTAAGCGATACAGCACAGACAAAGCCACGCTAGTAGCCCATGACGCTTATTGGAACGGCCATAACTTTGAGCAAGGTGGCCGCAATACATTCTTATTCAAAACGCCAAACGGTAATTTCTTTGCCCAATACCAAACGCTATTGCAAGGTGAAATCAACAAAATCACCCCTCTGAATATAAACGAAGCTCTATCTCTATATCAGTCGCTACACAAAAAGGAGGTCCCCTTCAGAGTCGTCTTCCCATGTATCAAAGCAGAGGATGCCTGACGATCCTTACCTTTGTCCTGACCACACCTGCCAACCACCCGCGTTCCAAACTAGCCTTTAAAAGGGCATATACATAGATCCTGTAGCCCAGGCGTTTTACTCATTTAAAATCGCCTATACTGGCGTGGGGTATCTCGGGGGCTATCCGATTCTTAAGATTTAAGGGGTGTCTCTGGAGCATTATGTTAAATAGTACTCAACTGCCTAAATACGTTCTCCTAAAGAAAGTCAATTCAGGCCTTGAATCTACTCGAACCTGACACCCACCACTGCGAGGGCTAGAATCCTTGCTATCCTATATTTCCAGTTACTTAAACTATGATTCGCTTCTAGTATATGTCCATGCTGATGTTGGTATTACCTCATATATTGTTATCCTCGGCTTTGATACTAAGAGTGCCTCTGCCTCTTGTAGCAGCTGTTTTCTAAGCGTTGAACCCTCCCATATACCCCAATCCTCGAGCTTCGCCCAATCGTATAACAGAGCAGAAATAGATCTACCTTTCACGCTTTGGATATGCTCAGCACTAATGAAACCTGGAAATGTCATGGCATGTGACCTGAGCTTTAGAAATAGAGATTGTATATCTGCACCACTCTTAAGCTCATAGCCTTCTATAACTTTTATCATTTTCCCCCTTTCTAATTGATGATAAATAACTGACTTCTATTTCTCAATCACTCTAGACAGCAGGTCAAGGAATGAAATTCTATCCTCCTACTTGCTTCAGATGGGAAAAGCCTGTTATGAGTAAACATCTCGAATCAACTTACTATGCCGCCTGCGTAACCCAAAGTTTACCATACAAGCCTGCCTGGTGTCAGTAGCATGATTATAGCCCACCACCGGGATCTCCAAAAGATAGAGGGCCAGAAAAAGCATAAATGAATAACAAAGGTATACCGAGGCAGATTTACCAAGAACTGTAAAAACGCTAAAACAGAACAAGCTGGCTAACAAGGTCGAAAAACCTTGAGGGTTAAAGGCAAAATAGGATAAACCACTAGCCAAGCTAAACAACTGCCTTTTTGAGCCTCTCAGAGCATGGTTTATTGTAAAGTACTAGCTCCGCAAAATATTCCCCTGGGCGTCCATGATGCCTTGCTCCGCCAGTTCATATAAGATTCATCTTGCGTCAATATTATGTAAAGATGCCAGTACAAGGTCAGCAAGATTGCCTGAAGAGGTCGCTGTGAAAAATATACGCTGATAACATTACTCAATCCATGCAGAAGGTGATAGAGGAAACCGGACGCCGCCGCCAAGTTCAGGGAGCTTACAACTCGGAATAGAGTACTGTATACACAATGCCGATGCTTTGCATCAAGTATCCGACACCAACAAGAGCCCTTGAACAAGCCAGGATTAAAGTAACGGGATAACCGGTACAAATGGGTGATTGACGCTTTCAAAAACATGAGTCATATTACATTAATAGTATAAATATAGGGAGGACATCATGAAAAGGCTGTTACTACTTATCTCAATCCTTGCTCTGGTCCTGGTGCCAATTGGTTGCGCGGATATGGGAAGCATGATTGAGGACACGATTGAGGACGCGCTCGAAGGGTTAAGCGCAGAATATACGATCAAGGTTGGTGGCACGGCCGGGTTAAATTTTTCGGGTAGGTATGTGGTAGTGAATGCAGCTTACGATCCTGATACCTATGTGGGGTTCAGTACAGATTCCTATGATGTCTCAGGGAATGTTTCGGAGCAGTACACAGTCGAGGATGCCATATCGGTCGGGGGAATGTTCCAGAAACAAGCTGTGAATGGCACGCTTGAGGTTGAAATTTGGAGAGGCAGTGAGTTAATAGACTCAGACGAGACAACAGACCCGTGGGGAGCTGTCCTCATAACGGCTGTAAAAGAAGACTAGGTGCTACCCAGTATTTTGGTACCTGAAATACTTACCATACCGTCTCTGGATAATCTACCGGTGAAGTAACAATAAACAATATGCTGGCCACACCCCTGATGCCATGAGAGCCTATCAGCAATAGTGCAAACCCTTTTTGTCTACGGGTGTAGTCCGCCTGTCCCCGTGGTTTTGGTAGCTCTAGCATTGCCTTTACAATAGACGTTTACAGCCATATAATTGATTGTGTTCAATCAGATACTATGGCGTTAATCGCTGAGGTTTTGCCACCCGCAGTGAACGGTGTAAAAACGCCAATTTAATGTCAAGAGCTAACATAATTTTAAGTAAGAGCTAAAATTCAGTTCTGGAGGGGTGACCGAGTGGCTTATGGTGGCGGTCTTGAAAACCGCTTTCGCCTTTTTGGCGAACGTGGGTTCGAATCCCACCCCCTCCGCCAGCCGGGAGATAGCTCACCCATGATACGAGAGGCAGTTCATGCCTGATAAATCAGGCAACTACAAATCAAGCTTCGTAATTGTTATAATTACTTTCCGGGTGAGCACTCGAGGCTTGGCTCGCGAAAGCAAGTTAGCTAATGAATCGCTATCCTCTGGTTGAAGAAGTCTTCACCTCACTAACTGCCCCTGAGCTTTTTGAGCTAATCAAGGACAGACCTTATAGCTTCTTTTTGGACAGCGGCATGGACCCTCAAAGGCTGGGGCGATATTCCTTTTTGGGCAGTGAGCCTTTTCTTGTAATGAGCAGTCGAGGCTCTGAAATCACCCTGGTTCGTGGACGGGAGCACGGAGTGCAGCATGGTAACCCTTTCGATGCTATAGGCAAGCTGCTGGAGATATACAAGTTAGACCATAGCCCGGCACCTGTACCCTTCCTGGGTGGAGCAGTTGGCTATTTTAGCTATGACCTGTGCCAATTCATCGAACGCCTGCCATCAACAGCAATAGACGACCTTAAACTCCCTGAGAGTTATTTTGCCTTCTACGATACTGTCGTAGCCTTTGACCATCTGGAGATGAAAGCCTACTTGATTGCCACAGGCTTTCCCGAGACGGAGGAAAGGCAGCGGTTAAGGCGAGCCAGAATGAGACTTGAGGAAATGAAGGCCTGGCTTTACGCTGCCTCTCTTAGCAAAGAAGTATCTCTCCCTCAAAGTGAGAAATTAGGTGAGGGTGATTTTCAGACCATCCAAGAAAATGAGAGGGTCTTGCTTAAGTCTAATTTTACACCTGAAGAATACATCAAAGCTGTAGATAGAGTGCGGAAGTATATCGCCGCTGGCGATGTCTTTCAGGTCAACCTTTCCCAAAGGTTTGAGGCTGATTTAAAAATTCCACCATACGAGCTTTATAAACGGCTAAGGATGGTTAACCCCGCTCCCTTTGCCAGCTATCTCAACTTCCAGGGAGTGACCATCGTCAGTGCCTCTCCGGAAAGGTTCCTTAAAGTGGAGGGCGACCTGGTAGAGACGCGACCGATAAAGGGCACAAGGCCACGAGGTAAAGACCCTGTTGAAGATGGGCGGCTGGCTCAAGAGTTGACCCACAGCACCAAAGACCGAGCAGAAAACGTGATGATTGTTGATTTAGAGAGGAACGATTTAGGGCGGGTTTGCCGCTATGGCACTGTAAATGTCACCGAATTAGCTATCCTAGAGACTTTCCCCACCGTATTTCATCTCACCTCTACCGTCGTGGGCAGGCTACGCCGAGGCAAGAACAACATTGACCTGCTTAAGGCTACTTTCCCCGGCGGTTCTATTACCGGCGCTCCTAAGGTGCGGGCTATGGAGATTATCGATGAAATGGAGCCAACCAAAAGGAGCGTATATACCGGCTCCATAGGTTATCTAAGTTTCAATGAGGACATGGATATCAACATCGTTATTCGCACTTTCTTAACCAAAGAAGGCAAAGCTTATTTTAACGTAGGCGGCGGCATTATTTACGACTCCGATTCGGAGACTGAATATATGGAAACGCTGGACAAAGCCAAGGCTTTGATTCGAGCTTTGCAATTAGCACCAGAAGTGACTATAGCAGCAAAATGTTGAAAAACGAGCGTTCATGACATATAATAACAGGCTGGGCAGGAGCGACCACTTTTATATGACCCTCCGCATAATTTCGCGCAGGAATCTCTCTACGAAGGAAGAGAATTATAAAGAACTCTGCGGTCAATTATAACCATAAGGAGGCTTTAATTTATGGCTGATGCGTCTGATAAAGGTCTTAATAAGCTGGAAGAACTGGAGAGGAAACGAGACCACATCTTGCAAATGGGGGGGCCAAAGGCGATTGAAGCACGCCATCAGAAGGGGCAGATGTCGGCCCGGGAGAGGATAGAATATTTCTTCGACCCCGGTACATTCACAGAAATAGGCTTGTTTGTTAGGCACAGGACAACTGCTTTTGGCATGGATCAAAGGGAAGTGCCTGCTGAAGGAGTAATTACCGGCTTCGGCAAAGTGAATGGCAGGCATGTCGTTGCTGCTGCTGAGGACTATACCGCAATGGCGGGAACTTTTGGTGAATATCATGGCAAGAAATTTGTTCGTGCTATAGAGTTTGCCAAGGAGAACGGATGGCCATTTGTAGGCATGAATGACTCCGGCGGTGCTCGACTGCAGGAAGGGATAGATACCCTGGAAGCCTACGGATGGCTTTTTAGGTCCCAAATACTTGCGTCGGGAATAATACCCCAGATAGCCATGCTTATGGGCCCTTGTTTGGGAGGACAGGCATATCATCCCATAATGCAGGATTTCCTCATTCAAACCAAGCACACGGGATTTATGGGTATTGCTGGCCCTGCTTTTGTCAAAACGCAAACCGGGGAAGAAATCAGCCTGGAGGAGCTTTCCGGCTACAAAGCCCATGCCATCAAATCAGGGCAAACACACATTGTAGCTGAAGATGATGCAGAGTGCTTAGATAAGTGCAAGGAACTTTTGTCCTTTTTGCCTTCCAGCAACAGAGAGAGACCACCTCGTATCCAAACAGACGATGACCCAGAAAGGAAAGAGGATTTGCTTAGCTTGATGCCAGAACATCCATTTGAACCTTTCGATATGTACGAAGTTATCGGGAAAATAGTTGACCAGGGTTATTTTCTTGAGACATTGGGGCTCCACGCCCGGAATATGATAACAGGTTTTGCCCGCTTCAACGGGCGCCCTGTGGGAATAGTAGCTAGCCAACCAAAGTGGATGGCTGGTTGCATAGATATTGATGCTGCCGACAAAGCAGCTAGGTTTATCAGGTTTTGTGACCTTTTTAACATTCCCCTGCTCACTTTGCAGGATTGCCCTGGGTATCTGATAGGTTCTCAGCAAGATTGGGGTGGAATACTGCGTCATGGTGCCAAGTTGCTCTTTGCCTGGGCTGATGCCACCGTGCCCCTCGTCTCAGTCATAGTTAGAAAGTCCTACGCCGGCGCTCACTACGGCATGTTGGACAAATCCATTGGGGCCGATTTTGTCTTTGCCTGGCCTACCGCTCGAGTAACCATCGTCGGCGCTGAAAGTGCTGCCAGCGTTATCTTCGCCAGGGAAATAAGGGAGGCTGACAAACCTAAGGATGTGCGAGCACAAAGGATAAGAGAATATTCAGAAATTTACGAAAACCCCTACTGCGCTGCAGAGAGAGGTTATGTCGACGATGTGATAGACCCCTCGGATACCAGAAAATTCATAAACAGGGCA
>Ga0307439_1002269_pt1 | contig 11490 bp, 12 predicted proteins | sample SalMarWE160490MG_FD_202142 | JGI IMG/M metagenome (GOLD analysis project Ga0307439, IMG submission 202142) | Salt marsh sediment microbial communities from the Plum Island Ecosystem LTER, Massachusetts, United States - WE1604-90 | ecosystem: Environmental > Aquatic > Marine > Intertidal zone >... | reverse complement strand
ATAAGGTCTCTGCCGATGAACCTGTGCCATGAATACGCCGGAGAGATCGTTGACGTGGGCGAAGAAGTCAAGCATCTCAAGAAGGGTATGCGGGTGACGGGGTACGGCATGAGAGGCAACGCCGAGTACGTGAAGCTAGACGCAGACAGCTCAAACCCCAACTTAAGGGGCAGGATCCTAGAGCTTCCTCCAAACGTCTCCTACGAGGAGGGGGCCTTCACCACTCCGTTGTCTGAGTGCATCCACTGCGTCGTTGACCAGGTCGATGTAAGGTTCGGGGAGACCCTCGTCGTCGTCGGCGCAGGCCACATGGGCATAATGCAGACGAACATAGCCCACTGGTGTGGGGCCACCGTCATCGCGGTTGACCTCAACGACGAGAGACTGAAGATCGCCAAGGAGTTCGGCGCGGACTATACCATCAACGCGTCGAAGGAAGACGTCGTCGAGAGAGTCAAGGAGCTGACCGACGGCAAGATGGCTAACTGTTCAATCGCGGGTATCGGGAGTCCCCCAGTCATACAGTCGGCCATCGACGTCACGGGGCACCACGGCCGAATCGTTCTGTGGGGCGGCGCACCAACCGGCACGATCATGCAGTTCGACCCCAACGACATCCACTACGCCGAGAAATATCTGATCGGCGTCGAGGGTATAGGCGTGGGGTCTAAGAGACATCCAGAGAGGAGGGCTCAGGCTGTCCAACACATAGCGAGCGGCAAGATCGATGTGAAGAAACTCATAACCAGGGTCATGCCCATGACGGACATCGTGGAAGCCTACGAGATGATAAAGAAAGGCGAAGCCATCACCATCGTCATCACCCCTTAACCCCGTACTTTTAATTAAACCATTTTTATTTCTCTTGTTAAACGAAACCAGTGTAAAACGCATCGTTTGGCGCAGCTATAAAGCTAAATACGGACTCCCCGGTAAGTAATAAAAGTCATAATCCAGGGTTTGAGGTGTAAAAAACTGAGTCGTAAGTACTTCCTTGCATGTGACATAGGCACATCCGTCACGAAGAGCGTCCTTTATGACGATGATTTTAAGGCAGTGGCCGGCGCCAGCGAAGAGAACGCCGCTTTTCACACAAAGGCGTGCTGGTTAGAAGAAGACCCCAATGAATGGTGGGCCAGCGTGAAAAGAGAAATCGACAAGGTCACCGAGGGGATCGACCCCAAGGACATCGTCGGTATAGCCACGTGTGCGCAGATGCACGCCCCCATCCTCGTCGACAGGGACGGCAACGCCCTCTACAGGTGCCTGAGCTGGCCCGACAGCAGAACCATAAAACTAGTCGAAGAGGTGGCGGAGGGCTCAGGTGTCCCTCAGCCTTACTTCACCTCGACCGCCCCGAAGATCCTCTGGATAAAGAGACATTACCCGGAGATACTCGAGAAGACGCACAAGGTGCTGCTGCCCAAGGACTATATCCGCATGAAGCTCAGCGGCACCTTCTGCACCGACCAGAACGACGCCGGGGGAACGGCGATGTACGACCGGGAGAACGATGCCTGGAACTGGAAGATAGTTGACTACATCGGCCTAGACCATGACAAGCTTCCAGAGGTCTACCCTTCAGGCGAGGTCGTGGGCGCCGTGACGGAGAAGGCGGCGAAGGAGACCGGGCTCGCGGCCGGCATACCCGTCATCGCGGGCACCGGAGACTTCGGGATAGGGAGAAGGGTCGAGCGCTCGGGGCTTGAACCGGGGAACATCCTCCTATACCTGGGCACGGGGCCCGGGGTCACGTGGGTGTCCCCCAACGAATCCCATGGCCGCAGAAACAGAAACAGCAGCTGCATCCTGGGCGTCGCCGGGACCATGCCACAGTGGTTCAAGAACACATTCTGCCAGGAAGACGTGGCCCAGGCCAAGGAGCAGGGGGTGAACATCTTCGATTATCTGGACTCGAAGGCGGAGAACATCGAACCCGGAGTGGATGGATTGATAGTTCTCCCCCACCTCATGGGCGAGCGGTCCTACGCGGGTAGGACCATCGGCGAGGAGGGGAGGCTGAACCCGTTCGCCCGCGGCGTGTTCCACGGCCTGTGCATGGGGCACACGCGGTACCACATGTTCCGGGCCATACGCGAGGGGATCACCTACCATCTGAGGCTGTGCTGGGAACACATCCAGGAAGCGAACCCGGGCTGCTCCTCGAACCTGATAGTGGCCACGGGCGGGGGGTCGAACAGCAGGCTCTGGCGGCGGATAATCGCGGACGTCTTCAACCTGCCGGTGTATCGCCTCAAGGAGCTGGAGACGAGCACCCTCGGGCTGGCGTGCCTCACGTCTGTCAGCATAGGCATGCACGGGAGCTTCGAGGAAGCCGCATCCAAGGTCGAGAACCCCATGATCGACTTGATCCAGCCCAACCCAGACAACGCCGCACGGTACACGGAGATGTACCTAAGGTACAAGCGGCTAGAGACAAGCCTCGAACCTTTCTTCCAATCACCTAAATAATCTATTAGTCGCTGAAACTAGGTTTATTAAAAGAAAAAAATTTTTATGAAATTACTTGAGGAGCTTGTAGGCTTCGTCCACCGAAGCCCCTTCGTGCACGATCTTGCAGAAGGCCTGTGTGATGGCTTTCGGGTCCTTGTGCTGGAAGACGTTCCTGCCCATGCAGGTGCCTGCTCCTCCGGCGTCGATGGCCCCTTTCACTACTTCGAGCACGTCGCAGTCGCTGTCCATCTTGGCTCCCCCCAGAATGACTATGGGGATTGGACACGTTTCGACCACCTTCTTGAAGGACTCGACGCTTCCGGTGTAGGCCGTCTTTATGAAGTCTCCTCCGTTTTCCTGTCCCAGCCGTGCCGCGTTTCTGACCTGATCGTAGATTGTGCTGCGGTTCTCGTCCTGGGGTACGACCTCAGGCATGAACACTATGCCGTAGTCCTCACAGGCGGCGGCGATGGGTTGAACCATCTCTAGGTTTGGTGACCTCAATCCACCGAAGTGGGTGTACTTCAGGCCGTCGGCTCCAGCCTTGGCAGCCTCCCTGACGAACTCCACGCGCTGCGGAGACGGGATACCCACGATGTACCCTAGGTCCCTCGGCAGATCTTTCGCGTGGGTCAGCATGTTACCATAACTCAAGAGGATAGCGTCGGCGCCACCTTCGGCTACCTTGTTCACGGTAGCGACGTAGTCCTCTAATCCTGGGGCTACACCCCTCGTGCTGTGGTCCATGGCTACGATGACGGCTTTCCCATCTTTCCGGAAGATGTGGTTCCATCTAATCTCTTTTCCTGCGTTCATTTAATATTTCATCCCGGAGGGGATACAAGAAGGAAGAAATCAAATAAACCTTGTGGTAGGCGTGTTCTGGATTGATTTATCCGTGCAATCACCATTTTTTACCTGCATTATAAGGCAAATGTAACATTTTTAACAGAAATATCTGAAAGAGAAAAAGAGCAGATCATGTGGCCTGAAGAGTTTGAAGTACTCCCTCTAGCTCCGTATGAGAGACGACTCTCGACAAGGGACTCATCGTAAACACGAACTCCCTGACACCGCGTCTAGCCAGCTGGGTCATCGTTTTCCTGTCCGGGTCAGCCAGCTTATAGACGGTGTTTCCGTGTAGGTACATGCCTATGTCCAGCAACTCGTTGTCCATGGAGTATGCCTTGGTGTAGCACGGCCTGGAACAATGGTCGAGGTCCTCCTCGCCCAGGAAACGCGCCGTATGGCATTTACGTGTTATCGCCACGGGAACCGAGTACAGGTGAACAGATACCTGGAGGTTTCTCTGGGTGAGGGGTCTGAGGTTGTTGAATATCTCGGGTATCCAGTCCATGTCGGCGCCGACGACCCCGAGGCCCTTGAAGAACTCCAGCGTCGGCTCATAGTTCAGGCTGGTCTGGTAGAATATCCGTTTTACTTTTCGCTTCGCGAAATAGCTCACCGGGTGCTCGGTTATCTCCTTCCAGGGGCACCTCGAAGGCGTGTAAACCAGCTGTCTGCCGAGATGAGGCGTGAGAGAGGGATACTCCCTCAGGACGCTCAAGGTTCCCAGGTCGTTCACCACGACGGTGGCGCCTCCCAGGTCGTCCAGTAGGCTCAGGTGCTCCCGTATCTTGTCCATGTAGCCGTCGGCGAGCCGGGGGGTCACGTAGGCGAAGTCCTTGCCCGCGTCTCTTGTGCTTGTGTACGCCGTCTCCAGGGCAGATGCGCTTGGGAGGGCGTACATGCAGAACTCCGAGCCGAAACGCATCTTCTTGCTATCGGAGGCGAGGGCCTCCCTCAGCAACGGAAGGTTCCCGGTCTGGATGGCTACGTTCATCACATGTTCACCCAGCTGAAGTGCTGCTTGGTCCACGTCTGCCACGTTAATGGTTTCTTGTACGGCGCCTGCGCGATGGGGCTGTAGTAGCATCTGTTCTGGTAGCACCATATGTCTTTCAGCTTGTAGAAGTCCGACGGTACGGGGAGGAAGTATATACCGTTCTTCAACTCCTCCAGCTGATCCCTGTACTCGTCGATGCTTCCGGAGGCGATCAGGTCCAGTAGCTCGCGGTAGACCCTGGTGGTGGCTTCCTGGTACCAGACGCTCCCCGTCCGTCCTTCTATCTTTACACCCGCTACGCCAGTATCGATGATCTCGAGTAGGTTGCACACGGAGCAGTACTCGAAGGCGTCCATCACGGGTATATCTTCGCTGACGTCTTGAGGGTCGTTTAGGTTCTGTAGGCGGAAGGGCAGCGCGCATGGGGTGGAGGTGTTGGAGGCGCGCTGTGCTTCTATGAGTTCAGGGAACTGGTGATGGTAGAGGTAACAGCTCGCGTTTATGTTCGAGCAGCCGCCGCCGTGTATCAATATCTCTATATCCATCTCTGTGCTTCCCACTATGCGTTTTATCTCGTCGAAGGTGAGATGCCTCTCAAGGACGGCTCTGCTGTATCCCTGCTCCTCCAGGAACCTCACCGCCTCGCTGTTCATGGAGACGAGATAGGTGCTGGCGATGAGGGGGACCTCCACGTTCAATTTTCTTATGTTGTGGAGGATGCCGAAATCTCCGACGATCAAGGCATCGACGCCCTGGTCTACGCAGCTGCGAACGTGGTTTCTTATGTGTTTCTCGGTCTCATGCACCATGTACGGGTGGTTTAACACCAGGTCTACCTTGGCGCCGTGGTCGTGGGCGTATTTCACCACCAGGCCCAGTTCCTCGTAGCTCGGTATTTGAGAAGACGGGCCCCTGTAGAGGACGAAGTCCTTTATGTCGGGTATCTGAACGGCGCAGTAGACCTCGTCGGCTCCCGCGTCCACCACCTTGACTCCGCCTTCGTAGGAGTTTATGGGCGCCATGATGTTTGGTATGCTCTTGTTTTCCTCGGAGTTAGGTGGACTCATTTCAAATTAGAGGGTTATCCTTCTAATATAAATCTGAGCAATCACGTCAGCCAGGCCGTTTAACTGAAGGTATATACCTTAAATCCAATCAACTACCTAAGGAACTTATCATGGACGCCGTCGATGAGACCGTTGTACCCAAGATACTGGCCCCCATAAAGGCTTACACCGGGGCAGTAAGAGTCGTGGACGCTGGCGCGGACGAGATATACTGCGGCGTCAGGACTCCCGGCCTGGAAGACTTCGAGCTCTACCGCGGCGCATCCACCGAGATACCCACGTACGACGAGTTCCATAAGGTAACGGAGTACGCGCACAGCCACGGCGTCGAGGTGTTGGTGACCATCAACCAGCCCTTCATTTTAGACTCCATGGAGAAAACGATGGTTAAACACATCCGGGAATGCGTGGAGGCCGGGGTGGACAGCTTCATCATCGGCGACTTGGGGATGCTTCAGCTGGTGAAAGAGGTCACTGAGGACGTGGGGCTCTGCGCAAGCACGTACCTTTCCGCGACCAACCGGGAGGCGGCCAGGTTCTTGGAACGCGCCGGCTTTTCCCGCGTCGTCCTCGAGAGGCAAGTGCCCCTCGAACAGATCGCCGAGATAGCGAGGGACGTTGACGTCGAGGTGGAGGCGTTCGTTCACGGCTCAGGGTGCTCCAACATAAACGTCAACTGCTATTTCTATCACTACAAGTTCCCAGCCATGGACCAGGCGTACCTCGGCGTAGACGGGATCAAGTTCCCGTGTTCTCTCCCGTACGAGGTCTATGACGGGGAGGATGAAGGGGTCTATCTTGGCACCTACCCCATACTGGATGCCTACACCTTCTGTTCACTCTGCAAGCTCCCAGCCCTCATCCAATCAGGAGTATACGGCTTGAAGATAGAAGGTAGAGGCATAAACGAGGAGTACCAGGCATCGACCACCAGGCTATACAGAGAAGCCCTCGACCTGCTACGACAAGACGATGAAGAGGGGTTCCAGCGGATGCTTGAAACCATCAAGGAGTCATTCGTCCCGTTGCCCCAGACCCTTCCCATGAACAACCTCCAGGAACTCTGCTGTGAACAGGGAAGATGCTACTACGCGCCAAAGTTCCATGCCCCCTACAAGGAGAAACTGGCCTGGCAGGCGTGGACCAAGCTCCAATGTAAACTCCTAGTGGTCCAGCCATGAAATACACAGTACACGCAGAGACGTTAACCGCGCTCAGGGAAGCCTTGGCCAGCGGGTGCACCGGCGTCCGTTTCGGCCCAGAGTTCTGCGAGTGGAAGATACCGAGTCAAGAACACCTTAGACAGGCGTACGAAGAGGCGAAGGACGCAGGGAAAGATTTCACATATGTATTGCCTATTCTCTCGAACCCGGGTATCGAGAAAATGGTTGAACAGCTCGGCTTCCTCGGAAAACTCGGTGGCGTTGAGGTAGTGGTCGGTGATCTGGGTGCCTTGAACCTGCTACGAGGTCAGGAAGGCGTAAAGCCGCGTCTTGGCAGGCCCAGAGTCTATATCCCCGCCAGGAGCCCCTGGTCACAGATAACACGGATGCCGGACCCCGGCTTCTTCACCAGACGTAGGGTTGAGAAACTATTTTACCAGACCAGTCTGAACTACGTTCGATCCCTAGAATATTTTAAGAGCCTGGGAGTCATGGGTGCGGACGTCGATTGGATTCCCAAGTGCTTCCCAAGCTATAAAAAGATAATAAGAAGCGGGTTGAAACTCGCCGTCCACTCCCACGCCATACCCGTCGCGGTGACCATGAGGTGCCACATGGCTCGTTTCCTGGGCGAGGAGGAGCCGGCGCTCTGCTCAAAACCCTGCCTCACCAAGGCCTTCATGATCAAGCAAAAAGAGTTAGAGAAGACCTTCACCCTTCATGGAAACGTCGTCTTTCGGCTCGTAGAATCCAGTCAAAGGGAAACAAAGCAGCTCACGAGAATGGGTGTCGATGAGGTGGTTATCCCAATGGGGCCCGTGTCAAACCTGTTCACCAGAAACGATCTTGACGAGGCTGTGGCTACTTTGTCGGGTGGGGTTTAACCTTCTCGACTTCTTCGTTGCTCACGGCCAAGAACCCGTGGAGAAGCTTGAACTCCACCTTATGGATCTTGCCGTCCTTGATCATGTAGGTGCTCTCGCATGGGAGCCAGCCTTTCCTACCCTGCGCCGTCAGAAACGCTATCATGAACTCGTGCTTCGCCGTCGATTCATCTACTTCAAATTTTTTTTCCTTGAAGGAAATGAAGGGGAACAACTCAAAGAACTCGCTTGCCCAGGTCAGGATGCTCTCCTTTCCTACAAAATCATAGGGTCCCCAGGAGAGCGATGCTCCATCAGAGAATAACCCCCGGATCTCATCTAAGTTTTTTAGGGTTAACGCTTGATAAAAGCCGTAAATAATCTCTTTGACTCCCTTCTCCAACATTTATACTTGACCACTCATGACTCCTTATAATCTGGGCGTTTAAATAAACTACGGAGCCAAGAGGAAAAACCGGTGAACCACCCCTCTTTCTTAGGCATATGCTTTTCCAGTTCTCGTTGCCTTTGCTTTGTTTTCTTCTTCTCCATTGCCAGTTCTTCGATTCTTTCCTGCAAACGCTTGGCGTTTATCCCGTAGTTGAAACCCAGCATCTTCACGAAATCTCCGCCCGATCTAGAGAACAGGGTCACGGCAAGGGGGTAGGACATCATGATCCCCAGTTCTCCAACGACATCACCAAACGGGGCGGTGCCTTCTAGGGCTATTATCGCTAGGTCCTCAAGATCCTGTTTGACTATGTATTGAGCCGCCTGATCTATGAGTTGCTCCTCGCGCTCAGGGGATATTTCTCCAGACATTCTCAGTGATTCAATTCCTGTACACCTTGGATCGTAATAAAGATTGATGGTTTAGTAAGTTAAAACATCCTTTTTTTAAATATATATTTACCGTGAGAAACAAACTGCACTAAAAAACAATTTAATGCCTTTAATGCAGAAAAACGTTATATAATCAATTATTTCATTTAGTGGGGAAATGCATGTGCATCATGCATTTGAAAAGAAAAACTGAGTGAAAAAAAAATGGCAATAGTAAGACTGGACATTCTAATTGTATTCGTCGGATCTTTCGCAACACTACTGATCTCATCCTTCGTCCTTAGAGGGGTGAAGCTACGCATGATACCCACCGTGGAGGCTTCGATCGAAGCCGTCAGGGTGGCTACTGAGAAAGGGACGCCTGTCTTGTTCGACACTGGATGGACCGGCGCCAACTTCTGGGGGAACTCAACTGGTTTGACAACTCTCTGCTTCGTACCAGCCACTCTCGAACTGCTGAAGGCCATGTCGGTCGAGGCAGGGCGCCTCGATGTCAGAATCATCACCGGCACCAGAAACCCTGTTTATGCATTGATGTCCCGTGACTTCATGGAGGCAGGATACGCCATGAGTGGGCATCCTGATAGGTTTAATCCAGACGACATCAACTTCTACCCTGATAACACCGCGCTCATCATATCAGACGTGGAGTTAGTTCACAGACACAACATCGGAGCCGCTGTGATGATCGGGGGGCACAGCCAGACCTCTAACATCGTCGTCTACGAGGCATTAGCCACGACGGGGGCGATGCTCGTCGCAGGAGAGATATGGCCCAACGACAACTCGATGGCGGCCCTCTGCGCCGACTATCTAAGCTTCGCAGAAGAAAACGTAGCCATAGGCGCGTATCTAACCGAAGACCCTGTACCAAAGGCGATCCTAGCAGGGGAAGACCTCATCAAAGGCTTCCTGATCGCGGTGGTAATACTAGGCGGCGCGCTCTTCAGCTTGGGGGTACTCTAAATGGTGGAACAAGATCAATCGATCTCTAGTCAGATCATGGCTAACCTTCCCACGGTGTTGGGCGTCATTTGCATGTTCATAATCTCTACTCTTTACTTCATGGTCCCTGGTTGGAACTTCGCCATATTCATAAGGAACTCCACCACTCTGTCTCTCCCGTGGCCAGCCGCCATAGTATCAGTGCTGCTTGTACGGAAACATATCAACAACATACTCAAGAAAGAGTCCACCCTGCCCTACGACGTCATAGTCGTTGGTTCAGCAGTGATAATAGTCCTACTTGGGCTAATCGGTGGAACCAATGAACCAACCTTCAAAACACTATACGAGAACATCAACATAATCGGGACGATGTCGATAACATCGGCGATCGCTATCAGCATATTCTCGCCGATGATACGAATATACCGCGCTAAGACACCCACAATGGTTCTGCTGATTGGGTTGAGCTGCCTGGCGTTCGCGACATACACGCCTCTCGGCCAGATGATACACCCGATCATTCCCCAAATGGGAGACTTCGTACAATCATACATCTCGGGCGCATCTGACTCTGCGTTCTGGATAAGCACGTACATCGGAGCCATCGCTCTGTTGACTCGAATGATTCTGCTAAAGGAGAAGCTGAAGCCAGGTTAGGAGGAATGAAAATGAGCAGTTTAAATCTAAGTGATAAACGCTGGATCTACATCCTGATATTCGCCATCATCACCATCTCATCGATAGCGCCCGTAGCGTTCCCCCTGCCAATAATGCAGTGGAGCAGAGACTTCTACAGCACGATTGACGAAGGCGCGGTCGTGGACTTCGCCGACCCTCCAAGAAACTTTGAGGGAGTCACCGAAGGTACACGCGTCATGATCCTTTGTAGCGGAGAGGTCGACAAGCTCTGGGGAGACATGAGTGAGGCTGTGACAGTCGTCTGGAAGGACCTTAAGTCCAGAGGGGCAAACATACTCCTTTGGACATCGAGCCCAAGCAACGAAGCCACACTAAACAAGTATCTCCTACCGCTGATGTACGGCCCACGGCCCCAGGATCACCCAGACTACGGCGTCAAGTTTGTTAACCTAGGCTACGTCGCCGGAGGAAACGGACTCCTCGAACAGTGGAAGGACTCCGTCGTGGCGATAACACCAAACGATGCCTACGGAAACAATCTTGCAGACCTACCTATGATGGAAACCTTCGATGAGCTAAAGGCCGAATGTGACCTCATGATAGGACTGGACGCCCGTGGCTTGGAGACGATATACGTGGTACGTTTCAACACACCGCTGTTGGAGATGGGAGGAACAGACTCCGCTTCATACCTGGCGCTGAGCTACACCGCAGGATACTTCAAAGGTATGCTGATGGGTCAGAGAGGCGGCGCCGAGTATGAGCTACTGTCTGGCATCCCAGGCAAGTCTTTCGCATATCTGCAGAACGCGCTGACAATAGGGATAGTGATGATCGCGCTAATGATTGTAATGAACGTCAGATGGTATCTAACCAAGGAGTCCCAAGTATCGGAGGGGGTAAGCTAAATGGCGTCACCAATTGAACCACTTATGCCCTACCTGAACACCTTCATATTCTTCGCAGCCTACACCGTGCTGTACAAGCACAACCCGGTGTATCGTATAGCGCAGAGCCTCATAGTAGGCGTAGGCGCTGGATATCTCTTCGTGTCGCAAATCAACGCCTTCAACAGGACCGTAGCCTCGCAGACCTTCGTAGACGGACAATTAAACGCATCTATGATAGCGCCCTGGATCATCGGTATAGGTTACCTGGCGATCTTCTCACAGAAGACCATCAACATCTACAGGTTCATGTCGATACTGACTTTAACGGTCGGTATGGGTGTGGCTTTACCGTATGGTCCAGCCGTGTTCTGGACAGTTACGAAGTCGTACGCAGAAAACGCGTTCAACTTCATAACCGACGGAATATCAGTGGCGTCCATAGGCGCCGTGGTGACTGCCTTGAGCTACATCTTTGGTCTCAGCTACTTCTTCTTCTCGGACTTCGCTTCGAAGCCCACGGAAGTACCTAGAAAACTAGGTCGTATAGTGCTGCTGATCTACACGGCCATGACCATCGTGACGACGGCGCTGGGCAAGGTCAACCTCGTACAGTGGAAGATGCTTGACGCTATTCAAGGTGTTCCCGCTACTTGGTGGATACCTGCGCTGATGTTCGTAGCGATGCTCGTAGACCACTTCTACCCGCTGAAAAACCTGATCTCACGAAACTAGATCCCACTCCTTTTTTATTATTCTACTTTTTGTTTTCTGGCTATA
>Ga0307439_1002268_pt1 | contig 11495 bp, 8 predicted proteins | sample SalMarWE160490MG_FD_202142 | JGI IMG/M metagenome (GOLD analysis project Ga0307439, IMG submission 202142) | Salt marsh sediment microbial communities from the Plum Island Ecosystem LTER, Massachusetts, United States - WE1604-90 | ecosystem: Environmental > Aquatic > Marine > Intertidal zone >... | reverse complement strand
CAGCTTTGCCTAGTGAGGCTGGTAGTGGAGGCGCTCCTGGTAGAGAATGCAGCGCTAACCACAGGTCCTCAGGATTGTAAAGGTATGGCCTAATCGCTTCTGGCAATATCAATTCTGCTCCTTCTCCCTTGAGTAGTGGTAGTTCCTCCAGCTCCGCTTGCTTTAGCTCTAATAGCAAGTCAAACTCATACCCGGAAGTAAGAACTATCCTCTCGGTCATACTCTCTTCAGGACCCCAATTTGAAGGTACTTTTATTGAAAGTGTATCCCCGGGCACTAACCTTTCACAGAGAATCCTCACAAATGAGTGCCCCTCTCCACCCTTCTCAATTATGCATTCCTCATGTTTGGGGACACTGATATCAGAAGCAATCTCTCTATCCCATTCCATAAAGATGCTTACATCTTCAGCCATTGCGTCGCCATTGTTGCTGACGTCAATAAGCAAAATCGGCGGCGGCACTGAGGCAATAGTTTGGGTTAGGGGCAACACCGCTTCCAAAGCCGAAATATAGGATGCGTCCTTATTCTGTGCCAAGTATTCGGGCACTTGCCGGAATAAGTCTTTATAAAGCTCGTTCGCAGTCCACTCCACTAGCTCGTCTGGAATCTGTGGTTCTTGCAATCTGGCTCTACAGGACAAGCTGGCAGCCCGAGATTGTATCATTGCTTGTGTCTCGCCCACCTGCGCTTGTCTTTCCTCTGCCCTCATGACTCTGAAAGCAACATATAAGCCAATACCTCCAATAAGCACCCCTACGACTAATATCTGGATTACCTGAAGCCAGTTCTCGGGGAGCCATCGCCTTCGGTCGGCACTCATGATCTTCCCTCCTCACGGTCTCACGACTGACCATTACATACTCGCACGTGGAAACGTTCAGGGGTGGGGGAAAAAGATATTGTTCTGCTTGTACAGTATACCACATTTCGCCTCGTTTGACAACACCAAAAAAGCCACCTGTGCGATTGACGCAGACGGCTCCTTGCTCATCGCCGCCCCCTTCGCCCCTCTGCAAAGCTTGCCGTACGACAGCTAACCGCCAAATTGACAATATTCCCCTCCTGTGTACAATATGCGTGCTATTCACCTATCAGGCAACGGACGACCCCAGGAGTTCCCACAAATTCCCCTGAGTTCCCTTGCCCCATAGAAGAAAGCGCAAATATCTCGTTCCTGAGGATCAAACACAACTATGATACGATTGGCTAAATACCTGAAACCTTTTATCCTTTTGGTCCTGCTCGCCATCGTCCTGCTGTTTGTCCAGGCGAACTGCGACCTGGCGCTGCCGGATTATATGTCCAAAATCGTCAACAATGGCATCCAGCAGGGCGGCGTGGAGAATGCGGTACCCAGAGCGATCCGCCAAAGCGAGATGGATAAGCTCGTTCTCTTTATGAGCGCGGAGGACAAGGCAAAGGTGCTGGGCGATTATACCCTGGTGGATGCAAGCTCACCGGACTACGACAGGTACGTCCAGGATTACCCTGCCCTGGCCAGTGAGCCGATTTATGTGTTAAACGACGTTGACGGGGCGGAGATGGCCAGGCTGAACCCGCTGATGGGCAGAGCGTTGTTGGTCGTTTCCTTCATTCAGCAGGTGATGGCTGACCCGTCCCAGGCGGCGGCGATGGGCCAGGAGTTGGGCTTCGACCTGTCCAGGATCCCGGTGGGAACGGATCTCTTCGCTCTGTTGGGCAGGCTTCCCGCTGCTCAGCTCTCGCAGATGACCTCCGCCATCAACAGCCGGTTTGACACCATGGGCAACAGCATGATCACCCAAACGGCGGTGGGGTTGGTCAAGGCCGAGTACGCCGCGCTGGGCATGGATACCGGCCGGCTGCAAAACAACTACATGATCCATACCGGCACCCTGATGCTGCTCCTGTCTCTGCTATCTGGGGCCTGTACAATAGCGGTCAGCTTCCTGTCGGCCAGGACCGCGGCCGGATTGGCGCGCAACCTGCGCAGGTATGTTTTCACCAAGGTGGAGAGCTTCTCCAGCACCGAATTTGACCGCTTTTCTACGGCTTCGCTGATTACCCGCTCCACCAACGACGTCACGCAGATCCAAATGGTGGTCGTCATGATGATGCGCATGGTGTTCTACGCCCCCATCATCGGGATCGGCGGCGTGATCCGGGCCATGGGCAAGAACCCGACGATGTGGTGGATCATCGCGGTGGCGGTGGCTACGCTGCTCAGCTTGATCCTGATCGTCTATTCGATTTCCCTGCCCAAATTCAAGAGCATTCAGGGCCTGATTGACCGGCTCAATCTGGTGATGCGCGAGAATCTGTCCGGGATGATGGTCATCCGCGCCTTCAATCGGCAGGAGTTTGAGCAAAACCGCTTTGACAGGGCCAACAGGGACCTGACCGGCACCATGCTGTTCGTCAACCGCGTCATGGTCGTCATGATGCCGGTGATGATGCTGGTCATGAACGGCCTGTCCCTGCTGATCATCTGGATCGGCGCGCACCAGGTCGCGGAGGCTAACATGCAGGTCGGCGACATGATGGCATTCTTGCAATACACTATGCAGATTGTCTTCGCCTTCCTCATGCTGACCATGATGTTCATCTTCCTGCCGCGAGCCTCGGTGTCCGCCGGCCGGATCGCCGACGTGCTGGAGACCGCGCCCGTGATCGTGGACCCGCCAACTGAGACGCGGAGACAAGGAGACAAGGAGACAAGGGGAATCTCCCCCTCTCCCCCTCTCCCCCTCTCTGTGTCTGGTCTCGTCGAGTTCCACCACGTGTCGTTCCGCTACCCTGGCGCGGAGAAGGATGTGCTGCACGACATCAGCTTCGTCGCCAGGCCAGGCCAGACCACGGCCTTCATCGGCTCCACCGGTTCGGGCAAATCCACCATCGTCAGCCTGATCCCGCGTTTCTACGATGTGACCGAAGGCTCCATCCTGGTGGATGGCACGGACATCCGCCAGGTCACGCAGCACGACCTGCGGGATAAAATCGGCTACGTCCCACAAAAGGGCACGTTGTTCTCCGGCACCATCGAAAGCAACCTGCTGTACGCCGACGAAAACGCCAGCGACGACACCTTGAAAGAAGCGGCCGACATCGCCCAGGCCACCGAGTTCATTTTCGCCGAGCCGGAGGGATTTGCAGCCGAGATCGCCCAAGGCGGAGCGAACGTGTCCGGCGGCCAGAAGCAGCGGCTGGCGATTGCCCGCGCCCTGGTCAAGAAGCCGCCCATCTACATCTTCGACGACAGTTTTTCGGCCGTGGACTTCAAGACCGAGGCGGCCTTGCGCCGGGCGCTCAAGGAGAAAACCGCCGCCAGCACCCTGCTGATGGTGACCCAGCGCGTTTCCAGCATCAAGAACGCCGAACAGATCATCGTGCTGGAAGAGGGCAGGATTGTCGGCCAGGGCACGCATCAAGAATTGATGGAAACCTGCGATGTTTACCGCGAGATCGCTTTGTCGCAGCTTGGCGAGAATGAGGCAATGAGGGAATGAGGCAATGAGGGAAAAGGAAAGGGGAGTTGGTATGAGTGTGGGGGGCAGAGATACTTCGTCGGGTCGTGGCCCTTCGACAGGCTCAGGACGTGGCCCGATGGGCGGGCGCGGCCCCATGGGTCGGCACGGTCCGATGGGGATGATGATGAGAGGTGAAAAAGCCCACGATTTCAAGGGCACCATGATCAGGCTGATCAAATACCTCGGCGCGTACAGGGTATCCGTCGTCATCGTCATGATTTTCGCTGTCGCCTCCACCGTGTTCTCCATCGTCGGCCCCAAAATCCTGGGCAAGGCCACCACCAGGCTGTTTGAAGGGGTGATGAGCCAGATCGCCGGCAGCGGCTCCATTGATTTTGGCTATATCGGCAACATCCTCCTGATCACGGGAGGCCTGTATCTCCTTTCGGCAGCGTTCAGCTACATCCAGGGCTGGATCATGTCCGGCGTGTCCATGGATATCACCTACCGCTTCCGCCAGGACATCTCTCAAAAGATCAACCGCCTGCCGCTCAAATACTTCGACGGCACCAGCCAGGGCGAGGTGCTCTCCCGCGTCACCAACGACGTGGACACCGTCAGCCAGACCCTCAGCCAGAGCCTCACGCAGATCATCACCTCGGTTGTAACCGTGATCGGCGTGCTCATCATGATGTTCTCCATCAACTGGATGATGACCCTGGCGGCACTGCTGATCGTCCCGCTGTCTCTCGTCGTGGTAGGGCTGATCATCGGCCGATCGCAAAAGTACTTCAAGCAGCAGCAGGATTACCTCGGTCACGTCAACGGCCACGTGGAGGAAATGTACGGCAGCCACATCGTGATGAAAGCCTTTAATGGCGAGGCAAAGAGCGTTGAGCAGTTTGATGTGTACAACAACACCCTCTACGATTCGGCGTGGAAATCACAGTTTTTGTCGGGCATGATGATGCCCATCATGATGTTCATCGGCAACCTGGGCTATGTGGTGGTGTGTATCCTGGGCGGCTGGCTGGCTATCAGAAATGCCATCACCGTCGGCGACATCCAGGCGTTTATCCAATACGTCCGCTCGTTTACGCAGCCCATCACGCAGCTCGCCAACATCTCCAATGTCCTCCAGCAAACCGCTGCGGCCGCCGAGCGCGTGTTCGAGTTCCTGGGTGAGGCCGAGGAGGTCACCGAGACCGCGCACCCCGTCAAGCTGCAAACCGTGGCAGGCCGCGTGGAGTTCAAGGACGTTCGCTTCGGCTACAACCCGGATAAGGTCGTCATCCACAACTTTTCTGCGTTGGTCGCGCCCGGCCAGAAGATCGCCCTCGTCGGCCCGACCGGCGCGGGCAAGACCACCATGGTCAAATTGCTGATGCGGTTCTACGATGTCAACAGCGGCGCGATCCTGGTGGACGGCCACGACGTCAAGGACTTCACCCGCCACGATCTGCGCCTTATGTTCGGCATGGTCTTGCAGGATGCCTGGCTCTTCAACGGCACCATCATGGAGAACATCCGCTATGGTCGCCCCGACGCCACCGACGCGGAGGTCATCGCCGCCGCCAGGGCTGCCCACGTTGACCACTTCGTCCGCACCTTGCCAGACGGCTACAACATGGTGCTCAACGAGGAAGTCACCAACGTGTCGCAGGGCCAGATGCAGCTTTTGACCATCGCCCGCGCCGTCCTGGCCGACCCCAAAGTCCTCATTTTGGACGAAGCCACCAGCTCGGTGGATACCCGCACCGAAGTGCTGATCCAGGAGGCCATGGTTAACCTGATGCAGGGCCGCACCAGTTTCATCATCGCCCATCGCCTGTCCACCATCCGCAACGCCGATCTGATCCTGGTGATGAGGGACGGCGACATCGTGGAACAGGGCACCCAGGAGGAGCTCCTGGCGCGCAATGGCTTCTACGCCGAACTGTACAACAGCCAGTTTGAAACCGCACCAGTGAGCTGAACGACATTCTCTACAACAGCCAGTTCCGGTGACAGGTGTAGCCCTCCCTAAACCAACGAGGCTTCCGAAGTCTGCCAGACTTCGGAAGCCTTAAAAGGAGTAGCATAGTTTCCCCTCCCCTAATTTCTAATTTCTAATTCCCCATTCCCCGTTTTTTCTCGATCTTGGCCCAGGTATCGCGCAACGACACCGTCCGATTGAACACCAGTTTCCCATTGGTCGAATCCGGGTCCACGCAGAAGTAGCCCTGCCGCTCGAACTGGTATATGCTTCCTGAGGCTGCGCCAGCCAGACCTGGTTCCACGCGGCACGCGGTCAGAATCTCCAGCGAGTCTGGGTTCAGACTGGCTGTGAAATCCTCGCCCTCCTCCGCATCGAGGGGGTTTTCTACTGAGAAGAGGCGATCGTACAGGCGTACCTCGGCTTCGAGGGCGTGGTCGGCCGAAACCCAGTGCAGCGTTCCCTTGACCCTGCGTCCGTCGGGAGCCCAACCCCCCCGCGTCTCCGGATCGTAGGTGCAGTGCAGCTCGACCACCTCGCCCTGTTCGTCCTTGACCACGTCCACGCAGGTGACGTAGTAGGCATATCGCAGCCGCACCTCGCGACCCGGGGCCAGGCGGAACCACTTTTTCGGCGCGTCCTCGCGAAAGTCCTCCTGCTCGATGTACAGCACCCGTGAGAAGGGAGCCTTCCGCGTCCCCATGCTGTCATCCTCCGGATTGTTGATGCATTCCATCTCCTCCACCAGGTCTTCCGGATAGTTGACGAGGATCACCTTGAGGGGACGCAGCACGCCGGACACTCGCGGGGCGCGCTGGTTCAAATCCTCGCGGACGCAGTGCTCCAGCAGCGCTATGTCAACGATACTGTTCGTCTTGGGCACTCCGATGCGATCACAGAAATCGCGGATGGCCTCTGGGGTGTAGCCCCGTCTCCGCAATCCCGACAGGGTGGGCATCCGTGGATCGTCCCAGCCGTTGACGTGCCCGTCTTGCACCAATTGAATAAGCCTTCGCTTACTAATCACGGTGTAGCTGACACTGACGCGACCGAACTCGATCTGCTGCGGATGGTAGATCCCCAACTGATCGAGGAACCAATCGTACAAAGGGCGATGGTCCTCGTATTCCAGTGAGCAAAGGGAATGGGTGATCCCTTCGATGGAATCCGATTGGCCGTGGGCCCAATCGTACATCGGATAGATGCACCACTCGTCGCCTGTGCGGTGATGGGTGGCGTGGAGGATGCGGTACATGACCGGATCGCGCAGGTTCATGTTGCCAGAGGCCATATCAATCTTGGCCCGCAGCACGTGCGCGCCGTCCTCAAACTCGCCCGCCCGCATCCGCTCGAACAGATCGAGATTTTCTTCCACCGAACGATCACGGTACGGGCTATCCTTACCCGGCTGGCCAAAGGCGCCACGGTACTCCTTGATCTCCTCTGGACTCAAGCTGTCCACGTAGGCCTTGCCATCCTCGATCAATTGCACCGCCCACTGATAGAGCTGCTCGAAGTAATCCGAGGCGTAGAACAGCCGATCCTCCCAATCGAAGCCCAGCCAACGAATGTCCTCCATGATCGCGTCCACGTATTCCTCTTCTTCTTTGACGGGGTTGGTATCGTCGAAGCGCAGATTGTAGAGGCCTCCGAATTCCTCGGCCATACCGAAAGTAATGCTGATGGCCTTGGCGTGCCCGATGTGCAGATAGCCGTTCGGCTCCGGTGGAAACCGGGTATGCACTCGCCCGCCGAACCTGTTGGTCCTCAGGTCTTCCTTGATAGCATCTCGAATAAAGTCAGAGGGGCGTTCGGAATCGTTGGTGGTCATATTTGCAGCTCCCTTCTCGCTTTTTGTTTCGGTTGTCGTCTTCTTCCTTCTTTTTTGCCACGAATTACACGAATTTTCACTAATTTTCCTTTTTTTCGTGTTAATTTGTGGAATTCGTGGCTAACTCTTTTCTAGCCACGCTGGCTCCACCCAGCAGGGCTGCGATGCCCTCGCGTGCGAGCTCGTAGGGTACAAATTGACGTCAACCCGCACCTTTCCCTGGCTGCGATCTCGCCCGTTGTGGAGCGGCCCTTGGAAACTGACGTCGAAGCTGTAGCCCACGTCGGAGACCCAGTCGTTGCGCATCTCGGCGACGACGCCGAAGTCCCCCAGCCCGGCGATGATCTTCTTCCAGAGTGATTGCAGCATGGCAACGTCGTCGGGCCCTTCGGCCAAGCTCAGGACAGGCCCATTGAAATCCAGGTCTTCCGAGTAGCGGTTGCCGCCGTAGACCAGTCTCAGAGCTGTACCGCCTTTGAAGATCAGTGCCTGGCTGCGGGAATAGAGAAGCCGCAGGATCAGGTGCTGCACGTAATCCCGCTCCTGCACCTGCATCCCGACCCCGTTCCGCTGAGCAAGGCGTTGGATTTGGGCTTTGGTCAGCATCAACCCACCCCCTGCGGAATCATTTCGGCCTCGGAGATGTTGGCCACGACCTGCCATCGGGAATCCGTGCGACCGGTACGGGGGCGGCCTGGATCCAGTTTGATGGGACTGATGGAGCTGATGAGTCCCTCCGCAGGATAGCCGAGGGTTTCCAGCAGATAGCCCAGTCGGGACCCCAGGCTCTTGTCCTTCATTCGGTTGGCGTATCTGACCAAAGTGGGTACGTCCACGGTCTCCAGCGCTGACTGCAAGGCTTTGGCGATCTCTGTGATGCCGCCGGCGTAGTGCGGGAGATCCAGGCTGTCCACGATGGCCTTGGCCTCGTCGGCGACGACCACCGGCAGATCACCCAGCATCTCCCGGTGGTAGCCGAAGAACTTGTGTGGTTTGATGGTGACAAAGCGAAAGCGGAAATTGCGAAAGGTGACAGGGCGCTTTTTCTTCGTCGTGGCCACGAAGGTGGTGAGAGGCACCTGCTCGGTGAAGCCATAGTAGTGCAGGGCGGACCAGTAGGAAACGTAGGCCGGGGTAACCAGGTAGCTGGCGATGAAGATAGGGTTGGAGAGCACCCGCTCTGGCTCCAGCCCCAGCAGCAGGTATTTGCCCTTTTCGACCTCATCCACCAATCCTTCGTCCTTGAGTCGGGCGACCAGGCGGTACATCTGTCTCCGCTTCAGGCTGAGCAGATCGGCCAACAGAGAGGGAGTGAAGTAGAATAGACCCAGTTGATGAAGGCGCTGGGCAACATAAGTTGAGGACAGATGTTCTGCCATTCGCGGTAATTCTCCCCTCGATTTATGGGCTTATTTTACCACAACCGAGTGACAGACGCAAATCAGAGGTTCGCCCACATATACATCACACATAAATCAGGTCACAGCGGAAAGAGAACCTCGGATGGCAGAAACACACGATGGTAGGCAGTCGGTTGAGACGAAGCGCGCCCTTTCAGCTCGCAGGGGCTCGATTATCGTGTATTTCTTCTATCTGTGGTCCTCTCTCTTACACGCGAGATTGCACAATTCTCAAGTGCGCTGAGTATATCACGGTAGGGCTGCCAGTTGCCCAACAGCCCCCGCACAGAACCCAGTGCCCGTTCTGGTTATTGGCCCTATTATACTATGCCATCCCAGTTTCGTCAACAGCGGAAACAAAAACTCCCCGCTAGAACCTGACAAGGCCGGCGGGGAGATGCCTCCCAGAGCATCGCTTATCGCGTGTGTTGCAGAAACCACTCGTAAAGTTCAGGGTTGTCGTAGGTCTGCGTCCAGGAGTCGTGCCCAACGCCGGGGTAAACGGTGAACCGCACGTTGCCACCGCAGGCCCGCAGGGCGTCAACCATCCGCTGGCCCACTTCCAGCTTGACCACGTCGTCTTCTGCGCCATGAAAGGCCCAGACGGGAACGTCCTTGAGTTGACTGGCGAACTCAGGCAAACCACCGCCACAGATGGGGGCAATGGCTGCGAACAGTCCTGGGTATCTCGTCGCCAGGCTCCACGTACCATACCCGCCCATGCTCAACCCTGTCAGGTAGATGCGAGCCATGTCTACTGTGTAGCTTGCCACTGTCTCGTCCAGCAGGGCTTTCAGGGTCAGGTGATGGTCCCACCACGTCGTTTCGTCGGGACATTGTGGAGATAGGACGACGAACGGGAAGTCGGGCTGCCGCTCGACGATCTTGGGTGCGCCGTGTTTCTTCACCTGCTTCAGGTTATTGCCCCGTTCACCCGCCCCGTGAAGGAAGAGAATCAGGGGCCATTTTTTGTCTGCCCTTGTCCTGTAGTCTCGCGGCAGAGAAAGCAGATACCTCAGACGCACGGTTTGTTCAAACATGCCCTCGCACTGTTTACCGGGTGATTCTTGATTGGTCAACGTTGCCTCCTTCACAGTGTTTCGTACTCCTGTCTCTCAGTGCGCCTCAGTTCCAGGACGAGCTCGGCGGCTCGCTGCAGCCTGGGACTGCCGGTGCGGTCGGCCTGGTGCCGCAGTTCCTCTGCATCCAGGTGATCCAGATTCTGCATCACACAGACCATCAGAGCCAATCACGTAGCGCATTCATCGGCCTCGTTTCCGAACGGCGGGCGACCTCTTTAAACCCTGCGCTTCGGAACATAGAGGCCAGGCCGTGGTAGGCGAAGAGGTCGGGTATGCCGCTCTTCTTGGGTTCGACAGGATAGCCCTCCACAATTCTGCCTCCGCAATCTCTCACGTAATCCAGTGCAGCCTGCAGCAATCGTCTGGCGACCCCTCTGCGTCGGTATGGTTTGGCAATGAAAAAGCACACCACAGACCAGACAGGCTCGTCATCCACCGGCTTCAGAATTCGGGAACGTCCCAGTCTGGGGAACTCTTCTCGCGGCGCCACGGAGCACCACCCGACCGCATGTCCCTCATGGTAGGCAAGGATCCCTGGAACACGGTCGGAGTCCACGATGGCCTTCATTGCCGTGCGATTCCCCTCGCCCTTCTGGGCATCGAATTCCTTTCCTGTCAATCTCCACCACATGCACCAGCAACCACCAGCAGCACCGCACGGGCCGAAGAGTTTCTCGAAGTCAGCCCATCTCTCCGGCGTTAGCCTATGGAATTCCCAAGAACCCTCTTGCAGTTGGTCTGGACTCATTGCCTTGCCTCCTTATTCTTAATGAGGATACAAGAAGGGGACATCGTTGATTGTATTCATGCCCATAAAGCGTCTGTATGTCTATCGAACTTCATGGTCTCCAGATCAATCGTGACATAGGTAAATGGACCAAGCTGTCCCGGCTGAATGCAAACTGTGTTGCCGAGCTTGGCCCACCATCTCCCGCTGGTTTCGGGGGACTCATGAATATGGCCATGAAGAGAGAGTTTAGGCTGATTCTCCTGCAGGAAATTGTAAACCGCTTCCGATCCCACTTCGGGGCCATGCGCGCATTTGTCCAATCCCAACCTAGCGGGTGGCATGTGGATCACGTATACGCTCTGCTTCATATTCTGCGGACGGACCAAGCGATCTAGCTCATCCTCTATTGTCGGGAGCGTCCTTGCATAAGCAAGCCAATCATCGAGTTCCTGCCACCCATCAGGTGTAGATAGCAGTCCGGTTCCATATTGCTCTTGGAAAACGTAGTCTCTGGTATCCATTCTGCACCAATCCTTGAGACGGAATGGATAATCAACTACCCAGTTCATTCCTATGAATTCAAAGCCCCCGATCTTAATTCTGCGCTGTGCTAAATTGACTATGAAATGATATCTATCGCACGTCGCTTCAAAGAGATCGAGAAACACCATTAGATCATCATTGCCCATGAAACACAAGTAGTAGATGCCGGCAGCATCAAACTGTGCAAAGTGTCTGTCGAGGTTATCGGTAATAAACCTAGCTTGCGTAAAACGGTTGCCGCTTTTCGGCAGCAGATCACCGCCATTAATCACTACGTCTACTTGAAACGCCTGCGCTGCTTGAAATAGACGATCATACTTCCATTGACTTCCATGTAAATCTGTAACGAACAATATCTTCATGAAGACTGCCTTTGGTGAAGATCAGCGAGTATCGCAGTAGGACCGCCAGTTGCGCAATAGCCCACACAGAACCCGATGCGGTTTTCCCGCACCGGGCTCTTCAGAAATCAAGTGGCTTTTTCT
>Ga0307439_1002261_pt1 | contig 11508 bp, 11 predicted proteins | sample SalMarWE160490MG_FD_202142 | JGI IMG/M metagenome (GOLD analysis project Ga0307439, IMG submission 202142) | Salt marsh sediment microbial communities from the Plum Island Ecosystem LTER, Massachusetts, United States - WE1604-90 | ecosystem: Environmental > Aquatic > Marine > Intertidal zone >... | reverse complement strand
ATTTGACTGTTCTAACCATACCATTGTGATGCTGCGCTTTCGAGTCTAGGTCATAAGTCGAAGGAGCGAGATTGGAAACGGCACTTTATCTACCCCAACTTGCGTTGAATTGCCCTCCTTCGACTTCACTCACTGCCTCGCAGTTCGTTCCGCTCAGGATGATTGGTAGATAGAAGCACTCACTACGCCTCAGTTCCGCTCAGGATGATTGAGAATGAGGACTGAGAATTACCACAACCAGCATTTCTACTTACCACCCAGCCGGTCCACGTCCTCCCAGGCCAGGACGCGCATGCGGCGCCAGAGTCCGTCATCCCGGATGCGCTCGGTGAAATCCAACCACGTTCTTTCGAGTGAGCGCCAATGCGTCCGGGGAATCATCATCCACAGATGAAGCTCTTTCCCCAACACCTGACTCAAGCGCCGTCCCACCAGCAACGTACGAGCCAATTGATAATGCCGATCGCAGGGCGGCGAATCCCCCTCGGGCTCCGGCCGTTCACCGAAATCAAGTTCCACGGAAAAGGTCGCATCCGCCAATGACCAATAGCGACATTCTGCCTCGAGGCCGCTTGTATCGAAATGGATCTCCGGACAACGCCCGGAACTGTAGCGCGAGCAGCGACCCAGCGCACTCAAATGCTTCGCCTCGACGACGATCAGCGTCGTCTTCCCCACCAGGAAGAGATCGACTTCCGTCTGCGGGCCTTGTCCATTAACCACTGTCAAGACATCATCCAGTCCGGGCAAGCGTTCGCCCTGCACGTCGAAACCCCAGAAGTAGGGACGCAACGCATCATCCAGATCGGGCTGCATAACCACACCCCATAACGGACGGATCCGCATCAACTGCTTGAATGAAATTGTAGGCTCTGCGAGGGGGTAGATCAGGTTCCAGACCAGTGCGTTTTCGGATTGCGGAGAATGGAGATTCGCCAGCACGGTTTCCGGCAGCACGTCGAAGATGGGCTCCGTCAATCCGTGCAGGATGCGATCCGGCAGCGGTCGTCTTCTGCGCGGCGAACCGCCTTTAATCCTCCACCTCCGCCAGAAAACGCAGCGCTTCCTGCAGCGCAGGGATCAAACGTTCACCTTCCGCTTCCAGTCGTTCCGCGAAGGCCATGGGAATCTGTCCCGCGATCTGACCGGTGATGCGCTGGTGAAGTCTTTCAAGCACTGCGATTGCATCGAGATATCCGATGGCTGCGATCGCTTGGACCGCGGCGACCCGTATGTTGATATCTGCGCGACGGTCTTTGACTATCGCCAGCATCGTCTCACCCGAAAAAGAACAGGCTTGCAGCAGCCAAGCGACGGGTTCCAGTTGATCCGCATCCTGGGTGATCACTTGCAGCAAAGCATAGATCTCACGCGTGCGCATCGCAGCAAGCACCGAACGAGTCCAGGTGATCACTTCTTTCGGGGGTCTTTCAGATTCCAACTGCGGGGAAAAAATTTCGGCCAGCGCGGCGATGATGGCTGTGCGCAAGACAATGTCTGGCTCTTTGATTTGCCCGGCGATCACGGCCGCGGCCAACGGCGAGCGACGATGGGCATCGAAGGCAATCAACGTTTCCAGCCCATCCCGCCGCAGAGGCAAATCGGGCGCCAGTAAGTTTTCGAGACCCGCCGTAATATCCGCGTTGGCCCCGTCGGTTAACGCTTCCAGAATGGCGGAGCCGAAAAATGTCTCTTGCTGCACTATATCGAAATCCTTGAGATTATGAACCCAGCTCTTCTACGATCTTCAGTATGGTGCTGATTAAATCTTTACTGCGACGCGGCGAATCCAGATGCAGACCATAAGCACGACGATCGAGAGATAGCAGCGCCTGGAAATCGCCGATCGCCTGCGAACGTTCGAGCACAGCGAAACTTTTCGCCTCGCTGTCGACCTCGACATCCTTGGTCGGCTCAGCCGTCACCATCAGGAAGAATCCCGTATCCGGACCACCTTTATGGTATTGGCCCGTGGAATGCAAATACCGCGGCCCGAAACCCACGGTCGATGCAATGCCGAGTTGATTCAAGATTGCCCTGCGCACTCTCTCCTGTCGTTTCATGGAGACACCGTCCTGGTGAAGATAAAGCAGGAATGCGAAATAGGACAGGCCCTCGCGTTCAACGAAGATCGAGCGCAGCAGGGCCTCCAGCGAATCCGCATTGGCATCATAAGGATCGTTCCCCGAACCCCAGAGCGAAATCCCATCCCGGCTCCAGAGGATTTTCGGTTGCGGCAGTGAACCCTTGCGTTTATAGGTCTTGAGCAGCTCCACGGTTCGATCCTTGGCGCGCTGCACGTCGGGTTGGTCGAACGCGTTCACCCCGATCAAATGACAGGCCACTGCGGTGGCTATCTCCCATTGGAAGAAAGCCCCGCCCAGACTGCGAGTATCATTTCCAAGCTCGAGTACAACGACGGGAATTTTACCCCGCACCCAACCCCGCAAGCGTCGATCGTACTTGCCTTCCGAACGCAAATATACAAGCAAGCGATCATCCGCATAGGAGCGTGCCGATTCCGGAGGCTCGCCGACGACCGGCAATATACCGGTGCCACTCTTGCCGCTGCTTTCGGCAACCAGCTGCTCGACCCAATCGCAGAAGGCTTCCCAACCCGGATCGGCGATCAGCGTGAGTTTATCTCTCCCGCTGCGTGCTGCCGCTCCCATGACCGCTCCCAGGAACAAACCGGGATTGCGCACCGGCGAAGTGCCTGGTTTGCACGCCGCGCTCATCTCGAGTGCACCCCGATGGAGCGCTTCCAGATCCACGCCGATGAGTGATGCCGGCAGCAGTCCGAAAATCGACAAAGCAGAGAATCGACCTCCAACGTCACTCGGTGCTGCGAAAACGTCTCGGAAATTTCTCTCGCGAGCCAGGGATTCGAGACTCGTTCCGGGGTCCGTAACCGCCACGAAATGATCTCCCGGGGATTCACTGATCCTCGCTACCTCGTCCCAGAAATAGGCCAGCAAGGTCAACGGTTCGATCGTGCCGCCCGATTTACTGGCGACGATGAACAGGGTCTTCTCTATCTTTACCTTTCGCTGCACTGCGCGCACGCTGGCCGGATCGGTGGAATCGAGAACGTGAAAATCAAATCCCGTTTGGGGGTTGAAATCTCGCCGCATGACGTCCGCCGCCAGGGACGAGCCGCCCATTCCCACCAGCACGGCTGCCTTGAAACCATCATCCTTTACCGCTTGAGCGAAAGCCTCCAGCTTCTTGCGTTGGTCTGGGATTTCCTGCGGCAAACGCAGCCATCCCAGTCGCTGTGAGGCTTCCTTGGCAGCACTCGTCTGATTGGTCCAGAGCGTTGTATCTCCCTCCCACAGTCGCGTTGCCACCGTCGAGCGTTCCAGTTCCGCCAGCGCAGCTTGAAGATCGCCGGTCAATGAACCCAACTCTTTCCGGATGGGTTTGGCGCGATTGCGAATGGTCTTCAACACCGCTTCGTAAGCTTGAATGAATTTATCAACGCCCTCACGCTCCAGCTGCGTTGTCACCTCGGCCATGGAAATCTCCAACGTGGCCAAAGCCTCAAACTGCGCCCGGGAAGCGGCAATATCATCTTCTAACGTCAAGGAAGCCTGGCCATGGTCGCGAAATGCATCCAGGGTGTTCGCCGGTACAGTGTTGACCGTGTCGGGACCGATCAAATTATCGACGTAATAGCAGTCGGGATAATTGGGATTTTTCGTGCTGGTCGAAGCCCAAAGAGGCCGCTGCAATCGCGCACCATTTGCTTTCAAGCGTTCGAACCGTGGTCCGCCAAAAGTGGCCTCGAATTGTGCATATGCCAGTTTGGCACTGGCGATGGCCGCCTTTCCCAATAAAGCTTCTGCGCGTTCCGCATGATCGCCGCCCTGGGCAACGACGGCTTCCAACATTTTATCTACAGCGCTATCTATCCTGGAGACGAAGAACGACGCCACGGAGGCAACGTGGTCCAAGGAATCGCCTGCGTCAAGCCGTGCTTCCATACCAGCCAGGTAAGCATCCATTACCTCAATGTAGCGTTCGATCGAGAAGATCAAAGTCACATTGACGTTGATACCTGCGGCGATACTCTCCCGGATGGCCGGTATTCCCGCTTCCGTAGCCGGAATCTTGATCATCACATTGGGACGGTTAACGACCTCCCAAAGACGGTACGCTTCCTGGATCGTGGCTTGTGTTTGATAGGCCAATTTCGGGTTCACTTCGATCGACACATAGCCATCGCCACCATTGGTTTGTTCGTATAACGGCAGCAAAACACCGGCGGCTGTGCGTACGTCATCGATGGCCAAGGCATCGAAAATACGCGCTTCGTCCCAGCCCGCCTGGGTCATGCGGCGTAAATCTGCAGTGTACAAATCACTGCCTTCTATCGCTGCTGCGAAAATACTGGGATTGGTGGTCACACCTCGGATTTGATCTTCTGCCACCAATCGCGCAAGTTCCCCCGATTCGAGTAAGTCGCGTTGTATGGTATCCAGCCATAAGGATTGGCCGAGTTCATGCAGTTTACGAATCGATTCCATGCTACCTATTTAATCTCCTATGAATTCTATACTAACGCCTGTTTGGCCTCTTCAACGATGCACTCAACCGTAATCCCGAAATGCTGGTAGAGCTGTTTATACGGCGCAGAGGCGCCAAAACCGTCCATACCAACGAAACGGCCCTTCGCACCAATCCAGCGTTCCCAACCCTGGGCAATTCCGGCCTCAACGGCAACGCGTGCGGGTATACTCTCAGGAAGCACCTCGGAACGATAGGCCTCCGTTTGTTCGGCGAATAATCGCCAGCAGGGGAAGGAAACCAACCGCACCGGGATTCCTTCTGCAGCCAGCTTTTCTCCAGCATTCAGGATCAAGTCAACTTCCGATCCCGATGCCATCAGGATCAACTGCGGCTCCCCCTCACCCAGATCGGCGAGCACGTATGCGCCTTTGCGCAGTCCCTGGGCAGAAGCAAAACGATCACGGTCGAGCGTCGGCACAGCCTGGCGGCTGAGGATCAACGCCGTAGGTCCGTGCGCCCGCTCCAATGCCACCAACCACGCCGCAGCGACCTCGTTGGCGTCCCCCGGTCGGATAACGGCCAGGTTGGGGATGCTGCGCAGCGCGGCGAGATGTTCGACCGGTTGATGGGTCGGACCATCCTCGCCAAGTCCGATCGAATCGTGGCTGAACACGTAGATCACACGTTTTTCCATCATCGCTGCCAGACGAATCGTCGGGCGCATGTAATCCGAGAAGACGAGGAAAGTGCCTCCGAAAGGTATCAATCCGCCGTACACTGCCATGCCGTTCATGATCGAACCCATGCCGTGCTCACGCACGCCGAAGTAGAGGTAGCGGCCGGATCGATCGCTGGCGGAAAAAGCTGACTCACCCTCGAGCTTGGTTTTGTTCGATCCCGTGAGGTCCGCAGACCCACCGATCATTTCCGGAACCAGAGAAGCCAATGCGTTCAACACCTTCCCCGAGCTGGCACGTGTGGCCAGGCCCTTGTCGTCGGCAGGAAATACGGTTACGCTTTCGGCCAATCCATCCGGAAGATCATTCGCCAGGCTGCGTTCGAGTGATTCCGCCAGATCGGGATATTCTTTTTTATAGCTGGCAAATCCCTTCTTCCAGGATTCATATTCCGCTACGCCGCGCTGGCTTGCTTCCCGGCAGTGTGCGATGACCTCTTCGGGGATCAAGAAACTTGGTTCTTCCGGCCAACCCAATTTCTTTTTTGCGCCCGCGAGTTCCTCCTCGCCGGGAGGCGCCCCATGCGCAGCCGATGTATCCTGTTTGGTTGGCAGTCCGAAGCCGATATGTGTAGGGCAGACGATCAACGACGGTTGCGGGTCTTCTTTGGCCTGCGAGATCGCCTTATCGACGGCGTCGACGTCGTTGCCATCCTCGATCTTGATTACGTTCCATCCGTAGGCGGCGAAACGCTTCGCGGTGTCATCGCTGAAGCTCAATTCCGTGCCCCCATCGATGCTGATTCCATTGTCGTCATAGAGATAGATGAGTCGTCCTAACTGCAAGTGTCCCGCCAGAGAAGCCGCCTCCGCCGTCACACCTTCCATTAAGTCTCCATCTGAAACGATGGCGTAGATGTGGTGATCATAAAGCGGATACCCTTTACGGTTGAATCTCGCAGCCTGATACTCAGCGGCGATGGCCATGCCGACACCGTTGGCAAAACCCTGTCCCAGCGGGCCTGTGGTCGTTTCAACGCCGGGCGTGATTCCATACTCCGGGTGCCCTGGCGTTTTACTCTCAAATTGTCGGAAATTTTTTATTTCGTCCAGTGAAAGATCGTAGCCATACAGATGCAAGAGTGTGTAGAGCAGCATGGAGCCGTGGCCGGCAGAGAGTACGAAACGATCCCTATTTACCCAATGGGGATCCTCAGGATTGAAGCGAAGATGCCGCTGCCACAGCGCATAAGCCATCGCCGCGGCGCCCATGGGTAATCCCGGATGCCCGGAATTGGCTTTCTGTACGCCGTCTGCGGAAAGAAAGCGGATCGTGTTGATGGTTTGCGTGGTTATATCGTTTTTGGACATGACAACTCTCGCTTTTTATCCCTGCGTATGAAGAGGGAAATTCAGTGGTGTAACCCCTTGATCTTATCATTAAACCAAGGGAAGAGATGATTTCTTAAGGTCAAAAACCTAAGAAAGCGTCAAAAAAAAACCTCCACAGCTTAGATGTAAACCACTCGAAAGTTCCTATGATTGAACCACCAGTGTTTGCTTCAACCATGGCTTCAAGCCGCGAGCACATTCCAAACCTGCTTTGTGTCCTACATCCGCCTCGCAGTACTGCACTTGCGCGCCAACACCACGCAGCCGTTCGACGATTTGGCGAGCAATCTCGATCGAGACGATTTCATCCTGGATACCATGTCCCCAGAAAATGGGAAGCCCGCTGCCGTCAAACGACGCGTCTCTGGGCATATACCCGGCCAGCGATACAATCGCCGCCGGTTTCCAATCCGTCAGGGAAGGAACGGAAAACGCCATGGCAGCTCCCTGGCTGAAGCCCATGAGTACGAAGCGATCCCGCTGCAGTTTGAATCGCGCTTCGATATCCGCGATGGTGTGCATCAAGGCATTGACACTCGAGGCGAAATCGGAAAGTTTTGGACCATCCTGCGGGTGCTCATCAGTCCAGCTGAAACCACCGGCGGGCAAGGGATAAAGCCCGCGGAACGTTGCCATCCACCAAGATTCGGGCAGGACTCTATCGAAAACCCACATACCCTTTTCATCTCCGGTCCATCCATGCAGCATGATCACCAGCGGTTGGGTCTCGTCGATTCCGGGGCGAATGCGGTAGAGCAACCCGGGTTTATCGGGTTGGATCAGCTGGGTTTCAGTCACGACGGTCCCTTTCGACGATTCTTTCCATTACCCATAATAAAAGGACGATCAAGACGATCGGCACCAAACCGGCAAACGAACACAACAGCGACATCCACAGCGCGCTTGCGCCGTATATCCAACGGATCAATCCGTTCCCCACGACGAGCAAGATCAACAGCCCACCGATGATCAGGCGCAGCTGTGTCCCCCGGGCATAACGGCGCAGATCGCGTTTTTCCGGTTGAGGTCCTGGTTTTTTCTTCATTTCACAGCTGGCTCTTATCTTCCGACAACAATGCCTCGATGAGCGTGCGTGCATCCTGCAGCGGATCTTGGGAGTGCGGCAGCGCATAATCCGTCGTTACCCGCGTGGTCAAGCGGGCAGCTGCTTGCTTCAATGCATCGGGGACATCATCGACTTCCTGGAACCAGCATAGCAAACGGTAGTAATTCGCCTGGGGTTCTATGCCTGTCTTGCGTTGGTGAAAAACGGCGATGGCTTTCCCCGCCGCTCGTCGCGCACATACACGCGCGCGGCCTTCCCTGCCCTGCCTGCGCGCCGCTTCGGCGAGATTCATTTCCTCTTCGATTTCGTCGAGAATTTCCTGGAGTTCCACAGCCATCATGCTACCACAATCAACCTGGTTGCCTATAGATTTGGCCCGCTGTGATTCGTTGAAATTGCGCCTCCCCCAGCGATGGTATCATGTAAGCAGCACAATGTTGGCAGATTTCCAGGAGGAGTGAATGCGTTTCGAAGGTAAGGTTGCATTGGTGACGGGTTCGGGGCGAGGGATCGGTCGAGAGATCGCGCTGCGGTTTGCCGAAGAAGGTGCGGATCTCGTGGTGAATTTCTACCGCAATCGAGATCCGGCCGAGGAAACCGCCCAGGCGATCCGCTCCCTGGGCCGAAAAGCCGTTGTGGTTAAAGCGAACATCGGCGAAATCGAAGGAATCGATCAGCTTTTCGACGCCGTGGAAAAGGAATACGGCGGATTGGACATCCTGGTCTCAAACGCCGCATCCGGTTACAACCGTCCGGTTCTCAAGCAGAAACCCAAAGGCTGGGATTGGACGATGAACATCAACGCTCGCGCGCTGCTTTTCAGCGCCCAGCGCGCCGCACCCCTGATGGAAGCCCGGGGCGGCGGACAGATCGTTGCGGTCAGTAGTCCCGGTTCATTCCGTGTCCTGCCGGAGTACGTCGTTGTCGGTGCCAGTAAGGCCGCCCTTGAAGCCCTGACGCGTTATTTAGCTGTGGAGCTTGCCCCGCTGGGCATCGTGGTCAATGCGGTTTCTCCCGGCATCGTCGAAACCGATGCACTCCAGCATTTCGATGTCTTGAAAGATCACACCGTGATCCCCAAAGCCATCAAGATGACACCCGCCGGTCGTCTGGTGACACCGGAAGATGTCGCCGGTTTGGTTGCATTCCTGTGTAGTAAAGAGGCGGAAATGATCTGCGGCGAGGTCATCCTGATCGACGGCGGCTCAACGCTGCCCATCCAGGGGGTTGAATTCGACCTGCCGGAGACATAAATTCCGCGCGATGGCTACACCGAAACGGAAGTCGTATCCCGGGAGATATGTTCCAAGAATTCGTTGCGCGTGAGTTCGTTGGTCTTGAATGAGCCCGTCATCGCACTGGTGACCATGCGCGCGCTGGATTTCTTGACCCCGCGGATTTTCGAGCAGAGATGCAAGCCCTCCAGGACAACGGCGACTCCCTGGGGATGAATGGCAGCTTCGAGGAAATCGGCAATCTGGCGCGTCATGCGTTCCTGCACCTGCAACCGGCGGGCGAACAAATCCACCACACGCGGTATCTTCGACAATCCAATCACTTTATCGGTCGGAAGATAGGCCACGTGAGCCCGCCCGAGAAACGGAAGCAGGTGATGTTCGCACATGGAGTAATACTCGATGTCCTTGACGATCACCATTTCGTCGTATTCGACGTCGAAAACGGCCTCGTTGATCAAGGCATACGGATCGACTCGATACCCCGCCAGGAGTTCGTCCCACATGCGCGCCACACGCTCCGGCGTGCGTTCCAGACCCTCCCGGCAGGCATCCTCACCGAAGGCGGTGAGCAGCGCACGAATCGCTTCTTCGATTTCCGGCTTGGCAACTCCGACTCCACCCAAAAGTTCTGCAGCAGCCTCGATATCGTGCATGGCAACCTCCCAACGTGGATTACGTTGAATACTACCACATCTGGCAGCTGACAATCGCGGGTACAATATCGATCAGGGTGAATCGCATGCACAGGACCGAACGGAGGATCTGATGGAAGAAGACCGCATCCTGATCAAAGATCTACTCCTGCGCGGCATTATCGGCATCAACGATTGGGAGCGCGAGAACCGCCAGGATATATTGATCAACGTTACGTTATTCGGCGATTTACGCCCGGCGGGAGAAAGCGACGATATCGCCGACGCAGTAAACTATCGCACGATAACCAAGCAGATCATCCAGCACGTCGAAACCAGCGAGCGCTTTACGGTGGAAGCATTGGCCGCCGACATCGCCCGCATCTGCCTGGAAGCGCCCGGCGTGGAACGCGCCCGCGTGCGCCTGGAAAAACCGGGTGCCCTCCGTTTCGCCCGCTCCGTCGGGGTCGAAATCGAACGGCAACGGAGCGATTTATCCTAGAGCCGGTCAGCGATCATCCGCGCCACTCAAACGATCTACATTCACACGATGGGAGTTCATCGATGTCAGAGAGGTTTGACTTCGACCGCATCATCGACCGCCGCGGCACGGGAAGCGCCAAGTGGCACAAAGCGGATGTCGAGGACGTTATCCCGCTCGGTGTGGCGGATATGGATTTCGCTTCCCCACCGGCGGTTCTGGCTGCGCTGCAGGCACGGATAGATCACGGCGTCTTCGGCTACAGCTATCCCACTGACGAACTCACCGAAACCATCCAATCACGGCTGAAAAAGAATTACGCCTGGGAGATCGAGGCGGAGTGGATCGTCTGGCTGCCCGGGCTGGTGGCCGGCCTGAACGCTGTTTGCCGCGCCGCCTGTGGAATGGGCGACCAAGTGCTCAGCGCCGTGCCGGTCTATCCACCCTTTTTAACCGCACCGAAAAACATGCAGCGCGAATTAAACACCGCGCCGCTGCAGCTGGAAGGGGATCGCTGGACGTTCGACTTCGAGGCGCTCGAAGCGGCGATCACATCGAAAACGAAGCTGTTTTTGCTCTGCAACCCCCACAATCCGGTCGGCCGGGTGTTTTCCCGAGATGAATTGGAAACGCTCGCCGACCTCTGCCTGCGTCACGATCTGATCGTTTGCGCCGACGAGATTCACTGCGAACTGATATTGTACGCAGACAAAGAACACGTCCCCATGGCGACGTTGAGCCCGCAGGTCGCCGCGAAAACGATCACCCTCCTGTCGCCCAGCAAGACCTTCAACCTGGCGGGCATCGGTGTGGCCTTCGCCATCATCCCGGATGACGAACTGCGCTTGAAGTTCAAGAAAGCCATCGCCGGCATCGTGCCGCACGTCAACGCCCTGGGATACACCGCCTGCCTGGCTGCGTATCGGGATGGCAATGCGTGGCATCGCGCCCTGCTCGATTATCTGCGCGGCAATCGGGATCTCGTAACCAACACCATCAATGAGACACCCGGGCTGTCTACGTATCCCGTCGAAGCCACCTACCTGGCCTGGATCGATTGCCGCGCCGCGGGGATCGAAAATCCAGGTGAGTTTTTCCTGCAAGCCGGCGTGTATATGTGGGACGGAGTCGATTTCGGTGGACCCGGCTTCATCCGCCTTAACTTCGGTCTGCCGCGGGAGCGGCTGCGGGAAGGATTGTCCCGCATCCAGGAGGCAATGCAGGATCGTTCATGACCGAGAAAGCGTTCATCTCCCTGGGATCGAACATCGAACCCGAGCAGAATCTCCCCCTGGCCATGAATCACTTACAGGTGATCGGCGAGATCCTCGCCGTTTCGATGGTGTATCAGAATCCGGCCGTCGGTCCTGCACCGCAGCCCGACTTCCTCAACGCCGCTGTCCTGATCGCCACACATCTCGAGCCCCTGGAAATCCGCGCCCGATTGCGGGAGATCGAAGCCGAGATGGGCCGCGTGCGATCCGAGGACAAATACGCCCCGCGAGAGATCG
>Ga0307439_1002256_pt1 | contig 11515 bp, 9 predicted proteins | sample SalMarWE160490MG_FD_202142 | JGI IMG/M metagenome (GOLD analysis project Ga0307439, IMG submission 202142) | Salt marsh sediment microbial communities from the Plum Island Ecosystem LTER, Massachusetts, United States - WE1604-90 | ecosystem: Environmental > Aquatic > Marine > Intertidal zone >... | reverse complement strand
CTCTACCAATTGAGCTACACCCCCAAAAAAATGGGCCTAAGTGGGATCGAACCACTCACCTCTCGCTTATCAGGCGAACGCTCTAACCAACTGAGCTATAGGCCCGTTACGTTTGTAAATATATAAAGGGCTAACAAAATGTCAAGAGGAGAACACCGCAATAAAGGATTAGAAGACGAGCGAGAAGATAGACAAGGGGTAAGGTTTAGCAGCAAAGCAATGAAGAGTAGCAAGGATTAATTTAAAATCACTTATCACTTAATCCTTAACCCTTGAACTTGCTAACTTGCACTGCTCCTAATCCTATTATCCTCTGTGTTAAGTGTGTCTCTTACGTTCTCCGAGAAGCACTGTATCTCTCAAGTTTTCTATATTTTTTGCCCTCATCCATCTCGTCATAAAATCTCTTGCACTTATAATCTGTGCTATAGAAGCAAGCGATCTAAGATGGAAGTTTCTTTCGTCTCTCGTCCCTACCAGCACAAAAACCGCCTTAACTTCAGGAATATCTTCTCCAAATTTGATGCCTTTTTTACACCTTGCAAGGAGAACATCAAAATGCTTTTCGCCTTCTATTATAATATGTGGTATGGCAATATCAGGATTTATTGAAGTAGAGCTTTCCTTTTCCCTATCCATAAGAAGCTGATAAAGTTCCTCACCCGGCACATCAAGAGACCGGGAAAGTTCCTTTGCTGTTAGTCTCAGAAATTCGCTCAACTCTGTTTTTTCTCCGATATCCAGTATATGGCATTTTTCAATCAATTCATCAAAACGGTCCTTCTGAATTTTGTCCCTTTCCCTTATTATTCCTTTTAATTCATCTTCCAGTGAGTGTGTAGTTAATTCCTTAGCCGTAATTCTTTCGATCAGGTATAACAAAGCGTATTCTTCTTTCATCTTTACCCTACCGTAAATTAAGTATGTGATAATAGCTAATGACACAAGAATTAAAACAATGATCAAGACTTCTATACCCATTTCAAACAGTAAAAAACCACAGCCAAATATACCTGCTATTTGCACAAAAGGATAAATAGGACTCCTAAAGCGAGGTCTATAATTTTGAACTCCACTCTGTCTCATAATGATAACGGCTGCACAGGAAAAAAGGTAAGTCATTATTAGAACAGTAGAAGCAGCTTCCACAAGTAAGTCTAACGTAAAAAAGAGGGACAATATCATAAAAAATCCAGTAGCAAGAATCGCAATATGTGGCGTTCGGAATTTTCCATTTATTCTCCGGAATACGTCCGGTAAAAGGCCATCACGACTCAAAGCAAACGGATACCTTGAAGCTGCCATAATACCTGCATTCGCAGTAGAAATAAAGGCAAGAATTGCGGCAATACTCAAAAGAATTTTTCCCCATTTGCCCATAAAAACCATAGCTCCGTCGGAAATTGGTGTCAGAGAATTATCCAAGAGTGAAGCACCAAGCACACCTGAAGTAACAAAAATAACCAGAACATAGAGAATTCCAACTGTAACAAGAGAAAGTATCATACCCAGAGGTATTACCCTTTCCGGTTCCTTTACTTCCTCTGCAATGCTTGCTATCTTTAGAACACCCCCAAAAGAAACAAAAACAAAACCCGCAGTGGAAAAAACTGCCGGAATACCTTTGGAAGCGAAATCTTTAAAATACTCGACTTTTATGCTTGGAATTCCTAAAACAACATAAAGAATCATTAATCCGATTAAAGAAACAACCAGAGCAATTTGCACTTTTCCCGCTTCTTTGATCCCAATTATATTGATCGCAACAAATATTATACATAAGCCAATTGCTATAAGTTGTACATTAAAATCAAACAATATACTCGAAAACGCAGCCATACCAAGCAGAGCAAAAGAGCTTTTTAAAGATAGAGAAAACCATACCAAAAGACCATCAATAGTTCCAACCGCCGGACCCATACTTCGGGTAACATAAAAATAAGTGCCGCCGGCTTTCGGCATCGCAGAAACAAGTTCTGCCTGCGACAGAACACCGGTAAAAGCGAGTAACCCTGCCAAAAAATAAGACATTATCACAGCCGGGCCGGCTCTGCTATGGGCAAGTCCGGGCAAGATGAAAATCCCAGAACTAATCATAGCACCGGAAGCAATACAAAAAACATGAATAAGAGTAAGTTTCTGCGCTAATTTTGGCTTTGCCATAATACATTATAATTAGGGAATTCAGATATGTCAAGTTAAACCACCTCCCACACCACTAAATAATTAACCACGAATAAACACCGATTTTTTTGTTGTTTCTTTTTTATCTTCGGTCATCCGTCGTCGGTCTTCGGTCGTATAGACTATCTACTCACTACTCACCACTTACTACTCTCTAATACCTAATTCTCTGTGCTCTCTGTGGTTAAAAATGGGGTGTTTCGACAAAGACCCTTGACAAACAATATTTTAAGCATAAGTTGATTATATGGAGATTTAATTGCTTTTGTATGTAATTACTAAGTCTACACAAACTTTAAAATACAGAAATACACCAATTGTTTTTTTCAATGAAAGGTCAAATAAAAATGACTGATAAAAAATCAGAGAAGAAAAACAATGGTGTCTTTTTGAATGATCATTCTGTTTATTCTGCTGTAGTTGAGGAAATAAATGCGCCGGTATGTTTTTTAGACCCAAAGGGCGTTTTCCTTCTTTCAAATCCCGATTGTGATGCCCTTTTTGGCGTAAAAAAAGGGAAGTTGGTAGGAAAGAATTTAAAAGATTTTGTCAGTCCTAGGGTATTTAAAAAAGTAGAAAAATGGATAAAGGGGAAAGATTACTTATCCCAATTTGAAATTTTAGAAAATAAAGAAAACAATAAAATGCTTTATGTTGTGTCTTCTCCAAAGTATAACGAGAGGAATAAGAGGAGAAAACATATAGGTTCTTTGGTACTTTTTGAGGATATAACCGAGAAGAGGAAATTTGAATGTAAGCTTGAAGAAAAAAATAATGGATTACAAAAGGAATTAGTTTTTAAAAGCAACCTTCTTTCTTCCCTTTTACATAAGACGCCAGATCATATTTACTTCAAAGACAAAAAAAGTCGCTTTGTGCAGTTAAGTAGAGCGTTTGTCAAAAAGTTAGGAGTTAAAAACGTAGATGAGGTGATTGGCAAAACCGACTTCGACTTTTTTGCAAAATCCCATGCAGAACAAGCCTACCGGGAAGAACAGAAAATGATAAAGACCAAGAAACCTGTTATTGGAAAAATTGTAGAGGAGACTTATCTCGACGGAAAAACAGCCTGGGTATCAACAACTAAAGTTCCATGGTACAACGAGAAAGGTAATGTAATTGGGATTTTAGGGATTTCGAGAGATATAACCGAAACTAGAGAATTAGAAGAGAAGCTAAATGAGAGACTGGCGGAACTCGGGGAAGAAGTTGTCTTCAAAAGCAACCTTCTTTCTTCCCTTCTTGATAATACGCCAGATCATATTTACTTTAAGGATAAAAAAAGCCGTTTTGTAGCCGTAAGCAAGTCTCTGTGTGAATGGATAGGCGCCGCGAGCCCTGAGAAAATGACAGGTAAAACAGATTTCGATTACTTCACAAGGGAACACGCTGAACCAGCTCTTCGGGATGAGCAGAAAATAATAAAAACAAGTACGCCAATAGTAGGGAAAATAGAAAAGGAAACCCATCCCGACGGGAGAATAACCTGGGTTTCAACAACTAAAATGACAAGACACGATGAGAAAGGAAATATAATCGGTACTTTAGGTATTTCAAGAGATGTTACACAACAAAAAGAGACAGAAGAACAATTAAGAGAAAGTGAAGCAAAAAATCGTGCAATCCTTTCCGCATTACCAGATCTACTGTTTCAGGTCAAGAAAAACGGAACTTTCCTTTCTTACTATGCCGGGAGTGAAGATATACTATACGCAAAACCTGATGAGTTTACAAATAAGAACATAAAGGAAATACTTCCGGAGGACTTAGCTAAACGGAGTATGAAAAGCATTAAAGAAGCAATCAAAACCGGTAAAATTGTTAGTTTCGAATATCAGCTTCCCGTTAAAGATGGAATAAGAGACTGGGAGGCGCGTTTTACTAAAAGTGATAAAGACACTGCTATCGTACTGATAAGGGACATAACTAAAATGAAAAAAGCGCAACGAGAAATATACAGATTAAATGATCTAATAGAACAATCAACAAATTCAATCCTGCGGATGGATACCGAAATGCGTATTAATTACGCGAATAAAACGACGAAAGAGTTATTTGGTTATACTTTTTCGGAACTTAGTGGAAAAACACTTGAATTTTTAATTGCAGAGCCGGAGCCCGAAAAAATTCACAGAGATATTTTTAAAAAAGTTTCCGGCGGCGGCACATATTCAAGAGAGCATTTGAATATAAAAAAAGATGGTTCCGTATTTTTCTGTCAGATAAAGACCATGCCGCTTTTCGATGAGAACGGCAATATCTATGGTTATATGGCTTCTTTGACGGATATAACCGAGGAAAGAAAAGCAAGAGAAGAACTCATCTTTCGAAAAAATTTATTAGACTCATTTTTAGACCTTACTCCCGATAAAGTTTTTTTTAAGGACAGAGATTGTCGTTTTGTGGAAACAAGTAAATCAAAAGCCGAGAAATACAATCTTACAAGAGATGAAATTATAGGTAAAAGTGATTTCTCCTTCCAAAAAGAAGAAACTGCAGAAAAGTATTTCGAAGAGGAACAGAGTATAATGAACAAGGAAGAGCCTTTGTTAGATCAAGAGGCAAAACTTGTAGATTCTGATGGGACACCTAATTGGACCTCATATACAAAAGTCCCCCGTTATGATAAAGAAGGCAAGGTTATTGGTATTATTGGTATCTCTCGCGACATCACAGAACTTAAAGAAACAGAAGAAGAACTACGTAAGGAAGAAGAACTTCTTTCAAATACCTTAGAATCTATGGAAGACGGCATTCTGGTTTTAGATCAAAATTTTCATTTTACTTATTGGAACAACTCCATGGAGAAAATAACTAAAGTCTCCAGAGATAAAGTTTTAAACAGCGGAAAAGTACCCTGGGAAATGTTTCCTAATCTAAAAAAAGCCAAAGTTGATGAAATGATGCAGCAAGCCATGAACGGCGAAATTGTTAAAAAAGACAAAATCCAATATGAACTAAACGACGGCACAAAGATTTTCACCTCAGAAATATATCTTCCACTCAGAAACTCTGATGGGGATATTTATGGAATTGTGGGGGTAGTGAAGGAAATCACTAAAGAGATAGAAGCAGAGGAAACATTAAAAGAATCTGAGGAAAAATATCGGATACTTATAGAAAACAGCAGAGAAGGTATTTGTATCTTTAGAAATGATAGATTCCTCTTCGTTAATGACCATCTCTGTAATATACTCTGTTACAGTAAAGAAGAACTTTACAACATGGAAATCTGGGAAACAATCAGTGAAGATGATCGAAGTATAGTTAAAGAAATGGAACGCAGAAGAGAAAAAGGAGAGGAAATGCCCGACGTTTACGAAGCAAATACAATCACCAAAAATAATGATCTCCGTTTCTGCGAATTCTCTATTAGAAGAATAACTTATCAGGGGTTGGAATCCTTCATGGGTATCATTAGAGATATCACCGAATATAAAGATATGGAAAAAGAAAGGGAAAAAGCAGACCGTCTGGAATCTCTTGGACTCTTAGCAGGGGGAATTGCGCATGATTTCAATAACTTTCTTACCGGTATTCTTGGAAATATATCTTTAGCAAAACTACACCTGGATATCGAGGACGAATCTTACGAAATATTGCAGGAATCAGAGAGGGCAGCTCAAAGCGCAAAAAGCCTGACCCAACAGCTTCTAACTTTTTCAAAGGGAGGAACTCCCGTAAAGGTTAATATAACTATCGAGGATTTAGTAAAGAATTCGGCAAATTTCGTATTGAGCGGTTCCAACGTCAGATGTAATTTCGAATTCCCTGATGATTTCTGGAACGTTAAAGCCGACAGAGGACAGTTAACTCAGGTCTTCAACAACTTAATCTTAAACGCGAATCAGGCAATGCCCGAGGGAGGTGCAATAACGGTTAGAGGAGAAAACGTTGTTATAGCAAAAGATAAAAACTTACCCTTAAAGGATGGAAAGTATGTAATGATAGAAATACACGACAGAGGTATAGGCATACCCGAGGACTTAATATCTAAAATATTTGACCCATTCTTTACTACAAAACAAAAGGGAAGCGGACTTGGACTTTCGACCGTTTTTTCTATAACCAATAGACATGAAGGACACGTTATGGCTAAATCGGTACCGGAACAAGGAACATCATTCTTTATTTATTTACCTGCAACACAGAGGGGTACAGTTAGGGAGAGCGAACCCGAAAAAAAGATATTTCAGGGTGAGGGTGGTAAGGTTCTCATAATGGATGATAAATCTTTTGTTAGAAATGCGGCAGTTAGGGCTTTGAGATTATTCGGATATGAAGTTGAGGGCTCCACCGATGGTGAAGAGGCAGTAAGTTTATTTAAAGACGCAATCGATAAAGGTAAACCCTTTGATGTTGTTATATTAGATTTAACAATCCCCGGAGGGATGGGTGGTGAAGACACTTTAAAAAAATTAAGAAGCATAGACCCTAAAGCCAAGGCAATAGTCTCCAGCGGCTATTCCGAAGATCCGGTAATGTCTGATTATAAAAACCATGGTTTTAATGCTATTGTGAATAAACCTTACCAATATGAAGAGTTGTGTAGAGTCGTGCGTAAAGTAATAAAAAAAGACTCTTAAAACATAATTTGTATGCAGTGGGAAATTCATTTCCCCTTGACTTTCTTTCATTGTTGCCTAATATTTTTCATTAAGCGGGTATAGCTCAGCTGGTAGAGTACGAGCTTCCCAAGCTCGGGGTCGCGGGTTCAAATCCCGTTGCCCGCTTTTTATTGCTTATGAATAATATCCCTTTCGAAATAAAAGCAAAAGAAAAGAATGCTCGAACAGGCACGATTACCACAAAAAGCGGTATTGTGAAAACACCGGCTTTCATGCCTGTAGCCACTTTAGGAGACATAAAGACTCTCCCCTCCTGGGATATGAAAAAGCTGGACATTCAGATATTTATTTCAAATACTTATCATTTACATATAAGACCGGGAGAAAAACTCATCAAAAATCTAGGCGGTTTACATTCTTTCATTGGCTGGGACAGACCTATCGCTACCGATTCGGGAGGATTTCAGGTTTATTCTCTTTCAACCAAGATAAAGATACAGGAGGATGGAATTCTTTTTTCGTCTCACGTTGATGGTACCCCGCTTAGATTTACACCGGAAAAAGTCATTGATATAGAAGTGAGTCTGGGGTCGGATATTTTGATGCCCCTTGATGAATGCGTTGGATATCCTATAGGTATTGGTTACGCTAAAGAAGCTATGGAGAGAACCAATAGATGGGCGAAGCGGTCCCTTGAATACTTTAAGGAAAACAACTCTCCCGGCCTTCTTTTCGGGATCCTGCAGGGATCTACCTACACGGATTTAAGAAAAGCTGCTGCAAGTGAACTAAGCCAACTTGATTTTGACGGTTATGCTCTCGGCGGATTGGTAGTCGGGGAAGCAACGGAGCAAACAAGAGAGATAATCGAATCTACAACTCCTTTGTTGCCGGAGGAAAAACCGCGTTATACAATGGGCTTGGGTAAAATTGAAGATATTTTATGGGCAGCAGGAGAAGGCGTAGATCTTTTCGACTGCGTTATCCCCACAAGGAATGCAAGAACAGGAGGTCTGTACACGTGGGAAGGAAAAATTAATCTAAAAAATTCGCAGTTTAAAGACGACCCGACTCCAATTTCAGAAGAATGTAAGTGCCCTACATGTATTCATTATTCTAAAGCTTATCTTCGACATCTTTTCAATACTGATGAACTCCTTGCGAAATATCTTGCAACACTACATAATATACATTTCTACATTGAATTGATGAAAGAGATAAGAAAAAAAATCGAAGAAGGAAACTTCTTCATATGGAGAAAGAAAATTCTAAGTAAGTTCAAAGGAGGTTTTGATGTTTAACGTTATTAATTTCTTGATAGCACAGGGCGCAACAGGAGTCAAAGGATTATCACCGGATGCTTGTGGTGGGCAGGGCGGATTTTCGCCAATGATATTCATGGTACTTATCTTTGCAGTTTTTTATTTTCTTTTTATAAGACCTTCACAAGTTCAACAGAAAAAACATAAGGAAATGATACAATCTGTACAGAAAGGGGATAGGATAATTAGTTCGGGCGGAATTCATGGAAAAATAACCCAGATTAAAGATCTTAGTGTTAAAATAAAAATAGATGAGAAAACAGAATTAGAGCTCGAAAAAGGAATGATAAGGAAGGTTTTAGGAAAAGAAAGTTAATGAAAATAGTATTCTTCGGAAGTTCTCATCTTTCCACTATAATTCTGAATTCTCTCGTATCCGCAGGCATTGAAATTCCTCTTGTTATAACAAAAGCGCCTAAAAAGAAAGGAAGAGGCAAAAAAGAATCCGCTACACCTGTTGGAAAAACAGCAATGGATCTATCTTTAGATCTTATTGAGGAAGATAATCCGAATTCTATTCTTGTGGAAGAAAAGATCAAAGAAACCAACGTCAATACTTTTATACTTGCTTCTTATGGGGCAATATTGAAAGAGAATATCCTGAAAATCGCAAAATATCCTTTAAATATCCATCCTTCTATTCTCCCTAAATACAGGGGAGCTTCACCTGTAGCCCGTGCTTTAATGAACGGAGAAAAAAAAACCGGAATTACTATTTTTCTAATGGGCACGGGAGTAGATACTGGAAATATAGTAAGAATTAAAGAGGTCCCCATTCTACCTTCTGAAGTACGGACAGAATTGGAAGAACGCTTATTTAAAGAAGCCCTCGAACCTGTTTTATCGGTCCTTATGGATATTGAAAAAGGGAAAGAAATCCAGAGTCTTTCCCAGGATAACAGTAAAACCAGCTACGCGCCGAAAATAGAAAAGGAAGAATGCAGGATAAATTGGGAAAATACGTCTTCTGAGATCGAAGGCAAAATTAGAGGGCTTTCCTATAAACCCGGGGCATTCTGTATCTTCAAAGGCAAAAAACTTAAACTCCTTAGAGCTACACAATTTGCAGATGCCCAAAATATAGGACGTCCTGGAGAAGTTATGGATATTCAGAAAAACATTACGGTGAAATGCGGAGAAGGTGCCGTAGAAACAAGAGAAGTTCAACTTCAGGGCAGAAATAAAATGGACGGGAAATCTTTTATAAACGGATACCATATCAAAACAGGAGAAATACTGGGATAAATGTACGGTATAGTAGGAATAATTTTTACATGCTTTATTTTTTATTCTACTTATACCGACGTAACCATCGATTCAAAAAATCGAGTGACATTTCTTTCTTCAGAAGATAGAATTGTTAAAGATACAAGCGGGCAGGGATATTTTTCTCCTAACTCAATATTTGCGCCTGTCTCTATATCATCATCTTCTTTTTCTATCTGGGTAACTTCCCCTTCCGAATTTACAAGTCAAAAATATTCTCTATGGGGTGAGTTCCTCGGCGAAATCAATATCGGCGGAAATGATATAGATGCTGACGAGAAAGGAGTTCTTATAGCGGGAGAAGAAACATATCTGTTTCAGATAGTCTCAGGCACCAGAATAGCAGTAACGTGGAAAGAAATTGAGCGTTGCGGTCTCTCCAAAGACTCTTTATATCTCTACGGCAATGATACGCTTCTTGTTTTCAAAAGAGACGGGAAATTTATCAGAAAGAAATTCATTCCCGGGCTAAAGGATCTCTGTATACACAAGAAAAATCTATGTTTGTTATTTAAAGATTCTCTTGTTTTAAGCGATACCGTAGTCTCTATTTCCGGAGGAAAAAGAGCTGAAGGTAATGATAAATTTGTATCTGTTTTGACTGATTCCGGAATCGTATATTACCCCCCACCCCGAAAAAAATAAATTTTACCACAGAGAACACAGAGAGAGAAAAAACACACAGAGCGCACAGAGATAAAACATTTTCTTTTGTTCTAAAAACTCCCACCCCCTTTACACCAAAGCAATATCACACAAAGCCACAAAGTACACAAAGTTTTTTTCTATACCCTATACCCTAAATACTATACCTTTACTTACTACTAGCTACTCTCTGCTCCCTACTCACTACAAATTCACCAATTCCTTATCCACGCATATTTTAATTTCTTTCCCTTGTAAAACCAGAATAAAGAAACAGCCGCAAGCAATATAGAAAAAATGCTCGCACCAATGATATAATAATCCGAAGACGCAAAAGAAGACGAGGAAGATGCTACAACCGGGCTTATTTCCTGAAAAAAGGAACTAAGTTTATCCGATAAAAAATATTCGAATAACTCTTTCTTGAACACCGCAAAATAATACCAGAATCCCGTAAATACGAGCGAAAAAACGATAGAAGGCCGGAGTAGTACCGCATAAAACCTCTTCCTTTCTTTCTGCAATTGCACCTCTGCTTTCCACTTATAAATTAATTCCTTTGGCGCCTCTTCGATAGCTATATAATTTAATATTTCTTCAAAATCTACATCTCTTTTCATCTTTCCTCCCGAATAAACTCTTCCAACAGACTCTTCAATTCGTTTCTTCCTCTATGGATATAGGTCTTTACCGTTCCTATATTTACGCCCATTGTATAGGCGATTTCTTGATAGGGTAATTCTTTAAAATGATATAAAGTCAAAGCGACCCTGTAATTCTCGGGCAATTCCATCAATTTTTCCTTGATGTAATCAGACAATTCTTCTCTCTCAAGACAATCAAGATGCCCCGCCGAATTATCCTTCATTTTTGCGTCATAATTTTCTATCGATTCCGTACTTCTATGACGACGCACATGGGAAACAGCATGATTATACGCAATTCTGAAAATCCAGGATGAAAGCTGTGATTTTTCTTTAAATTTATGAATGTTGTTATAAACCTTCATCATTACCTCCTGAGTAAGATCCTCCGCGGTAGCCGGATTTCTGACAACCCTGTAAATAACTGTGTATATTCTGTTGAGGTAACCTTTAAAAAACTTTTCAAATTCATCCTCCGATTTTTCCTTTAGTTTCTCAATATCTATTTGCAAATTATTATATTTTCCTTTCATAATGTTTGACGCAAAAAATTACTATTTGTTTCAAAAATAGATGGAATGCGAACCATTGTCAAGGCAAAAAACACTACATCCCCCAAAAAATAACCACAAGATTCCACAAGATTAACACAAGATTTTTATTTGTTTTTCCCCAACCCACAACCAAATAATTCAGACAGGATTAACAAGATTTACAGGATTTTTTTATTTATTGTTTTTACTAAATCCTAACCCCCAAATCCGAAATCCTATTATTACCGCAGAGATGCCCCGATACAGTCATTCTTCCTTACGGGGCACGCAGAGGACGCAAATTTAAAAAGGATTTTGCATTTAACTAAATCCCTACCTCCACCCCCAATTTT
>Ga0307439_1002236_pt1 | contig 11578 bp, 10 predicted proteins | sample SalMarWE160490MG_FD_202142 | JGI IMG/M metagenome (GOLD analysis project Ga0307439, IMG submission 202142) | Salt marsh sediment microbial communities from the Plum Island Ecosystem LTER, Massachusetts, United States - WE1604-90 | ecosystem: Environmental > Aquatic > Marine > Intertidal zone >... | reverse complement strand
ATATCTCATCGGCAAAAGTGGTTGTCATCGGGGCCGGTGAAATGGGTGAGTTGCTCGTCCAGCATCTTCTCAAAATCGGATTCAGGGACATTAATATTGTCAACAGGTCATACGACCGGGCCATGGTTTTAGCTAAACGGCACAAAGTTACGGCGCGAAAGTGGGAGGAGCTTCAGGAACAACTCACAGAAGCGGATGTTGTCATCGCTTCGGCCGCCGTTAAGGATTACCTGTACACGAAAAAGTCCTTTATAAAGATAGTGAACGACAGACAAAAACGAACCGTCCTGATTATTGATATTGCCGTCCCGCGAAATTTCGAGCCTTCGGTGAACGAAATTGACAACGTACATCTTTACAGCATTGATGACCTTTCCGAAGTGGCCGGGCAGAACCGTAAAGCCCGTGAAAAAGACATTGCTGCCGGGATGAAGATTATTCATGAAGATGTGAACGCCTTTATGGATTGGCTCGGGACAAATGAAATCGGGCCTCTGATCGGGCAATTAGAAAAGAAATTCATTCAAATCAGCCAGTATGAGATGAAGCGTTTTTTTGTGGGAGTCCGACAGGAGGCACCATGTCGAGAGGTTCTGGAGATGATGGTCAATCGCATCGTCAATAAATTGATGCATTGTGTTATTAAAAACGTCGATACGGTGACCAGGGAAAACGGTCCGACGGAGGCGGCCAAGCTTGTAAACAGAATTGTCCGGCAGGCCGAAGCAATTACGTCCGAGTCAGGCCAAAAGAAGGATGTACATTCGTGAGAGAGACCACCGGACCAAAGCAGATGCTCAGACTTTTATTTTGGGAGAGCACAATCAGGTGTAATCTTACCTGCGCTCACTGCCGTCGTATAGATTCTGATGATACCGCCTATAGAGACCTATCGACCAAACAAGCGGGAGATCTTATTGAGCAGTTGGCAGCATTAGGCAAAGGACAGCCTATGATGCCGGTACTGGTTTTTTCGGGAGGTGAGCCGCTCTGTAGAAATGATTTGTTTGATTTAATCGGCAAAGCCGGTTCCTTTGGAATCGTTTCAGCTCTTGCGACGAATGGGACCCTGATAGACTCGAGCGTGGCCGGGCGGGTACGGGACAGCGGGATTATGAGAGTCTCGGTGAGCCTGGACGGGGCTACCGCCGAGGTCCATAACAGGCTGCGGCAATTGGACGGTTCATTTGAGGGGGCCCTCGAGGGTATAGCTCATCTTCGTGACAAAAAAGTGCCGTTTCAAATTAATATGACTTTGACTAAACATAATGCCCATCAAATTGAAGACGTTTACAATCTGGCCAAGTCACTCGGCGCGGTTGCTGTGCATATTTTTATGCTGGTTCCGGTCGGTTGCGGACAATCTTTAGCAGAGACTGATATGCTTTCACCCGAGCAGTACGAACAGAAGATGACGGAGATTTATAAACTGGATAGTCGAGACGAGCTGCAATTGAAGGTAACCTGCGGGCCTCACTACGAGCGTATTATCAGAGAGCAGGGAATATCATCGAACATGAAGACAAGCCAAAGTGGTCATGGCGGCTCATCAAGGGGTTGTCTTGCGGGTCTTGGAGTATTGTTCGTGGGACATCAGGGTGATGTTTTTCCCTGCGGATATTTACCTGTTAAATGCGGCAATGTTCTGGAGAATAAGCTTTCGGATATATGGTACAACAATCCTGATCTCGCCCGGATGCGTGACAGTAATCAGCTCGAAGGCAAGTGCGGCTTTTGCGGCTATAGGCAGGTATGCGGCGGGTGCCGGGCCAGGGCTTTTGCGGCGACCGGCAATTATATGGCGGAAGAACCTTTTTGTGCTTATGTGCCGCCGGAGGCAGCTCATTGAGGTTGTTTAATGTTTTGCAGGCTCATCTATGATAAATATCAGTAAATTGTACTGTGAGCAGGTCACGCCGGGAGATTGGCTTCGCTATGGTTCGACAGGCTCACCATCCGGAGCGCCGAAGAACGGCAAAAAAGGCTCGGGCGAACTCGATGTTGAGATTGTCCCAAAAACAGCCTCCGAGAGACGACCCATTGTTGTATGGAACATCACAAGGGCCTGTAACCTCAAGTGCGTGCACTGTTACAGCGACAGCGGCACGGAAAAAGCCGACGATGAGCTTTCAACCAACGAAGCAAAAGCTGTATTGAATGATCTGTCCGGCTTTGGAACCCCATCGATTTTATTTTCCGGGGGTGAACCGTTGATGCGGCCGGATTTGTTTGAGTTAATCGGCTATGCCGTAGAGCGTGGATTACGTGTGGTGATTTCAACGAATGGCACTCTCATAACAGCAGATGTAGCGAAAAAAATAAAGCAGCATGAAGTATCTTATGTCGGCATCAGTCTCGATGGTATAGGTCGGGTCAACGATCAGTTTCGCGGTGTCGCCGGTGCGTTCGAAAGGGCGGTGGAAGGTATAAAAAATTGCCGGGATGCCGGTGTGCGAGTCGGCCTGAGATTGACTTTAACCAAAAGAAATATCCGTGATTTAGAAAGTATATTTGACTTCTTCGAGCAAGAGAAAATCGAGCGCGCATGTTTTTATCATTTTGTCCCGAGCGGCAGAGGGGCAACCATAACAGATGAGGATTTGACACATACCCAAACTAAAGATGCAGTTGAGATAATCTTGGCCAAAACAAAACAATACAAACAGGCTGGTAAAAAAACGGATATTTTAACAGTCGATAATCATGTGGACGGCGTCTATGTGTATTTGAAGTTAAAGAAAGAAGATCCCATCCGGGCGGAGGAAGTTTACAAGCTTTTAGCCTGGAACGGCGGGGGAATGTACAGCAGTGGTGTCGGGATCGGCTGTATCGATTTTCACGGCAGGGTTCATCCCGACCAGTTCTGGTGGCATTACGACCTTGGTGACGTTCGGCAACGACCTTTCAGTGAAATTTGGACCGATACGAGTGACCCGCTGCTAAACGGCTTGAAAAATCGCCGCAACTTTATAAAGGGAAGATGCAGACTGTGCCGGTTCTTCGATATTTGCGGCGGGAGCCTGAGAGTCCGGGCGGATTTACATTTCGGCGATCCGTGGGCACCGGATCCAGCGTGTTACTTAACTGATACCGAGATTGGATTAGACAGCCAAAAGCGAGAGGAACTGGAACACACCGGTGAAGTTTTCGAAATGCCGGTTTCATAAATAAAAAGCGATGTATGGTTAGAAGGAACAGCACAGTCAGGCGGTGGTTTAAAATTGTGATTCTGTTGGTTGAGCAAATAGCTTAAATCTGTTATAGAACAAATAAATCCAAAGCCGTGTGTTTCAAAACTTTATTAGAACGACCTGCCGACCTTAAAAGTAATATTGAACGGAAGAATTTTGACCGACAAGCTAAAAGAATTGAATAAAAGTCTTTCGGATATCTCAACGTGGTTGAGCTTTGATAAAATACCCTGGGTGATTGCCGGCCCGTGCAGTGCCGAGTCGCAGCAGCAAATGCTCTCGACCGCCAGAGCCTTGGCGGGAATTGACCGTGTAAGAGTTTTTCGTGCCGGTATCTGGAAGCCCCGCACCCGCCCGAACAGCTTCGAGGGTGTCGGCGGCATCGGCCTGGAATGGCTCAGAGCCGTCAAAGCCGAAACGTCGCTGCTGACCACGACCGAGGTGGCGAATACGAGGCATGTTGAGCTGTGTCTGAAAAACGGCGTTGACATCCTCTGGATCGGTGCCCGGACGACCGTCAATCCGTTTATTGTGCAGGAAATCGCCGATGCGCTCAAAGGAGTTGATGTCCCCGTGCTAGTTAAAAATCCTGTCAATGCAGAGCTTGCTCTCTGGCTGGGTGCCATCGAGAGGTTGTATAATGCGGGCATAAAAAAAATCGCCGCAATACACAGGGGCTTTTCGAGCTATGACCGGACACAGTACCGCAACCAGCCGCACTGGGAGATACCGATTGAATTGGAAAGGTTGCTGCCGAACCTGCCTGTGATTTGTGACCCGAGCCACATCGCCGGTGACAGAAATCTTATCGAGCCTCTTTCCCAGATGGCTTTGGATCTCGGTATTAAAGGCCTGATGATTGAGACGCACATCGACCCCGATAGGGCACTTAGCGATTCTAAACAGCAGATTACTCCCAAAGAACTAATTCAGATTATTGAAAGGCTCAGAACTCCGGAAGCGGTGCCGACCGACAGACAGCTAAAGGCGCAAATCGCACGTCTTCGCGCCGCCATCAGCCATGTGGATGCCAAAATAATTCAGGACATCGCCGAGAGAATGAAATGGGTCGAACAAATCGGCGAACTCAAACACGAGCATAATATACAGGTTTTGCAGCTTGGCCGATGGGAAAACCTTTTGAAGGACCACATCGAAAGGGCGCAAAAAATCGGTTTGGACGATGAATTCATCAAAGCCGTCTTCGAGCTAATTCATACACAGGCGGTGAAAAAACAATTGTAATATCAATAGGTTGATGAAATTCCCTCATCCACTTTCAGCGGTAGTCATCCACCACTTCGAACATGGCGAGAATTTTTTCGAGTGCATCATAAGGCCTTGTCCCGATATCTACTGTCAGCATGTCGTCTTTATTTTGGACCGTATTTACATGCCCCTCGGCAAACAGGATATTGCTGGCTGTCTTTCTATGGCTTGTTCGGGTCTTAACCTGAAAAGCTGCTAAGGATTGATGAGCCAGGAATTGTACATCTGATACAAGGGCTGCAATGGGATGTTCTTTGCTGTTCCGGCCGAGATCGCTTAGTTTGATGTGAAACTTCTTTGGTGTTCCGGAGAGCAGCGCCACTGATGCATGGCGGTAATAATAGTCACTTTGTGCCTGGGCCGTTCCTACTCGGGACAACTGATCTTCGGCCTCCGAAGGCTGGTCGGCTCCCGGGCAAAAGAGCACTTTGGATTGGTGTGAGAGGTAATTTTTCAGCATTAGTCCCAGGCCCACCGGCGCTCCGTCTTCCAGAGACAGAAGGCTGGTCACATTGCCGGTTACGGTGTAAAAATTCGAGCCAGTAATCGGTCGGCCTTCCGGCCCGAAGGGGATTGTGTCGTCGAAAGTCTCGGCGTACAGATGGATTGCAACGCCCACCTGGCGGAGATTACTCCCGCAGGCCGCGCGGCGGGCCTGTTGCCTGACTTGAGAAAGCGCCGGCAGCAATATCCCCATCAGCAGCGATACGACCGCCAGCACAACCAGAAGTTCGATAAGGGTAAAACCTGGTAGTCGGATATTGTCGTGTATTGTGACACGTCTTGATGGTGACATTTCGTTTGTACGGCATAAGTCCGCCCGGAGACGCCCATGCCTGTGTCGTACCGATGACATATTTTACTCCTTATTTGCCACTAATAAATCCTCAGACGGGAACCACCGGCCAAGGCGGACATTGTCCAGGTCCCAGTATCCTCCGGCCGCTCCGACAGAGCGTATGGCAATCCCGATGGGCTTATCCACCCAGGAATCGTTCGCCTTTACCGGCGGCAGATATACCGAAAAATCCCTGAGGTTCCTGGAAGAAAGGCCCGTCGCCGGAACAATTTCCTGTACGATGTCCACAGGCTCGTTCCCGTCGCGATAATAGAAGGCCAGTTGCAGGGTGTCCACAGGTTCTGTCATAGACGGAGGGAATCTCATGGATGTCCCCACGCCGACAGTCAGGCGATAAGTCGAACCTGCCTGATACGAAACGCTCAGGTCCTGTTCCAGTCCGTTACCCTCCTGGGAACCCAGAAAGACTAATTGGCTGCCGTGGGTGTTGTTCATGTGGTCTTCACTGCCTGCAGGTGTGTTAATGAAAACGCCGGTGTTGGCGCCGGCAAAGACATCGAGGTCCAGCTCCGTCCACATATCGATTATGGGAGAGGCCGGATAGCCTTCGGGATCTACGACGGGTAATTCGAATGAGGCGTTTGCAACAGGTAGTGACACAGGATAGAATTCTTCCAGACGTACATTATCAAGGTCCCAGAATCCACCGGCTTGGCCGGCGGCGCGTATTCCGATCCCGATTGGCCGGTCTATCCAGGGATCTTCCGGCAGGACGGTCGGCAAATATACGCAGAGGTCTTCAAGAAACGTAGAAGACTTGCCCGTGGCCGGTATTGTTTCGGTCACAATGTCTATCGGCTCGTTATTGTCGTAATAATATAACGCCAGCTCGAGATTATCTACCGGTTCCACAGAGGACGGTGGGAGTCTTTGGGAAACGGCTACACCGGCCCTCAGACGATATACGCCGCCGAGCCGATAGTGAGCTTTGAGGTCCTGTTTGAATTCATTACCCTGTTGGGAGCCAAGGAAAGCTAATTGGCTGCCGTCTGCGTTTGCTATATGGTCCGGACTGTTTGGGTCTGTATTTGGGAAAACGCCGGTATTGGCGCTGGACAGTGTATCGAGATCTATCTCTGTCCATCCGTCCACGGTGGGCATTGCCTGAAAGGCATTGGGATCAGCAACGGGTGACTCGAACGATGCGTTTTCAATAAACAAAGACGCAGAAATGTATTCCTCCAGGCGTACATTGTCGAGGTCCCAGAATCCTCCCGCCGAGCCGGCTGCCCGGATGGCAATGCCGATAGTCTTACCTGCCCAGGGGTCAGAGGGATCGACCGTTGGCAGATATAGTGAAAAATCCTTCAGCCACTGATTTGGGTCCATAGCCGGTATCAGCAGAGACACAATATCCATCGGTTCGTTGCCGTCACGGTAGTACAGAGCCAGCTCAAGATAATCTATGGCTTCTTCTGTCGAAGGTGGGAACATAAAAGAAGTTCCAACCGCAACAGTTAATTGATAGTCGCAGCCGACATTATATGTTGCAGAAAGATCCTGTTCGAAGGCATTGCCCGCTTCAGAACCGAGAAACGCCATCTGGTTGCCGTCAGCGTTGAATATATGGTCGTGGTCACCGAAGAAGTTGACATTATTCGGCTCTGTATTGGCGAAAACGCCCGTGTTTTGACTTCCGAGAGTATCGATGTCTATCTCTGTCCAGTTATCTACATTAGGATCTGCCCCAAAGGGATTCAAAAGAGGATCTATCGCCGGAAACTCAAATGAGGCATTCTCTATAAGAATAGATGCTCCAGGAGCAGGCATGACAGCCCATAGGCATACTAAAATCGGCAAACTCAGACGAAAGATATTATTAATCATTGTTCTTGTCCTCCTCAATTTTTGACGGCAGTAGAGATTGCATGGAACTAAAAAAGTTTCAAGTTACGTTGGCCGAATTATTCATTCATGAGTTACCTAAACCGGCTTTTCCAACGCTTAGACTCGTACAGCATTTATGATTCTATACCATCAATCTCAATATTTGTTCACATAAAACATCATAAAAGATGTCTTTAACACCGGCTCCGAAGTTATTATATAATATTTGTTTTTTGCTCATACTAATAATTGTGATTAACCACCGTATTTCGTCTTACGCTTCATCCAGGGGCATGTATCTTTCTGGGGACACTCTTTACAGCCGTGCTGTGTAGAAACCAGCGGTAAAACAACAAATGCATCCAGAGCAAAAATGATAAGCAGAACTAATAGTGACCAGGAGAACCTGCTTACGAGCACTGGGCCACCAGCCAGTATTGGGATAAACCACAAAGGCACAATAACAGGTATGTGTTTTTTAAACTTCTCACTGAAGCAATCGACAGAGCTTTTACTGCGAAATTTTGCAGCTATCCGTCCATATCCACAGGGACACGACCTGGTATTCCAGTACATACAGTAGGGACATACAAAAACCATAATCCAGAAGGCGCCTGCTATGCCATATATCAAATAGGCGCCGGCAGCTGTCAGCGCCCATACTAAATTACCGAAGGCTACGATAAAAATTACCGTTCCTAATAGCGTCATTGTTATATAGGGAATATTATTGATAAGCTCTTGTACCGATGAGTACTTTCGCATAGTTACGTCGCTGGTATTATCGCCTGGTCCGGCATTAATCAACGATTCAGCCTCCTTAAGATTTTTTCGTTTGTCGGTACTTTGAATGAGTTTTTTAAGATGCATGAGGATTAATTTTTACAAATAGCTTCCACCCGGCCGGAAGCAGGGCGGCGGCTAATGCGATCTTTATCAGGTCACCGGCGATAAAAGGATAAATACCCGTAACAAGTGCGTCTCTGATACCCACCATCATGGAGAACCACAGCAGGCCGAAAAAGTAAATCAGCAGGTTCCCGATAATCATCGCAAGGATTGTGGTGGTAATTCGCCTGTCCCATTGATTTTGTGCCAGTAATCCGGTAACGTATGCGGCAACGATAAATCCGAATAGATACCCACCGGTCGGCCCGAACAAAACCAGCAGACCCCCTCTGCCGAGTGAGAAAACCGGCAATCCGGCGGCACCTTCGATAAGGTAAGCAATAACAGTCAGGCCGCCTCGCCGGGCGCCGAATAACGCCCCAATCATCAGCACGGCAAAAGTCTGCATCGTAAAAGGCACGGGCCAGCCTATGGCGATTTGTGCGCTCAGGCCGATAAGCAGAGAGCCGCCGAGAATCAGCGAAATATCATACAAACCGGCCGGCGTCTTCTCGCGGGGCCGCAAAAGATCAGCTATTGTCGCATTAGTCTGCATAAATACTCCATATATCTTATTGCATCGTGCGTGACGCGTCGTGCGTTAAACGTAATACGCAATACGCATCACGCAATACGATCTTAGCATTGCCGAAGGAGGGAGTCGAACCCTCACCCTGTTGCCAGGACGGGATTTTGAATCCCGCGCGTCTGCCGGTTCCGCCACTTCGGCCGAATCCTATCGACCGCATATTATTAAAATATGACAATCTATTGTCAACTAAATTCGATATGCATATTCAAAATTGCATAATTCCGCTTATTCGGGGGGGGAATCGAAACATCCGACCGAGGATTTTACTTTATACGTCACCTCAATTATATTTCTCCACTGCTGTTGCAATAACAGTGAATGTCCGTAATCGATTATCCAAAAAGATAAGGCATTAAGCGACATATTAAGAGGTATGAATATCGTATTTTTTTCAATATCAGAGAGGTTCTGCGTTCGGTATCTCCGGCCTGCTCATAAATATATTTTGCAAAGCCCTTTCAAAATTGGTGGCATAAATTGTGCAGATTGAAAAAGTTATCGCCCAATACAGTTTGAAGATATAGTTGCACAATGCGAAAATAACAATCGTGGTGATTAAACCGATAGCAACTCTGCTAAGAGTTGTTTTGCGCTCGATTATACAGGTTTCATTAATAATCCTGGCATCAAAAATTATAAGAATAAAAATGCAGTTGATGATACTCCATATCGGGAAAATCATCAGCCATACCGGGCATTGCCTGACGATATAAATCCCGGCGGCAATACCGATTATCGCATTTGTGATAACCGCAAAAAGCAACATCAGGTGTTTTTCAAATCTTGTTTTCTCCCTTTTTGTGAATACATGATAGAAGCTCAGAAGAAAACCGGGAAGAATAATCGCAAACAGACAAAATATAAAGGGACCCATTACAAATATTACCTGATGGATAGATGAAGTAATTTCATCGAATTTTATCTGTCTATTTAATAACAGAAGCAGTTCAGATTTAATATATTTATTGAATAACATAATCAGAAGCACTGTAATAGCGATCAGGAATAAAGACTGCTCATCATAGGTGGGAATGTACCAGCCGGATTTTTCGCCGTACAAAGTCACGACGTCGAATGTCGGTGATTTATCATTTTGAAGGCCGGGTTCATTTTTGCCGGATGCCAAATCCTGTTGTTGTGCATCAGAAGTGGATTTGTCCTCAATGGTATCTATTTTTGTGCCTCCTATTCCGGGACGCCCTTTTAATGTCCAAGGAACTCTCAGCTCGTGAGAGCATTTCGGACATTTGCCCTTTTTGCCGGAGGTACCCTCACGGGCCAGAATCGTCTGACCGCAATAGATACACATGAACCGTATCATTATTGAAATCCCTCGATTTTAGCTCAATTAAGTCCCTTGCCCGTCCAGAGATAGCATATCTGTATTAGGCGTATATGTCAATAATCTATAAAGACTATATCTTCGGGGATGGCGACGACGTCACGGTGGCCGGGACCGAGTGCGGTGCGTATTTCGGAGCTGTGCTTTCCGGCCAGTGACTTAAGCTGCGAGCTGCCGATACTGGCGACGGCCTTGGCATTTTCATTTAGCATGACGACGTCACCGGCCTGGAATGTCCCCTTGACGGAAACTACGCCGCTGGGCAGCAGGCTCTTGTGTTTTTGGATGGCCTGCATGGCGCCTTCGTCGATGACGATTGTCCCTGCGGCGGTGCTGTTTAATATCCATCGCGAGCGGTTGGAGAGTTTGCGTTTCGGCATAAAGATTGTGCCGATTTCTTCGCCGGTCATAATTCTGCCGACGACGTTTTTGATTTTGCCGTCGGCCAGAACGATTCGGCAGCCGGCGTTGGAAGCGATTTTCGCCGCTTCGAGCTTGGTCTTCATTCCGCCGGTCGCGAACATGCTGCCCTTGCCGCCGGCATTGCAAATCATGCTCCCGGTAATCTCGAAAACCGTACGGATGGGTTTTGCATCGGCGAACTTTTGCGGGTTCCTGTCGTAGAGGGCATCAATGTCACTGAGAAGAATCAAAAGGTCCGCGTCTATTTTACTGGCGACCAGTGCGCTGAGTTTATCGTTATCGCCGAAGGCCGAGCCGATCTCGGCGGTGCTGACGCTGTCGTTCTCGTTTAAGATCGGAACGACGGCCAGCTTGAGCAGCGTCTCGATGGAATTGCGAAGGTTCAGGTATGTCTTTCTGTTACTGAGCACCTCGGCGGTCAGCAGTACCTGCGCGACGGTGACGCCGTATCGCAGAAACGATTTTCGATACTCCGCCATCAGCAGCGGCTGACCGATGGCTGCGCAGGCCTGCCGCATCTTCAAATCTTTCGGCCTGTCGGCCAGCTCCATCTGCCCCGTGCCCATACCGATGGCGCCGGAGGAGATAATTACGACCTGCCTGCCGGTTTCCAGAAGCGAATTTACCTGGTCGGCGATTCTGCGAACGTAACCGGCGTCTATCCCTGTTCCTTTGGTCAGGATATTCGTCCCGATTTTCACGACGATTCGTTTTGTCTTTTCGAAATTTCTCACAATTTCGTATCTTTCGATTTACACTTTTTACTACACTCAGGGTCGGTTCCGGATAACAAATCTTATATCATATATCGTATCCTGGGCACATTTGATATAAGGTTTTCAAAAATTGGCTTCCCTAAGGGATGAATTGTTTTCCAAATTGGGTTTGTTTTTCCAACCCCAAAAATCCTCGGATTTGCCATATTATGTTGCTATCAAAGAGCTTATGCCAATTTGAGCCTGTTCCAAATTGGCTTTGTTTTCAATTTTTTCTTCTGTCTTCTGTGTTCCGTCTTCCGTCTTCTGTCTTCTGCCGCTAACATTGGCTTTGTTTTGCATAATTTTGACCGCGGATTTCGCAGTTTATATGGATCTGAATTATTTCGAATTGTTTAGCCGCGGCCGTCACGGCCAAGGTCCCCGCAGCACAGGTCTGCGGGCTAAATATTGAATTTTTAAGTTGTAGTT
>Ga0307439_1002234_pt1 | contig 11585 bp, 20 predicted proteins | sample SalMarWE160490MG_FD_202142 | JGI IMG/M metagenome (GOLD analysis project Ga0307439, IMG submission 202142) | Salt marsh sediment microbial communities from the Plum Island Ecosystem LTER, Massachusetts, United States - WE1604-90 | ecosystem: Environmental > Aquatic > Marine > Intertidal zone >... | reverse complement strand
TTGAAAAAAATGAATGAAAAAACCGATTTAAATATTGACAAATTGCAGCGTGACATTTATAATTTAACTCAGAAAAAGTGGGGAATAAAACTGAACCTGGGGTGGGGAATAAAGTTGAACCTTGACAACTCCAACATCATAAGGAGTATCATTTTGAACATATAGCGTAAAATCAGTTGGCTCCGGTTCAGTAGGTGCTTTTTTACTGCAATTCAGTATTATAGCTAAAGAAGCTATCATGCTTCCAATCAGGAAAGCCTTTAGATATTTCATCAAAACCTCCTTTCTTTTAACAGTCTTATGTGATCTAAATAATGCTATCTGATAAAATACCACTTATATGTGGTTTTGTCAAGAATAAAAATCGTAGAAGTTTACTTTATGAGGTTTATTTTTGTTCTTTTTTCTTTTATACTAAATTTATGAAAAAGAAGATGAATCGAATGCTTTTAAGGTTAGGTAGAAACATCAGGGATAAAAGAAAGGAAGAAGGGTTAACTCAAGAGGCTCTTGCGGAAAAAGCAGACATTAACCCAAAATATCTTGGCAAAATCGAGAGAGCAAAAACAAATGTTTCTTTGCTTACATTATCAAAAATATGTGATGCACTGGGTATCTCTCTTTGCGAACTTCTATCTTTTACATCTATGGACAAACAAATACTGAAGTTTGAAGAGTTATCCTCAGAGATTTGGAAATTAATAAGAGGAAAAGATAAAAGAACTATTCAACTATCGATTAAGGTTTTCAAGGAGATTCTTGAAAGCGTTGAAGCGCTTTCGAAAGATAAGTCTTAAGTGTTAATTCTCATAGGAAATAAAATGGGAAAACCTCAATAATTGCGACAGGTTCCAACATTTTCTTTCCTGTCACCCTGAATAATGCCATCCTGAATTATGCAATGAACTTGTTTCAGTATTATTTCAGGATCACTTCAGAGTCTCTCTAAAATTTGAGATTCCGAAACAAGCTTGCCCTCGAGCAAAGCGAAAGGTTGGAAATGACATCTGTTCGGACAAAGCCAGCGTTCCGTATAGCATAATTGTGTCACCCTGAACTCTGTGCTGAACAAGTTTCACTATTGTTTCAGGACCTAAGCATGAGATGCTGAAGCAATACTAAACACCGAGATACTGAAACAAGTTCAGCATGACAATTCCTATTTGTCACCCTGAATTTATTTCAGAGTCTCAGAACGCACACTCTATTCCCTGAATCACAAATATTGATTGAAAATCCTTGACTTTTCATCGTTGTTGTAATATATTATCAATAGTTGACTGTACTTAGAAAAAAATACTGAAAAAATTATGACCAAAAGAGAGACCGAAATACTAAACAAGATTAAAAATATTCTTAATAAATATCTTAAGCCAAACATTCTTATACTTTTCGGCTCAAGAGCACGACAAGAATATTCCGGCAATGCAGATTTTGACATTGCACTTGATAGCCAAAAGGTTGACATCAGGTTACAAAGAAAGATAATGGAGGATATCGAAGAAGTAGCAGGTCTTTATAAGGTTGATATTGTTTATCTAAATTCCACTGATAAAGTTTTTAGGGATATAATTTTGAAAACCGGGAGGATAATTTATGAGAGAAGTACTTGAACTCGCTATTCAAAAACTTGAGAATGGCTTTTTAAGACTAAAAAATGGTGTACAAGAAACCAAAGATGAGCTTGACAGGGATGGCGTGATTCAAAGATTTGAATTTACTTTTGAGTTATTATGGAAAACCCTGAAGATATTCCTTCAATATCAAGGGATTGAAACTAAAACCCCAAGAGATAGCTTAAAAGAAGCTTTTCGCATTGCGTTAATTGAAGATGAAGAGGTATTTCTTGATATGCTTGAAGATAGAAATAAAACATCACATATTTATGATAAGGAAACCTCTAAAGACATATTTGAAAGAATAAAATCCAATTACATACCTGTAATTGAAAAAGTCTTAGAAAAAATTAAAAAACAATTTAAGGACTACTCACCATAAATATTTTCTAATACGATAAAATAGATATTCTATATACTAATCTTCGCTGATTAAAATAAAATGTTATAAACTGGCGAGTTTCTGAAATTCTCCTTCTCTGTAAACGATTTTCCCCTTGACTATTGTCATTACTCCTTTCCCTTTTAACTTCCATCCATCAAATGGCGAGTTGTTGCTCTTTGAAACAAATTTCTTGACATCTACAGTCCATTCCTTGTTCGGGTCGAAAATCGTTATGTTTGCGTCGCTTCCTTCTTTCAATGTCTTTTCCCCAAGACCAAGAATCTTCGCAGGATTTACACTCATCTTCTCCACAAGTTCGGCGATTGAAAGAATCCCACTCTCAACAAGCTCTGTGTAAACAATGCCGAGAGCCGTTTCCAGTCCAACTATGCCAAATGGTGCACTTCCAAATTCCATTTCCTTCTCAAAAAGCGCATGGGGTGCATGATCCGTGGCAATACAATCGATAACCCCTTGTTGTAGCCCTTTCTTAAGAACCTCTACATCTTTTCTGCTCCTTAAAGGTGGACTCATCTTAAGGTTGCTGTCAAATGTAACAAGGCATGAGGAATTCAATGCAATATGATGAGGTGTTACCTCGCAAGAAATATCTAACTTCCTTTTCTTTGCCTGCCTTACAATCTCCAGTGATTCCTTGACCGACAGATGAGCAATATGCAGTTTCCCGCCAACAAAACCCAGTATTTCAACATCCCTTGCAATCATCGTGCTCTCACCAATGGAAGGCATCCCTTTAAGCCCCATCTTCGTCGATATAAAATCCTCATTGATTTGACCATCACTGGTTAAGTTCAAATCTTCTTCATGCACGATAATTGTCTTCCCCACAATTTGAGAATACTCCAGTGCTCTCCTCATCATAAGAGAGTTATCTATCGGCTTTCCGTCATCGCTAAATGCACAACAACCTGCTTTCACCATATCAAACATTTCTGTAAGTTCATTTCCTTCTTGACCTTTTGTAACAGCCCCTATGGGGAAAACTTCCACATAACCACCTTGCATAGCTCTGTCTTTGATAAAACGAACCATCCCTGAATTATCAATAACCGGGTTCGTATTTGCCATACTTGCAACACCCGTGAATCCTCCTTTTGCAGCAGCTTTTGTCCCGGTTTCAATAGTCTCCTCGTCCTCCCTTCCAGGTTCTCTGAGATGTGTATGCATATCGATAAAACCTGGTGTTACGACAAGTCCTTTGACATCCAAACTTTCTACGTTCTTCTTGCTGAAATTCCCAATCTTCTCGATTTTGCCACTTCCAATAAGAATATCGGTTACTTCATCAATACCCTGTACAGGATCGATCATTCTCCCACCCCTAATAACAAATTTATGCTTCGGAAACTTCGCCACTTTGCCCTCCACTTAAAAGATATAATATCGCCATTCTGACCGCAACACCATTGGTAACTTGCCCAAGTATTATTGAATGCTTTCCATCTGCAACCCTTGGGTCAAGTTCAATTCCTCTGTTTATCGGTCCCGGGTGCATTATTATGACATCCTCCTTCGCATCCTTTAACCTTTCTGGTGTTATTCCATACAGTTCTATGTATTCCCTTATGGATGGTAACATTCCACCCATCTGTCTTTCCTTTTGTATTCGCAAAACATATATCACATCTCTTCCCTCAATTGCCTTTCTCAACTCGAAACTAACCTCCACCCCCATTTCTTCGATTCCATACGGCATTAGCGTAGGTGGTCCGCAAACTGTAACATCTGCGCCCATTTTTGTCAGTCCCCAGATATTTGAACGCGCCACCCTTGAATTAACTATATCACCTACAATAACCACCTTCTTCCCCTCCAAAGTTCCGAATTTCTCCTTAAGGCTAAGCAGGTCAAGTAGAGCCTGCGTTGGATGCTCATGTGTTCCATCGCCAGCATTAATGACAGACGCTTCCAATCTATCTGCAATAAAATGGGGTGCTCCTGGTAAAGAATGTCTCACAACAACAAAATCAATTCTCATCGCTTCGAGGTTCCTTGCTGTATCAAGCAGAGTTTCTCCTTTTAGCACGCTCGACGAGCTGCTCGAGAGATTGAATGAATCAGCTGAAAGTCTTTTCTCTGCAAGTGAAAAGGAAGCGAGCGTTCGTGTACTTGGTTCGAAGAAAAGGTTTACAACAGTTTTTCCACGAAGATAAGGCACCTTTCTGATTGCTCTCTCTGAGATTTCCTTCAGTGACCCGGAAGTTTCCAAGATAGTTTCAATTTCCTCTTTTGACAGTTCTTCTATCCCAAGTAAATCTTTTCTCTTAATTTTCATGTTCCACCTCCCTGATTACGACTCTATCTACACCATCCACTTCCTTGATTTGAACCTCTACAAGTTCGTTGTCCGCCGTTGGGACATTTTTCCCGATGTAATCAGGTCTTATTGGAAGTTCTCTGTGTCCTCTGTCAACAAGAACAGCAAGTTGAATCTCATTTGGTCTTCCAAAATCGATTATCTCGTCAAGTGCTGCCCTTACTGTTCGTCCTGTATAAAGTACATCATCGATAAGAATAACTACCTTATCCTTAACATCAAATGGAATCTCTGTTTTCCCCACAATAGGTTTATAGTCAATCGAGGTGAAATCGTCCCTATAAAGAGTAATGTCAAGTATACCTATTGGTATGTCAACGGACTCCACCCTTCTTATATATTCTTTTATCCTTCTGGCAAGAAAATCACCTCTTGAACGAATACCTATTATGACAAGCTTTTCAGCGCCCTTGTTCTTTTCAAGAATTTCGTGAGCGATTCTTACCAGCGCCCTTTTAACCTGAATCTCATCCATTACAATCCCTTTTTCTTTAATGGTCATGTACCCTCCTTTGTTTGTTCTTGTACCATCCAATGCTATTCCGCAATTTGTTTAGATGACGTTGACATATTTGGTTTCTTACCTTGGTATCGATATGACTCGCAAGAAACTCATCGTGTTCAGGTCCGTCCGAATCTAAAATGTTGAAATGGTATTAGAATTTAAAAAAAGCCTGACTTTTCGCCAGGTTTCTATGCTCACATTTTCTTTTTCATTTCGTCCTCCCTTTCCAGCCTCACAGGACCAGATTAAAGGTTCACATTTATTTGATTAATATAGCACAATTTTTTTTGAATGTCAATAATTTTTTACTTGACAAAGAACCATTTTAATGTTATATTCATTTTAGAAATGTAATAAGGAAAAAAATGAAACAATTAATGGAACGAATGAAGAAAAAAGGAGTAACCTTAACACCCCAGAGATTAGCTGTGATGGATTATCTTAAGAAAAGCGTTAACCATCCCTCGGTTGATGAAATATACACTGCTATTAAGATTAAATATCCCTCGATATCAACAGCTACAGTATACTCCACTCTTCAGTTGCTTAAAGAACTTGGAGAAATTCAGGAATTGCATATAAAAGGCGAGAAAGCAGTATTCGACCCAATTGCCGAAAATCATCATCACCTTCTATGTAGAGAATGCGGAAGTATAATAAATGTCACGGTTAACTGTCCAATCATTAAGAAGAAAAAAATAGATGGTCATGTGATAGAAGAGGTTCAGGCATACCTTTACGGTGTTTGTGCCGATTGTTTGAACAAGAAACCAAAAAATAGTTGAGGAGAAAAAATGCGAGAAAAAATAGAAAATGCACTTAGTAAAATCCGACCATCATTGCAGGCAGATGGCGGAAATGTTGAGTTGGTAGGGGTTAGCGAAAATGGTGTGGTTAAGGTTCGATTGCTTGGAGCTTGTGGAGGTTGTCCTATGAGCCAGATAACACTCAAGACAGGAATAGAGAGGTTATTAAAGAAGGAAGTTCCTGGAGTAAAAAAAGTTGTTTCTGTCTAACTTACAGAATTATGAAACTTACTATTTTGAAATCCTGTCATTGCAACTGACCAGCAAGGACATGACAATGAAATTTTTAATAAAGGGAGGCAATAATGCCGAAGATAAAGGGAACCCAAACCGAGAAAAATGTGCTTACCGCATTTTCAGGTGAGTCACAGGCAAGGAACCGCTATACTTATTTCGCATCAAAAGCCAAGAAGGAGGGTTATGAGCAAATTCGAGGTATTTTTCAGGAAACAGCAGATAATGAGAAGGAACACGCAGAAAGACTTTTTAAGTTTCTCGAAGGTGGGGAAGCGGAGGTAAATGCATCGTTTCCCGCAGGTGTTATAGGGACAACAAAAGAAAATCTTAAAGAAGCGGCAGCAGGTGAAAACTATGAACACACAACGATGTATCCGAACTTTGCCGATGTTGCGGAGAAGGAGGGCTTTCCCGAGATAGCTGCCGCAATGAGAGCAATAGCCGAAGCTGAAAAGGCACATGAAAGCAGATATCTGAAACTTCTTGAAAACATCGAAAACGGAGAGGTTTTCAAGAAGGATAAAACCGTAAGATGGAAATGTAGAAACTGTGGTTACATTCATGAAGGGACGGAAGCACCCGAAAAATGTCCCGCTTGTGTACATCCAAGGGCATACTTCGAACTACTTACCGAGTCATATTAGTACCAACAACGATTGAAAGAGAGTTCAAGAGGTGCGCAAAAGCATATTATACTGATGGGAAAGAATTTCTGTAATCTTTCAAGAATTTGTTTAATCAGGTATAATGAATATTATACAGAAAGGTGATCGATGGACAAAAAAGCTTTGCACAAAATATCCTATGGTCTCTATGTAGTGAGTTCAAAAAAGAAAGGTAACTTCAACGGTCAAATAGCTAACACAGTTTTTCAGGTATGTTCTGAACCACCAGTTATAGCAGTCTGTATAAACAAAGAGAATCTTACCCATGAGTATATTGGAGGAAGTAAAATTTTCACTGTCTCTGTTCTTTCTCAGGACACGCCAATTGAATTCATAGGACTCTTTGGTTTTAAGTCAGGAAAGGACAACGATAAGTTCAAGAATATTCAATACAAGATTGGAACAACGGGTGGTCCGATTGTGTTAGAAAATACCGTTGCATATCTTGAAGCGGAAGTTATAAGTAAGGCAGATGTTATAACACATACAGTTTTCTTTGGGAAACTCGTTGAAGGAGAAATCCTTAACGAACAGCAACCAATGACTTATGATTATTACCATAAAGTGAAAAGAGGTAAGGTACCAAAAAATGCACCAACTTACATAGGCGAGTAAAAAGAGAAGAAAGGAGTTACTATGGGTAAATATATTTGCAAAGTGTGTGGCTACGTTTACGATCCTGAAAAGGGAGATCCTGATGCAGGCATAATACCTGGAACAGCTTTTGAAGAAATACCGGAAGACTGGGTTTGTCCTGTTTGTGGTGCGGCGAAATCAGAATTTGAAAAGGAAAGTTAAGAATGGCGGCTAAAGAAATAAAGACAAACATTTTCTCCGTAGGAGCAATCGATTGGGATAGAAGATTGTTTGATGAGCTTATACCTCTGCCTGATGGCACGACTTATAATGCATACCTCATAAAAGGTTCCCAAAAAACCGCTTTGATCGATACGGTTGATTCACCAAAGCAAGATGAATTGATAGATAACCTAAAAAGGTTAAAGATCGAAAAAATAGATTATCTAATAGCAAACCACGCTGAGCAGGACCACTCTGGAGCGATTCCAAGGGTGCTGGCGATTTATCCCGAAGCAAAGGTTGTAACAGATGCAAAATGTGAGACAATGCTTATGGATATGCTTCTTGTTCCCGAGAGTAAGTTTTTGCAAATTAAGGACAGAGATATGGTTTCGCTTGGAGATAAAACGCTTGAGTTTATTTTTGCACCCTGGGTGCATTGGCCCGAAACAATGCTTACTTACTTAAAAGAAGAAAAGATTCTTTTTCCCTGTGATTTTTTTGGCTCGCACCTGGCTTCAAGTAAACTTTATGTTCAGGATAAATATAAGGTTTACGAAGCAGCAAAAAGGTATTATGCCGAGATAATGATGCCATTCAGAACAAACATCAAAAGGAATCTTGAAAAAATCAAAGATTTACCTATTGATATGATTGCACCGAGTCACGGCCCTATTCATTCTGAGCCCGAATTTATCATTAATGCCTATAAAGATTGGACTTCGGATGATGTAAAGAACGAGGTTCTTATACCCTTTGTTTCAATGCACGGCAGCACAAAAAAATTGGTGGACTATCTCGTGGATGCTCTGATAGAAAGAGGAATAACCGTAAAGCCATTTAATTTGACACAAACGGATATTGGTGAGCTCGCAATGGCTCTTGTTGATGCGGCATCTATAATAATCGGTTCGCCAACGGTTCTTACAGGTCCACACCCAAGCGCAGTTTATGCGGCGTATCTTGCAAATGCTCTCAGACCAAAACTGAAATTTGCATCCCTTGTAGGCTCTTACGGATGGGGCGGAAGAATGGTCGATATAATAACAGGAATGCTAACAAATTTGAAAGTCGAAATAGTAGAACCAGTAATTATAAAAGGATATCCGAAGAAAGAGGACCTGCATGCATTGGAACGATTGGCTGATGCAATACTTGAGAAACATAAGTCTGCAGGAATCGTTTAAGGAGATGAGAGATGATAACAAAAAAAATGGTTGATGCACTGAATAAACAGATAAATGAGGAATTGTTTTCATCATATCTTTATCTGTCAATGGCGGCATACTTTGAGGCAAAAAATTTGAAGGGTTTCTCTAACTGGATGATGGTACAGCAGAAAGAGGAGATGGACCACGCAATGAAGTTCTATAACTATATTAATTCCACAGGTGGAAAGGTAAAACTTCTTGCATTGGCAGAGCCATCATCAGAATGGAATTCTCCTTTGCATGCATTTGAAGAGACATTAAAACATGAACAGCATATAACCAAGTGCATAAATGACCTTGTAGATTTAGCAGAGCAGGGAAAAGATAGGGCAACATTCAATATGCTTCAGTGGTATGTTGATGAACAGATTGAAGAAGAAGAGAATGACAACGACATCATAGAAAAACTAAAACTAGTTGGAGAAAATGGAAATGGCATGTTTATGCTTGATAAAGAACTTGCTCAGAGAGTTTATACACCAATAACCAAATAGGAAAAACAGTAAAGGAGGTAGAAAAATGACTCAGAAATTGCAAATCTATAAATGTGAGGTTTGTGGGAATATAGTGGAAGTGCTTCACGAGGGACAGGGAGAGCTCGTGTGCTGTGGTCAGCCTATGAAGCTCTTCGAAGCAAAATCTACCGAAGAGGGAAAAGAGAAACATCTTCCAGTTGTTGAGAAACTGAATAATGGTATTAAGGTCAAAGTCGGTTCGACTCCACACCCAATGGAGGAGCAACATTACATCGAATGGGTGGAAGTTATATCGAATCGAAAGGCTTATCGCCAGTTCCTGAAACCCACAGATGCCCCTGAGGTGACTTTTGAAGTATCTGCTGACGATTTAACAGTTCGAGAATACTGTAACATTCATGGGCTCTGGAAAACAGGAGATTGAACATGGATAATAATTCAGGTGAAAAAGAGATTGACGGGCTTAAAGAAGTACTGAAAATGGCGCTTGAACTGGAAGAAAAGGGTTACAAGTATTATAATGAAGTTTCAGGAAAAGCAAGTAATCCTCTTACGAGAAATCTGTTCACCGTGTTGGCAGAGCAGGAAGTAAGCCATATGGATAGAATTAAGCAACTTTACGAGGAAAGCTCAATACAGATTTCTCAAGCAACGGTGCCAAGCGAGGAATTGCAAAAAGCATTAAAACAGGTATTCAACAATTTTTCAAAAGAGCAAAGGGATACATGGGACATTGATATCGAAGATGCATACGAATACGCTATGCAACTTGAGAACGATTCTTCAAAGATGTATGGAGATTTTGCCAAAAAGAGCAAGAATTCTGTTGAGACAGAATTCTTCAAATCGTTGGAAAATGAGGAGAACGCTCATTTCAGTGCATTACAGAATGTTTACAACTATCTAAAACATACGAAGGGATGGTTTGAATCAGAAGAAAGCAAGACCTGGAACTGGATGGTTACATAGTAATTTTTGGAGGGAGTAAAGGTTGAAGAGGCTATGGTAAGTTTCTATAACGGACAGAGGTAAGAATGAATGAGGAGATTATTCCTGATGCAACAATTGATTGCGTCGGTTTTTACTGCCCGATGCCTATATCAATGACAAAGGAAAAAATAGACACGATAGAAAAGGGGCAGGTATTGAAGGTTGAAGCGGATGACCCTGCTGCAGAAGAGGATATAAAAAGATGGGCTAAAAGAACAGGGCATAAAATAATAAAGTTTTCAAAAGAGGATTCATTGCTGACCTTTTTTATCAGAAAGGGGACTTGAAAAATGGTAAAGATACTTTATGTTCAAACAAGCGGCATTGATTCTCCAGAAAGATTATATGCGCCTTTTATACTGGCAACCACAGCCGTAGCGATGGATGTTGAAGCTGAAATCTACTTCGTGATAAAGGGAGTTACAGGTGTAAAAAAGGGCGAGGCAGAAAAAATAAAATTGGGGAGTTTTCCTTCACTAAAAGAGGTTATGGAACAAGCAATAAAAGCAGGTGTAAAACTTTATGTTTGCGAACAAAGCACTCAGTTGCTTGGGATGGGCAAAGCGGATTTCATCCCCGAAGCAAAGGTAGTGGGCGCTGCAACGCTTAATGACCTGGCTCTTGACGCAGATGCAATCTTAAACTTTTAGGGAAATGGAAAAGATGTATTTGGATTATGCTTCATCTACACCCGTTGACTCAAGGGTTCTTGGTTTTGCAAATCCTTTTCTGAGCAGTCATTTCGGTAATCCATCAACTCTTCACTCCTATGGATTGAAGGCAAAAGAGGCGGTTGAGAATGCCAGGCAAAAGGTTGCAGACCTTATTAACGCTTCCGCGGATGATAAGATAATTTTCACTTCCAGCGCAACCGAGGCAAACAATCTTGCTATCATAGGGTGTTCTCTGAGAAACATAGCCAAGGGAAAGAATGTAATTGCAAGTAACATCGAGCATATTTCTGTTCTCAACCCAATGAAATCGCTTTCCAAACAGGGTTTTAAATTCAATATTATTCCTGTTGACAGTATGGGAATAGTAAAAATCGATGCACTGAAGCAAGTTTTAGGTAAGGATACTGTTGTAACTTCCATAATGTATGCAAATAATGAGATAGGGACGATCGAACCTATAAAGGAAATAAGCGAGATTGTTCATAATAAAGGACTGTATCTCCATGTGGACGCAACCGCCGCAGCAGGAAAGATACCGATAGATGTGCAGGAGGATGGTATAGACCTTTTGACATTGTCTTCAAATGATTTGTACGGACCCAGAGGAGCAGGCGCAGTGTTTGTTAAAAAGGGTGTGGGAATACAGAGTGTAATGTTGGGAGGAGGGCAGGAGAAGGGCTTGCGTTCAGGAACAGAAAACATTTTTGCGATCGCTGGTATGGGTGAAGCAGCAAGGATAGCGAATGAAGAGATGGAGGAAGAATCTAAAAGATTGAGTAAAATACGTGACAGGTTGATAAAAGAGATACTTAAGATTGACGAAGCTTACCTTACCGGACATCCTGTGCAAAGACTTCCCCATCATGCGAGTTTTCGATTTAGTA
>Ga0307439_1002230_pt1 | contig 11592 bp, 12 predicted proteins | sample SalMarWE160490MG_FD_202142 | JGI IMG/M metagenome (GOLD analysis project Ga0307439, IMG submission 202142) | Salt marsh sediment microbial communities from the Plum Island Ecosystem LTER, Massachusetts, United States - WE1604-90 | ecosystem: Environmental > Aquatic > Marine > Intertidal zone >... | reverse complement strand
CCGCCGAATATATATAATGCCGGCGGGGTCAGGATAGGCTCGATAAACACCTCCAGGTCACCCCCACAGACCATCCCCTCCTCATCGGCTTCGCTGGCGGTCAGACTGCGGTGCAGGCTCTTGGGCTTGCCCTGCCTGATTACCTTAACCGCCTCCTTTATTATCTGGGCTTCCAGGCTGCCGCCGCCTATCGTTCCCAGGATGCTGCCGTCGGGCTTCACCAGCATCTTGGCGCCTTCCTCCCTGGGCGTGGAGCCGCTGGCTCTGACCACGGTGACCAGCGCCGCCTCTTCACCCTCGGCTTTAACCCTGACTATCTCCTGGTAGATATCATCCATCTATAAAACCCCTAAACATTATAGCGCATCAGTATCGCCTCTAAAACGCCGCCGGCAATCGCCCTGACCCGGGGACGTATGGTGTAACAGGCATCTTTATCCCCGGAAGGGTCTATCTCGCCCAGCTTTGTCCCCTTCTCCACCATTACCCCATCCCTGAGCAGAGCCCGGACTATGCCGTCTATCTCCGCCTCTACCGGCTGCCCGGCTACCGTAGCCACCACCTCGCCGGCGCTGACCATCTCCCCTATGTCTTTTTCGGTCTGGAAAAGCCCGCTTCTGTCGGCGTGCAGCGCCCGCTCGTGGGTCAGCCCCCCGATAACTATGGGGATACCGGTATTCTTCTCGGCTGCTCCTTTCAAGATTACCCGACCCAGCCTTTCGCTGTTGTTGGTCTCCACCACCATGTGGACATCCCCACCCGCCTTAAAGCCGGGCCCCAGCCCGATGACCAGCGGGGCATCATTACTCTTTGTCCCCAGGTTTTTTTTAGCCATTATAGCGTCAACCATCACCTGGGGCTTGAGAATATTCTTCATCCTGGCTTCGGGGTCAACGATGATGGGTATCTGCCCCTCCCGCCACAGCTTGTGAATATCAACCGCCGACCCGACCCGCCGGGCAACTACCCCATCCACCTCCTTCTCCACATCATAGATGGCTTCGCAGAAGGCAACCCCCCGGCTGACAGCAAGGGGCTCGGCAGTCTCGGTCAGGCATACCCGGAAGTGGGCTCGTGCCAGCTTATGAGCGACCCCACTGGCAACCTCCCCGCCGCTGCGGATAAGAACCACCAGACGATTTAATTCAACGCCCATTTTACGCCTCTCGCTATATGAACCGCAGAAATTATACCACAATGATATAATTAAGCTGAAATGGACTTAGCTTATGGATAGAGAAGAATTCGAACGGCTGGTGGCTCAGGCGGTTGATGATTTGCCTGATGAGTTCCTAGAAAGGCTGGAGAACGTCGATGTTATCGTGGAGGACTACCCCGCGCCCGCTCAGATGCGCCAACTGGGGCTGGAGCGGGGTGAAACCCTGCTTGGCCTCTACGAGGGTGTACCCCGGACCGAGCGGGGCGGGCATTACGGGCTGGTGCCGCCGGACAAGATAACCATATTCCGGCGGTCAATCGAGGCTAAATGCCGCTATGGTGGCAGTATCAGCGCCGAGGTTCAGAAGGTGGTCAAGCACGAAATAGCCCACCACTTCGGCATCAGCGATGCCCGGCTGCACCAGCTAGAAAAGGAGGAGGACTGACCTGGAGCTAGCAACCGTAATCACTCCAGGCCGGCAATAAGCCTCTCTATCCGCGTTATATCCAGAACATTAATCACACCGTCGCCATTGGCGTCAGAGCCGGGGGTCTCCGGGTCGAGGGCGGTTATCACCCTCTCCACCCTGGTGATATCAAGCACATTAACGGTGCCGTCACCGTTGGCGTCTCCCGGTGCCGTCGGCTGTATGGTAAAGCTGTCACTGGCGTAGTCGACCTCGGCGGTAGTGTTACCGACCGAATCGGTAGCGCGGACATATACCGTGTGCTCCCCGTCGTCAAGGCTGTCAGTGGTAAAGGTGTAGTCCTCGGCGGGGCTGTCGAAGGCACCGTCGCTGGTAGTCGCCGCCATCCAGGTGCCGTCGTCAACCCTGTACTCTACCGCGCTGATATTAGACTCATCGGTAGCGGTGCCGGTCAGGGTCGGGGTGGTGTTCTCAGTCGGGTCAGGAGCAAGCGGCGTTATGGTTACCGACGGCGGGGTGGTATCGGCAATAGAAACCGAATCACCGCTCCAGGTGGCTGATATCTCCTCAGCCAGATTATCGGAAAGCACGCCATTGGAAAGGCTTAAAGCGCTGCTGTCGCCGTCAGCACCGATAACATGGAATTGCAGCACCGCCAGGTAGCCGGAGCCGGTCACCCCATCAATGCCGGGGACGTTCTGGACTACCCGCCATGTCCCCGCCTCGACCTCGTTATAGACATCAACCGGTATCGTGGTTGAGCCAATCAGCCCCGCGGTTACATCGTCCAGCCGCAGTACCAGAGTGTCAAAAGTAACATCATAGCTGCAAGCGTCGAAGTCGGTCACCTCGCCAATATTGACATTAACGGTAAAATCGCTATCCGGAGCTGCCTCATCCGGGGCATCCAGGCTAACCGCCACCGGCGTTACCTCCACCTCCACCGAGCCGTCCGCCCAGGTAGCCGTTATCTCCTCGGCAAGACTGCTGGCAATCACGCCGTTGGACAGGCTTATGGCGCTGCTGTCGCCTTCAGCACCGAGGACGTGGAAGTGCAGCACCGTCAGGTAGCCGGAGCCGGTCACCCCGGTTAATCCGGGTACATTCTGAATAACCCGGTAGGTCCCCGAACTAATCTCGTTATAGACATCAACCGGTATCGTGGTTGAGCCTACCAGCCCCGCGGTGACGCTATCCAGCCTTAATACCGAGGTATCAAAGGTGAAATCATAGTTACAGGCGTCAAAGTCGGTCACCTCGCTGATATTAATATTAACGGTAAAATCGCTGTCGGGGGAAACTAAAGCCGGAGCGTCCACGCTCACCGCCACATCCGCCGCCAGCACCGGCACGGCGGTTCCTACCCCCAGAATCAGTGCCACCATGGTTATCATAGCCAGAATTTTCCTTTTCAATTCGCACCTCCTGTTCCGCCCGTCTCGGGCTTAACAACAACATAGCACCCGGGCAATAAAAAAAGACTAAAAACGGCGTCAGCAAAACATCAAAATCCCATCAAAAAAGCATCAATACCCACTCGCATTGATTAGTCGCAACCTGTATAATGCGATGGGAAAGAAACCAAGATGAAAGCGCAAATTCTAAAGCAAGTCGCCCCCATTGATGAGATGCCCCTGGAACTGGTAGATATGCCCACCCCACAGCCCAAACCGGGGGAAATACTGGTAAAGGTATCCGCCTGCGGGGTCTGCCACACCGAGCTGGACGAAATCGAAGGCAGGCTCCCTCCCAAGCTGCCCGTTATTTTAGGGCACGAAATCGTCGGGCGGGTGGAAAAGCATGGGGCGGGGGCAAAAAAATTCAATATCGGCGACCGGGTGGGCATCGCCTGGATTCACTCCGCCTGCGGCAGGTGCAGTTTTTGCCGGGGAGGCGAAGAAAACCTGTGCCCCGATTTTCAGGGCACCGGCTGCCAGGCTGACGGCGGCTACGCCCAGTACACGGTGGTAGCGGAGGATTTTGCCTACCCCATTCCAGAACGCTTCACCGATTCCCAGGCGGCCCCCTTACTCTGCGCCGGCGCCATCGGCTACCGGGCGCTAAAGCTGACCAACCTCCAGGACGGGCAGGCTCTGGGGCTTTTTGGCTTCGGGGCTTCAGCCCATATCGTCATCCAGCTGGCTAAATACAAATACCCCAAAGGCAGAGTATTCGTCTTTACCCGCCCCGGGCAGAAAGAGCACCAGGCTCTGGCTAAAAAGCTGGGCGCCGACTGGACCGGCGCCACCGGCGATGCTCCTCCCCAAAAGCTGAACTGCGCCATAGACTTCACCCCGGCATGGAGCCCCATAGTGGCTGCTCTAAAGGCACTGGAAAACGGCGGGCGGCTGGTCATAAACGCCATCCGCAAGGAAGAAAAGGATAAAAATTCCCTTCTGGAGCTGGACTACTCGGAGCACCTCTGGTGCGAAAAGGAAATAAAGAGCGTGGCTAACATTACCCGGCAGGACGCCCGGGAATTTCTGCCCCTAGCAGCCCAAATCCCCATCATCCCCGAGGTGCAGGAATTCAAACTGGAAGAGGTCAACCAGGCACTGATTTTGCTTGAACAAGGCAAAATCCAGGGGGCGGCCGTCTTAAAAATAGATTAATTACTGGCAAAATGTTGGAAAAGGGCGGTAGTGGGTCAATTTGATATTATTAGCACTTGACCCTTTCTGTGGCTTGTGTGCTATAATAAAGTATGCCTAAGCGTTCAAGCAAGAAAAAGAATATAAGAGACACAAACGTATTAGCTTCTAGTATCATTGAACAAGCCACAGGTGAGACATCCCCCAAGCCAGAAGATGCTAACAAGAATCCGGCTGCTGTTGCTCTAGGGCGTCTAGGTGGGCTTAAAGGTGGTAAGGCTAGAGCCGACAAGCTCACACCTGAGCAAAGACGAGAAATAGCGAGAAAAGCAGCTATGAAGCGTTGGGAAAAAAAGAAATTGAGTTAGAGAGGGCGGCGCCTCTAGCCTCGTTAATCCGGTACTAAAATAGCAAAGAAAGACAAGGGAAAGGGTAGAGAGTTGCTAAGCTATAAATAATGGGGTGTATACACCCCCGTAATATCCTTGACAATACCCCAACATATAGTATAATAGCCATATAGAGTCTCGCAAACGCTATATGGCTATTATTTTGTCTGGAGGGTATTGCCCATTGGTATGGGACGAGGACTTAAAATCCTTTGAGCGTGCAGCGTTGAGGTTCAATTCCTCTACCCTCCGCACAACTATTTGTAGGATAGCATTATGGATATGTAGGTTGTAAAGTAGACAGTCTAGTGTAGGTAAAACTAAATATAACTACTATGTACTAACTGGAACTAAAGGAGGCAACAAAATGGTCATAACAAATCATTCTTGGGAAGAAGAAACACGGAAATATCTAAAAGAAATCCAAACGGAACTGATTGATATTAACAAACGATTGGAAACTCTGCAAGCAAGAAGGGACGACTTAACTCATGAGGCTGAGGCTTTTAGCACAGCTTTGGCGGTTCATCTTCGTAAAACAGGGCGACAGGAAACTACAAGACAAGATATAAAGGAACTCCTTATTAATCAGCCTAACCACAAAGAGAGAATAAAGCGAATAGCCGAAGAAAATAATGGCACACTGAAAATCGGTTTAGCTGCTGACATTTTGTATAACAATCAAATTATGAAAACTAAATCAAGAATGCAGGCTTACCGGATAATCTATGCTCTTACGGTGGAAATGGTAGAACAAGGAATATTCCAAAAAACTAACCCTGGCGTGTTCAGGCTTGTAGGTACTCAAGCAGAGTTGCCCAATGTAAACTAAAAAAGTATGGAAATAACCCATTTGCCTATTGACAATGCTTGAGCGGTCTGGTATAATAGGAGTATGAATAAGCTAAGTATCGAGAAAAAGACGCAGGTAATAACCGCTCTAGTTGAAGGTAACTCAATCCGTGCTACTTGCCGTATGGCGGGGACAGCCAAAGGAACTGTTACACGGCTTCTTGCTTCGGTAGGTAAAGCTTGCGCTAAATATCAGGACGAACATCTTACCAACCTGACCTCTAAGCGTATCCAGTGCGATGAAATCTGGTCATTCTGCTATGCCAAGCAAAAGAATGTGCCAGAGAATAAACAAGGTCAATATGGCTATGGCGATGTTTGGACTTGGGTAGCCCTGGATGCAGACACAAAATTGAGCATCAGCTTTCTAGTTGGGCTTAGGACTGTGGAATGTGCTACCTACTTCATTAATGACCTTAAAGATAGACTAACAAACCGGATTCAGCTAACCACTGATGGTTACAAAGTCTATATTAACGCAGTAGATAATGCTTTCGGCTCTGAGATTGATTACGCCATGTTAAACAAGTTATACGGCAAAGAATCTGATGGTGAAAAACGGTACAGTCCGGCAATATGCTTAGGAACGGAAAAACAAATTATTCAGGGTAATCCTGATAGTAAGGCAATTTCTACCAGCTTTGTAGAGCGCCAGAATCTTACAATGCGAATGAGCATGAGAAGATTTACTAGGTTAACCAATGGCTTTTCCAAGAAGGTTGAGAACCTGGAACACGCTGTAGCTCTCCACTTCATGTATTACAACTTTGCTAGGCCACATAAGACGCTAGCTAATCCATATCCGAGAACGCCAGCTATGGCTGCCAGAATTAGTGACCACATCTGGACGATAAAAGAAATCATTATGCTAATAGAGGCATCTTAAAGCGAGATAGGAGGCGTCGGAATTCAAATGAAAGGTTATCATGAAGTCGGAGAAAATATTTTAGAATACTTTTTTGTGCGCTATCACTGCTACTCGACAACCTGTTCTGGACAAATCTTAATATCTCTAGACAATCTTTACAATCGCACTCGCACGCAATGCCCAATCTGTAAACGGGAGTGTACTCTTTATCTTGACGCACGTCATTTGAAAAATGTCCAGCGAGAGTTTGGTTATTTGTACAAACAATTACGTAATCTCGAACTCCTGCCTTTAGCCTTCTCGCTGGAAGTTGCTCCCAAGACCGCATTTGTGGATTCCAAACCGCAAGATAACACACTTTTTTCTCCTATCCAAATTGATAACCCTGATAAACGTACAAATATTTATACAGAGTAAATTGACCCACTACCAAAAGGGCTTGACTTTTGTCACCAAGTCAATAACAATCTAAACAATGGAAATAACTGCTGGCACTAACCTCAGCACCATCATCAAGCGGCAGAGAGTTATGGTGCCGCTGACCCTGCGGGAGCTGGCCGCCAAGGCCGGCGTATCGGCATCACATCTGGGCAGAATCGAGCGGGGCGAGCGTTTCCCCTCGGCTAATATTCTGCGCAAGATAGCCAGGCCCCTCGGCTTTGACGAGGACGAGCTTTTCATGCTGGCCGGCTATCTCTCCCCCGGCACCCCTATCGGGGCGGAGAGCCAGGAGGGGCTAGACCCCTACGTAGCCAAGATGCTGTCACGAGAGCCGGTGGAAACCCAGCGTGCCATTATCGGTATCCTCAGCATCCTCAAGAGCCTGGCCCAGACCGGTGGCATCAGAGAGTAAACCTGATAGGATGCAGCCAATGCTGTCAGCAATACTTCTGGCCGCCGGCGAATCCAAGCGCATGGGCGCACTCAAGCAACTGATGCCCCTTGGCAAAAGCACCCTTCTGGAGCAAGCTATTGATAACCTGCTCAATTCTTCGGTAGATGAGACTATCGTGGTGGTGGGGCACAAGGCGGAGGAAATAACCCGCGCAATAGCCTCCCGCCCGGTCAAGATAATGCTCAATCCCAACTATCAACAGGGGATGAGCACCTCCATAATTGCCGGGCTTAATCTTATTGACCCCAAATCTCAGGCGGTCATGCTCGCCATGGGCGACCAGCCGCTGGTGGAAAGTCGGACCATCAACCAGCTGATAGATGCCTTTAAAAGCCATGATAAGGGCATCGCCGTCCCCACCCACCGGGGCAAAAGGGGCAACCCCGTTATCTTTGCCATTAAATACAAAACGGAACTGCTTAAGCTCAAGGGTGATATCGGCGGGAGGGAGATAATTAAAAACCACCCCGATGATGTATTAGAGGTTCCCGTTGATTCGGAGAGCGTTATCTCTGATATTGATACCCGGGATGACTATCAGTCAAAACTAAGCTAACCCCCCACCCCTTTTTAACAATTCTCTTTTTTCCCATACCCTCCCACCCTCATAATCTCTTACCCCAAAAAACTCTGTTTTTCGGGGTCCCCATATGCGCTTCTGAACCTTGCTTCCCCCCCCAAAAAAAGAAAATTATAGAAGTATCACTTCTGTAGGGCGGGAGGGTGGGACGCAAAACGACTTATTTGACAAAAGGGCTATATCGCCTGTAATATAACACTGACCGTTTCAAGCAGGCTAAAAATGGCTGAAATACCCAAATTCACCGTCAAAAAACCGCCCCACCTCTCCCGCCACCCCCATCCGGGCTACTCGGTAAGGGGACGGGTATGGCTGGAAAAGGATGGCGAACTGTACATGGGAGGCGGCAGGGAGATGCTGCTGGAGCGCATCGATAAGCTCGGCTCAATCGCCGCCGCCGCCCGCTCGATGAAGCTCGGCTACCGCAACGCCTGGCTCTGGGTAGAGGCGGCTAACCGCCTGGCGCCGTCGCCGCTGGTGGAAAAGGTCACCGGCGGGCCCGGTGGAGGCTACGCCCGCCTGACCGACGAGGGCCGCAGGGCGGTGGCGCAATACAAGAAATTAAGGTCAAAATTCCAGCGCTTTCTAACCCGGGTGGACTAATTTTTTTAGCCAACGCTATATCTGGCGCAATATAGCCGCCAGCCCAGAAAGGGGACCTATGAAAAGGCTGCTGGTTCTACTATTAGCAGGTTTGTTATTACTCCCTACCATCGCCGGCTGTCCCGCCCCGGAAGAAGAATCTATCGGCATGGCGGTGGAATTCATGGACCACGCCGCCTGCGCCTATATCAGCCAGGAAAAGGGCTGGTTTGAAGAAGAAGGATTAAAACTAACCGCCTACGAAAGCTATGTAACCGGCATGGCGCTGGCTTCGGCTCTGGCACGGGAACAATCTTTTAATCTCGCCTGTTCTCCCTCCAGCCCAACAATCGAGGTTGCCTATATCTGCCTGGTGCCGGCGATAAACGTCTACGCCAACGGCAGTATCCCCATAAAAGTAGTCGCCGGGACGCACAAGTACGGCTACGGTCTGGTGGTTGACCCCAATAAGATACAAACGGTCAATGATTTAGAAAATCCCGGCATCCGCCTCGGCTGCGTCCGGGAAGGCGGCGCCGTTGACGTGCTCATGCACCGGATGATAGACAGCTATAACCTTGACGGGGACAGGATACTAAGCAATACCCAGCGGATGAGCCCGCCCAACCTGGTTCTAGCCATCAAGACGGGTCAGCTAGACGCCGCCTTTCTCCCCGAGCAGTGGGCGACCATGGCTGAAGAACTGGGCTTTACCATGCTGCTCACCAGCCAGGATGTCTGGCACGATATGCAGGGCAGCGTGCTGATAGTTAAACAGGAGTTGATAGACAACCACCCCGAGGTCGTCCGGAAGCTGGTAGCGGTATCACAAAGGGCTACGGACTGGATAAACGAACACCCCGAAGAAGCCGCCGGGATTGTAGCCGGGCAGATGCAGGCCGCCAGCTCTGATACTGATGCCGCCGGGGTTACCGCCCAGCTGGAAATCACACCACAGGTGATGCAGCGGTCTATGGAAAGGCTGGAATTTACCACCGAAATCAATCCGCAGATAATACAGGAAACCATAGACTACATCGCCGGGCTCGGCTACATCAGTAGCAACTTCAGCGCCGCCGATATTCTGGACTTAAGCTTTCTGGAGGCGCAGTAGTGCTCAAAAGAATCAGGCCCGGGTGGGGTCTGCTGCCAGTAGCCATCTTCCTGGCGGTCTGGGAGCTGGTAGCCAGGTTGAATTTAGTCCCCGGCGAGCTATCTTTTCCCCCCTTCTCGGCAGTGGTCGTGGAATTCTACCGCCTCGCCGCCAGCGGGGTGCTGGGGGATAATTTCCTGGCCAGCCTGATAAGGGTGTTAATCGGCTTCTGCGCCGGCTCCATCGCCGGCATCGCCGTGGGCACGGTGATGGGCTGGGTGGAAAATGTCAATAAGTCCCTGCACCCCATCATCAGCCTGTTTTACCCCATCCCCGCCCTGGGCTGGCTGCCCCTGCTCATGCTCTGGATAGGAATCAACGAGATGCTGCCCATCACCATAATCTTTATCTGCTCCTTCTTCCCCGTCCTATACAACACCGTCACCGGCATCAGAAACGTGGATAAAGACTATATCCGGGTAGCCAGGACGCTGGGAGCATCGGACGCCAGGATTTTAGCCACCGTGGTTATGCCTTTAGCCCTGCCCAACATCTTCACCGGTTTGAGGCTGGAAGCCGGCATGGCATGGCGGGTAATCATCGCCGCCGAGATGGTAGCCATACCCACCGGCATCGGCGCCCTGATGATGAGAGCACAAAGCCTCATCCGCATCGATATCATCATCGTCTGCCTGATAGTATTAGCCGTGATGTGCCTGATATTTGAAAGGTTCTTCCAGTATTTGGAAGCCAGGGTGACTACCAAATGGAGCTGATATGCCCTCGATAGAATTAAGAAATATATGCCAGTACATCTGCCGCGATGTCAACCTCAAGATAAGGGACAAAGAATTAATAGTCCTGCTGGGGCCCAACGGCGCCGGCAAGACAACCATAGCCCACATTATCGCCGGGCTGACCGATTACCGGGGCTCGGTGCTTTTTGACGGGGTAGCGGTGGATAAGCTGCCGGCAAACAGACGGGAGGTGGGCTATCTCTTTCAGGATTTAGTACTCTTTCCCCACCTCGATGTCGCCGCCAATATCGCCTACGGCTTAAGCGCCCGGCAACAATCTCCCCGCCATACGGAAACCAGGGTAAAACAGCTTCTCCAGATGATGAAGATAGAGCACCTGGCGTCGCGCTATCCCAAGCACTTAAGCGGCGGGGAAAAGCAGCGGGTGGCTTTAGCCAGGGCTTTGGCGCCGTCGCCCAAGGTGCTGCTCCTTGACGAACCCCTATCCAGCCTGGACGTGCCCACCGCCAAGTACCTCCGCACCGAGCTAAAACAGCTCCAGCAGAGGCTGGGCATCACCACCGCCTACGTCACCCACGACTTGCAGGAAGCCGAGGAGATGGCAGACCGGATAGCCGTACTCCAGAACGGCTGCCTGGAGCAGGTGGACAAGCCGGAAAGGGTCTTTTTCTACCCCCAAAACGAAAAGGTCTCCGATTTCATCGGGGCGCCCAATATCCTGGACTGCGACTACTGCCGCAGCTTAGGGAAAGGGGTAATGGAGGTCGGCTGCGGCGGCCTGCCCATCATTGTCCCCCACGATGGAGAGTCGGTTCACCGCATTGCCCTCCTGCCCACCGATATCCACATCTCGGAAACCCACCCCCCGGGGCCCGAGGTAAACCGCTTTAAGGCGCTCATCACCAGCATCAAACCCACCGACGAAACGGTCAGAATCGGGCTGAAAGCAGGAAAACTCAACCTGCTGGCGGGCATGCCCCACCATATCTTCGAGGACATGAGCCTGGCGGTGGGCAAAGAGGTCTTCCTGATATTCAAGCTCCGCAGGATAAGGGTCTACGAAGACAAAGACAGCCAGCGGCAAAAATCGAACTGACGACCGGCGGTTTGCGGATATAGCTCCCAACCTAAAATCATGGCTATTCCACTACCAATGTTTATCTGTTATAATCCAGCTAAAACAATAAAAGGTTTCAAGGTCACAGGCAAAAATGATAGTACTTATCGTTGACGATGAGCAGCCTATCAGGTCGCTGGTAAGAAGGCTTCTGGGCGACATGTATATTGTGCTGGAGGCAGCCGACGGCAAGGCAGGAGTAGAGGCGGCACAGAAACGCAAACCCGACATTATCCTGATGGATATCCTGATGCCAAAGATGAGTGGCTATGCCGCTTTAC
>Ga0307439_1002229_pt1 | contig 11598 bp, 11 predicted proteins | sample SalMarWE160490MG_FD_202142 | JGI IMG/M metagenome (GOLD analysis project Ga0307439, IMG submission 202142) | Salt marsh sediment microbial communities from the Plum Island Ecosystem LTER, Massachusetts, United States - WE1604-90 | ecosystem: Environmental > Aquatic > Marine > Intertidal zone >... | reverse complement strand
CCTACGACCGCCGGGACGGGAACTGAAGCCGACCCGTGGACGGTAATAACCAAGACCGATACAAACGAGAAGGTGGGCTGGGGAAACGATTCAACTTTTCCCTGCCTGTCGATTGTCGATGCGGAGTTAATGGTGAGCGTGCCTCCTAAGACAACCGCCTATACCGGTATGGATGCGTTCTTTCATTCGGTTGAGTCCTATCTTGCAACAGTCAATCAACCAACGAGTGACCATTTGGCATTGGAGGCAATCGGTCTTATTACAAAGTATCTAAGCGTGGCTGTGAAAGATGGCCGGAACATGGAGGCAAGAGAGAAATTAGCATGGGCCAGTACAGAAGCAGGGATATGTGAAACTCTCTCTCGTTGTATATCCCATCACTCGATGGAACACGCTGTCAGTGCATACTACCCTAACGTTGCCCATGGTGCGGGTCTGACTATGCTGTCAGTTTCCTACTTTAGTCATCTTGCCGAAAGGTGCCCGAAGCGTTTCGGCGAACTGGCCAGGGCAATGGGAGAGGATGTGGATGAGGTTGCGTTAGAGAACAAATCGATGGCGTTCGTTACCGGGCTGAAAAAGCTCATAAAAAATGTTGGTTTGGAGAAAGAAAAGCTTTCTGATTTTGGTATCAAACCTGAGGATTTGAAAACCTTTGCGGAGAACTCTTTTTATGCTATGGGGTCTCTGTACGATATAACTCCTGTCAAGCTAACACTGGATGATGTTATTGCCATTTACGAGAATGCGTATACGTAGTGCTCCATTTCAGAAGTAGTACGACTATGAGATTGCTGAGTCGATGCGCCGCGCAATTGAGCTGTTTGATTTCGACACGGTCCTGACAACGTTCAATCCTACTACAAGGCGTCTTCCGCAAAAGGGGACCTTGTTTGCTGAGCCTAAAACTTTTTAAGGATGATGGTTGACCAGCTATAATACTCGCGGTATCTTTTGGCAAACAATTATATGACAGCTATTTGTGCGGTGTGTGGGTTTGGTCCTAAATATCTTCGAGTAATATGGGACCGCAAAATTGTAATACCAGCCGGATAAATGATTGCTCTAAAAAACGAATCAGAGTTTAAGAAAAATAGCACAGAGAGCATGATTAGGAAAGATACGGATGAATACACCTAACACGTTGAAGCGGGTCCTTATGGGACCGGGACCGTCTGACGTTGACCCGAGAGTTCTGGAGGCACTGTCACGTCCTACTATTGGACACCTTGACCCTGCATTTTTAGACGTATTAAATGAAATACGCGAGCTGCTCCAGTACACTTTTCAAACCAAAAATGAAATGACGTTTGCCGTCTCCGGCACAGGAAGCGCCGGAATGGAAACTTGCGTTGTGAATCTTATCGAGCCGGGCGATGCCATGCTCGTGTGCATTAACGGTGTGTTTGGCAAACGCATGGCGGATGTCGCCCAAAGATGTGGCGCCGATGTATCGACAATCGAAATCGACTGGGGTAAGGCATTTGCCCCCGAGCAGATTGCTGATGCCCTTAAAAAGAAACCGGTAAAGGTCGTTGGAATTGTGCATGCAGAAACCTCAACAGGTATATGTCACCCAACCGGGATATGAACTGCCGATGCTCAATGCCGTTTCCATACCTGCCGGTGCAGACGATGTTACCGTACGCAAACAGCTACTCAACGAGTTCAATATTGAAATTGGTGGTGGATTGGGTGCTTTTAAGGGAAAGGCGTGGCGCATCGGTCTAATGGGTACGGCCTCGACACTTAGTAACGTATTGCTGTTCCTATCGGCATTAGAGAAGTGTCTTACAGATCAGAGTGTCACATTTGAGCGAGGTGCGAGTATAGCCGCCGCCATAGAACAGGCGGGTGTGAAATAGTGTCGTTATTCTCGATTCGGGCACAGGCCCGGGGAGGCTCGGCCCAAAAGAATATAACCTGTCGCGACGTGTCCGCGACACGGCGGGTCTGATTGGGTCAGAACAGTTCTCATTAGCTCAGAAATTTGCCGCTAATAGCTTGCGTTACTACGGCTGAGTGTGTTATAATTATGGCAGATAAGCTCAGCGATTAAAAGATGTATTACGGAAGAACTCCCACTTAACGGAGGTCAAAACAATGAAAACAAGTCTTTTTTTATCACTATGTGCTATTTCCTTTGTTGTCAGCACCGTCAGCATTTCATACGCTCAGGAAACTCGAAAGGATTTCTCACCTAAGTTAAATGAGCAACAACTGCCCAAAGCTATGCACTCAGCAATGAAAGAATTGCCTAAGATAACAGTAGGGAAAAATAATTCTCACTTAATAGGCGATGACAACAGGGCCTTGCAGGCTGCGGTTGATTATATCGCCGGGCTTGGAGGCGGGATAGTTGAAATCAACGAGGGAGAATATGTGATGTATGATTCTCTGCACCTGCGCGCCAATGTGACAGTCAGGGGCAAGAAAGGCAGTCCTAGGGACTCCTTACGGAGAACGGTCTTACGGAAAGCTGACGCGGCTGTATCTGCTCTGGCCCTTGATGGTGACTTTGGTGAGCAGCAAATCACGTTGGAGGACCCGACCGGCTTCGAAGCAGGTTACGGCGTTGCGATTTGGGACGATAAAGCCGGAGGATTCCATACCACCGTTGCCCGCATTACAGGGCGAAACGATAACACCTTCTCAATTGACAAACCGCTCATGGCTGACTGCATGGTAAGCAACAAAGCCAAGGCCGCAACAGTCTTCCCTGTAGTCAGTGGCTATCACATCGAAGGGGCGCGAGTTGAAAATCTCATAATTGACGGCAATAAGAACTCCAATGTCCACTTGAATGGCTGCCGAGGCGCCGGGATTTTCCTATATCGAGCCTTCGGGACAGTCATCCAGGATTGTGTAGTGCGAAACTATAATGGGGACGGAATCAGTTTCCAGCAATCAAATGACGTTGTTGTAGTTGACTGTGTTTGTGAGAAAAATACCTATCTCGGCATACACCCGGGTAGCGGCTCCCAGCGTCCGCGTGTTCGCAATTGTGCTGCCCGCGGTAACGGAACTGACGGTCTATTTTTATGCTGGCGGGTTCGGCACGGATTATTCGAAGATAATATTTTGGAAGGTAACGGACGATTCGGTATCTCCATCGGGCACAAAGATTCCGACAATCTTCTTCGCCGCAATATTGTCCGTTTGAACCATCGAGATGGAGTCTTTTTCCGTAACGAAACGCTGGGAATGGCTGCCCATCGCAATCGTCTTGAGGAGAATATCATCGAGAACAACGGTGTAGGTGGAGAAGCAGCGGGCATTCGTATTCGAGGACATACCAATAATCTGGTTTTCAAGAACAATATTATTCGTGACACCCGAGAAGACGAGTCACAAAGACAAACTGTGGGCATTCGTATCGAAGAGCAAGTCGGACAAGTAATTCTCGATGGCAACCAGATAAAGGCCAAAATAGAGGTTGACGACCGACGAGTATCAAAATCATCAAAACAGGAGTGAAATCGTTCTATGAATCAAAGGTTATTTTGTCTCACTTTTTTGAAAATATACAATTGATGAAAGGAGTATATTATGAACCACAGTAAAATTTACTGGTTGATTGCTTTGCTGGTTGTCCTGGTTAGCATCTGCTTCGCCAGGCAGCGACAGAGGGACGAATGGGTATCTCTATTCGATGGCAAGACCCTAAACGGATGGTCAATCCATAGCGGTTTTGCTAAATACCATATTGAGGACGGTGCCATTGTCGGCACTACAGTCAAAGGCAGTCCCAACACATTTCTCTGCACCGACCGGGAATATGGTGATTTCATATTAGAGTTCGAGGTCCACCTGGATCCCAGGCTTAACTCAGGCGTGCAAATACGCAGCATGATCGCCGAAAAAGAGAAGGTGTTCGTATTCGGTGGGCGTGACGGCAAGCCTCGGAGACGGACAGTACCGCCGGGGCGTGTCTATGGCTATCAGGTGGAAATTGCCACTGAGAAGGGAGGTTCGTCCGGCAGCATCTACGACGAGGCTCGCCGGGCTTTCATGCTCGCGAGCACAACGTCCGATCCGGCTGCCAGCAAGGCGTTCAAAGACGGTCAGTGGAACAAGTTCCGCATAGAGTGCAAAGGCGACAGGATCAGGACGTGGATCAACGATGTCCCTTGTGTCGATTTGAGGGACAGTATGACAAGCCGCGGCATCATTGGTCTGCAGGTCCACGGTGTAGGAAAAGATGCCACCGGCTACCAGGTGCGCTGGCGCAATATACGCATACAGGCGGAGGACCAGGGTGTCGAAGCGCCTGTAGTATCCGGTAGAGAAGCGGTATTGCGCTGCACGCCGAACTGGACCGGCAAGCGGATGGAAGACGGTCGTCCGTATGTCCCGGATGACATTCTGGAGAGAATGAAAAGTGTCTCGGTTACAATGGCCTGGAGTGTCGTTAGGGGTGCCGGCTACCGCAACTGTTACGAGAATACCGCCGGCTGGGTAATTATGGAACCTGATGAGGCGATTGTCGGCCGCGTGCTGACTGCTCAATACATGCCCTCCCACCCCGACTATAATCGAGGGATTATGCGTCAGGGACGTGCCGAAGGCCGGATCGGCAGCTCCAATTCCTGGCCGATTGACATGCTGCAGAAGGGAGACGTATATGTTGCGGATTGCTTTGGAAAAGTAGTCGATGGCACACTGATCGGTGACAACCTTGGTAACGCCATCTACGCTAAATCCGGCAACGGCGTCATCTTTGATGGCGGTGTTCGTGACCTGGAAGGTATTGAAGCGATAGAAGGATTCAACGCATGGTACAAGGGTGCCGACCCAAGCTACCTTCGCGAAGTGATGATGACCGGTATCAATGTCCCGATTCGTATCGGCAGAGCTGTAGCGTGCCCCGGTGACATTGTGCTGGCCAAGCGGGAAGGCATAGTCTTCATCCCCGCCCATCTGGCCGAAAGAGTTGTCACTCAATCCGAGGCTATGATGTTAAGGGATATGTTCGGGCACCAGCGCCTGAAGGAAGGTAAATATACGCCCGGACAAATCGACAGCAGATGGACGCCAGAGATTCAAAATGACTTTCGCAGATGGCTGAAAAGCAACATTGATGAACTGCCTGTGCCAAGGGATGTAATTGAAGGAATCCTGAATCCAAAAACAAGGAACTGGTAAGTGAAATATTGTTATCTGCGTGTGTTTTGTGAGGTTGTAGATAACTCAAAGGCTCCTGCAAAATTGAGGTTAGGCATACTTTGAAAAGAAAAACTTGTCTTTTAATTTTTTCTTTTCAAATGATAATTTATTGCCTCGTAAACATTTATTTGATTATTTAAGAGAACCAAAAAACCTGATTTTCTTAAATAATATATGCCTAACCTCTATTTTGCATAACTCTAACAAAAGGAGAGAGACTATGAAGATCCTGACAAAAAAGTTGCAGAAGCAAACAACATGCTCGAGGCGTTCTCTGCTTAAAGGTGCCGGTGCAGGCTTTGCGGGTTTGAGTCTTGTGGGCATGGTTGGCGCTCCTATCGAAGAGCAGGTAGCCTATGCGACGCAAAACGTAAAACGCAGCTCCAGCCCCTCGCAATTGAGAATTACAGACCTGTGTATAGCAGTGGTCACCAGAGCACCTTTCCGATGCCCTTTGATTCGTATCGATACTAATCAGGATATCTCCGGTTACGGAGAGGTCCGCGACGGCGCCAGCGAGCGCTATGCCCTGATGCTCAAGAGCAGGCTTCTGCGTCAGAATCCCTGCAACGTGGAGCGGATATTCAAACGTATCAAACAATTTGGACATCATGGCCGCCAGGGAGGCGGCGTCTCCGGTGTAGAGATGGCCTTGTGGGACCTGGCAGGCAAGGCGTACGGTGTCCCCGTCTATCAGATGCTCGGCGGCCGATATCGTGACCGGGTCCGTCTGTATGCCGACACACCTAATGGCAGCATTGATGGCCTTAAGAAAAGACTCGACAAAGGATTCACTTTCCTGAAATTGGATTGTGGTATCAGTAGTATCCGTAGAATCCCCGGAGCGCTGAGCTACCCAACGAGGGGCACCAACTGGAGAGGCAAACATCCTTTCACGAGTATTCAACTGTCGGACAAAGGCGCTGCTCTAATGGGCGAGCGTTTTGCCGAGGCTCGTGAAGTGGTTGGCTGGGAGGTTCCTATAGCCTCGGACCACTTCGGCCATATCAGCGTCAATAGCTGTATCAAATTAGGCAAGGCCCTGCAGCCATACCAGTTAGCCTGGCTGGAGGATATGGTCCCGTGGGAATATACCGAGATGCTCAAAGAAATCAAAAATGCAATTGACGTGCCTCTGCTGACCGGCGAGGACATTTACTTGCTCGATAGCTTTAAACCGCTAATAGATGGGCGTGCTGTCGATATGGTGCATCCCGACCTGGCCACCGCAGGTGGTATCCTGGAAACCAAGAAGATCGGCGACTACGCGGAGCAGCACGGCATCGCAATGGCCATGCACTTCGCAGGCACGCCGGTATCCTTTATGGCCAACGTGCACTGCGCAGCGGCCACGGAGAACTTTATTGCCTTAGAGCACCACTCGGTCGATATCGACTGGTGGGAAAATATGGTGACAGGTGTCGAGAAACCGCTCCACGTGGATGGTTTCGCCCGTGTTCCGGAAGGGCCGGGCCTGGGTATAGAGTTGAACCTTGACGTCGTGAAGGAGCACCTTGAACGAGGCCAACAGCTCTTCGGACCTACTGACGAATGGAACAGAGACCGCTCTAACGACCGACTGTGGAGCTAATGGCCGAGGAAGCCAACTTCGACTATAAGGGATGACGCGAGCCCCGACCATGTGTTCCATATCGTTGGCGGCTTACGCGCCCACCTGGACCACAGCATTGGCTATATGCGAGCGCTTCTGGAGCGTGCCGAACAATAGATATAACTTATCGCAACCGCACATTTATAGAAGGAGTAGAGTTATGGCCAAAAACAAGATAACCACCTGTGCCTGCGCCACCTGTGTCGAGGCAAACACAGGTGCAGGCAGAGAGTCTGAACGAACACGACCGAAGCCCGACCGACGCGCCTTTGGCAAGGCCATTTTGGCGGGCGTTCTGGGTGGACCGGCCGTTTTGTCGTCTATTGCACAGACAGCCGAAAAGCAGATTCCACCGGACAAGAAGATACGGGACAGCCGTTCCCGCGCACCTGTGCCTGCGCCACCTGTGTCGAGGCAAACACAGGTGCAGGCAGCTACCCGACAAGGAGGCCGGGGAATGAAGCTGGCCTTAATACTCGACATGCGAAATAAAGAAAGATGGACATTGGCACGTCAGATTGGCGTCAATCACGCAATTGTGCCTGCGAGTCGAGTGTTGTACAGGGTCAGACGGGACCAATATCTTGATACGCTGGCGAAGATGAAAGCCACTTACGAAGCGTCAGGAATCTCGATTGCCGGCGTGGAGAGCCATCCGGTTGCAGCAGAAAAGATAAAGTTAGGACTTCCCGGCCGCGATGAAGAGATCGCCAACTACTGTGCCGTGATAGAGGCCATGGGTAAAGTCGGGATACCGATGTGCTGCTATAACTTTATGGCGGGGATTGGGTGGTATCGCACCAGGGTCGATATCGCCGAACGCGGCGGTGCCCTGACCAGCGAGTTCGATAATAAAATCGCAGAAAAGCAGGGACTCACCAGGTGGGGCCAGATCAGCGAGGAAAAAATCTGGGACAACATCACTTACTTCCTAAAACGGGTCATCCCCGTCGCGGAGAAGGCAGGCGTGAAAATGGCGTTGCATCCGGATGATCCTCCCGTCTCGCCGCTTCGCGGGATCGGGCGCATCCTGATCAGTGCCGAGGCCTTCCGCAGGGTCCTTGAGATTGTGCCGAGCGCGGTCAACGGCATCACCTTCTGCCAGGCCAACTTCAAGCTGATGGGTGAGGACATTAAATCGCTGATAAGGGAGTTCGGCGGACAAGGCAAGATATTTTTTGTCCACTTCCGCGATGTTAAGGGCACGGGCGAACGTTTCCGCGAGACGTTTCACGATAATGGGCCAACCGAGATGGCCGAAGTGCTCAAGCTCTATCACGAAGTCGGTTTCGATGGGCCGATCCGTCCGGACCACGCGCCCACTTTGGGAGGCGAGAGCAACATAAGCCCGGGCTATGCAATGCAGGGGAAGGTCTTCGCGATCGGCTATATGAAAGGAATTGCACAGGCTTTGAACATACCCATAATGTGAACTCGCAAACTGTACGATACCTATGAAAGTGAAAGACTTTAGCATCCGATGAATTTTTGCCTACTACGGCATCAAAACAATTGACAACGTGTGCACGAAGTTGTTATTCTTTAAGTGATTAGAAGACATTTGGCGGCGTAGCTCAGTTGGTTAGAGCATGGGATTCATAAGCCCAGGGTCGTTGGTTCGAGTCCAACCGCCGCTATTAAACGAAAATTGTAAATAGAAAATAGTAAATCGCATTGCCCCCATCGTCTAGTGGCTTAGGATATCAGGTTCTCATCCTGGAGACAGGGGTTCGACTCCCCTTGGGGGTATTTTTTTATTGACGATTGACTATTTTCTATTTTTGCAATGGGTGGCAGCTTCAAGCGAAGCTTGGGGATGGCGTTCAGAGAAGTTAAAGACTACTAATTCGGGGCAAACACCTATGAGATCGAGAGTCAAAAAAAGAAAAACAGAAAGGATGCCAGATATATCTTTCAGGTTGATGAACTGCATCTTCCATGTTATAGATTTCGTATATCCGTATATTGATAGACGCGTCAAGAAATTCGGCGTAAAAGAAGGCATGACGGTTGTGGACTACGGATGCGGCCCCGGAAGGTACACGACAAGGCTCGCCAGGCTTGTTGGAGAAAAAGGCAAGGTCTTCGCAATAGACATCCACGAGCTGGCCATCAAGGCTGTAAAAAAGAAAGTTAACAGGTATGGATTCAAAAATATTGAGCCTATACTAATCAGTGGATACAACAGTACCTTTCCCGATGACACGGCAGACGTGGTGTGCGCAATTGATATGTTTTTCATTATACAAAATCCTTCTGAATTTCTGAGCGAGCTTAAAAGAATAATCAAGAATGATGGAACACTTATAATTGACGGCGGTCACGAACCGCGAAGTGTTACTAAAGAGAAGATTCTTGATTCTGGCTTTTGGGATATCTACGAAGAGACAAAAGACCATTTAAGATGTAAGCCGAGGCTGAATCAATAAGCTTACCCCCTGTGAAAAATTTCGAAGACGACAAACGTTATATGAAAACGGCCATCGAGCAAGCCAAAATTGCCGAGGAAAATGGTGATGTTCCCATAGGGGCGGTCATCGTTTATAAAAACCAGATAATCGGCAAAGCCTATAATCAGCGAGAGCAGCTCAATGACCCAACCGCCCACGCTGAAATTATCGCCCTGACACAGGCGGCGGCATTTATGGAAAGCTGGCACTTAAACGGCTGTACAATGTACGTTACCTTAGAGCCCTGTCCTATGTGTGCCGGTGCACTTGTATTGAGCAGGATGGATAGACTGGTTTTCGGCTGCGATGACCCAAAAACAGGTGCATGTAAAAGTCTGTACAACATTGTACAAGATGAAAGACTCAATCACCGCCTTGAAGTTACGAGCGGTATTTTAGCGGAGGATTGCAGCAAGTTGCTTCACGACTTCTTTCAACGTCGGCGAATCGAAAATAATCATCAGTGATAGGAATAACAAATCAACGAGCTTGCTCAACACCCATGCGATAGCTCAAAGCCAGAATAACAACACCGAAGCCTACGTTGATCGGTCCTTCTGTAAGGCTCCAGTAAAGAGGCATCCCTTCGAGCAGGTCAATAACAAGCAGCGCCGCACCAAATATGACTATAACAATTCCAAGGTAACACAGAACCATCCTGTGCCGGTGCAGGTCAAATGAAGCCACCCAGAATAGCCCCCCGAGCAGCGCATAAAACGCCGATGTTGAGCGTGCCAGATAACCGACGATTGGTTCAGCCGGCAGTTGACCCATTCCGAGCCATTGATGGGTAGCATTCATCCAGGAGTAAGGCATAACAACTGCAACCAGGGCAAGAAGCGCAGCAGTGCCTAAGATTCGTAAAAATAATTTGAATAACCGCTCTTGTTTAGTCATATTCAACTACCTCCGCAAATTTGCAGGTTTAGTGAGCCAATTTGTTGAATTGCTTTCATAGCTTCTCCTTATCAACAATAAAATAATCGTTATGCAAAATTGAGGTTAGGCATATATTATTTAAGAAAATTAGGTTTTTGATTTTCTTAAATAATTAGATATCTGCTTGCCACATAATAATTTATTGTTTGAAAAGAAAAAATTAAAAGACAATTTTTTCTTTTCAAAGTATGCCTAACCTCGATTTTGCAGAAGACTTTACTAATATCCGAAATCAGCGACTCCGGCGAGTATTCAGCGAGTCAGAGTTCGTTGGATTGAGCTCTTAGGTATTTTATACGCTCTGAAAGACGAACTATAGCCGAAAGAAAAAACTATTCCTTTAGCCAAAACACGTACACTGGTCTTATTGCACATATTACCAATAACAATACGAACCACCAGATACTTAAATACATTATTTGTGGTATTAATTTGGCTACAATAAGAGCCCCAAACATAGCAGCACCCTGAGCCAGTTTTACATCTATAATACCAAACTTTTTCACTCGCTTATCCATATCTTCTAAGAGTCCCATTTTCATAATCTCCTTTACATTATTACTTGGTTATTTCCGAGCACACTACACCAAAGCCGGATTATTCGAGACGTTCACTTTATGAGCCTGTCAATCAATTTAGCCGGAGGTCTGCTTAGCCTGTTGCCAGAACACAAGAATGAGAACGCCCAACACCAGACAGCTCAAGGAATCACCCAGGAACCACCAAAGGGGCATTTCCGCTAACAGTCCCGCTATCGCACAGACCACGCCTACGAACACTGCACCCAGGCCCGAGAATGGTACCATAACTCCGTATTTCATAGGGTCCAGTGCCAGAATTACAAAAAATACTCCCACCGCAACATACGTGGCTAACATCAGACGAACCGCATACATAAACTGCGGCGAATCCGGAACCGATTCGAGCCCAAAGAATTTGGCAATGGATTCGAACACCGACATTGGTAAGAACATTCCAAATACCGACAGCAGGCATGCAAAACCGGCTATCCATAGACAGATTTTCAATGCGCGCATTATAAGCTCCTTTCGACAAATAGTAGTCTTTTAGTTATTTATCTTTGGCTGTCTGATTTAATTCAGCAATACGAAGCTCCAGCCTTTTTATTTCCCGTTTGAGGCTGTTTCTGTGGATCATCTGCCCGCCGAAAATCTTTATCAGAGCAAAGAACTGGATGCAGCAGATGAAGATAGCAGCATACATAATCTGGTATTGGGTCTGGTCGGTCTTGAAGAATTTGATGCCACTAAAAATAGCCAGAGCCAGAAAGATGAGAAAGTATGTCCAGAGGAGAATTATGCTGGAGAGCATTTTTCTGTTGTAGAAGTCTTTTAACATCGTCCATACCGTATCTTCTCTTACGACATCATAGGTATCTTCGATTATTTTTTTGATTTGTTCGTCGTTCAT
>Ga0307439_1002217_pt1 | contig 11618 bp, 12 predicted proteins | sample SalMarWE160490MG_FD_202142 | JGI IMG/M metagenome (GOLD analysis project Ga0307439, IMG submission 202142) | Salt marsh sediment microbial communities from the Plum Island Ecosystem LTER, Massachusetts, United States - WE1604-90 | ecosystem: Environmental > Aquatic > Marine > Intertidal zone >... | reverse complement strand
CACGAGCATCAAGGCCCAGCTCGACGCCGGGAAAGTGGGGAAGCCGGTATTCATCAGGCGGGCGGAACGACAGTTTCTGCCTTTCCCGCCCGACGCCTGGCAGTGGGACCCCAAACGGGGCGGCGGGGTGATCCTCGACATCGGCGTCCACGCCACCGACCTGTTCCGCTGGTTCCTCGACGAAGACGCCGTCGAGGTCTATGCGGTAGCGAAGTCGGTACGAGAGGCGGCCAGGGAGGCCGGGAGCTTCGACCACGCGATGATCACCTGCAAGTTCGACGGGGGCGGGGTGGGCTTCGCGGAGGCCAGTTGGGCCTATCCGCAGGGCTTCGGTGGGACCCTTTATGCCCAACTCGATGTCGTGGGGACAGAGGGGAAAATCCAGTACGCCGACAAGGACACGAATCCGATGCTGACTTACACCACCGAAAAGGGCCACGAACTGCCCCGCTACTTCCGCTTCATGTCTACCACCGAGTACGCCTTCGAGGAGGAGATCCGCCACTTCGTGCGCTGCGTGCTGAACGACCGGGAGCCGGCCGTCAGCCCGCAGGACGCCCGCGCCGCGTTGGAGATGGCGCTGGCGGGGCAGCGCTCCGCCGAGACGGGGGAGCCGGTATCGCTACCATTGCGAAAGGAGGTCGAATAGTGGAGAGCATCGAGCTTGGCGTCATCAGTTACGCCCATCCACACGCACAAAAATACGCCGCCGCCATCGCCGCCTGCCCCTGGGCCGACTTGGTGGGCATCGCCGGGCTGGGAGTCAATTCCGACTTGGCCGCCGAGGAAGCGAAGCGATACGGTGTCCCCTACTACGCCGACTACCTGGACCTGCTGACGCGGGACGACCTGGCGGGGGTGTATGTGGGGACGGAGCCTCGCCGCCACCTGGAGGTGGTGCGGGAGGCTACGGCCAGGGGTAAGCACGTCCTCTGCGACAAGCCCATCGCTTTGACCTTGGAGGAGGCCGATGAGATCATCCGCCTGACGCGGGAGGCCGGCGTCAAGCTGATGGTGCCCTTCAATCCCCGCTTTCAGCTCCCTTTGATGAAGGTGAAAGCTGCCCTGGAGAGCGGCGAGGCCGGGGAGTTGGTCTCAGTCTTCGCCATCAAGTACGGCAAGCTGCCCACCAAGATCCCCGGCCCGGCCGACTACGGCTGGCTGGTGGATCCGAAGCAGGCCGGGGGCGGCGGCTTCCTGGACATCGGCATCCACGCCGTGGACGCCCTGCGCTGGCTGGCCGGCAGCGAGGCCAAGCGGGTCTACGCCCACGTCGGCACCGCGCTCTACGAGGGCCTTCCGGTTGACGACCTCGGCACCATGACCGTCGAGTTCGAGAACGGCGTGGTGGGAGCCCTGAGCGCGGGCTGGGCCAACCCCGACGGTTATCCCACCTGGCTGGACGTGCGCTTTGAGATCCTGACCACCGGGGGCGCTTTTCTCATTGACAGCCCTTACCATGACTACTGGTGTTACGATGGGGCCCGCGCCGAGAGGCAGTACTGGTGGCGGCGGGACGTGGATGGGCTGGTGGCTGAGTTCGTCCGTGCCATCCTGGAGGATCGGGAGCCGGCGATCACCGGGGAGGACGCCCAGGCGGCGCTGGCTATCTCACTGGCAGCTTATGAGTCCTCGGCCAGTGGCCAGGTCGTCGCGCTAGAACACGGATGATTAACATCGAATGTCAAACATCATCACCCATCCATCGAACTTCGCCTTGCCTGAGCAATTAGAGCAACACCTGTTCGATCACCTGACCTTCCTGTACGGCGCGGGGCAAGCGCCAGCTCTGCTGGAGCGGCTACGCGCCATCCTGGCCCAGTTCCGGCAGCGGAACCCCCAATTCCTCGCAGTGGAGAGATGTCCGCCTCCTAAGGAGCGCCTGACGGAGCGCGACGCCATCCTCATCACCTATGGCGACCAGGTGACGGAGCCGGGCAAACCCCCGCTCCAGACCCTGGCCGAGGTGCTGGAGAAGCACGTCAAGGGCATCGTTACCGGTATCCACATCCTGCCTTTCTTTCCCTACTCCTCCGACGACGGCTTTTCCATCATTGACTATACGGTCGTCAATCCCGACTTTGGCACCTGGGTGGACATCGAGCGGCTGGGATGCAACCTCCGCCTCATGTTCGACGCCGTCATCAATCACATCTCGGCCCACAGTGACTGGTTCCAGGAATTCCTGAGAGGCAACCCTGAGTTCGCCGACTACTTCATCGTCGTCGAGGAAGGGACCGACCTCTCGCAGGTCGTCCGCCCCAGGGCGTTGCCGCTCCTGACCCGCGTGGATGAGCATCTCGTCTGGACCACCTTCAGCGCGGATCAGATTGATCTGAACTACGCCAATCCTGACGTGTTGCTCAAGGTCATCGAGATCCTTCTGCTCTACGTCGAAAAAGGGGCCGAGATCATCCGCCTGGACGCCATCGCCTATCTGTGGAAGAAGATCGGTACGCCCTGCATCCACCTGGAGGAGACGCATCGGGTGGTGAAACTCTTCCGCACCGTCTTTGACGCCGTCGCGCCCCACGTGATGCTCATCACCGAGACGAACGTGCCGCACCAGGAGAACATTTCGTACTTTGGCGACGGCACGGACGAGGCCCAGATGGTCTACCAGTTCCCGCTCGCGCCGCTGGTGCTGAACGCCTTCCACTCGGGCGACGCGCGGCACCTTTCCGAGTGGGCGGCCACGTTGGAGACCCCCTCGAACACGACCACCTTCTTCAACTTCCTGGCCTCCCACGACGGCATCGGCGTCACACCCGCGCTGGGCATCCTCAGTGACGGTGAGATCCAGGAATTAGTCGAAAAGACCAAAGCGCACGGGGGGTACGTCTCATACAGAGCCAACCCTGACGGCACGCAGAGCGTCTACGAGCTGAACATCTCCTACTTCGATGCCCTCTCCGACCCCCGTGCTTGTTCTGAGTTCGTCCTGAGCAAAGTCGAAGGGCAAAGCCGAAGGGCCGCCGAGCCACTGGACCTGCAGGCCCGCCGCTTCCTGGCATCCCAGGCCATCATGCTCGCGCTGGCCGGTGTGCCAGGCATCTACGTTCACAGCCTGTTTGGCTCCAGGAGTTACCACGCTGGCGTGAAGCAAACCGGCCATTACCGCTCTATCAACCGGGGGAAGTTCCGCCGCAGCGACCTGGAACGGGAGCTGGCTGATCGGGCCTCGCTCCGCCATCGCGTCTTCTATCCCTACCTCCATCTCGTACACACGCGCACCGCACACCGCGCCTTCCATCCCAATGGCCCACAACGGGTCCTTTACGTCCATCCTGCCCTCTTCGTTCTCCTCCGGACCGCGCCGAACGGGAGCGCGTCGCTTCTGTGCATCCACAATGTCTCCAATGCCGAGCAACCCTTCCAGGCCAGCCTGGACCCTCTGCCCTTCCCCTGCTCCGGCCAGGTGCGCGACCTCATCACTGGAACGACCTTCCCTGTGGATGCCTCTGGTAATCTGACCCTGCACCTGGCTCCCTACCAGGTGCTATGGCTGACAGGTGAAGGGGAAAAAAGTGTAGGGGAGGGAAGGTAGTAATGAAAACTATTGGCATTTTCCATTACCAAGTTGGGCGGACGGACGGGGTCTCGCTGGAGATTGACAAGTGGAAGCCCGTGTTGGAGGAGATGGGCCACACCGTTCATCTCTGCGCGGGTGACCTGGGCACGGTCGAGGGCACTCTGATTGAGGAGATGTATCACCACCGCCCCGATGCTGAGCGCCTCTACTACAACACGTTTGGCGAGCTACGCGATTACCCCGACGAGGCGGCGTACAGGGCGGCGTTATTGGGCCTGGCCGATGTGATCGAGCGAAAGGTGCGTGACTTTGTGGCGGAGAAGAGGATTGATTTTCTCATCCCGCAAAACGTCTGGTCGGTGGCGGCTAGCCCACCGGTAGCCATCGCCCTGGCGCGGGTGATGCGCGATCTGCAACTGCCGGCCCTGGCCCATAACCACGATTTCTACTGGGAGCGAACGGGTGGCGTAGCCCTCACCTACGCCACCGCCATTGAGCTCGCCGACAAGTACCTGCCGCCTCGCGACCCGCTGGCCCGACACGTGGTCATCAACAGCCTGGCGCAGCGGGAACTGGCGGAACGCAAAGGGATCCAGGCCATCGTGGTGCCCAACGTCTTCGACTTCGACGCCCCACCCTGGCAGCCCGACGATTACAATCAGGATTTTCGCGCCCGCATCGGCTTGAGGGAAAACGACGTCTTCATCCTCCAGGCCACCCGCATCGTCCCGCGCAAGGGAATCGAGCTGGCGGTAGATTTCGTCAAGGCGCTGGATAGCCCAGGGCGACGAGCCCGGCTGAAAGAGCGTGGCCTGTACGACGGACGCCCTTTCGATGACGACAGCCGAATCGTGCTGGTGCTGGCTGGGTACGCGCGCGATGACCTGACCGGAGGGTATCTCAATCGTCTCAAGCAGAAGGCCGAACGAGCAGGGATTGATGCCCTTTTCATCGAGGATATGATCGGTGGACGACGGCAGACACGCGAGGGTCACAAGATCTACTCACTGTGGGACACCTACGTCTTCGCCGACTTCGTCACCTATCCCAGTCTGGCGGAGGGGTGGGGCAACCAGTTCTTGGAGGCGTTGCGCGCCCGACTCCCCCTGATGCTGTTCGAGTATCCGGTCTACCAGGCCGACATCAAGGGCAAGGGATTCCGCACCGTTTCCCTGGGCTTTGAGATCCAGGGGCGAGATGACCTGGGGTTGGTGCAGGTAGCGCCCCAGATCATTGAGGCGGCTGCAGACCAGGCAGTGGAACTGCTCACCGACGCTCGCTTGCGCCAGGAGACCGTCGAGCACAATTTCCAGGTCGGCCGGCAGCACTACTCGTTGGAAGCACTGCGGGGCTACCTGGCACAGTTGATAGAGGATTGATGAAAAGGCATCTCGTCTGATCACTACCGGCGGAGATAGTGGTGGAATAACGTGGGCGGGGCTATGCGGCCTCGCCCATGCTGTTTGTCGGGGGGCAGCTCTGCAGGCCCTATTCGTCGAGAGGGTGAAGGCGAAGATCGGGCATGGGGAAGTGCTGGGGATTGGTCGTAGCTAGCGTGAGGTCGTGGGGGAAGGAGAGCTGGATGCCCTGGCGGGCATATTGGTAAATCAGTCCGCCGGCCAGGTCGGCGATGGCCTCGTCCACCGGGAGGTTCTCCAGCGAATCGAGTAGCTCCATCGTGCGCTCCTCCTCGTGGGGACGCATCGCGGCCAGTATCTCCGTTGTGAAGATTAACAGCATGACCCCGCTTTACTACGGTCGCACGGCGGGGTTGGTGGTGGAGAGCCAGGACATGGACAGCGACACTTTCGAGCGGGAGGTGATTCAAGCCCGGGCCCGAACCTTCGAGGAATTGAAGTCGCATCTGACCGAGCGCTGGGGCAGTTCTTGAGAATAAAACGAATCTTTTTGACACCCGCCTGGATTGACAGTATAATATCTTCAAACCGCAAAACCCTTCTGGGATGCAAGATGACCGCTCGAATAATCACGTTACAATTACCAGAGAGCTTATGCCCTCGTTTGCAGCAAGCCGCACTAGCGCGCCGCCGCTCATTGGGTGACGTGCTGCTCCACGCTCACCGGGCAGCCCATGACGGTTGATCACGTCGTTCCACAAGCGCAAGGCGGCCCGACCGCGTTTGACAACCTCCGCTTTGCCCGCCGGCGTTGCAACGAATTCAAGAGCAGCGCCACCACGGCCTGTGACCCCCGACTAAGGAGTTCCTAAATGCAGGTTGATCTGTTCATCCACAGCGCCGCCCAACTCCTCACCCTCGCCTCCGATGGTCCCAAGCGCGGGGCGGCGATGGGGGAGTTGGGCATCATCGAGCACGGGGCGGTGGCCGTCAAGGACGGCCTCGTTGCCCTGGTGGGGCTGACGTCGGAGGTGCGGGGGCAGATCACAGCCGCTGAGAAGATAGATGCCTCAGGCAAGGTGGTCATGCCGGGCTTCGTTGATCCGCATACTCACCTGGTCTTCGCCGGCGACCGAGCCGCTGAGTTCGAGCAACGTATAAAGGGCGCCACCTACTTGGAGATCATGGCCGCCGGCGGGGGGATCATGTCCACCGTGCGGGCCACGCGGGCGGCATCGGTGGAGCAACTGGTGGAGGAGAGCCGGGCGCGGCTGGATCGGATGCTGGCCCACGGCACCACCACCGCCGAGGCCAAAACCGGTTACGGGCTGGACACCGAGAATGAGCTCAAGATGCTGGAGGCCATCCGCCACCTGGACGCGGAGCACCCAGTAGACCTGGTCCCCACTTTCCTGGGCGCCCACGCGGTGCCGGAGGGGTACAAGGGGCGAGCCGACGAGTACGTTGATTTGGTCGTCGAGGAGATGCTGCCGGTGGTCAAATCCCAAATCTCAAATCCCACATCCCACATCTTCTGCGATGTCTTTTGCGACGAGGGGGCCTTCACCCTGGAGCAGTCGCGCCGAGTGCTGGAGGCAGCACGAGCCCTGGGCTTCGGGCTGAAGATCCACGCCGACGAGTTCAGGCCGCTGGGGGGAACCAGGCTGGCGGTAGAGCTGGGGGCGATTTCGGCCGATCACCTGGTCTGCACCCCCGACGACGAGATCGAGCTGCTGGCGGGATCGGACACCATCGCCGTCGCTTTGCCGGGCACGCCCTTCGGCCTGGGGCACCACGAATACACCCCAGCCAGGCGGATCATTGACGCCGGCGGCGCTTTGGCCCTGGCCACCGACCTCAACCCCGGCACCTGCTGGTGCGAGTCCATGCAATTTATCATTGCCCTGGCCTGCCGCTTCATGAAGATGACCCCCGCCGAGGCCATCGCCGCTGCTACCATCAACGCCGCCCACGCCATCGGGCTGGGCCATCAGGTGGGGAGCCTGGAGGCGGGCAAGAAGGCCGACCTCCTCATCCTGGACATTCCCGACTATCGCCATCTGCCCTATCGCTTCGGCGTTAACCTGGTGGATGGGGTGATAAAGAGTGGCGAGTCGGTTGTGCCCTGACTTGACGAAATCGCCAAAGTCAATTACAATGACACGTGGTAAACGTGAAGCGTGAAACGTGAAAACGCTGAGGGAATGAGCGCAAAGTGTTTGAGAATCTGACGGATAAGCTGCAAAACGTCTTCAACAAACTGGCCAAGCGGGGCAAGCTCTCTGAGAGCGACGTTGATGCCGCCCTGCGCGAGGTGCAGCTGGCTCTCCTGGAGGCCGACGTCAACTACAAAGTGGTCAGGGATTTCATGGCCAGGGTGCGCGAGCGGGCCGTCGGCGCTGAGGTGATGAGAACTCTCACGCCGGCCCAGCAGGTAGTCAAGATCGTCCGCGAGGAGTTGATCAAGACCCTGGGCGAACCTAGCAAGCTCGACTTGTCGGGTTCGCCACCCCACGTCATCATGCTGGTGGGCCTCCAGGGATCAGGCAAGACGACCACGGCGGCCAAGCTGGCCCTGAGGCTGCGCAAGTCCGGCCATCGGCCCCTCCTGGTGGCCGCCGACCCCCGCCGTCCAGCGGCGGTGACTCAGTTGGAGGTGCTGGGCAAGCAGTTAGACATCCCCGTCTATCAAGAGAGTACCAAAGTGCCTCCACCGACGGTCTGCGCCCACGCCGTCCGTCGAGCCGAAGAGTCTGTTTATAGCACCGTCATCCTGGACACCGGCGGCCGGTTGCACATTGACGAGGAGCTGATGCGGGAGCTGGCCGAAATAAAAAAGAAGGTCTCGCCCCAGGAGGTGCTGCTGGTAGCCGACGCCATGACGGGCCAGGACGCCGTGAGGGCAGCGGGTGATTTCAACCAGCGGGTAGGCTTGACGGGGCTGATCCTGACCAAGGCCGATGGCGACGCTCGCGGCGGGGCGGCCATCTCCATCCGCTCCGTGACTGGTGTGCCCATCAAATTCCTGGGCGTGGGCGAGAAGACCGACGCCCTGGAGCCCTTTCATCCCGATCGCCTGGCCTCGCGCATCCTGGGCATGGGCGACGTCCTCAGCCTGATCGAGAAGGCAGAGGCGGCCCTGGATGAAGAGCAAGCCCTGGCCGCGGGTAGGAAGCTGGCCAAGGGCGAGTTCAACCTGGAAGACTTTCGGCAGCAACTGCGCGAGGTCAAAAAGATGGGGCCGCTGAGTCAGATATTGGACATGATCCCTGGTTTTTCCCAGGTCAGCCAGCAGGTGTCGCCGGAGATCACCGACCAGCAGATGAAGCGGACCGAGGCTATCGTCAACTCCATGACCCTGGAGGAGCGGCGCAATCCCAAGATTATCAACGCCAGCCGCAAGCGGCGCATCGCCCGCGGCTCTGGCACCACCGTTCAGGAGATCAACCAACTCCTCGGCCAATTCCGCCAGATGCAGCGCATGATGAAGCAGCTTACCAGCAGGCGCGGCCCGTTTTCGATGTTGAGGCAGTTGGGCGGTTAGGAGTTGACCACCCATATCCACCCGCTGGGTGGCTGGAAAAAAGGAGGTAGCGAAATGATTGATGCGATTAGAGCAGCAGATGTCAAGCCGGTGGAAATGGTGCCGGGCGTGTGGCGGCGCACCCTCGCCTGGGGTGAGCGATTGATGATCGTCCAGGTGACGCTGGAGGAGGGGACGATTGTCCCAGCCCATCGGCATCCCCACGAGCAGATCACCTACGTTATCGAAGGGGAGCTGTCCATGAAGGTCGAGGGGCAGACCCACGTTCTCCGAGCGGGAGATAGCTTGCTGTTTCCGTCCGAGGTGGAGCACGGGGCGACTGCTCTCCAGCGCACCCTTGTCGTTGACACCTTCTCCCCACCTCGGGAGGAGTACAAGTAGCCAATACCCAATATCAAATCGAAAGGAGTTTGAATCAAGAGAAAATGGTCAAAATCAGACTACGTCGCATGGGCAAGAAGAAGCAGCCCAGCTACCGGGTGGTGGTAGCCGATTCCCGATCGCCGCGCGATGGGCGCTTCATCGAGACCATCGGGCTCTACAACCCGCGCGCAGATCCGCCGATTGTCCAGATAAAAGAGGACCGAGTTCTCTACTGGCTATCGCAGGGGGCTCAGATCAGCGATGCGGTGGCCAGGTTGTTGAAAAACAAGGGCACCCTCGACCGCTTCGCGCGTCTGAAGGAAGGGGAGGACCTGGAATCTCTGCTGGCGGAGGTGGCTGCGGAGGAAGTCGTGGCTGAAGAGGTTTTGCAGGCGGAAGAAGAAGAGCCGGTCGAGGAGGCTGTGCCGGTGGAGGAAGAAGAGCCAGTGGAGGAGGCTGCACCCACTGAGGCAGAAGTAGCCGAGGAGCTCCCTGTTGCTGAGGAGGAAGTCGCTGAGGAGGCGCCTATAGCTGATTAAGAAGTGCCTTCTGAGGAAGAGCTCATGGAAGCGCCCCTGGAGGAGGAAATCGAAGAGGCCACAGGCGAACAAGCTTACTAGCTCAGAGTATCACTAGCAAAAGGAGGGCTGTCCAGTGAAGGAACTGATTGAGTACATCGCAAAATCGCTGGTGGATGACCCGTCACAAGTCCGGGTGGACGAGATCGAGGGTACTACCTCTGTTGTCCTTGAGTTGCACGTAGCTCCAGAAGACATGGGGCGGATTATCGGCAAGAAGGGACGAGTAGCTAACGCCATGCGCACCCTGGTGAGAGTAGTTGCTGCTAAGCAAGGCAAGCGCGTCACCCTGGAGATCGTTTAAAGGGTGTCCAATGGCAGATCAGGTCGTAGTGAGATGAAGGGCTCACAAGCTGTGGGAGGGGATAACGAAGCTGGGCCTCGCTACCTGGTTATCGGCCGGGTGGCAAGGCCCTGGGGGATACAGGGCGAAGTCAAGGTGGAGATCATGACCGACTTCCCAGATCGCTTCTCCGTGTTGCGAAGGGTCCACCTGGGGCCGCAGGCTGTGCCCTTCGCCCTGGAAGGCTTCCGTCTGCACGGAGGGGCGGCTCTTCTCAAACTGGAAGGATACCACGATCGGACCTCGGTCGAGAAGCTGCGGGGCCAACTGGTGCAGATTCCGATTGAGGAAGCCATGCCCTTGGAGCAGGACGAGTACTACGAACATCAAATCGTCGGCCTTGCTGTTTGGACGGTGGCAGGGGAATACCTGGGCACGGTGGGCGAAGTCATCTCCACGGGAGCTAACGACGTCTACGTGGTGCGAGGCCAGGGGTGGGAGGTGCTGATCCCAGCTATTGAGGGCGTGGTGCTGGAGATCAACCTGGCCCAGGGACGGCTGGTGGTGGAGCTGATGGAGGGGTTGATTTAGGAGGTTGCGGTGGCCGAGGTCAAATATTGGGTTGGCTTTAACATCGTTCACGGGATAGGGCCGATGAAGTTCAGGGCCTTGCTCAATCACTTCGGCGATTTGGAAGAGGCCTGGCACGCCGACGCCCGTGAGCTCACATCGGCAGGATTGGACCGGCGCGCCCTCAAGAACCTCATGACCACGCGCTCTACCGTCTCGCTGGATGGAGAGATGGAGAAGATCGAACGCCAGAGGGCAAAGGTGCTCACCTGGAACGACCCCACCTACCCGACTCGCTTGCTGAACATCTACGACCCACCGCCGGTGCTCTACGTTAAGGGCGAGATCCTGGACGAGGACCAGTGGGCGGTGGCCGTGGTCGGAACCAGAGGGGCCACGATATACGGGAAGGAGGCAACGCGGCAGATAGCTGGCGGTCTGGCCCGCAACGGGCTCACCATCGTCAGCGGCCTGGCCCGGGGGATAGATAGCGAGGCTCACCGAGCTGCTCTGGACGCTGGCGGCCGTACGATTGCCGTCTTGGGCTCTGGCGTGGATGTCATTTATCCGGCGGAGAGCCGTAAGTTGGCCCAGGCCGTCGTCGAGCGAGGGGCTTTGGTGAGCGAGTACGCCCTGGGCACCCGACCAGAGGCGGGTAACTTCCCCCCCCGCAACCGCATCATCAGCGGGCTGTCCCTGGGAGTGGTCATCACCGAGGCAGGGGAGAGAAGTGGGGCCCTCATCACGGCTGACTTCGCCCTGGAGCAGGGGCGGGAGGTCTTCGCCGTGCCCGGCAACATCTTCCGCAAGAAAAGCATGGGGGTCAACAAGCTCATCCAGCAGGGGGCCAAACCGATCCTCTCCGTGGAGGACATTTTGGAAGAGCTTAACCTGACCATGGTCAGTCAGCAGGCGGAGGTGCGGGCCGTCGTCCCAGAGAACGAGACGGAGGCGGCATTGCTGGAATACATCACCGCCGACCCAGTCCATGTGGACGAGATCGGCCAAAAGAGCGGACTGCCCATCGCCCAGGTTTCCAGCACCCTGGCTTTGATGGAGCTCAAGGGGATGGTACGCCAGGTGGGAGGGATGAATTACGTGCTGGCCAGAGAGGGTCGAGTGGAGTACGTGGTGGACTGAAGGAGTTTGATCGCCGAAGGTTTCCGACCGAGGCGAAAGGAGCTCGGTCAGGAGACCTCCGCCTATCGTAGGGGCTCTTGCTGAGGGAAATCCAACAAAATGAAGGCGTTGAGGTTGGCAGTGGCATCGGTTTTGCTGCTGGGCCTGGCGGCTAGAGGTCTCCTCCATAAGTTTTTAGGGTAAAGCTAAGCTGCCACGAAATCCTTGAGAGTATCGAGACGTTCCTTCAGATCGGCTGCCGTGAACTTCC
>Ga0307439_1002215_pt1 | contig 11628 bp, 11 predicted proteins | sample SalMarWE160490MG_FD_202142 | JGI IMG/M metagenome (GOLD analysis project Ga0307439, IMG submission 202142) | Salt marsh sediment microbial communities from the Plum Island Ecosystem LTER, Massachusetts, United States - WE1604-90 | ecosystem: Environmental > Aquatic > Marine > Intertidal zone >... | reverse complement strand
CCCCGCTCCACGATGGACGCGAACTCGCCACCGTAGCAGGTGGACGCCAGCGTGTCCAAGGGGTCGGCGGGCTCTGGGTAGTAGCTGTGGACGAAGTAGAAGTATGAGCCGGGCTCCACGTCCTCAAGTAGTGGGCTGTCCCTCTTGGGCTCAACCGTGTTCCAGCCCATGTGAGGTGTCTTCACGTCCCCAGTGAACCGCTTAACCTCGCCGGGCAGGAGCCCCAGTCCGTCGCCTGGGCTCTCCTCGCTGCGCTCGAAGAGAAGCTGCATGCCGAGGCAGCTGCCGAGGAGCGGCGTCCCATCCTCAACCGCCTCCTTCAGCGCCTCCCTGAACGGCTCCAGGTTCGCGGCGGCCGCCCCGAAGGCCCCGACTCCGGGAAGCACCAAGGCCTCTGAGCCTCTCAGCCCCGTGGGTTCCTCGACGATCTCGACGCCGAGACCCGCCTTCCTGAGGGCGTTGGACATGCTGAACAGGTTCCCCACACCGTAGTCTATTACAGTCGCCTTAGGCACCTAGATGACCCCCTTGCTGCTGGGCACGCCACGTCGCCGCGGGTCAAGCGCCACCGCCTCCCTGAGGCTGAGGGCGAGGGCCTTGAACGCGGCCTCGGCCCGGTGGTGGTCGTTCTGGCCGCAGTGCACCTTGGCGTGTATGTTGGCTTGGAGGCTCGTCGCCAGAGACTCCAGGAAGTGAGCCAGGTCCTCGGCGGCCAAGTCCTCCACCATGGGGCCTCTCAGGCCGAGGCTTACCACGTGGTAGGGTCTGCCCCCCAGGTCCAGGGCGCAGGACGCGAGGCTGCAGTCCATGGGCACAGTGGCGTACCCGAACCTCTTCACCGGCTCCCCCTCCCCGAGAGCTTCACGGATGGCCGTGCCCAGGCAGAGCGCCGCGTCCTCCGCTATGTGGTGCTTCAGGTCCCCCGTGGCCTTGAGGCTTATGTCGATCATGCTGTGGGTGGAGAGGCTCGTGAGCATGTGGCTGAGGAAACCTATGGGTGTCTCGACCTCGGCCGCCCCGGAGCCGTCCAGGTTTATCGTCACCGTGACGGATGTCTCACGGGTTGTGCGCTCTACGCTGGCCGTCCTCAAAGCGTGTCCCTCCCCGCGAGTCGCAGGACGGTAGGCAGGTTGTTGACGCTGTGCGCCACCACGTCGCATCCGGCGTCCAGGAAGGCCTGCCGGGCTTCGGTGCCGGCGGCGACGCACCCGTAGACCCCGGCGAACAGATACCTGTCACCCGCCCGCTCAGCCATGAGCATGTCAGCCAAGGTGTCCCCAACATAGAGGACCCGCTTGAATGGTTGATACGGCTTGGCTGAGAGCGTCAACAGGTAAGGGTTGGGCTTACCCAAGCCTCTTCGGCCAGCCGCCTCCTCTGCCTTCTCGACGTCGTCTTGCCAGGCCTGGGCCTCCGGGTTGAACCTTTCGATCGCCGCCCCTAGGGCGTAGCGCGCCGTGTTGGCTGGGCTGCCTGACGCGATCCCGAACCTGTCTCCCCCAATTATCTCCTCCAGCCGGTCCAGCGTCTCTTCTGTAACTACTATCCTCTCGTTCTCCACGAAGCCCGTCTGGGCTCCGGTGAACCTCGCGGGCACGTCGAACGCCTCCTCGAACAGGGCCGCGCCGCTGAACGCCTCCTCAAACACGGTGGAGACAATGCTCTCCCCCACGGGGCCCGGGTGACAGAGGGCCTGCTTAACACCCCTCATGGGAGGTGTCAGCTGAGAGTCCACAGACACTACACCGGATTCATCGAGCTTGGCGGCGAACGAGATCAGATCGTCGTACAACACATCGAGTGGTATCACCGTATCGACCTGGTTTTCCTCGATGAAACTGAGCCGCCGGGACATATCGATGTCCAGCGAACGCTTGGCGAGCCCGTCTATCTCGGCGGCCTCCGGGGACGAGGCGAGTGTCTTCATGACGAGGGCGTACGTGAGGTCCCAGTCATTGTTCAGGCCGCCGGTCCGCTTGTAGGCGAAGTTCAGCCTCTCGTCGAACAAGGCTTCAGGCAGTTTGGCGCCTGTGAAAGCCTCGACCAGGGTGGACGCGGTCCACGCCACGGCCCTGCTGTAAGAGTCTCGTACGTCGAGGAGAACACCGTCGCAGTCGAAGACGATTACGTCTACCTCGGCAAGCCAAGGCAGCCGGTCCTCTCTCACGCTGACCGGGTTCCCCCCGCTTTGAAGCTCTATGTATCTGGGATTCATTTCATGACCTCCTTCAGTGCGTCGAGGAACTTTGTCGCCACGTCTCTGGGCGCCACGGTGACTCTTAGGCAGTCATCGTGCCCAGGTACTTTTCCTATGCTGCGTATGAGCACTCCCCTACTTTTCAGGCTGTCATAGACTTCCATGTACGGCTTCTCCGTGGAGAATAGAACGAAGTTGGTTGCCGAGGGGAAAGCCTGTACCCCCGAGAGCCGGTTGAGGGCCTCTATCAGCCGCCTCCTCTCCTCCTTCGCCTCATGAACAGCCGCCTCCACCTTCTCCCTGTTCCTGAGCATGCCGATCCCGGCCCAGAGCGTCAGGTTCGACACCGGGAACGGCGGCAGATACTCCTCGTTGAGGGTTTTGGCGAGCCTCGTGTTGGCGACGGCGTAGCCCAGCCTCATCCCGGCTAGGCCGTAGGCCTTCGAGAACGTCCGTAATATGATAAGGTTCTCCCTATCCGCGGCCTCTCCCGACAACGAGTACTCACCGTACTCGGCGTACGCCTCGTCGACGAGCACGGGGCCGCTGAAGCCGTCCACCAGCTCCAGGACAGCCTCCATCTTGAACTGGTTACCCGTGGGGTTGTTCGGGTTGCACACCACTATCATGCCTGTCTCCGGGGACACCGCCTCCAGCACCTTGGCCGGGTCCAGGGCGAACCCGGTGCCTAGCTCTACCGGCTTGTACCTGAGACGCCTCGCCGCGGCGAACCACGGATACATGCTGAACGTAGGCGAGACAGCGACGACCTCGTCTCCCGCCCCGAGAATGTTTGAGATCAGGAGCTCGATCACCTGGTCGCCGCCCGAGGCGACGACGATCTGCCCCGGCTGAACCCTGAGAGCCTCTGCAATAGACTCCTTGAGGATGGTCGTCTCCTCTTGGGGGTAGAGCCGCGGGTCGCAGATTCCGGCAGCCTCGACGATTATTTCCTGCATGAATTCCTTTGGGAGGAAGAGGTTCTCGTTGGAGTCCAGCTTGACACCCCCCTTAGCTTGGTTTGGTTTGTAGGGTTTCACCAGCTCAGAGTCCCTGTAGAAGCCTTCGAGGGGCATCAACTGAACCTCCCCTCCACGGCCAGGCCGTGGCTCGGTAACCCTTCCGCGTCTGAGAGCGCTTTGATGTGGCTTCTGACGTTCCGGAGGCCCTCCATCGTCGACTCAACGACGGTCACGGGCTTAAGGTAGTCCATGACCGTGATCCCGGGATTTATCTTGGCGTAGCCCCCCGTGGGCAGGACGTGGTTAGCGCCCATGCAGTAGTCAGTTGAAGCGACCGGCGTGTATGGGCCTACCTGGATGAGGCCCGCCGATGAAACCTTTTCCACAACCAACTGTGGGTCGGCGGTCATCACCTCAAGGTGCTCTGGAGCCAACGCGTCGGCGAACTCCACAGCCTCCTCCAGGCTATCAACGATATAGATGAAGCCGCCTTCGCCTAGAACCTCCTCTACGACGCTCCTCCTTGGGGCCTTGGCCGCCGATTCGCTGAGTAGCCGCTCGGCCTCTTCGGCCAATCTTGGGGACGTGGTTACCAGCCCAACCAACCCTCCGGGCCCATGCTCGGCCTGGCTTATCATATCTAGAGCGATGAGCCGCGGGTCGGCGGCGGCGTCGGCCAGCACGAGCACCTCGCTGGGCCCTGCGGGCTTGTCAACGGCAACTGCGTCAGAGACGGCGGCCTTCGCTGCGGTGACGTACTTGTTCCCGGGGCCGACGATCTTGTCTACACGGGGGACGGTCTCCGAGCCGTAGGCCATGGCGGCGACTGCCTGGGCGCCGCCCAACCTGTATACGCGGTCTACGCCGCATATGTCGGCCGCCACGAGGGTCAGCGGGTTTATACTCTTGTCTTTGCCCGGAGGCGTGCACACAACGATACGGCTCACCCCCGCCACTTTGGCGGGTACAACGTTCATGACGAGGCTGCTCGGGTAAGCGGCCTTACCGCCGGGCACGTAACAACCCACACTGCCTAGGGGCTTCACAGTGCTCCTCACGTTGACGCCGTCGAGTTTGACGGTGAACGTGAGCCCCTTGAGTCTCTCTGACTCGACGGTTTCCAGCCTCCTCTTAGACTCCTTCAGCGCGGCGACCTGCTCCTCCGTGACCATGGAGTAAGCCTCCTCCACCTCGTCCACTCCGACCATCAATTCGCCGGGCACTAGGCTGACTCCGTCAAACCTCTCCGTAAAGCGTATCAGCGCGGAGTCTCCCTCAGCCTTGACCCTCTCCAGTATGGGGTTGACGACATCAAGCAGCTCTCCATCGGCGGAGGCGTTGGGCCAGCGGGTGTCCAGCAGGTCCGTTGGGGGCTCCCTGTACACCCTCATACCGGCCCCCCGTTGCCCGTCGCTATCTCCTCCAAGGGCAGAACCTGCCTGGGCTCGTACACCACCAAGCCCTGGGCGAGGGCCCTCAAGGTGGGAAGCATCTCGATGAACCTTTCCTTGTCGATTACGGTGTTCACGGCGCACCAATCGGGGTCGCTCAGTTCACTGATGGTAGGCCGCTTGAGTGCCGGCAGCTGCTCCAGCAGGGGCTTCAGGTTGCTCCGCTTCACGTTGGCGAATATGTGAAGCTTCTTCGCGCCGTCCACGGCGCCTCGGAGCAGCGTCAGTATGTCCATTATCTTCACCTGTTTGCCGGGGTCCCTCAGGCTATCCCTGTTGGCGATGAGGAGGGCGCTGGTTCTCATCACCTCCTCGATGACCTTGAGGCCGTTCTGCTGCAGGCTAGTCCCGGTGTCCACCACCTCCAGTATGGCGTCGGCGTCCTCGGGGGGCTTGGCCTCCGTTGCTCCGAAGCTCAGGTAGACGACGACCTTCTCGTTTTCCCCTATTCTCCACCAGGGCGTAACGACGACGGGTTCAGAGACCCCGTAAAGCTCCCTGTACGCCGGGTTGGCCTTCAAGTACTCCTTGGCGGCGTTGAGGTACTCCGTGCTAATCCGGAGCACCTCGCCCCTCTTAGCGCTCCTTCGAACAAGATCGGAGAGGCTGTCAACCATGGAAAGTGTCTTGGGCACGGCTAACACGAGCCTAACCTTGCTGTACTCCAAGTCGAGGAGAACCTCGACGTCTGCCTTGTTCTCTGCCACCCAGTCCCTGCCGCTGATGCCAACGTCCTGGACGCCCTCGCTGACGTAGGTGGGTATCTCCTGGGGCCTGAGTGTCTTGAGCTCGATGCCAGGGTCGTTGATGCCCGGCCTGTAGGTGCGGTCCTGTCCGCTGATCTGGTATCCGGCCCTCTCAAGCATCTTCATGGTGTCTTTTCCTAGGTGCCCTTTGGGTAGGGCGAACTTTACAACTGTCAACGTTCTGTCTCCTGTGGGTTTTCCGGGAGAAGCACAGGGTCCACTGAAGCCGTTACATTTTTAGAAGGCTCGGCGGTGGACCCGTGTGGCTGAGAAAATTCGTCCTCACTAGGGATGAACGCGAACGCCCCTAGTGAACTCGCTCCCTCATGTACACTCCACTAAGGCACCCAAAGAAGGACCACTCGATATAAAGATTTCTAGAATAATCTTGGTAGCCTGATGGGACAGGTGTTTGTCTCAAACCTCGGCGGCCTTACCTCTTTTCGTCGTAGCGTCAAGGTTTGGAAAACCTTTATACGCATACACGCTGTTCACAGGGGTGCATTAAAAGGCTCCAAACGAGGCAAGGATGAAGAAGATGTCCGAGAGAACAGTGATCGACGGGGAAGGCCTCATACTAGGCAGACTGGCGAGCACAGTAGCCAAGAGGCTTCTCGCGGGTGAAGCCATAGACATAGTCAACGCCGAGAGGATCGTCGTATCGGGCAAACGCAAAATGGTCATAGAGAGGGAGAAAGAGTTCCTCGAAGTGGGAGGGTTCGGCAAGGGCCCCATTCACCACAGGCAGCCCCACAGGATGGTGCGAAGAACCATAAGAGGCATGCTGCCCCACAGGAAGAGCCACGGAAGGGACGCCTTCCGCCGCCTCAGGGTCCACATAGGAGTTCCCAGGAAGCTGGAGGACACCAAGAAGGAGAGCATACCGGAGATCCACTCAAGCAACCTGGGCCGCAGGTTCGTCTCCGTAGGAGAGATAGCCGAGTCCATAGGATGGAAGAAGTGATACAGCATGTCAAGTAGAAGAAGACCTGTTTTATCCGTCGGGAAACGCAAGACGAGCAAGGCCAGGGTCGTCATCTCGGAGGGGAAAGGCAGGGTTAGGATCAACAACAAGCCGATACACCTGCACGAGCCCTGGATAGCGCGGGAGAAGATAATGGAGTCCCTGAGGCTCGCCGGCGACTACGCCGACAAGGTGGACATAAAGGCCAAGACCCACGGCGGAGGCGTCATGAGCCAGGCAGAGGCGGTGAGGATGGGCATAGCCCAGGGCCTCGTAAAGTACACGAGGAGCAAGCGCCTCAGGAGCCGGTACATGGAGTACGACAGGACGATGCTCGCAGGCGACGCCCGCCGCAAGGAGTCCAAGAAGTTCGGCGGCCCAGGCGCGAGGCGCAGGAAGCAGAAGAGCTACAGGTAGATTCGCATGGTACGATTGATCTCACCCATCGTAGAGAGCAGGGGCAAGATCCGTGAGGGCAAGGGCTTCAGCGGAGAGGAGCTGAAGGCGGTGGAGCTGACTCCCAGGAAGGCTAGGAGCCTCGGCATACCATACGACCCCCGCCGGAAGAGCAGCCGCGAGGAGAACGTGGAGGCCCTCAAGGAGTACCTGGAGTCGGCCGAGGCGGCGGAGCTGAAGTTCAAGAAGCCGAGGCAGACCGGCAAGCCTCACGTCGGCAGGGCGTTTAGGGGAAGGACCAGCGCAGGCAAGAAGATGCGGAACCTGAGTCGCAGAAAATAGTTTACTTTTATTCGCCCCTTTAAACGTTAAACATTAATATAGCGCTACACTGTATTGTAGCGATTAATTTGAGGCATCGAATCCACGTGATAAAAGATCCAGAGGTGGCGAAGCTGCTGGCCGACGAGACCAGGCGGCAGATACTGAACAAGCTTAGACACGGCGAGCTATCTGCGACGGCCCTCGCCAAGGCATTGAACAAGAACCACAGCAGCATCGTCCACCACCTCAACCAGCTTCTGGAGGCCGGGCTCATCGAGGTCGCCCGCGAGGAGAAGGTGAGGAACATGGTTCAGCCCTACTACAGGAGCGTCAGCTCCGGTTTCCATGTGGCCTACAGCCTCACGGAGGCGCTCAGCCAGGACCCCGACTACTCGGCTTGGCAGGAGGAGTACATCGACGGCATGCTCCTGGCGTTGAGCGGGTACGGCGTCTCTATCCCGGAGAACAGGAGAGACGAGGCGAAGACGCTGCTTCAGATGTGTTACCTCGGCCAGAAGAAGGCGTATGAGGAGAGGATCACGAAGAGGACCGCCGTGCCCGACGTCAGCAAGTACGCGGCCCGTAACACGGCCCACATACTCAGCCACATACAGCTCATGAAAGACCAGGTGTACATGGACGCCCTGCGCCGCCTCTCAGAGATAATAGAAGAGTCCACGGAGGAGCAGCGGGGTTAATGTCGAGACGCGGCGACCCGTGGTCCCGGAAGGTCGAGTGGAGCATCTTCCGCAGGCTCTTCGGCTACATAACGTCCTACTGGGAGGTGAAGGCGGTCCTTGTGCTGGTGGTGCTGACCACCACCCTTTCCGTCCTCTCACCCGCCATCATCGGCGGCATAGTCGACATGATAAGTTACGTAGCTGAGGGGGAGAAGTTTGAGGCGGGGGAGGGCGTCGAGGGACTCGTCTATGGGGTGCTGTCACCGGCGGCGACCTGGATCACCGGCTCGACCGGGATGGCATCCGACTACGCCGTTCTCTTCGTTTTCAGCTTCAGCCTCATCGTCATAGCCGCTCTGGTGGGGGCGCTGAGCTACCTCCAGAGGTACCTGCTGGCGATAATCAGCCAGAGGGCGGGGTACGAGATCAGGAACGACATGTACAACAGCCTCCTCGAGCAGAGCTTCAGCTTCTACGATCAGCAGAGGACGGGGCAGCTCATGGCCAGGGCCACCGGGGACATCAACATGCTGGGCAGGTTCTTCAACTTCGGTTTCAGGATGGCGCTGAGCAACGTGTTGCTTCTGGTCATGGTGGTGTACAGCATGCTGTCTCTCAACAAACGGCTTACCCTGATATCGATCCTGGTGCTTCCGTTTCTCCTCGTATCCACGCGCACCTACTCCCGGAAGGTGAGCCCATTATGGAGGGAGGTGAGGGAGCAGAACGGCGTCATAACCAGCGTGCTACAGGAGAACCTTTCGGGGCTCAGGGTCGTGAGGGGATTCAACCGCGAGGACTATGAGGAGCAAAAATTCGCCGCCGAGTGCAGGGAGTACTTCGACATCAACATCACCTTGGCGAGGCTTAGGTCGTTCTTCATGCCCCTGGCCGGTTTCATCAGCAGCGTGGGTGTAGTCATAATCCTGTGGTACGGGGGCAATCAGGTGATCTCGGGGGCGCTGAGGCTGGGCACCATCGTCGCGTTCTACTTCTACATGAACAGGCTCATGAGGCCAGTGAGGATGCTCGGGTTCATGACGAGCATGTTCGTCAGGGCCAACGCAGCGGCTGAGAGGGTCTTTGAGGTCATAGACGCCCAAGTGGACGTCAAGGACAGGGAGGGAGCCACCGACGTGGAGGAGGTGGAGGGCAGGATCGTCTTCGAGGACGTCTGGTTCAGCTACGACGGCGAGAACATGGTGCTCAAGGACATAGACCTAGCGGTGGAGCCGGGGCAGACAGTCGCCATCCTCGGCGCCACCGGCTCAGGCAAGAGCAGCATCATCAACCTGCTGCCCAGGTTCTACGACGTGTCCAGGGGAAGCATAAAGCTGGACGGGGTGGACATCAGGGACGCCACCATAAAGTCTCTCAGGAGCCACATAGGCATAGTGCGTCAAGACCCCTTCATATTCAGCACCACCCTCAGGAAGAACATATCCTACGGGGTGAAGGACGCCGACCTGGACAGCGTAAAGATGGCGGCGAGGCAGGCCAAGATCGACGCGTTCATCGAGGGCCTACCCGAGGACTACGACACCAAGGTGGGTGAAAGGGGTGTAACCCTCAGCGGAGGCCAGAAGCAGAGGGTGGCCATAGCCCGCGCCCTGCTGAAGAACCCCAAGATACTCATACTGGACGACAGCACCAGCAGCGTGGACACCCAGACAGAGTACGAGATACAGCAGGCGCTTGACGAGCTGCTGGAGAACAGGACCACATTCATCATCACCCAGCGCCTCAGCAGCATAAAGAAGGCCGACTACATAATCGTGCTGGAGGACGGGGAGATAGCCGAGGAGGGGATCCACGACGATCTCATGGAGAGCCAGGGCATCTACCATAAGCTGTACCAGACCCAGATCGCCGGCGAAGAGGGGGGTGCCGCGTAGTGGGCTGGCACATGAGAAGGTACGGGCAGGAGGACGACTACGAGCGTACCATCCCGGACATGGTGCTCTTCAGGCGCATGGTAGGGTACGTGCTGAGTCAGAGGCGGCGCGGCCTGTTGCTCCTGGCCGCCATATTTGGGAGCACCCTCATCAACCTGCTGCCCCCGTACATGTTCAGCCTCGCCATAGACAGGTACATCGGGAACTTGGACACCCGGGGGCTGCTGCTCATCAGCGGCGCCTTCATAGTGGTCTACGGGCTGCTCTTCGTGGCCCAGTATAGCCAGAGGTTCCTAGTTAACTGGCTGGGCAGCAACCTGGAGTACGAGATCCGGATGGACATCTTCAGGCACCTCCAGGGGCTCGGTCTTGATTTCTATGCTACGCGGGAGGTGGGGAGCATAGTGTCTAGGGGCACCAATGACGTGGACAAGATCACCGAGCTGATATCCAGCGGCATCGCCAACGTGGTGGTCGACATCGTCACTCTGGTGGGCATAGTGGCCATCATGCTCTACATGAACTGGTGGTTAAGCATTATAACGTTCAGCGTCATCCCCCTGATGGCGTTGTTCCTCTACTTCTGGGGCAGGCGCGTCAGGACGGTTTACAGGGAGACCCGTAAGACCATCGCCAGCGTCTCCGCCAAGATGGAGGAGAGCGTCAGCGGCATGAAGGAGATCCAGAGCTACAGCAGGGAGGGGGAGACCCGCCGCGAGTTCCAGCAGGTGAACCTCAACAACATGCAGGCCAACGTCCAGGCGGGGCAGATAATGTCGGCGTTCTGGCCGGCCGTCCAGATATTCACGGCGATAGGCAACTTCCTCGTCCTCTGGTTCGGCGGCGCAGCCGTCATGAAGGGGGAACTGAGCATCGGCGTCCTGTTCGGGTTCATGAGCTACCTGAGCAGGTTCTTCGGGCCCATACAGGACCTCAGCGGCTTCTGGAACAGCGTCCAGTCGGCCCTGGCCGCCGCCGAGAGGGTCTTCGGGATCATGGATACGCCGGTGACAGTCGTAGACGACGTCGAATCCGAGGAGCTCCCGCGGATAGAGGGAAGGATAACGTACAGCGGCCTCAGCTTCGGGTACGAGCCAGGTCAGCTAGTGCTCAAAGACATAGCCCTAGAGATCGAGCCCAACTCTACGGTCGCCCTCGTCGGGCCGACCGGCGTGGGGAAGACCACCATGATAAACCTCCTCTACAGGTTCTACGACCCCGTGGAGGGAAGCGTAGAGGTGGACGGCCACGACCTACGGAGCGTCAAGATAGGGTCCCTACGGCGGCAGATGGCCGTGGTCCTCCAGGACAACTTCCTTTTCTCGGCGTCCATCAAGGAGAACATACGGTACGGCAGGCTCGACGCCACCGACGAAGAGATAATACAGGTCTCCGAGGCGGTGGGGGCCCACGAGTTCATCATGAAGCTGCCCGAGGGCTACGAGACCGACGCCAGGGAGCGCGGCGGCAGGCTCAGCGTCGGGCAGAGGCAGCTCATAAGCCTCTCCCGGGCGCTGCTGGCGAACCCCAGGATACTGATAATGGACGAGGCCACGAGCAGCATAGACGCCTACACGGAGCTCATAATACAGCAGGCCCTGGAGAAGGTGCTCAAGGACAGGACCAGCATCATAATAGCCCATCGGCTCAGCACCGTAAGGAACGCCGACATGATAGTCGTGCTAGAAGAAGGCAGGATCGCCGAGACGGGAACCCACGCCGAGCTCATCGAGAAGGGGGGCCTCTACAGGCAGCTCTACGAGATGCAGTTCAGGTACGAGAACGGTGAAGAAACCCCTAACGAGCCCGATGATACTTACATGTAACCAGAAACAAGCCGAGCCCAAGATTTTTTTTCACAGATTACAAGTAACATGTAACAAGCAATCCCCAAAACGCTTACTCCATAGAGTAATCTAAACCCATCTCCCCGCAGCCACCCGCCGCTCACAAACGTAACCCGCCCACACAACCGGGTATGCTACATAAAGCCTAAATCAGATCACCCGGTAT
>Ga0307439_1002211_pt1 | contig 11642 bp, 9 predicted proteins | sample SalMarWE160490MG_FD_202142 | JGI IMG/M metagenome (GOLD analysis project Ga0307439, IMG submission 202142) | Salt marsh sediment microbial communities from the Plum Island Ecosystem LTER, Massachusetts, United States - WE1604-90 | ecosystem: Environmental > Aquatic > Marine > Intertidal zone >... | reverse complement strand
ATCCCTGACCCTTTTGGCCCATCATCAGCTGTAAATTCTATGCTGACATCATCTTCGATAAGATCTCCATCCTCGGGAGAAGTTACTTCTAACTCAGGAGGATTTGGAGCTTCAGGAGCCATTCTCTTTTTTAAAGCTTGGGGATAAAAAATAGGAAATCCTATCCAACTCCCTTCGGAGTCTCTAAACCAGCAATGGAACTTTTCATCTTCCATGAAGAATCCCATAGCTGTTTGCTCGTAACAATATTCAACCAGAGCATCACAGCGGAAACAACCATCTCCTGAACCCGGATAACTATTTGGTGTCATTATTTTCGGATAATACCATTCATTTTCACTGGGATCCATTCTTAACTTAGGATATTCAGCCTCGTACTGTTCCTTTGCGATATTTATTATATTCCTTCTTGTCTCAGTTGTAGGTTTATTTGAACATGTATATCCGCCTCCTAACGCTTGAAATCCATTAAGAAAAAAATCAAATGTTTGCCAGTCAACAACTGCCCCCTCACCTGTCGCCTGGATTACCGAATGTTCTAAATCCGAATCACTTATATCGTCCGAAGGATCCCAATCACCAAAAGAATTGCTACTCCTGTAAAGTGCGGCATGCCCAATAGCATACCATTGCTGCCAACCCGGGTCATAGAGCGATAAAGGTCTGAATACAGCATCTCCTATCTCAGAACCGGGAGAAACATTTTCCTGCGCAAACAATGAGACGCTTAATAATAAAATAAAAACAAAAAATATTATTTTATACCGCATTTTTATCTCTATTTAAACTTTTGTAAAGAATCCGATATCATATTCCTATGATAAACTTCAAGAGTCGGAAGAGCCTTTTCAATATCCGACACAACACTCCCGTCACCGATTTTCAACAAAGCTTTTGCCGCGTCAAAACGGGTCCCTTCACTTTCGTGTCTAAGTAATTTTAACAATGTGCTTTGTGCTTCGACTCCACCAATATTGCCCAATGCCCAGATAGTAACATGAAGGTTACTTTTCTCTTCACTTTCTACTTTTTTTGAAAGAACAGGCAAAACTTTTTCTTCTTTCATAGCACCCAAAGCAGAAATAGCGTGGTATTGGAGTGTTTTTATTTCAGAATAATCACTTACTTTCTTTCCTACTTTTTCACCCTTTTCTACGATTTCCAAAAGAGGATTAACCATCTCCCTGTTTTCTGTATCTCTCCCTATTGCTCCAAGAGCAGAAATGGATATTCTTTTAACATCTAAAGATGGATCAGCCTCAATATTTTCCAACAAAGGTTTTACCGCTCTCTCGTCACGAATAAAGACAAACGCATGCGCAGCTCGAGCTCTTACTCTCTCAGGATTACTCTTATCTTCCATTGCTTCAATCAAAGCAGGTGTGGCAGTTGTATCCTTTGCAATTCGACCCAATAATTCCGCAGCATCATATCTTATTTGTTCTTCTTCCGATTTATCTAAAAGGAAATCTATCAATGCCTGAATGCAAACAGGCTTCTTCGAATACCCTAAGTTTTCTATCATTAGTCTTCTAAGTAATACACTTCTTTTTCTATCTCTTGCGATCTCATACATAACAGGCAATACTTCTTGGGGATTTTCATCTTCCATTCTTTCTAACTTAAATTTCAAATCTACCGCCGTTGGCGACCAGCATATTGCTTCATAACTATTATTGTTTTTCTCGCAAAGATCTTCCAACTCACCCGCAATCTTATAAACCTTATCATCTACTTTCTTATCTCTCTGCCATTTCTCCAGAGGAATTATATTCTCACCCTTAACACTTGACTCCGTAGTTGCGGTCCCTTCAGCCTCCTCCTTCACATTCTCCACCTCCGCCTTCGTCGCCATTCCGAGTAGAAAAATACCAATCATTAAAACAATTAATACTTTTTTAAACATATAAAACCTCCGGTTTTCAGCTCTCAGCTCACAGCTCACGGCTTTTTTCGAGCTCGCAGCTTTCAGCTGACTGCTTACGGCCACTAACCTTATTATATAATACTGAGAGCATTTTTTAACTACATTTTTCAAATCCTAACCTTTGCCATTTATATTATACAAAAACATATAACTATGTCAATCTTAAAATTAAATTATATATTAAATCCTTATATTAATCTCAATAATCTTTGTTTCTCAAATATTTTTAAGCAGTCAGCCGTATGCCGTAAGCTGTATGCGGTGTTTTATTAAGAATTTTCAAATCAGGTTTAATGGGCAATGTCTCTATACCATATCTTCCGAGAATATGCCCATACCCATCAACCCATCCTGAAAGGAGGATACCGATATCTGGAAGTCCTACGGGGAGAATCGAATCGGCTCTTAATTTTTGAGTTTTAGCGGGTGAAGGTTGTGTACGGGTAATCCAAGGAGTCGGATATTCCATCTTCCCTGGAGACTGATTATCGTCAGGATGGTCTTTCTCTTTCTCTAAAGAAGCGGAATATCCTCCTGCAGTAGTCGCGCAAACATTACTCGAAGAAGTTGCGGTTAAATTAACCGAGATTCCTCCCTCATTACAGGCTGTGACCGTAAAATCCGTATTTTGGCTTCCCCCTGCAGGAATGGTGAAAGAACCTTCTCCACCGGAAAAACTAAGTCCGCTTCCGGAAACTGATTTTGATAATTTGCATAAAACTTCTTTTAATAATTTACTTCCATCAATGGTAATATTACCTGTTTTTGATTGACAATTCCCCGGGTTCTTCAATTCAAAAAGATCGGTTGCGGGAGTCAACGTAAGGCTAAGCTCAGGACTTTCGGTTGTGAATTCGAAAATATAATTATCACCTGCTTCCCCATCCTCATCCCCATCGAGTTTTACGCTATCCTTACTAATTGCTGAATCTGTAACTGTGCATGTATATTCCAGACAATAATCAAGAGTATCTGAAAGTATAATTTCAAGAGTAACAGTATCCTTCCACGAAGAAGTAAAAGATATCTTATTTTCTCTCTCCGAAACAATTGAAACCGCATTCTGAGTAGCAGTTTGCTCCATTGATTGAGAGAAGACAATGGTAATTGGAGATTTATCTATGGGGACCTCTTTTGTCTTATCGGAAGGGTCGGTAGAAGTCACAATCGGAGCCTCACCTATATATAATTTATGATTTACATCAACTCCTTCATCGTAATTTTCCCACATACCATCATCATTGCGCCTAGCTATTTGTCCCGGACTTCTATCTGGTAAATGTCTTGCAATATCTCTGCAGGATATGTTTACTACAGCCTCTCCTTCCTTCCAATCCTCATCATCCTCAGGGATAGTTACAGACCCCTCCCATGTCATTTCATCAATCCATTTAGCATCCCCATCAATATCCAATTCTTTGGATGATTTTCTAAGTTTTGCGGGTTTCCTATTAGTAGTATCCATCATTTCCGAAAAATATATTTTAAATTTAAGTGTATCACCTGGGGAGACATTTTTATTAATTTTTTCATCTAATTTTAAACTATCCTGAGTAGCATTAAGCAGCCACATAGCGTTATGGACTACTTCTCCACCACTTGTTACCATAACAGCATAAACATATGGAACGAAATTGTCGAGAAGGATGCGTCTTTCTTTCTCAAATATCCAATTTCTAATACTATATGCCCTCACTACCATATCAGTCCATCCGTCTTTAAACTTCGCCACTTTATTATCAGCGGATGCCCACTTATTCAAAAGCGCGTCGCCTGTTTTCGCTTTATTTATTTTTGAATTGAATTGAAAACCTCCTTCTGAAAATCCTCCGATGAAATACAAATCATCGTCGCCCGGAGGGGCACCCTGAGGATCAACACCAGACACTTCCAATGAGCCTCTGTTTGCTTCCGCTTCACGTCTCATTCTAGTTGGAAACGGAATCGAATCTTCAACACCAGGAGGCAAACCTCCATAAACAATCTTCGAGTATAGATGTGCCTTATCGAAGGTACGAATCGTATCGGGTTTAAAAAAATAAATGAACATACGATCTGAATCTTGGTCATCTTCACCAGCACCTAAAGTTGAATTAAGGCTAAACCCAATCCTTTCGTTTACCTGTTGTCCTTCCGGAACTCCGGGAAGATGGAAAAAAGTCGCGTCAGCTGCCGGTTGAATAATATCTATTGAGTATCGGGGGGCTGAATGATAAATGAAATAGAGAGGGTTAATATCATAAACATCATCATCTCTTGTTGCCGCTGAAATATGCAGATGTTGATTTACTCCTCCCGAATTCCCACTGGGTCCAATAGTATCTTGATCCCCTACACTTCCCGAGGCGGACAATGTGTCACCGTTTTCGCCCATTATGTAACCCCCATTATGTCGAATGCGCCTACCTCGATAATCATAATCTACCAATACATTATCCGCTATACGATTTTCTCTGTCAGACCACTGAATAAATATAGGAACTGGTGCTGAAGGATTTGGTTGTCCGGTATTTGGATCTATAAGTGTATCTCTAACAGCTTCCCAGTTACCACTCGTAGGGTTAGAATTATCAGAAAACAAATGCATATATGTCCAATAAGCATGCGCCCCATGTATCCTTATGTACCAACCAGCTCTGCTACCCCTATCAATTACACTTATTTCACCCCCTTCAACCGCCCTTATGGCAGTTCCTGGACTCGCCCTATAATCAATACCACCATGCCAGTCATATTCACCACTCAAATTCCTTGGTCCATAATCATCCGTAATATGAACTGGGGCGGGAACTGGAGGCGGTAATTCTTGAGAAAAAAGCGATGTGACGAAAACAGCAATTATCAACACAAGCTTTCTCATTTTTTATCTCCGAAAAGAGTCGAAAGGTCTTTGGGTAGTTTACCAAATGATGTCACTGCCGACTGCGCTCTATCAATGTAATGCCAACCTCCAGATAAATGAATTTTTTTATCTTCAATTAATGAATGGCTCACACTCCATTTCTTACCATTAACCTCCCCCTCAGCCTTAACCATTTTAGTTTCTCCTATTTCCACATCGAGGAAGAAAAGATATTTACCTGCGCCTTTTTTACAAATCTTAGCACCAAATATCTTACCATCAGGAGAAATCTGCATCCGCATACCACCATAAAATTTGTCTGAATGTTCTGCCTCTGCCAATTTTTTACCGGTCGCGTTATATATCTCTATATGGAAAAGACCAAGACTATCTTCATAAAATACAAAAAAAGTGGAGCCATCTTCTGATATACCTGTCTCCCAAAAAGGCATAGTCAATTCCCCGTGAGGATATGCCTTAAAATCTTTCTTGAAAGCAGTTTCTCCATTCTTATTTAATAATTCGACAGTATATTCGTGTTTTTTACCGTGAGGACCTTCTACACCTCGAGGGTCATAGTCTGTACTGTATTTGCCTTTCCATAAAAGCACCGCATTTTTATTCTCAGCAACTCCAGCCACATGATCAACCTCTGTAATCCATTTCCCTTTTGCTTCACTAACATTTCTCTTATACCAATATTTTTCAAGAGTCTTAACTACCTTCCCTTCAGGAGAAACAAATTTTATTTCTTTAGTCTCCCCCTGCTTATCTGAATCTCCAGATACCTCAATCTTATAACCCTTATCAGACTCAGTCGTTGTAATTTCTGATTCAGCCTCCTCTTTCACATTCTCCACCTCCGCCTTTGTCGCCATTCCGAATAAAAAACAAAAAGATAAAACCAATAAAAAAGATATTCTACGATTAAACATCTTAAACCTCCTTTTAATTTAGTTAAACAGCCAAATTATTAAAATGATTAAAATATCCCCCACCCCACCAAAAAACATACTTTAATATTCTACGGAAAATCACATTTCTGTCAAGTCCACCGTATAATAAATTAGGAAAAAACACTATATTCTCTCCTCCACTCTCACACCCCCCATTGGGGCCAGCATCACCCATCTCCGAACCCGGAGAATAATCCTGCGCAACCAATGAAATGCTTAATAATAAAATAAAAACAAGAAATATTATTTTATGTTCCATTTTTATCTATTTTTAAACTTCTGTAAAGAATCAGATATCATATTCTGCTGATAAACTTCGAGAGTAGGGAGGACCTTTTCTATTTCAGATATAACAGATTTATCACCTATTTTTAGTAAAGCCTTTGCAGCATCAAAACGAACACTCTCGTCTTTGTGACTGAGAAGTTCTTTTAAAACTTGCTTCGCTTTATAACTTTTGGATATCCCCAAGGCTTTTATTATATAATAATTTGGGCCTTCAGTTTTTAAAACATCTACGAGTGCAGAAACAGCTCTATCATCCCCTAAAGCTCCAATTGTACCCAAGCACTCATATCCCATCATTCTTACTGAACTACTCTTTTCTTCCTTTACTACTTCAATTATTATCGGCGTTACACTTGTATCTTTAAAGGCATAGGCATTAGATCCTAAAGCTGCGATAGCCGCTCTTTTCACTTTCTCATCTGATTCGGTCTGGACAATCCCCAAAAGCGGAGCGATAGCTCGTTTGTCTCTAATGCTAAAAATTGCCCAAGCAGCTTTAGATCGAATCTCTGAAGGGTTACTCTTGTCTTCCATTGTTTTAATCAAAGCAGGTGTAGCAGTTGTATTTTTTAAAATTCGACCTAATAAATCTGCTGCATTATACCTTAAAGACGGATCTTCTGATTTATCCAAGAGGAAATCAATCATCGGTCCTATCACTGCTAGCTCTTTAGAAAAACCCAATTCGCTCATCATGATTTTCCTTAATTCCACATTTCTATTTTTATCCTTAGCTACATCATAAATAGCCGGCAATGCATCTTTACCTAATTCATCCAACTTTTTTATTAATCTTACTGCAGACAGATTCCAACCAATTGCTTCATAATCTCCCTTTGCTTTTTTACATATTTCTTCTAACTCATTTGCAATCTTGTATACCTTATCATCTATTTTCTTGCTCCTCTGCCAGTTGCTCAAAGGTATTATTTCATCATTTCCAGCCTCAGCAGTTGCAGAATCTGCTATTGTCTCCTTAGTAGCTTCTTTCTCCAAATTCTCAACCTCCGCCTTTGTCGCCATTCCGAGTAAGAAACAAAAAGATAAAACTAATAAAAAAGATATTCTAAACATATAAAAACCTCCTATAGGGTTGATGGGTAAATGCGTTAGAGCGTTGGCGTGTCGCCCAAAAACCAAATCCCCTTTTAAATTTCATCTGAAATCTTAAAATAATTCATATTAATTATTAACCTTTTCTAAAATCCTGTTAATCTTGTTAATCCTGTCTAAATATCTGGTTGGGAGACGGGTTTTAAACAATAATAAATCCTGTCAATCTGCGTTTATCTGCGTTCTATTCTTCTAGCGCCTCCGTGGCTAATTCAATCAGACTCCAGATAGTTCTCGATTAAAAATATCAGGTCTGTTTTGAGATTCTTTTTAACCCACTTCTTTTGTTCCGTATCCAAAACCTCACCAAGTCCCTGTAATATATAAGTTTCGTTTATTTTCTTTACCTGTTCAATGCAATCTTTTAGATAATCTTTAATTTTCTTTTTTGTCCTTAATTCTACTATTTCTCTATTAATTTTCCAGTTACCTTTAAAGAAAAACCATAAATCAAAAAGATCTCTGTTGGCGATACCACTTCTATCAAGAAAAGCAACAAGTTTATGGGCAAAAATGTCCTTTTGTGCCATTACCAGCATTGGGATTCCGAGGTAATTTTTTACCTCATAATTATCAGGGAATTCTCTTTTGGAAATCTCAACCTTTATATTCGCAGCATCTTCCCCATACGAAAGCAGAAAAAATATCGTATATCTTTTTTCTCTTGCGACTTTAACACTTCCGTATTCTTTAAGAATGATTTTCATTCGCTCAAAAACCAAATCCTTCTTTCCGGATTCCAAAAGATTAAAATCCAGGTCAATAGAAAATCTAGGTAAATTATGAAAAAGATACGCGGCGGTTCCACCCTTAAAACCTATAATAGAAGAAATCTCCCTGTCGGAATAAATGTCTTTTAGAATTTGAACCAGTATATATTTATGATTTTGAATATTAAGCATCCTATATAATATCCTTGACTTTTTCTTTTAGAATCTTGGATTGGTAAATACCAATCATCTTTAATACAATATCCATATCCAGGATATCCGTATTATCAAAATAATAGTCTTTATAAAGATATAATGCATCAAGAAAGGCTCTTTCCTTTGTAGCTATAGCATACCCTCCTTTCAATTCTACCCCCTCTTTGTTTATCAATATATCCTCTTTGATTCTGCGATATTGAATTCCACGATTATCAACTTCAATCTTCCGGCTCAAATAAGAAACCGCAAAGATAGTTTCGTATTTCTGAAAAATCACCCCCTCTCTCTCCAGAACAGTTTCCAAACTAATATAAGAAGGAGTATAAATCCTCACCGCAAGCTCCAAAGGATTGTATCCTCTTTTCGCGTAAACACCCTTCCTTAAACTTAATAACTTCCCTGTTTTTACATAATAATGTATCCTAGCCTTCAAATTATCACGATTTGAATCCCCTAAAAGCAAGGCTATTTCATTTACCGTGAAAACAGTATTCTCAGATTGATATAAACTTAAAACAAAATCCTTATTCTTACTCATATACATACACCATAAACCAGAAGTAATAAATATTATTACTATCAGTTTACGTTTTTTGGGTGTTTTGTCAAGAGGTATAGTTCCGTCTCTTTGTGGTTATTTTAGTCTCGTATTACGGGTTTCGAGTTTTGTGTTTCGAGTAAAAAAACATTAAAAAAATCCTGTCAATCTTGTTAATCCTGTCTGAATATCTGAAGATGTGGGTTGGGTTTTAGTTTTTTACTAATTTACCAATCAACTAATTAACTAATTTACTATTTTGAGGCTCTGTGTCTCAGTGTAAGAATTAGGTTTTAGGTCTTCGGTATTAGGTTTTAGCTTTTAGTTAAAACAACATTTTTTTATTCGTGCTATTCGTGTAATTCGTTGTTACTCTCAGTTTTGGTGTGTGTTGGGTTTTAAACGACAAAAATATTTCGTGTATTTGGTGTATTTCGTGGTTAAATATTTTTTCTCTGTGCCTCCCTGTGAGATTTTTCTTACTTGACATTATAATTATAATCTGTATAATTTTAAAGTAAGCCAACTTAAGTGAAAGGAGGGATTACGAAAAGGGTATTAATCTTAACTGTTTTTAATCTGTTTTCCGCTTTTTTTCTCTCAGCGGATAACTTGCTCGTTAACCCGGAATTCGAATTTTGGACAGGGGACGTCCCTGATAACTGGACATATAGCTCAGGTATTACCGTTTTCAGGGAAGATGGAATCGTCCACGGGGGCGATTTTAGCCTTAAGGATTCTCTCACTACACAAACGCAAAAAAAAGCCGATCTAATAAGCGACCCCATCGAAGTTTCTCCGGGGGCGATCTGTACTCTAAAGGTATGGGTCTATGACAATGACCCTGCCGGCAAGCTCAGGCTGTCAGTTTTTTGGAGTCCATGTGATTCGAATTATGGTTCCTATTCGGTTGACAGCGCGCTCTGGCAGCAACTCGAGATGGTGGTAAGTGCTCCTTTCAACGCCGACTCGGCAAAACTCGCTATAAGATCTTACGATATTGATTCTGTTTGGGATGGAAACGCTGTTTTTTATATTGATGACGCGGAATTTATAACCCCTACTAACCCGCCTCCCTTTGTAAAAAGAATCTGGCATACACCGACTCATCCTTCTCAAACCGACGCGGAAAACATCTACGCCGAAATATTAGATGATGGCAATATAACAGACGATTCTCTTTATTATGGGATCAACAATTTGGATTTATATCTTACCGTTTCTCACTCCACAATTAACGGAGATACTTTTTTTTACAATATTCCGCATCAGTCAGCAGGTGATACTGTTTTTTATTATCTATGGATAAAAGACGATGATGATTCAATCACGGTTTCCGATACAAATACCTATTATGTGGGTAATAAGGGAATAATCATTAACGAGGTCTGTTATGCGACCCCGGGCTCAGATACAGCCTGTTTTGTAGAATTATACGGTCCCCCCGGAGCTTCTCTGGATGGAATAGAGGTTGTGGGAGTGAACGGTTTAAACGGTAATGATTATAAAAGCATTGACCTTACCGGCTATTCGATGCCCCCTGATGGATTTTTTGTTGTTGCACAGGATAGTTGTGTGGCAAATGCTGATACAATTACAGAAAATGTCAATTTTCAGAACGGTCCGGATAACATCGAACTAAGATACAGCGGAATAACCATCGACGCGCTGGGATACGGAAGCGGTGATTTTGTATTTACGGGTGAAGGATTACCTGCCCCCGATATAGCAGATACTAATAGTTTATCGCGATATCCGGATGGCGAAGATACGGATAATAACATAAGCGATTTTATAGAAACCGCACTTAAAACACCGGGAGAAGGCAACTTTTCCCATATTGAAGAGTTTTACGCCGAGCAGCCTTTTGACTTATCCTTTTCACCCATTTTGTCAGGATCTCAAGAAGAATTTGTGATTGATGTGAGAAGAAAAGGGTACATAAACTTTTCGATATTTAACATATTGGGACAACGGGTTTTCGATTTTAAAAAGGATTTTTTGAATCCCGGTACATATAAAATCGAATGGAATACTCAAGGGGTTTGTCCTGGTGTATATTTCTGTAATTTGCAATGCAAAGAAATACATTTAACCGAGAAAATTTTAATAATAAAGTAGATAGCTTTAACAGTTATTCCGTAAAAATCCAGCTCTAAGTACTTTCCAAATACAGAAAAAACAAAATTTATTCGTGATATTCGCCTGCCCCGTAAGGAAGAATGACTGTATCGGGGTGTGATTTGTTGTTTCTCTTAGGGTGTGTGGGTTAAAAGTTTAATGCGGAAAGCGAATCGCGGTCAGCGGATAGCGAAACATATCTGCTTCCTGCTGTTTATCCCTATCTTCCCTTAAACTCTTCCTGTAGTGTTATATATTCTTCGTACTTTTGAAGTTTCTCAGGAGATCTTATTACAAGAGTAGACTCGAGACTCGCTATATTGTAATCTCTCAATTCTTTTAGATATTCTTTTATCTTATTTATTGGCACTCCGGTAACCTGAGCAATTTCCTTTCCTCCGGAATCCAACCTTGTATCCATATCCCCTTCTTCATTTTTACTTAATCGGTCTTTAACAAATAAAAGGAATCGAATCTTCTCATTAGGCACAGCGAAGTATTTCAACATATTGTTTGTTTTTCGCAGGCGAGTCGTTAAAGTTTCAATAATATATTTTATAAAAGGATTTTTATTTACAGAACTCAAGAAAGCATCTCTATCTACTATAATAAGTTTCGCATCACTCTCGGCGATTGCAGCCGCGGAACGCGGGCTCTTATCCAAAAGAGCCATTTCTCCAAAAAATTCGCCTTCCCCTATAACAGCAAGAGTCTTAGTTGTGCCTTCCAGATCTTTCACTATTTTGATCTTACCGGATCTTATAAGATACATCTCATCCCCCGCGTCGCCTTCTTTGAATAAAGTCTCACCAGCTCTTAATTGTTTCTCATATCCGATACTTTCATTAACCTTTTCCATACCTCCTCCTTACTATTTTCTTTCTATATATTCGCCGGTCCTTGTATCTATCACAATTTCTTCTCCCTC
>Ga0307439_1002203_pt1 | contig 11651 bp, 11 predicted proteins | sample SalMarWE160490MG_FD_202142 | JGI IMG/M metagenome (GOLD analysis project Ga0307439, IMG submission 202142) | Salt marsh sediment microbial communities from the Plum Island Ecosystem LTER, Massachusetts, United States - WE1604-90 | ecosystem: Environmental > Aquatic > Marine > Intertidal zone >... | reverse complement strand
GGCCGAGCCCTACACCTACTGCCAGAACATCTGCGGACCGACCCACCCGTCCTTCGGCCTGGGCCGCAACGCCTGGCTGACCGGCACGGCCGCCTGGACCTACGTCGCGGCCACGCAGTGGATCCTCGGCATCCGGCCCACGTACGAAGGGTTGCGAGTGGCGCCGGCGATGCCGTCCGGCTGGCAGGGCTTCAAGGCCCACCGCGAGTTCCGTGGCACGGCCTATGAGATCGCCGTGCGTCGCGAGGGGCCCGGCAACGTCGTCTCGCTCGTCGTCGACGGCAGGCCGGTGGATGGCGACGTGGTGCCGCTCCCGGCGCCGGGGACCGCCTCGGTCAAAGTCGACGTCACAATCAAATGAGCGGCTTGCCCGGAACCTCGGGCGACTTCCACGGCCGCCCGACGCGGCGCCTGGACAACGGCCGGTGCTGGCTGGAAGTCCTGGCGGAGGCCGGGCCGCGCATCGTGCGCTTCGGGCTGGCCGGCGGCGAGAGCATCCTGGCCGAGACCCCGGAGATCGGCTGGGAGACGACCTTCGGGCGGTTCGAGCTGATGGGCGGCCACCGGGTCTGGTTCGCGCCCGAGAGAGCGGAGTGCTCCATCCCAGATTCGGCCGGGCTGACCCTGGAGCCGCTCCCGGATGCGGCTTTCGGCCTGGGCCTTCGGCTCATCGGGCAGGTGCAGGAGCAGATTGGCCTGCGCAAGACGATCGAGGTCCGGCTCGCCCCGGAGAGCGCGGCCGTCGACCTGCGTCACGTCCTGAGCAACGTGGGAGACAGCACCCTCGACCTGGCCGTCTGGCCGGTGACCCAGCTCAAGCTGGGCGGCGTAGCGCGGGTGGAGCTTCCACCTCCTGTGTCCGAGCACTCCTTCGTCCCGAATCGGCAAGTGGTGCTCTGGCCGTACTCATCGTGGGAGGACGAGCGGCTGTCGCTGGCCGATGCCGGCATCTCCGTCAAGGCCACGCCCGGGCCGATGGTCAAGCTCGGCTGCCTGAGCCACAGCGGCCGGCTGACATACGAGCGCGAAGCGGTGCTCCTCTCGATCTCATTCGACCCGGCTCCAGACGCCCGGCATCCCGACCTGGGCTGCAACGTGGAGGTCTACTGCGACCAGGGTTCGATCGAACTGGAGACGCTGGGGCCGCTCGTGGCGCTCGGGCCGGGCGAATCGGCCGTCCACGACGAACGCTGGGACCTGCGGCAAGTCGGGTAGATAGGTCGCGAATCCGATACCCGGAAGGCCGCGAGCGGCGCTAACCTGAGCCCAGGGTGGCGCCCGGCACTGCGGGTGCGGTGGCGGAACATCGCCCGGGAGGCTGGCATGGACCTCTTCTGGGTCCTCTACTGGGTCACATTCGTCCTCTTTGCGCTGATGCTGGCCGTCCTGCTGGCGGTCGAGCGTGAGGCGCTGGCGGAGGAGCGCGCCCGGCACCGGGCCTTGATGCTGGACGCCGGCCGGCTCACGGCCGCCCTGCTGATGTTCCTGGCTTTGCCCCAGGCTGAGCCCCGACCCCTGGCCCCGATCGGCCTGGGCCTGGCCGTCTTCGCCTTCGTGGCCGTGCCGACCTCGTGGGCTCTGAGCGCCGGCGGCATCGATCCTGTCTGGGAGCTGCGACGCCTCCAGACCGAGGGCGCCCAGCTGATGTCGCGCTACTCGTCGCCCACGTCCCCCGAGGGCACGGAGAAGATGAGGGCCATGATCGCGGACCTGGAACGGGCCACGTCCGAGGAGACGGCCGAGCTGTGCGACCTGCTGGCCGCTCGCTACGAGGACTGGATCGCCGGCGAGTACCGGCCCCTGGACCTCGGCCGGCGCGTGATCCGCATCTACGACCTGCAGCGGCATCTCTTCGGCGACGAGGTCAGGCTGCCCGAGCTGAGCGAGGAGGAGGCGACATTCCGCTGGCGCCTCTACCGCACCTTCGGCGAGCTGCTCGACTGCGCGGTGCCCGAGCAGAACACCCGGCAGCGGGAGCGTTTCGCCCGGCTGCTGCACGACCTGGAGACCTATCGTCGCGACGACACGTCGGCCTTCATCGACGGCGTCCGGCTGTCGGCAATGGTCTGGCAGGACACGCCCGGGACCCGGCAGGCCTGGCGCCCCGCTCCCGCCATCAGGCGCGGCGCCGCGCAGGGCAAGCGGAGCCCGGCTCTCTGGCCCACCTCGAGCGTCTTCTGGGGGGCGATCCTGGACGCCGTGGACCGGGCCGAGCTGCAGCGAATGACCCACCCGAACGAGGCGTAGGCGCGCCGCGGGGCGCGCCCGAGGTGATCCAGGCCGCCTACCGCACCCTGGCGCGCAAGTACCACCCCGACCACGGGGGCGATCCGGCCCGGATGCGATCCCTCAACGACGCCTGGGACGTGCTGGGGGACGCGGCCCGAAGGGCCACCTACGATGCCACCCTGGCTGGCGGGGGTTCGACGTACTCGGGCTTCGGTCGGTCCGGGTCGCGGTCGGCCCAGGCCGGCGGCAACCTCGCTCACGCCGGCCCTCCGCCCGGCCGGCCTTCAGGCAGCGTTCTCGACTTCGGCCGCTACTCGGGCTGGTCGCTGGGCGAGATCGGCCGCCACGATCTGGGCTACCTCAGGTGGCTGCAGCGCGACGCCGTGAGCCACCGCCTCCGCGCCGAAATCGGCGCCATCCTCAGGGAGAAGCGGGGCTCGCGCTAGCGGAGCGGGTCGCCCGCCCCACCGCTTCCGGCGTGCTAACCTACGGCCAACCCTTGAGGCCGGTCCCGTGAGGCCGGCGTACCGGTCCCGTGAGGCCGGGGAGGAGGTCCATGGCCGCCCCCAATAGCAGCCACCGCGCCCGAGAGGCCGGTGGCGTTTCTGTATGACGCCCCCTATGACGCCCTCTGCGACGCCCCCGCCGGCGCGCAAGCAGCCTCCGCTGCCGCGGCCCAGCTCGGTCGTCGACCCGCGCATCGGCGACCACGGCCCGGCTCTGCTGGCCCTGGCAGACGGGCGCGTCTTCGCCGGGATCGCCTTTGGGGCGCCGGTGAGCGGCGAGGGCGACCTGGTCGTGAACACCAGCCAGACCGGCTACCAGGAGATCGCCACCGATCCCTCCTATGCGGGCCAGCTGGTGGTGATGACCTACCCCCTCATCGGCAACTACGGCCGCGTTCTGTACGACGACCAGAGCGAGCGGCCCTGGCTGCGCGGCCTGATCGTGGCCAACGCCACGGCCGCGGTTCTGGATGGGGCGCAGCAGCTGGCCACTCTCTTGCGGGAGTCGGGGATCCCTGCGATCGCCGGCGTAGATACGCGGGCCCTGGCGAGGCACCTGCGCGCCAACGGCAGCCAGCGGGCGATCGTCACCGAGCCGGGCATGACGGACGTGGAGGCAGCCCTGGAGCTGGCTCGCGCCGTGCCCCGCTGGGAGGATCAGGATTTCGTGGCCCAGGTCTCGCCGGTAGAGCCGCGCGACGAGGGTGACCCTGCGGAGGGCGGCCCGCTCGTCGTCATCCTGGACTTCGGCCTCAAGACGAACATCGTGCGCAGCCTCCGGCGCCGCGGAGCACGCGTCCGCGTCCTGCCCCACACCGCCACGGCTGCTCAGGTCCTGGCGCCGGACGTGGACGGCGTGGTGTTCAGCCCCGGGCCCGGCGACCCGGCCCGCCTGGACGGTCCCGTGGCCCTGGCCCGTGAGGTCATCGCCGACGGGCGCCCGCTGTTGGGCATCTGCCTGGGCCATCAGATCGTCGGCCGGGCAGCGGGGGCGGGGACTCGCCGCTTGCCCTTCGGCCACCACGCGGCCAACCATCCGGTCAAGGACCTGGAGACAGGGCTCGTTCAGGTCACCGCCCAGAACCACGAGGTCACGGTCATCGCCGAGACGCTGCCGCCGGAGAGTGGATTCCTGGTCAGCCAGATCGACCTCAACGACGGCTCGGTGGAGGGGTTGCGCCACCGCGAGCTGCCGATCGAGACCGTCCAGTACCACCCCGAGGGTGGCCCCGGCCCCCTGGACGCGCTGGCCGTCTTCGATCGCTTCGTCACGGCGGCTCGACGACGCCACGGGGGAGCGGAGCCGGAGCCGACCGCCGGCAAGGTGGAGCCGCTCCACCTGGACACGGCCGAGCTCCAGCGACGGCTGGCGGGGATGGACTAGGCGCCGAGAACGCCGCGGCGGCCCGGCGCCGACGCGGTCCACTGGCCCCGGCTGGATCCCGTGCCTATCATCGAGAGCGGCATCCGCAGCAGCGCAGATGGAGGTGGCCGTGGCGACGACGTCATTCCGGTTCCTCGCGGCAGCCCTCCTGGAAGGGGGCCTGGCGGCAAGCGGCCTGGCCGCGAGCTGCTCGTTCGGTCCGCCCAAGGGCTGTGGGGACAACATCGGCGGAACCGCGAACGAGGCGCTCTTCGATCAGCACTTCTCCTCCAGGTGACATGCGAGGGCGCGTCCACCCCGGGTGGCGGCTCGGCGTCGTAGCCCTGGCGTCCATGGCGCTGCTGGCAGGCTGTGCGTCCGCCACCAGCCCGACGCCCGCCCCGACGCAGGCTGCCACCCTCCCGCCCAGCGCAACTCCATCCCGCCCGGCCACCCCGACGCCGAGCCGGACCCCGGCGGAGCCGGGCATCTGGGGCCGTCTGGCCAGCCCCGGGTTCGAGAACGAGCGCATCAAGACCAGCCTGTTCTTCGCCGGACAGGCCCGGGACGGCTCCTCCCGGTACGGCTGCGACGCCGGTCCGAACCTGCAGCTCTACACGGTCCACCCCAGCGACGGCCGCGAGCTGGCCTGGTCGGCCGATCCCGCAAACCGGGACTACGCGCTCGGCCAGATGGCGGACGCCGGCCTCAACGTGGTCAGCATGTCCTCGTGGGGCGAGGACTTCCTGCCGTGCGCCACCGGCTGGGTGCCGTTCGCGCCCATGCAGACGGCCCCGGGCGCGCACGACGAGCTGTTCACCGCCGCGGCAGGCGAGCACCTGCTGATCGTGCCCTTCATCGAATCGCGCGGCGACTGGGCGCTGCGCGACGAGTTCCCGCGCCTGGGCGACGGCCGCCCGGCGCCGGGCACGGTGAGCCAGATCGAGAACCTCATCTCTCGCTACCTGAAGAACCCGGCCCACCCGGAGTGGGCCGCCGGGTGGGCCCAGGTCTATGACCGGAACCTGGAGTCCCGCTATGCCGTGACCCTCATCCACGCCTCGTCCAACCTGCTCGCCGCCGGCGACGACGAGGCCTTTGCCGCCGGCCTCGACCTCGTGGCGGACAAGGTCCTCGCGGAAACCGGCGTCAGGGTCGGCTTCTTCCTGGACACCCTGCCGCCGTCTTCGAACGCGCCCGGAGCGTTCAAGCCCAGCCCCGAGAAGACCGGACCGGCGCTGGCCGCGACCGACTCCATCCTCGGCATCCAGTCGTTCATCCCCGAGATCTGGATCTCCGGCAATCCCACGGAAGCGCAGATCATCGCCTGGAAGCGCGACTACTCGAGCCGCTGGTCGGCTACCGGCGTGCCGTTCCTCATGGACGTCTCGCCGGGCTACGACGCCAGCGTCGTCTTCCCGGGCTCACGCCGCTACGGCTTCTCGACGGCCTGGCAGGATGCCCAGACCGCGATGGTCCGCGACTTCGGGCAGGACGGCCTGGTCTTCAACTCCTGGAACGGCTACACGGAAGGCATGGCCGCCGTGCCCACGACCGAATACGGCGATCGCTTCTACCGCTGGCTGGGCGAGCTGTGCCGCGAGGTGGACGGCTGGGACGGCGAGAACCAGGCTGTCCGGCAGGCGCCCGGCGAGGCAGCCCGGCTCAGCGGCGGGCCGGCCGGCGGCCGCCCGCGGCCGTCGGGGGTAGGATGGCGGCATGAGCCAGGACGAGATCAACGACCGCGAGCACGCCGATCCGGCCAACTGGTCAAGCCCGTTCGCCTTCTACCACAGCAGCCTGGACAGCAGGTTGTGGGTGCCCAAGCAGGATGCGTGGATGGGCCGGACGCTGAACATGGCCCATCCCATCGCCCGGGTGGTGGTCCTCGTCTTCGTGCTGGCGATGTGCCTGGGCGCGGCGGCGATCTTCCTGGCTATCCTGCCCCAGGACTAGCGATGGGCGCGCGATCGTCTGCCCGGACCATAGGCGCTTCGATTCGCCGCCCGGAGGGGCCGGGCGATGACGTATCCTCGTCTCACAGCTGCGCGGGCATGGTGCGCGCGCGCCGCCAATACGGCAGGAGGGCAAGTGGGCTCTGACGATCTGCCCGAGGTGACGGCCAACGCGGAAGAGGGATGGGCCGACTTCGACTTCAAGCTGACGCGCGCAGTGCCGCTGCCCGGCGGCCGGCGCTACCTGGAGGGGCACGGCCTTCACGAGGGCAAGCGGGTGGGCTTCGCCGTAACGCTCGGCGGCCAGTGGTCGGAGAAGCCGATGGAAGAGGCGGGCGGCATCTTCTACTGGGGGCAGGCGACGCTCCTTTCGATCGGCCCCGAAAGCGACAGGATGGTGGCCGCCCTGGACAAGCTCTGCGGCACGAACGCCGGCGCCTCGGAGATGGGCCACGAGATCGAAGTCGCCGTTGTGGGTCTGCTGACCGATCCCCGCCAGCTCGACCAGCAGCCGGCGCGGATGAAGCTCTTCTTCAACGCCGACCACGAGGGGAAGCCCGACTACGCGGAGGCCTTCCTGAACGTGGCCCTGGCTGAGAACAGCATCCAGCTCCACGAGAAGGACCAGGAGTACCGCGCGGCGCTGATCAAGGCTCTGTCCGCGGCCGCCGAGGGCAAAGGCGCCGAGGGCAAAGGCGCAAAGAAGGGCTGACGTGGACCCGGTTTTCGAGAAGGTCGACGCCTACCTGGACGAGCTTTTCGCTCCGCCCGACGAGGCGCTGCAATCGGCCCTCAAGGCGGCGGCCGAGGCCGGCTTGCCGCGCATTCAAGTCTCGCCCGTGCAGGGCAAGTTGCTGTACGTGCTGGCCCGCCTTGTCAGCGCCCGGCGGATCCTCGAGATCGGGACCCTCGGCGGCTACAGCGCCATCTGGCTGGGACGCGCCCTCGATCCCGACGGCCGACTGGTCACCCTCGAGGTCAGTGAGGAGCACGCCGCAGTGGCCCGGGACAACCTGTCCGCGGCCGGCCTCTCCGACCGCGTGGAGGTCATCGTGGGGCCGGCGCTGGCGTCGCTGCCCGCGCTCGAGGCCCGCGGCGAGGACCCGTTCGACATGGTCTTCATCGATGCCGACAAACCCGGCTACTCCGAGTACCTGCGCTGGGCTGTGCGGCTGACCCGGTCCGGCGGCCTGATCGTGGCCGACAACGTGATCCGCGGGGGCCGCATCCTGGCGCCGGACCCGGGCGACGAGGCGGCCTCGGGAGCCCGAGACTTCAACGCGGCGCTGGCCGCGGAGCCAGACCTGGACTCCGTCGTGCTGCAGCTCGTGGGCCGTAAGGGCCATGATGGGATAGCGATCGCAAGGGTGAGGTAGCAGGAGATCGCGAGAGCCGGCGGCAGGGAGGTGAAGTCGCATGGGCGGTCATCGAACGCGAAGCCACCTCAGCTCGCTCGTCGTGCTCGCCGTCTTTGTGGCGGGCGTTGCCAGCTGCGGGTCCACGGAGCCCGCGGCCGAACCCACGACGGCCCCATCGGCGGAAGCCACACCGGGCGCCGGGGCCGAACGATCCCCGAGGCTGGCGCTGTGGCTGGCCAACAAGGACGAGCTGCTGGCTCGGTCGGACGCCGTCTACGACCTGGTGATGAGCGCCTGGTTCGATGAGGCCGAAGCCTACAAGATCAGATCCCGCGACGCTTCGACAGTGGTGCTGGGCGGCCTCACCGAGACCTGGGTCTCCAAAGACCCAGGCTGGCTGGAGTTTCTGGTTACGGTCGCCAACGGCGGGGACCCGAACGGGCCGCTGCAGATAACCGACGACATGTACCTGATGCTGGACAGTGACGGCGACGGCACCCTCGATCGCCGGTGCAACCCGCCGGGCTGGGACAACATCGAGGCCATGGACCCTCGCGACTCTGAATGGCGCAAGCTGATCCTGGCCTTCTACGAGAACGTCGCCTGGACGCCTCAGCACGACGGCGTGATCGTTGACATGGTGGACGCCTATCCGTTCTGCGACGGCGGTTGGTCTGGTGGCGTGAGCACGCCGATAGACGCCTCGGCCTGGGTCTCGGCCCAGGACCAGATCCTGAGCCTGTTCCGCAGCAAGATCCCGGCCGACAAGTGGCTCATCGCCAATGCCGGGCACGACTTTCCCGAGGGCTCGCCCTTCCCGGAGCATCTGAACGGCTACCTCCTGGAGAACTTCCTGGGCGGCTGGGGAGCCACCCTGGAGGAAGGCCTGGCTTCGGCCGAGCGCGCGCTCAGGACGACCCAGGCCCCGCACGTCGTCGTCTTCGCCGTCGATACCGATGACACCGGGACGATCGACTGGGCCCGCTTCCGGACCGGGCTGGCCGCGAGCCTGCTGCTGGACAACACCTACTTCGCCTTCGACTATGGGCCGAGGGACCACGGCGGGGTGACGGACTGGTGGTTCCCCCAGTACTACGACGTCGCCCTGGGCGATCCGGTCGCGGGCTACTCGCTCTCGGGCGGCGCCTACCGGCGCGACTTCGAGAAGGGCGTCGTCGTGGTGGCGGCCGGCGCGGATGCGCACCTGGCTTTCGACGCGCCCTACGTCGACGTGGCGACCGGCCGGACGGCCTCCAGCTTCGACGTCCCGAAGGGCGACGCCGGCATCTTCGTGCTGCCGGAGGGCCTCTCGGCGTAGAGGGCTGGCTCAGGCGGCGGCCGGTTCCAGGCGAAGCACCATCCGCTCGAAATCGAAGGTGGCGGCGTAGGCGCACAGGTAGCCGTGCGAGACCAGGCCGCCGATGCGCACGCCGTACTCGTGCTCGAGGGCCGGCGGAAACGGTCCAAGGACGCCCCGCAGGTTCTCGCGGCGTGCGGCTCCCATGGCCAGCGAGCCGACGTCGAAGAACCTGAGGCTGATCCTGCCGCCGCCGCCCAGGCCGGTGGCCTGCGGCTTCCCGCTGACGGCGATGTGCGCCGCCTTGAGCGTGGATTCGGGGCAGGTGAAGGCGCCGCCTGCCAGGCCCGTGTCCACGAAGCAGAGCAGGGGAGGACCGTCGTTGAGCGAGGCCTCGGCCAGCATGTAGTGGTCGTCGGCGAGGAGAAGTGGCAGTTCCACTGCGCCCGGCGCGGCCTTCGGTGCGCTGGAGCCCTTGCGACGCAGGACCAGTGCCCCGCCCGAATAGTCGATCGTGGCCAGGAAGCGATAGAGGAGCACCGTGCCGATGATCCCGGCCAGCGCCGGCTCGCCGATCGAGGCGCCGAGGGGCGCAATGTCCACCACGGTCACGGGGACGTCCGAGACGGTCAGCTCGCCCAGGGTCAGCGAGTCTATGGCGCTCTGGCCGACCGCGGCCTTCTTGCCGGCAGCGAATGCCCCGCGCCTCCCGCCAAAGTCCGGCAGGCCGATCGAGCTGGCGTAGGCCCGGTCGAGGATCACCTCGCCTCCGCCGGTGTCCAGCAGGAAGCGAACCTCCGGGCCGCCGTTCACCCGGGCGGTCAGGATCGGCAGGGGATCGGTGCGGACGAAGGGCAGGCGCACCTCGCCCGGACCCTGGATGTCGTAGGGCCGGCGTCCGTCGAAGGAGCGCAGCTTGGCCGCCATGGCGCCATAGCCCGCGGCTTCCTCGTGAGGAGCCGCCGAGGCGAAGTCGTTGCGGCGGTAGTGGGTCTCCGCCAGCAGCTCGTGAGCGTCGCGACATCGAGGGTCGCGGGCGATGGCGTCGGCCAGTAACGCTTCCGCGCTCTCCAGCCTGTCCCGCATCAGGGCGATGTGGCCCAGGGCAAGCGATGGGCGGGGGTTGCGCGGTTGCGCGGCAGCCTCGGCGACGAAGGTTTCCTCGGCCTCGCGGATACGGTTGGCACGCAGCAGCTTCTCGCCCTCAGAGGGAGTGGGGCGGAGGCGGATGTCGAGGGGCAGCTTCAACGGTGTGTCTCCTTGCTGGGTGTGCCGGTTGCTGAGTCGTCGGCGGGGTTGACCAGCGCCGCTTCCTGGGGCCGAGCCACGTCTCCGGCCGCGGCCAGCACTACCAGCAGCGGCACGATGCGAGCGTTGCTGATCCGATATCGGCTGCGGCCTGCCTGCTCGGCCACTCCGGCCGCGATCAGGTCCTTGAGGTGGTGATAGAGCTGCCCGGCCGAGGCTGTGCCGATTACCTCCTGCAGCTCGGCGCTGGTGCGGTCGCCCGCGAGGAGGGCCCGAACCAGGGCCAGGCGGGCCGGATGCCCGAGGGCGGTGAAGAGGCGGGCCATGGCGTCGTGGTCGAGATCGACGATCTCTGGCAGGCCATGCTCTCCGGCCCAGAGCAGCTTCCGGTCGCCGAACTCAACCGAGCCGGCGAACGTGACCGCTCCACGGAGCTCGCCCCTGGCGTAGCGCGGGCCATCCTTCCGGCGCAGCTCGTCCAGCGCCGCAAGGTCGGGCGCAGCGGCTGTCCGGCTGCCGTCCCTGGCCCAGGCGGCCACCTCGAGGGCGGCCACGCGGCGTTCCAGCTCGTCCAATCGCACGTTTCCTTCGCTTCTCATCTGAACCTCTGCAAGTCTAGACTTCTAGACTACCGTAGGAGATCGGCCAGGTCAAGCCCTCCGGCCGGCGGCAGTCGGCGGCCGCGGGCCGGGGGATCACGTTCCAAGCGTGAGGGCTCTCGGACGGCCTCTGCCGGCGCGGAATGGCCGCGGCCGCTACATGGGCCGCACTGAGCGCGTCACAAGCGGGGCGCGCCGGGACTGCCGGCGGCCACTCCGGATGACGTAGAGGGGATCTGGAATGCTGTCCGATCGGACTCGATCCGCGGTGCTCGGTTTCACTGGAATCATGGCCGTCGCTTCGGCGGCCGGCTGCTCCTCAGGCGCGACGGCCGGCACCGCGCCGGTCTCGACGCCGAGCACGACTCCCGCCCCGCCGACAGCGGCGATCACGGCCTCACCAACGCCGCAGAAGCCCCCGGTCTTCACGGAGGTGGGAACGATGGACACTGCCGCCATGCAGGCCGCCTTCCTCCAGAGAGATGGACAGGTGCTCGTCCTCGTCGGCGACGACCCGGCTGAGGAACAGCCACTCGGCATAGTGTCCGCGTACGTGCTTGATCCCGCGACCGGCCGGACGACGCTGAAGGGGGCGACGGCGTCGGGGCACTACGGGGCGGCGATTGCCCAGCTGGAGGACGGCCGGGTTCTGGTGGCCGGCGGCCTTGACGGACAGCGCGCCACAACCTCCGCGGAGATCTACGACCCCGAAAGCGGGACCTTCAGTCCGACGGGATCGACGCAGTTCGCGTTTGAGCTGCGATCCGCGGTCACGCTCCAGGACGGACGGGTCCTGGTCTTTGGCAACGCCGACGGCAAGCCGAACGCCGAGGTCTACGATCCGGCGACGGGCAAGTTCAGCCGGACGGGCTCGATGACGATCGGGAGATGGAGCGCCGGCGCGGCGCTGCTCCAGGACGGACGGGTACTGGTCGCGGGCGGTTCGGCGCCCGATGAAGAGCCCGGCACGATGGGGCCCCTCTGGTACGAGTCGGTCACGGCGGAGATCTACGACCCGCAGACCGGCAAGTTCAGCTCGACCGGAGAGATGGTAGGGGGGATGTTGGGACACGCGACGGCTGTGCTTCCGGACGGC
>Ga0307439_1002199_pt1 | contig 11660 bp, 11 predicted proteins | sample SalMarWE160490MG_FD_202142 | JGI IMG/M metagenome (GOLD analysis project Ga0307439, IMG submission 202142) | Salt marsh sediment microbial communities from the Plum Island Ecosystem LTER, Massachusetts, United States - WE1604-90 | ecosystem: Environmental > Aquatic > Marine > Intertidal zone >... | reverse complement strand
CTTGAGCCCAGAACGGTTATCGAGATAACGACCAGAGGGGCGCTGCTGATATCGCCGCCGACGATGGTTACCCCGTATTTTTTTGCCAGCTCCAGCATGCCGGTGTAGAGGGCGGTGACATCGTCCAGTTCGGTTTCGGGGGGCAGGGCTAGAGATACCAGGGCGTAGCGGGGTAAGCCGCCCATGGCGGCGATGTCGCTTAAGTTGACCGCCAGTGATTTCCAGCCTGTTTCCTGCCAGGGGACTATGCCTAAGGGGTAATGGACGTCCTGAATAAAGGAATCGACGGTTGCCAGCTGTATCGAGGCGTCGCCCTGCCAGGCGGCGGCGTCATCGCCGATGCCGATGATGAGCCGTTCGTCCCGCCCGGCTGCCATTTTAGCCAGCAGGTCAATCAGCCCGAATTCCCCCAAATCTTTGACCTTCATGGCAAAATTATAGCACGCCCCAATCCGGGGTCACAAGGTGAGGGGGTGGGCTCTGTTTTCTAGCGTGCGTTTTGCGTCCCACCCTCCCGCCCTATAGAGGTTAAACCTCTTTACCAACACCTTAAAGGGGTAGGGCTTCCCTAAAAGGGTTGGTGGGTGGGTTAAGATATAAAATGGGGGTGGGGTAAAAAAGGGCTTTAGCCCGCTTCCAATAAGGGTGGCGGGTGGGTATAGATAAATAAAAGAAGAAGCAGGCGCCTTTTACAACGCCTGCCTCCTGTTTATTATTAGCCCTTTGATTTAAGCGGTCTTTTTAGCCGTTTCCGTCTTTTTGAGCAGTGCCTCGCGCCGGGCGTTAAGCTTGGCTACCTTGTGCTGGATTTCATCATCCATTGCCTGGCCAAACTCGCAGGTGGTGCACTGGAAGAGGTGGGTGCAGAGCCGGTAGGCAATGTTGCCGTTCAGGGCGTAGCGGCAGACTCTCTGATTGCCCGGCAGTTCCTTGAATTTCTCCATGGCGGCATCGAGTTCCGCCGTGCCTCCCCGTGCCATCTGCTCCTGCATCGTCTGGTCAAATTCGCAGGTGATGCAGTCGTAGTTGTTGGTACAGATGCGGTACCCCACCATGCCCAGTTTCATCCAGACACATTCCTTGGGTTTGACCGCTTCAGCCGGAGCCGCTTCCTCTTCGGCGGCTACCTCAACCTCCGGCTGGGTTAGCGCCTCTTTGGTCTTTCTAATCCAGACCCGGGTCTCAATGCTGCCCGGAGCCGTCCTCAGCACAGCCTCGAATTCTCCCAGAGCCTCCTCGAAGTGGCCGGCCTTTAAGAGAGCCTTGCCCCATTCGAGACGGTCCTGGACTTCCTCCGGAGCTACGGCTATGACATGTTCTTTTACCGTTGGTTCCCCTGTCACCTTTCCCTTTATAATTCTGGTCTTCATCTTCCTGCCTCCTTTCTTGTTTACCTGGCTTCCCCTCATCCTCTTTCAGCTTACTATATCGCCCGGCGGCTGCCATCTGGTATAAGGCTTATTTTGGACTGCCGAAAATGCCTACTTTGCCGCTTATTTAATTAAGCATTTTCTACTATTGATTTTATTGAAGTGATGGGTAAGGTGGTTTATAATTGCGGCAGAAGCAGGTTTTGGTGAACGCCATGGCTAAGGTTAAGGATAAGATTAAGGTTTTGCTTGCCGAAGACCACGTGATGGTGCGGGAGGGCACCCGCGAGTTTGTCCAGCGGGAGCCGGATATGGAGGTGGTTGGTGAAGCCGGCGACGGCGAGGAGGCGGTCAGGCTGGCTACCGGGCTGAAGCCGGATGTGGTGGTGATGGATATCGCCATGCCCAAGCTTAACGGCGTGGAGGCTACCAAGCAGATAAAGAAGGTTGCCCCGTCTATAGCCGTGCTGATACTTACCGCCTACGATTATGACCAGTACATTTTTGCCCTCCTGGAGGCGGGCGCCGCCGGCTATCTGCTTAAAGGGGTAAAAGTACATGAGCTGATTGACGCTATCAGGGCGGTGTATGCCGGCGAGTCGGTGCTGCATCCCGTGGTCGCCCGCCGGGTTATAGACCGTATGGTGTCCCCCGGCAGCAGTGAGGTTAAAGCCAGCGATACCCTCAGTGAGCGTGAGATGGAGATATTGAAGCTAGCCGCCACCGGCGTGAGCAATAAGGATATCGCCCAGCAGCTTTTCTTGAGCCCCCGCACGGTGCAGGTACACCTGGGGCACATCTTCAGTAAGCTGGGGGTTGCCTCGCGCACCGAGGCGGTGTTGCACGCCTTGAAAAAAGGCTGGCTGACCCTGGAAGACCTGCCCTGAAATTACCCTGGCTTAAATAATTGGGGGGTGCCGTTTTTATGCCTCCGCGGATATCAAAGGTTCTGTCCAGCAGTCATTTCTGGCTGGTGATAGCCATGTTTGCCCTGGGGGTGGTCTTGCACTACCCGCAGCAGATACTTAACGCCGATTCCCCCTCCCTGCTTGCCTTTATGGGCTTAACCCGGCACGCCGTGGAGCGTGTTTTCCTGCTGCTGCCGGTAGCCTATGTTGGCTTTATTTTCGGGTTGAGGGTGGGGTTGGTCAGCCTGGCGGTAGCCCTGGCTATTATGCTGCCCCGGGCTATGTTTATCTCCATCAGCCCGCCCGATGCTTATTTTGAGACGGGGGGGATTGTCGTTATCGGCGGCATCATCAATATTTGGTTCCACTGGCACCGCCGGGATATCACCCGGCGAAAGAGGGCGGAGGGGATGCTTACCAAGATTATCGACGGCTCTTCTATCCCGGCATTCGTAATTAATAGGCAGCATGTAGTCACCCACTGGAACACCGCCCTGGAATCTCTTTCCGCGATTAAAAAAGAGGAGATAGTTGGGACGGACGGGCAGTGGCGGCCGTTTTACCCGGAAAAGAGGCCGGTTATGGCTGATTTGGTGGTGGATGGAGCCACGGTTAATAAAATAGCCTCGCACTATCGGGGTAAATACAAGAAGTCCGAACTGATTGAAGGCGCTTATGAGGCTGAGGACTGGTTCCGGACTCTTGCGGTGGGTAGCCGATGGCTTCATTTTACGGCTAGTCCGATAAAGGATGACCGTGGGGAGGTGACAGGCGCCATAGAGACCCTGGAGGATGTTACCGAAAGAAGGGACGCCGAGAAGAGCCTGCGTAATCATCTGCAGGAGATTACCCGTGCCCAGGAGGAGGAGCGGCGGCGTATTGCCCGGGAGCTTCATGATGAAACCGCCCAGGATTTGGTGGTGCTTTCGCGTAAGCTGGATGACTTTGTTGTTTCTGCTATCAACAGTCTTTCCAAAGAGGACATCTCATATGTAGAGGGGCTGCGGCAGCAGGCCGAGAGGATATTAGATGGAATACACCGTTTCAGCCAGGACCTGCGGCCGTCCGTATTGGATGACCTGGGCCTTGTGCCGGCGCTGGAGTGGCTTGCTTCTGACTTGACCGAGCACTTTGGCATCGCGGTGGGGATGAAGGTGCTGGGTAAGGCGCGCCGCCTGCCTCCCGAGATAGAGCTGGTGATTTTCCGTATCGCTCAGGAGGCGTTGAGGAATGTGTGGAAGCACGCCGGGGCATCAAAGGCTTCGGTTACCCTGGAATTTGGCGATAGCAAGGCAGCTTTGACGGTTAAAGATGAGGGTAAGGGGTTTGAGCTGCCGGAAAAGATTGACGGCTTGACTGGTACCGGCAAGCTCGGTTTAGCCGGTATGCAGGAGCGAGCCCAGCTTATCAGGGGTAAACTGAGCCTGAAATCGGAGCCGGGTAAGGGGACCACGGTGACTCTGGAGTTTCCTCTCTGGGCTAACCTCTGGCTCTGGTCATAGAATAAAAAAATTGCTATAGTGTATGGTGTAAATGCGCTGTGCCATTGTTGCCGATATTCATGCTAATCTAGCCGCCTTTATGGCGGTGCTGGTTGATATTAAGGAGCAGGGGGAGGTGGAGGAGATATGGTGCCTGGGGGATATCGTGGGCTACGGGCCGGACCCGCACCAGTGCATCGAGCTGCTGCGCCAGACCAACCATATCTGCGTTGCCGGTAACCACGATCTTGCCGCCATCGGCGAAATTGATACTCACCAGTTTAATCCCGATGCCATAGCCGCCTCCGGCTGGACAGCCCGGCAACTGATACCGCAGGACGTGGTCTATATCAAAGAGTTGCCCTTGGTTATCGAGAGGGACGATTTTACCCTGGTGCACGGCAGCCCCCGTGAGCCTGTCTGGGAGTACATCCGTTCAATGAGCTCCGCCAGCGAGAATTTTGCCTATTTTAAGTCTAAGTACTGCCTGTTGTGCCATACCCACGTGCCGGCGGTGTTTAAGCTGGGAAAGGGCGGCGACTGTTCTTTTAGTAAGTTTTTGCCGGAGAGCGCGGTGGGGCTGGGGGAGGAGCGGTTGATTATCAATCCCGGTTCGGTGGGACAGCCGCGGGACGGCGACCCCCGGGCGAGCTACGCTATCTATGACAGCCAAGCCGGCCAGGTTAAGCTCCGCCGCGTCCCTTACGATATTGCTACTACCCAGGCCAGGATGGTGGAGCACCGGTTGCCTATAAGGCTGGTGGCTCGCTTAAGCCGTGGCGATTAGATAAGGTGCGGGCTATCCCCGTTGTTGACATGCAGTACACTCAAACGATAAACTTATGAGGTTGTCTTAAAAAACCGCCGGTTCATTGATTCTTAGTGAGGAGTGAAGAAAATGGCAAAAGTACCTAGTAAAATTGAAACCTGGCAGATGGTAGAGCCGGGCAAGCTGGAGAGGAAGAGCATTGATGCCCCCAAGCTTAAAGACGGTGAGGTGATGGTTGAGATTGCCGGCTGCGGCGTCTGCCATACCGACCTGGGCTATTTCTATGACGGCGTGCCCACGGTTAACAAACCGCCGCTTTCCCTGGGGCATGAAATCAGCGGCACGGTAATCGCTGGTGAGAAGGATTGGATGGGTAAGGAGGTGATTATCCCGGCGGTGATGCCCTGTAATAACTGCCCCATCTGCGCCGCCGGTCGGGGCAACCGCTGTCTGGCCCAGAAGATGCCCGGCAACAGCATGGATATCTACGGGGGGTTTTCCAGCCATATCGTGGTGCCGGCCGAGGATTTATGCCTGGTTCCGGGTAGGGACGGGGTGCCCCTTTCTCACTTTGCCGTCATTGCCGACGCCGTAACCTCACCCTATCAGGCGGCGATGAGGGCTGAGGTGAAGCCCGGTGATTTTACCATTATTGTCGGGGCTACCGGCGGGCTGGGGGTCTATGCCGCCCAGATCTGTAGGGCGCTGGGAGCCAAAGAGGTCATCGGTATTGCCCGCAGTCCGGAGAAGCTCAAACGTGCCCTGGACTACGGCGCCACCCATGTCATCAGTTCGGTGGATAAAAGCCCCCGCGATATAAGAGATGAGTTCCGCGCTTACTGCAAAGAGAAGGGTGTGCCTTCGAACTACGGCTGGAAGATTTTTGAGTGGACCGGCACCGGCGAGGGCCAGGCCATCGGCCTGGAGTTGCTTTCCTTCATCGGCAAGTTGATAATCTGCGGCTTTGGTATGCAGAAGAACGAGTACTCTCTTTCCCGTTTGATGGCCTTTGACGCCGATATCCTGGGCTCTTGGGGCTGTCTGCCCAAGTACTACCCCGAGGTCCTGGACCTGGTGCTGAAGGGCAAGATAGAGGTAGAGTCCTTTATCGAGACCCGGCCGATGAGCCAGATACAGCAGGCATTCGAGCAGGCCCACAAGGGGGGGCTGCTGAAGAGAATAATACTGACCCCTGACTTTTAGAATAAAATTAAATCAAAAAGGAGGCTATAAATGTCATTAGATTGGGTACCCAGAGAAGGTGGCATAAAAGACCACAATATTTGGGGCATGGAGCATTTCGGCACCGAGCCGCCCTGCACCATGTATGAGGAAAAACCGATAATCGACCCCAGCGGCAACCCGGTGGAGGGGGTTTACAGCGCCTGGATTACCCTGAATAATCCCGCCCAGTATAACTCCTACACCACCGAGATGGTTAAGGGCGTTATCGCCGGTTTCCACCGGGCGCAGATGAACCGCGCCGTGGTGGCGGTGGTCTTTACCGGCGCCGGCCATAACGCTTTCTGCACCGGCGGCAACACCAAGGAGTATTCCGAGTATTATTCCACCAAGCCGACTGAGTACGGGCAGTACATGGACCTCTTCAACGGCATGGTCGATTCCATCCTGATGTGCCAGAAGCCGGTAATAAGGCGGATAAACGGCATGAGCGTTGCCGGAGGCCAGGAAATAGGCGGCGCCTGCGACATAGCAGTAGCCTCCGACTTGGCTATCTTCGGACAGGCCGGACCCAGGCACGGTTCGGCGCCGGTGGGCGGCTCTTCCGACTTCCTGCCCTGGGCGCTGACCAGCGAGGACGCCATGTGGAACTGCATCTCCTGCGAGATGTGGAGCGCCTACAAGATGCACCGCAAGAGCTATTTGAGCAAGGTGGTGCCGGTGCTCAAACAGGGCGACAAGTTTATCCGCAACCCGCAGGTATTTACCGACACCTGGCTGAAGGACGGCGAGATTGTTTACGGCGAGTTCCTTACCGGCGAGGAGGCTAAGAAAGCTCGTGAGTTGGTCAAGTCCCTCGAAGTTGACCTGAGCCTGCTGGATAAAGAGGTCGACAATATGCTCTGGACTTTTACCAACCTCTTCGAAGGCTGCCTGATGAAGTCAATCATCGGCGTCCGCGAGAAGAAGAAGTTCTTCTGGGATATGAATAAGAACGACCACCGCTACTGGCTGGCGGTCAACATGACCGGTGAAGCCTTCCTGGGCTTTGGCGCCTTCAATACCAAGAAGCTCACCGGTAAGGATAGAATAGACTTTATCAAGTACCGCCAGATGATTGCCGAGGGGCACCCCGTGGACGACGAGCTTTTCGAAGCCGTTCTGGGCAAACCCTTGCCAAAAGAATAAAAACAGACTGGATTGTTATGGAGAGCCCCGGGGTGGCAACGCCCCGGGCTTTCTTTTTTGGCTTGACAAAGGGGTGAGCACCCATTAGCATTTTATTGAGGTCGTGCTAGACGGGGAGCCAGCGGTGCCCTGAACTCGCAATCCGCTATAGCGGGGTCGAATTCCCGCTTGAGGCCTTTGTCTGGTAGGACTACCTGGGCTAAGCGGTGTTGAAGGCTGGGTCCTGCGCGGCAGAGCTCTATGAATCCCGTCAGGTCTGAGAAGAAGCAGCGGTAAATAGAAGCCCTGGGTGCCGCAGGGTTACCTGGCTGGAGCTGGCTGGTTGAGGCAAGCTGCGGGGCGGGGTCGAGGGTGGGTGCACGGCCTCATTAATTCTGATATGGATAAAAGCCCAAACTCACTCCTGATTCAGACGAAAAGGCGGTTGCGGCAGTCCGGCCTTAAAGCCAGAAAGGGGCTGGGGCAGCACTTCCTGGTGGATGAGGGAGTGCTGGAGGTTATCCTTTCAGCCGCTGAAGTCAGCCCCGACGACCTGGTGGTGGAGGTGGGGCCGGGGTTGGGTATCCTGACCGAGGCGTTAGCCCGAAGGGCCGGCGGGGTAATCGCGGTTGAGCTGGATGACAGGCTGGCGGCTTTGTTAAAGAAGACGCTGGCTTCTTTTGATAATGTGACCGTCATTAACGATGACGTGCTTAACATCGAGCCGGGGGAACTGCTTAAGCGGCAGAAAAGACCTGTTTACAAGGTAGTTGCCAACCTGCCTTACTATATCACCTCGCCTGTCCTGCGCCATTTCCTGGACACTGCGGTTAAGCCCAAAATGATGATTGTCATGGTGCAGAAAGAGGTTGCCGAAGCCATTGCCGCCGAGCCCGGCGATATGAGCCTGCTCAGCATTAGCGTCCAGTTCTACGGTAAGCCGGAGATAGTAAGCCGGGTGCCGGCGGAGGCTTTCTACCCGGCGCCGGAGGTCGATTCGGCGGTGCTGCGCATTGACCTCTACGCTGAGCCGGCGGTGGCGGTGAGTGACGAGGGGGGCTTTTTTGAGCTGGTGCGTGCCGGTTTTGCCGCCCCGCGCAAGCAGTTCGCCAATTCCCTGTCCCAGGGGCTGGGGCTGCCCAAGCCCAGCGTTTTACCCCTTCTGGAGAAAGCCGATATATCCGGGGAGAGGCGGGCCGAGACACTGACCCTTGAGGAGTGGGGCCGGCTGTGGCGGGTTTTTGAGGAAAAAAGCGATGCCCGATATTAAGGCGCCAGCCAAGATTAACCTGACCCTGGAGGTTCTGGGGGAACGCCCCGACGGCTTTCATGAGATATGCAGCGTTATCCAGACGATAGACCTCTGTGACCGCCTGCGTTTTCGTTCTGACCGCCAGCTCCGCTTCAGCTGTGATAACCCCCAGTTTATTGTGGAGGAGAGCCTGGTGACCCGGGCGGCGGCGGTGCTGCAGGAAGCCGGCGGTTCTTCCAAGGGGGCGTTTATAGATATTGAAAAGCGCATCCCGCTGGTGGCTGGGTTGGGTGGGGACAGCAGTGACGCCGCCGCTGTCCTGAGCGGGCTTAACCGGCTCTGGAAGATGGGTCTGTCGCCGGCGGAGCTGGTTGAGCTTGCTTCCGGGCTGGGTTCCGATGTGCCCTTTTTCCTCTACGGGGGCACGGCGCTGGTGGAGGGGAGGGGGGAGAAGGTGACTAAATTGCCGCCGTTGCCCCGGAGGTGGGTGGTGCTGCTGATGCCGCCTTTTTCCCTGATGCCGGAGAAAACCGCCAGGCTCTATGCCAGCCTTAAATCGAGCCACTACACCGACGGGCAGATTACGGAAAGGCTGGTAAAGGCGTTGAAAGATAAGCGGGGGTTTAAGCCTGCGCTGCTTTTTAACACCTTCGAGAATGTCGCCTTTGAGATTTTTCCCGAGCTTAAAACATACCGGGAGCACTTTATCAAGCTGGGCGCTAATAATGTGCACCTGGCCGGCTCGGGGCCGGCGCTGTTTGCCCTGCTGGATGACGAATTTCAGGCGGAGAATTTATACGCCCGCTGCGAGCAGCAGGGGCTGGAGTGCTACCTGGCGGAGACAACCGATAGCGAGGGAGGTATCAAATGAGCAGTACCAAGGATAATCTGGAGGAGGCTTTTGCCGGGGAAAGCCAGGCCAGCCGGCGCTACCTTTACTTTGCCGAGAAGGCGGACAGCGAGGGGCTGCCCCAGATAGCCCGGCTGTTCCGGGCGGCGGCCGAGGCGGAAACGGTTCACGCCCGCAATCACCTTAAAGCTATGGACGGCATCGGTAGCACCAGGGATAATTTAAAGGCGGCTGTCGAGGGTGAGAGCTACGAGTTCACCGAGATGTACCCCGGTTTCATCGAGCAGGCTAAAGTCGAGAATAACGAGAAAGCCGAGATTACCTTTAACTACGCCAACAAGGTGGAGAAAGTCCACCACGGGCTGTACCGGAAGGCGCTGGAGCTGCTGGAGGCGGGGCAGGAGGCTAGAGATGAGCCTTACTTTGTCTGCCCGGTCTGCGGCTATACCGTTGCCGGTGAAGCCCCGGAGAAGTGCCCGGTCTGCGGCACGCCGCGCAAGATGTTTAAGAAGGTGGAATAAGTAAAAAGTGGAACCCGAAATAAGGGTTATTGAAAGCAAGCTTCAAAAGTTAATTAAAAGAATGGAGGAGCTTGGCTATAATAACCATATGATAGGGCTTGCGAAAGAAAGGGTTAATGAACTTCAGCAAAGAGGTGTAGTTGGAATAGGTAAGTTTGTGCAAAAATTAACGGATAGAGTTAATGATACAGAAGCCTATTTAGACATTCTTATGGAAGGGCGATTTGCCATTATACTCTCTAGGAACAATTTTTCAAAGATTCAAATAGAGTATGCCGATAGTGGCCCAGACCTAAAGGCCGTCTGGAATAGAAATACAGTTTATTTTGAAGTAACAAGAAGACATCCAAAGGAAGAAGATAAACTGCTACAGTCTGAGGATGCCATTACTCTCTCAGCGACTAAGGTCGAGATTGTTATCGAGAGAATTAAGGAGAAACTAGAGCAACTCGAAAGTGGTGAAATGAATGTTGTGGTTTACTGGAGTGGAACCGCGACCACTAGCTTATTTGATATGAGAAATGCCTTCAACTACATTCAGCAGGAAAACAACCAAACCCCAAAGACGTATGGAAAACTAGGCGGTATATTGTTCACTGAGGACGGAGCATTTATCTATGATGGTACGACACCTACACCAAAGCAATTCTATCTGTTCAGAAATGACAACGCTTTAAGGCCGCTGGGAACTCGTCTCGCCAATAAGCTAGAGTCGTTACATGAGGAAGACCTAAAGAAGTTGCAGAAGGAAGATCAAGAACTAGCCGATGCACTTAGAAAGCAGCTAGCAAAGAAAAAAGCTTAGTGAGCTTGAATGTTTAATTAAGTCTTGTTACCCTTAGCTAGCCACATCTTGATTACCTCTTCCTCATCGTGGCGGGTGTTTATCTTCCCGTTGAGCTTTGCCTGATGCAATAAATCCAGTATCTCCTTTATCTGGGGGCCGGGGGCAATGCCCATCTGGATTAAATCGTCGCCGGTGAGCGATACCTCTACGTCTTTGAGCCGGTTGAGGAAGAGGTGAATTGCCTGGCCGGCCACCGCCGACTGGGTGACCAGTGAGTTGGCTTCTAAAGCGGCCGGGGAGAAATCGTGGAGGAGGTTGTAGATGGCGCTGGCCGAGACGCCGGGGGTGGACAGCGAGCGCATCTTGTTCTTGACGGCGATGGTATCCCGCAGGGTTTTAGCAGACAGTTTGGGCAGGTTGAGGCGTGATATAAGCTGTTCGGTTTCATCAATGGTGAGGGGGTAAGCCAGCAGCGCCAGGTAGAGGTCGAACGATGGTGGTTCTGGGGAGCATTCCTGGCGGGCATGCTCGAATTTTTCCTTTAAGTTTCCGTCGCCCTGTAACGATGGCTGTAACGACGCCAGTACCCCCAGTTCCCCGGCGCGATTAAAGACCTTTTCCGGGTATTTTTCCTTGCATATGCACTCGAGCTCATAGCGGATGCGGTCGGCGCTTATGGTTTCCAGCATGGGAATATCCCGCTGGAGCAGGGTTTGCGTCCTTCTCTCCAGGTGGAAGCCCAACCTCTGTTCGTAGCGCAGAGCCCGCCAGATGCGGGTGGCGTCGTCGGTGAAGCTTTTTTCATGGAGTATGCGGATGCGCTTAGCCTGCAGGTCGTCGCGGCCATTTTGGGGGTCGGTCAGCTTGCCGTAGTTGCCGGGGTTGAGGCGGATAGCCATGGCGTTGACAGTGAAGTCGCGGCGGGAGAGGTCCTGGTCGATAGAGCTGGGGGTCACCGAGGGCAGGGCTCCGGGTTTTTCATAGGTCTCGCTGCGGGCGGTAGCCATGTCGATGTTCCAGTCGTGCCACTGGAGCTTGGCGGTGTTGAAGCGGGGGTGGGTGGTGATTTTGCCCTTATTTATTCCCTGAAGCTGCTGAGCCAGCTCGATGGCGCTGCCTTCCACCACCACGTCCAGGTCAAAGTTGGGCTGCTCCATGAGCAGGTCGCGGACGACCCCGCCGACCAGGTAGAGCTTCTCCCCGCGGCTGTTAGCCATCTCGCCGGCAACCCACATGAAGTTGACCAGCTCCGGGGGCAGCTGTTTTTCGATTAATTTGCCGAAGTTAATGCGCTTGGGCATATCCTGTAAAAATTATAGCACATATTCGGGAGTTTTAGAGGGGATTTCTGGCGTTCGTTTTACGTCCCACCC
>Ga0307439_1002183_pt1 | contig 11694 bp, 11 predicted proteins | sample SalMarWE160490MG_FD_202142 | JGI IMG/M metagenome (GOLD analysis project Ga0307439, IMG submission 202142) | Salt marsh sediment microbial communities from the Plum Island Ecosystem LTER, Massachusetts, United States - WE1604-90 | ecosystem: Environmental > Aquatic > Marine > Intertidal zone >... | reverse complement strand
CCGCAGACTCCTGGGAAGGGGTTTTCCTGCTTGATCAGCTCCCACGCCTCTCTGTACTTTCCCTCCCTGATCAGAGCCAGATAGCCAACCACGTCCGACCCGGCGGGGCAGTGGTGGTTACAGGGAGGGGTCTTGTCCACGTACCGGGGCCGGATATACCTCCAGCTCCCGGTCTTGTTGACCAGGGTCGTTCCGAGGGTCATAGGGAGGTAAGGCATGTCGGCCTCGGTCTTGAAAACAATTTCTTCAGGCATAGTTTCTCCTTCTCCTGGGTATTGGGTATTGGATATTGGGTATTTGGATATTCCAATCTCTAATCTCCAATATCTAATATCTAATATCTAACCTCCAAATACGCTTCTCTGGTAGCAGCGACGTTCTCCTCTGGTTTCAGCGGAACAGTCTCGCGCACGGCCTCGGCGAGGGCCTCCAGGCTCACTATGCCCGTAGCTTTAGCAAAAGCCCCCAGGATGGCCGTGTTGACGATGGGTGCACTCTTCGGCCCCAGCTTGTACTTGATGGCGATGGAGCTGGCGTCAACGGTAGCCACCCGGTACCTGGCCGGCAGGTCGAAGGTGGCAGGGAGTTGCTCGCTGTTGATGATGATCCACCCGCTGTCTTTCAAGCCGGCGGTGACATCCACCGCTTCCAGCAAAGTCGGATCCAGCACTATGATGTGATCAGGCTCGTAGATCTGGCACCGAATTCGCACGGGCTGCTCGTCAATGCGGGTGAAAGCCATAACTGGCGCGCCGCGTCGCTCCACCCCGAAGGCTGGAAAAGACTGCACGTATCTGCCTTCTTTAAAGACGGCAGCCGCAAGCACCTTGGAGGCGATAACCGCCCCCTGGCCGCCGCGGCCGTGTATTCTGATCTCAATCATGCGCTTCCTCCTTCTTCATTGATGGAAAACTCTGGCACGTTTACAACCTCCTTGTTGATTTACTGAGTTGTTGATTCGCTGATTCGCTAATTCGCCGCTTCGCTCAAGCCAGCAGCACCCCCAGGGCCAGGGAGACGAGTTTGGCCTCCGGCGGGTCGGCGCGGGAGGGCATGGCCAGGGGACACTGGCCCCCTACTACTACGCTGGCCATTGCGCCTTTGGCAAAGTAGGTGATGGTCTTAGCCAGCAGGTTGCCCGCCTCAATGTCGGGCACGATCAATATATCGGCCTGGCCGGCCACCTCACCCCCGATGCCTTTTACCTGCGCCGAGTGGGGGGAGATAGCGATGTCCAGGGCCAGGGGACCATCCACGATGCCGCCCTTGATCTGCCCCCGCTGGGACATCTTGGAGAGGTTAGCCGCATCCAGGCTCAAGGGGATCTTGGGGTTGACCGTCTCCGTGGCTGCGAGGACCGCTACTTTAGGCTCCGTGACGCCCAACTGATGAGCGACCTCGATAGCGTTCTGGATGATGGCCGCCCTCTGCTCCAGCGTGGGCGAGACCACCAGGCCGATGTCACTGACCAGGAGCAGCCGCTCAAGGCCTGGGATCTCGAAGACGCCGACATCGGTCAAGAGGCGGCCTGTGCGCAAACCCTTCTCCCTATCCAGGGCAGCCTCAAAGAGATAGCGGGGCTGGGCCAGGCCATTCATGCCCAGGTCCGCCAGGCCGTTTTTGACTAGCTCCACGGCCCGACGCGCGGCCAGTTTAGGATGAGGCTCATTCACCACGGTCATGCCAGCCAGCTCAAGGCCGCTTTCCTCGGCGATCCCCGCTATAGCCGCCGAGTCGCCAACCAAGACAGGATAAGCCAGACCCTCCTTCTGGGCCTCGCTTACGGCCAGCAGGGTGGCTGGCTCGTGGGGGGCAACAACTGCCACTCGCCTTGAGCCTTTTCTCTTAGCCATTGCAACGAGCTCGACGAAATTCTTAATAACCACGCTGTCCCTCCAGCAGCTTTCTGCACCCAGCGTCTGGGTTGGGCAGGCTCTCGAAGATGGACGGAGCGAGGAGACCATCAATTAGTCAGAAGCGAGCCCCTCTGGACATCCTGTAACCCGTGGTCGTCAGCGCATACCCAAATAGGCATATCCCGCCAATGATCACCATGTCTTCCCAACCCAAGATACCAACCATATACAGCAAATAGGCGCCCAGCGCTATGAAACCTATTCCGGCCAGGAACATCACAAGACCATAGACTTGATTCAGCATAGTTGCTCCTCCTGATTGGCAGACGCATTTGCGCGCTAAATGATCGGCGCTCAGCCACCGCACGGCTTCACAACGACCAGCCCCCAGAAACACGGCTCACAAACGCGAACCCAACCTCGATTACAACGCGCGATGGTGCAGTCGCCGTGAAGTGTCAGCCGATGAGTGCCTGTCTTTTGGTCTCTCAGAAACGCTCTTCTCTGGACATCCTGTACCCTGCTATAGCCAGCAAGTATCCAAATAAACAGACCCCGGCAGCAAATAATATGTTTTGCCAATCCACAACAAGTTTGCTATTCATATAATATCCTGTATACAATAGATAGCCACCTGTTATCAAGAACCCCACTCCGACAACAAACAGCACAATACCGTAGATTCGATGCATAGTTGTCCTCCTAAGTTGGCAGTATTTGTCCCATCACCTGGCCGGGCGACGGCTTATTCTCGCGTCGCCAGCAGCACTCCTAAAGCCATAGACACCAGTTTGGTCTGGTGAGGATCGGAGCGGGAGGCCACTATGATGGGAGACTTGCCGCCCACTACAACCCCCGCCATGTTCCCTTTGGCGAAATAGGTGATGGCCTTGGCCAGAACGTTGGCCGCCTCGACGTCGGGAGGGATCAGGATGTCGGCCCGGCCAGCAACCTCGCTCTTGATGCCCTTGATCTGGGCTGATTCCAGGGAGATGGCGTTATCCAGGGCCAAGGGGCCATCTATGAGGCCGCCTTTGATCTGCCCCCGGTCGGCCATCTTGGAAAGGTTGGCGGCGTCGAGGGTGGTGGGTATCTTGGGATTGACCATCTCCGTAGCGGCCAGGATGGCCACCCTCGGCTGCTCCACTCCCAGGCGCTGGGCAACGTAGATGGCGTTCTGGACGATCTCGATCTTCTGCTCCATGGTGGGGGCCACCACCACCCCGGCATCGCTGATGAAGATGAGCCGGTCGAAGCCGGGAATCTCGAAGATACCCACGTGGGTCAAGAGGCGACCCACCCGCAGTCCCACCTCCTTGTCCAGCGCGGCCCGCAGGAAATCTCCCGTCTCGATCTTGCCCTTCATGGCCATCTGAGCGTGTCCCATCCTCACCAGCTCCATGGCCTTGCGCGCCGCCTGCTTCGGCTCCGGCTCGTGGATGATCATCATGCGGCGGATGTCTATGGAGTCCTCCTGGGCGATGCCTGTGATGGCGGCTCGATCCCCTGCCAGGATGCACTCGCAAAGGTCTTGCGTCTCCGCGTCCCGGGCTGCCAGGAGCACTTCCTTTTCCTGGGCGGCGGCGATAGCCACTGTCCTGGGGCCTACTTTTCTAGCTTCCTCCATCAATTGAGCGAAAGTTGCTATGGTCATACCTCAAGCCCCCCCTCGGCCCCCCCAACTTTGGGAGGGAAGTCCCAATTTCCAACCTCCAACCTCCAACTTCTATCTGCGCTTGCGGCGTCTCCTCGACCGACTGCGGGGTGCCTTCTCTTCACTGGCGCCGGGAGCCGCGGCCAGGTCCTTGCGCATGCAGCAGTGTTTATACTTCTTGCCACTGCCGCAGGGACAGGGGTCGTTGCGCCCGACCCTGGCCCCGGCCGTTCTGGCCGGCTGAGGGGCGCGCTGGGCCTCCACGTTGGTGCGCGCCTCGCGCATGGGGCGCGGCTGCGGCTCCCTGACCAAGCTGACCCGGTAGATGTCTCCCACTATGGCGCGCTGGATGGCGGCCAGGAGATCCACGTACATCTCGTGAGCCTCTTTCTTGAAGGCCTGTAAGGGGTCCTGTTGGCCATAAGCCCTGAGACCTATGCCCTCTCGCAGATCATCGAGGCCAGTGAGGTGCCTGATCCATAGATTGTCTACCGACCGCAACATCACCAGCCGCTCCAACTGGCGCATGTCCCCCGATCCCAGCTGGCGCTCCTTTTCCTCGTAAAGCCGCTCGGCCAGGGCCAGGAGTTGCTCCTCGATCTCCTGGGGCGACAGTTTCTCCCAACGGGCCGGAGTGAAAGTGGGCGACAGGGGCATGATGGTTCGCAGGGACGCCTGCAAGGCTTCCAGGTCCCAATCCTCGGCGTATCCAGTAGTATGCATGGTCACCAGGCTGGCCAGTTCCTCGTGGATCATATCGCTGATGATGGGCCTGAGATTCTCCTCGCTGAGCACCTGGTGGCGCTGCTGGTAGATGATCTCCCGCTGCTTGTTGACCACGTCGTCGTATTCCAGGAGGTGCTTGCGGATGTCGAAGTTGTGGCCCTCTACCTTGGTCTGGGCATTCCCGATAGTCTTGGTGATCAAATCGTGCTCGATGGGGACGTCCTCCTCCATCCCTGCCCACTCCATGAAGCCCTTGACCCTCTCCCCGCCGAAACGGAGCATCAGGTCATCCTCCAGGGAGACGTAGAAGCGGGAGGAGCCCGGGTCGCCCTGTCGCCCGGAGCGACCCCGCAACTGGTTGTCAATACGCCGCGCTTCGTGGCGCTCGGTACCCAGGACGTGGAGGCCACCCAGTTCCAAAACCTTCTCGCGGGCCTGTTCGCAAATCTTTTTTGACTGGGCCAGGGCCTCAGCCCACTGCTCTCTAGGGACCGTGGTCAGGTCCACTCCCTGGCGACGCAGGTCCTCCCGGGCCAACCCCTCCGCATCGCCCCCCAGCTTGATGTCCACGCCTCGGCCGGCCATGTTGGTAGCGATGGTCACCGCGCCGGGGCGGCCGGCCTGGGTGATGATGACCGCCTCCTTCTCGTGGTATTTGGCGTTGAGCACCTGGTGGGGGATGCCCTTGCGCCTGAGCATCTCCGAGAGCATCTCAGACCTCTCGATGAAGACCGTGCCCACCAGCACCGGCCGCTCCTGCTCATGCAGTTCCTCGATCTCGCGCACCACGGCTCGGAATTTGGCCTCCTCGCTCTTGTAGATCAGATCGGGGTAATCAAGGCGCTTGTAGTACAGCTCGTTGTTGTCAGGGTTCTGATAGGTTACTACCTCCACTCCATCTCGCCGCTCTTTCTGGGTGATCAACTCTCCTTCCAGAGCCCGGTACTCGACGTTGGTGGGCAGCACCACCACGTCCAGGCCGTAAATCTTGTGTAGTTCCTCACCCTCGGTAGCCGCCGTCCCCGTCATGCCCGCCAGCTTCTCGTACATGCGGAAGTAGTTTTGCAGGGTGATGGTGGCCAGGGTCAGGTTCTCCCGCTGCACCTCCACCCCTTCCTTGGCCTCAATGGCCTGGTGCAGTCCCTCCGAGTAACGCCGTCCGTGCATCAGGCGGCCGGTGAACTCGTCCACGATGATCACCTGTCCGTCTTTGACGATGTAGTTACGGTCGCGATGGAAGACGGTCTGAGCTCGCAAGGCGTTGTCCACGTAAGGGGTCAGGGCGAAGTTCTCCGGGGAATAGAGGTTATCCACCCCCAGCCACCGCTCCATCTTCTCGATTCCGTCTTCAGTGAGGGTGACCACCCGGTCCTTCTCGTCCATGACGTAATCCACCTCGCGCTGCAGGCGGGGGACGAGATCGGCCATGCGGCGGTAGTTGGCGTCCGGTTCTTCAGCCGGGCCGGAGATGATGAGCGGAGTGCGCGCCTCGTCTATCAGAATGTAGTCCACCTCGTCTACGATGGCGTAGTGGAAGCCTCGCTGCACCTGCTGGGAGAGGTCCACCACCATGTTGTCCCGCAGGTAGTCGAAGCCGAACTCGTGGTTGGTGCCGTAGGTGACGTCGGCCTGGTAGGCCTGGCGTCGGCCGACGGGCCGCAGGTACTGATAGCGCTCATCGTCGGCCAGGTACTCAGGGTCGAAGAGGAAGGCCGACTCGTGCTGGATGACTCCCACCGAGAGACCCAAGAGGCGGTAGATGGGGCCCATCCACTGAGTGTCGCGCTTGGCCAGGTAATCGTTGACCGTGACCAGGTGGCACCCCTGGCCCTCCAAAGAGTTGAGGTAGAGGGGCAGGGTGGCGACCAGGGTCTTGCCCTCGCCGGTTCTCATCTCGGCCACCTTGCCCTCGTGCAGCGCCAGGCCGCCCATCAGTTGCACGTCGAAGTGGCGCATGGCTGTGGTGCGCTTGGACGCCTCCCTCACCGCGGCGAAGGCTTCTACCACGAGACCGTCCAGGGACTCGCCAGCCTGGAGCCGGCCGAGGAATTCCGCCGTCTTGCCACGCAGCTCTTCATCGGACAGAGCTTCGAACTCAGGCTCAAGAGCGTTGATTTGTTCGACCAAGGGCCGCAGCCTATTCAGCTCCCGTTCGTTAGGGTCTCCGATAACTTTGCTCAGCAGATTTCTAAACATGGTCTACCCAGGCACATCCTTCATGTACTCACCCACCGAGATCCCCAGGTGGACACGGCGGATGACCTCGCCCAGCAGAGGGGCCACGGAGAGGACGGTGATGTTGGGCAACATCTTCTCAGGCGGGATGGGGACGGTGTCCGTAGTGACCATCTCTTTGATCCCACATTTCCGCAGCCGCTCCACCGCTGGCGGGGAGAATATGGGGTGGGTGAAGCTGGCGTAGATGTCTCTAGCGCCGTGGTCTTTGACGATGGCCACGGCTTCCGCCATTGACCCCGCTGTGTCCACCTCATCGTCAACGATGATCACGTTCTTGTCTTGCACTTTGCCTATGAGGGTCAGAGCTTCGCTGTGCGCATCGGTGAGGCTGCGACGTTTTTCCACGAAAGCCAATGGTAACCCCAGCTTCTCGGCGAAGTTGCGGCTTTTTTTGGCGAATCCCAGGTCGGCGGCGACAACCACAGCATCGCGCAGGTTCTTCTTCAGGAGGTAATCGCTGAGGATGTTGAAAGCCGTTATCTCGTCGCCCGGGATGCTGAAGAAACCCTGAATCTGGCCGGCATGAAGGTCAATGGTTATCCAGCGGTCGGCCCCTGCCACGGTGATCAAATCGGCGATGAGGCGGGCGGTGATGGGCACGCGGGGTTGGTCTTTCTTGTCGCTGCGGCCATAGGAATAAAAGGGTATCACCGCAGTGATGCGCCCCGCGGAGGCTCGCTTCAAGGTATCAATCATGATCAGGAGTTCCATGACGTTTCTGTTCACTGGCGAGCAGATGGGCTGGATGAGGAAAACGTCCCGCCCGCGGACACTTTGGCGCAACCTGATGAAAATGTTCTCGTTTGGAAAGTCTATGATTTCCGCCCGCGATTGGGAAACCTGTAGGTAATCACAAATCCCCTGGGTCAGGGCCGGGTTACCTGAACCTCCAAAGATCGCCAGCTCCCCGTACATCTTCACTGTGATTTCCTTCACCCTTCCTACCCTCCCGACTGACCGGCCTCAAACTCCTCCCGCAGGATGCCCATCATCAACTCATCGTGATACCGCCCATCTCCGAAGCGGGCCTCTCGTAGCTGGCCTTCGTGCTGAAAGCCACACTTCTCGTAGCAGCGGATGGCCCGCCCATTGTAATTGTAGACGGTGAGATAAACGCGATGCAGGTTCATCTCGCCGAAGGCGAAGCCCAGCAGGGCCCTGATGGCATCGCTACCGTAGCCCAGGCCCCAATACTCCTTCTCGCCGATGACAATGCCCAACAGCGCCTTGCGGTTCTTCCAGTCGAAGTCGTGCAACCCGATGTTGCCGATGTGCGCGCCGTCCTCGGTCTCAATGGCAAAGATCCGTCCATCCTGGTTCTCCACCTGACGCTCGAACCATTTCTCCTCTTCGGCCATTGACATCGGCATGTACATGGCCAGGTATTGCCGCACCTCCGGATCGTTAAGCCAACGGACAAAGGTGGGCAGGTCTTCCCGCTCTATCGCCCTGAGTTTTGTTTTCTGTCCTTGTATCATCTTCGGCCACCTCCGGGGATAATTATACAACAATTTTGCGAGATTGAAAAGAATCATCAGACCAAGACAATTTGTGTGCTCTGGGCTGTTGTGGTATAATCAAAAAGACCAAGACACGGCAGTCGCTTCATAAGGACGAGTAGGAGAGGAGGCAGCGAGAATGATCCAGGTAACCGTTGACAGCATAAGAGCGAGTCTGATGTCTCAGCATCGGGTGGTAATCCTCAAAGATGTAGATAGCGAAAGGTATTTGCCTATCTGGATTGGCCCCTTCGAAGCTGAGGCCATTACTCTCGAATTACAGCAGGTCGAGTTGGCTCGCCCTCTCACCCACGACCTGCTGCAAGCGGTCATCACCGCGGTGGGAGCTAGAGTGTCTCATGTCCTGGTAAACGAGCTGCGCGATGATACCTTCTATGCCCGCATCGTCCTGGACAACAACGGCCAGCCCCTGGAGATAGATTCCCGCCCCAGCGATAGCATCGCTCTGGCCGTGCGGGCCAAAGCCCCTATCTTCGTGGCCGAGCCGGTGATGGAGCGAGCCGCCATAACGCCCGATGAAGGGATAGGCCCTTCCCCTGATGAAGCAGAGCTATCGGTCTTCCGCGATTTCGTTGAAACCCTTGATCTCGATAAATGAGTTTCGATCCTTCGACCAAGCTCAGGACAAGGTTTTGAGACTTCGGCGAGCTCAGTCGAGCCGTTTCGGGTTTCGGGCTTCATTCAACTCGAAACCCCGAACCCGAAACTCCCAACTTCCTATGATGGTGAGACGATGAATAAATCAGAGAGAATGGCGCCTCATAACACCGAAGCGGAAGATGCAGCCCTGGGATCGCTTCTTTTAGATCCCGATGCGATATTCAAAGTGGCCTCCTTTCTCGAGCCTGAGGATTTCTATCGGGAGAAAAGCGGCTGGATCTACGATGCCATCAGAGACCTCCACAACCGGCGGGAGCCAGCCGACTTCGTCACCCTCTGCGACGAGCTGGAGCGGCGCGGCCAACTGGAAGAGATAGGCGGGGCAGCCTACATTACCTTTCTGATCAATGCCGTGCCCACGGCCATCCACGCGGAGTACTATGCCCGCATCGTGGAGCGCACAGCCATCCTTCGCCGACTGATTAACGCGGCGGGGCAGATCGCGGCCATTGCCTACGAAGACACCGAAGACGTGGATGAGGTGGTGGACAGAGCTGAGCAGGTGCTGTTCGGGGTCTCTCAGCGCCACATCGCTCGCGACCTGGTGGCGATAAAACAAATAATCGGGAGCTACTATGATCGGATAGACTACCTGTATCAACACCGTGGCGAGCTCATCGGCATCCCCACAGGCTTCCCCCTGCTGGACAAGTTGTTGGGAGGTCTTCAGCCCTCTGATCTAATAATAGTGGCTGGAAGGCCATCCATGGGCAAGACGTCATTAGCCCTCTCCGTCGCTCAAAACGCCGCCCGTAAGTTCAACCAGCGCATAGCTCTCTTTAGCCTGGAGATGAGTGCCGAGCAGGTAGTGCAGCGACTCATCTCGGCCGAGACGGGCATAGATTCCCAAAGATTGCGCCTGGGCGACCTCAAAGAAAATGAGTGGCCCCTCTTCGTCGAGGCAACAGGCATCCTGTCGGAGGTTCCCATCTTCATTGACGACACGCCCTCCATCTCCGCCTTGCAGATGCGAACCAAGGCCCGCCGCCTCCACGCTGAGCATGGTCTCGATCTTATCATCGTTGATTACCTCCAGTTGATGCGAGGAGACACCCGGTCGGAGAATCGTGTTCAGGAGATTTCGGATATCTCTCGCGCACTCAAAGGGTTAGCTAGGGAGTTGAACGTGCCTGTGGTGGCTGTCTCCCAACTATCCCGCGCCGTCGAAGCCCGTAAGGATCACCTGCCCATCCTCTCCGACCTTCGCGAAAGTGGTTGTGTAACAGGTGACACGCTAGTACAATTGACCGACGGTCGTCGAGTGCCTATCCGTGAATTGGCCGAAGATGGCGGTTCAGTACCGGTGATGGCATTGAATGAGGCAACTTGGCAACTGGAGCCGACTGTGGCGCGGAAGGCATGGTATACCGGAGACAAGCCGGTATACCATCTGAGAACACAGCTTGGGCATGGAATCCGGGCCACGACGAACCACAAGTTCCGCACCTTAACCGGGTGGAAGCGGCTTGATCAACTAGAGGTGGGAGAGCACATTGTACTTCCACTTACTCAAAGCGAAGCCCTACTGCGACTTGCTACGAGTGACGTCTACTGGGATCGAGTAGCAGTCATTGAACCCATCGGAGTTGAAGATGTATATGACCTGGAGGTGCCGGAGCACCATAACTTCGTGGCCGGAGACATTATCATCCACAACTCTATTGAGCAGGATGCGGACGTGGTGATGTTCATCTACCGTGAGGAAATATACGATTCTGATACAGAGCGGAAGAACATAGCTGACGTCATCGTGGCCAAACACCGCAACGGCCCCACGGGCAAAATCCCTCTGTTCTTTAAGAAAGAACTGGCGCAGTTCCACGAATTAGAACTTTTTCAGGAAGAACTAGGCTGAAAAGGTGCCCGGCACTTCCGAAAAAGCCATCTGCCCCAGCGTCGAGGACAATTTGAGAAGCACTTTTGCTGTGAATCCTCGGTGAAAGTGCCTGGCACCTGAATGCGTTAGGCGATGAAAAGCTTTTCTGGTTTTCCTGCTGGCAAGGTGCACTTCACCCCCTTGCCCAATCTATTCTTTAGCAAGCTCCTGCCGGCCATTGATGACCTGGCCGAGCTGAAGGTGACTCTGCACATCTTCTGGCTGCTGCACCACAAGAGGGGCTACCTCCGATACGTGAGCCGACGAGAACTCGAGGCCGATGGGGTGCTGCTGGGCGGGCTCAAAGAGACGGGACAGGAGCCTGAGGAGCGCCTGAGGCAAGCTCTGGAGCGAGCCGTGGCCCGGGGCACTCTCCTCCACGTGACGGCCCTTCGACGAGGCTCAGGACAGGCCCAGCATGGAGACGAGCAGGACGATTGGTACTTCATGAACACCGACGTTGGCCGCAGGACGGTGGACAAGATTCTCCGCGGGGAGCTGGAGCTTGAGGCGATCGTCACGCCCAGCGAAGTGCGTCTGGAGGTGGAACGGCCCAACATCTTCGTCCTCTACGAACAGAACATCGGCCTGCTCACACCCCTCATCGCCGAGGAGCTCAGGGACGCCGAGAAAACTTACCCCGCCGACTGGATCGAGGAGGCCTTCAGGATAGCCGTGGAGCACAATGCTCGTAGTTGGCGGTACGTGCGCAGCGTTCTGGATCGCTGGGCAACCGAGGGGAAGGACAGTGAAAAAGCTGGAAGAGGTACTGGAAAAGATCGCCGTAGATACATCGAAGGGAAGTATGCCGACTACATCGAACACTGAAGAACGTGAAACGTCAAACGTGAAACGTCAAAGTTCAAAGGATCTAGGACCTAAGACGGGGGGCGTCTGTCCTATTTGCAAAGGAGCAGGCTATCTAGTCAAGGACGCGCCTCCTGGCCATCCCGACTTCGGCAGGCTCTTCCCCTGCCAGTGTAAGATCGAGGAGTTGGAGGCCAGGCGCCTGGCGGACTTGCGGGACTTGAGCCAGTTGGGCCAGCTTTCCCGCATGACCTTCCAGAGCTTTAGGCCTGAGGGCGTCGGGCTCAACACCCAGAAGCGCGAGAACCTGCGGCGAGCCTGCGAGCGCGCTAAACACTTCGCCCAGAAATCAGTAGG
>Ga0307439_1002160_pt1 | contig 11773 bp, 9 predicted proteins | sample SalMarWE160490MG_FD_202142 | JGI IMG/M metagenome (GOLD analysis project Ga0307439, IMG submission 202142) | Salt marsh sediment microbial communities from the Plum Island Ecosystem LTER, Massachusetts, United States - WE1604-90 | ecosystem: Environmental > Aquatic > Marine > Intertidal zone >... | reverse complement strand
TCCGCATACACGGCGGTCGAAACGTTAGCAAACCTCAGTATCCCACCAGACTACGTATATAAAGTTGAACTCAAGAGTAGGGGCACTATAGAACTCCACGATAAAAACGCAATTGAGCGATGGATCAGCCTTAAAGACAAAGTGTTACATGTGCTACCTGACATCTACAAAACCACTCAGCCGGACAAGAAAAAATTTTGGAGCCATTTCATTAAACTAGAGAAATACCGCCATGACATCATCCACCAGAAAACAATCAACAGTACAGCATTTTATAAAGCATACTTCCAGCGTGATATTTTCGATGTTTGCGGTTCTGCAGAGCAAGTAATTAAATTCTTCTACAATCAACATGCCATGGCAAACAGAACAAATCCCGTTTGGCCCTGGCTAATAAACAATGAGTCCCACTTTCCAATTTCGTATGACTTTGATTCAAGTACAGTTGAAGTTGTTGGGAATCTGTATGAAGGTTACACGCGGAAGGCAAAGAGATAGAGAACGGGGCATCTAACAAGACAATCAACCCGACCGCCCTGCGGCGGCTGAAGCGCGCCGTTATTTGGCAGATGCCGGATATATCTTTTGTTCTGTTATATATTTTTCTACCTCAGCAGGCACCAGATAACGAATGGACAGCCCCTGAGCTATACGCTGGCGAATTCCTGAGGAGCTAATCCCGATTACAGGCATATCAAGCTGAATAACCTGGCCCAGCAGCCCGGGTATCGATGTTTCTAAGTGCTTCAAATCTTTTGAGCCTAATCTAGGGGCAACCACTAGCCTGCATAATTGAACTAAGTTCTTCGGTTCCTTCCACAAAGGCAACTCGGCTAAGGTATCCCGCCCGATGATGAAGAAAAGACTTGCTTCACTGCCTAGCTGCTTTCGTAGCATCGTCAGGGTATCCACGGTGTAAGAGGGACCGGGGCGCTCTATTTCGAGAGTGCAAAGCTTAAAACGAGGGTTGTCAGCTATGGCACGGCGCACCATCTCTACCCTGTGGACTGCCGGGGTAATATTACGGTCTAGCTTAAGCCAGGGCTGCCCAGCAGGCACGAAAAGAACCTCCCTAAATCCCAACCTTATTCTTGCTTCCTCAGCGACAACAAGGTGACCTATATGGATAGGGTCAAATGTACCACCAAGAACGCCTATATTCACTTCTTTACTTTCTCGGTTTGGGACGGAATACCGTTATTTGTGCCTGCGAAATTCTCTCTTCATCCCGGCTTGCCTGGTCTACCATTTCCATGGCTTTCCTCACCAATTCTAACACAGCCTGGCCGCTAACTGCAGAGATGTAAAAGACAGGCACCCCAAGCCTGGCAAAGCACTGCTTCACCTCAGGCAAACGAGCTTGCACCTCAGGCAAATCTATCTTATTTACCGCCATGATTTTTGGCTTATGTGCTAAGCCTTTGTATAAGGCTATCTCTTTCTCCAACGTGCTGAGGTCATCAATAACGGTCGGCGAACTGCCATCCAATAAATAAACCAGCAGCCTGGTTCTTTCCGCATGGCGCAAAAACTCATTTCCCAATCCTTTGCCAAGATGAGCACCTTCAACAAGGCCAGGAATCTCGGCAACAATGAAGTCTCTCCTATCGTCTGGCATAACTCCTAAAATTGGCTGGCGGGTGGTAAAGGGGTAATCGACAATTTCGGGTTTGGCTCTCGATACCGCAGATAATAAAGTGGATTTCCCAGAGTTTGGATGACCAACAATACAGATATCGGTAATGAGTTTTACCTCGAGGACAATATGCCGCTCTTCTCCTGATTTACCCTTGCTAGCTATCTCAGGAGCTTGATTTACCGCTGTAGCAAAACGAGCATTACCCAGCCCTCCCTGGCCCCCCTTAGCCACCAAAACCTTGTGCCCGGGGGTACTCAAGTCTGCCAAAAGTATCTCTTCCCCCGAATCAGCTTTAGTGAAAACCATTGTACCTACGGGCACTGAAATGGCTAAATCCTCCCCTCTCTTGCCACGCTTCCGCCAACCGCTTCCTCGATGGCCGTTTCCAGCTACAAATTCCTTCTTCCGCCTCATCAAGCCCAAATCAGCCATGTTGGGACTAGCCACAATAATCACTCTCCCACCGTCTCCACCATCCCCACCATCCGGACCACCAAAAGGAACATACTTCTCCCTCCGAAAGCTGACACATCCATCCCCGCCACATCCACCCCCAACCACAATTTCTCTCTTATATATCATAAGTTAGTAACCTAATATAAGCTTTATTATATTAATATATAATATTAACTATTATAAACAATGTTGTTGTGAGGTTAATAAATAGTGAGGAAACTCAGAGTTCAGAGGGCAGTGTGGGCAGGATAAGCAACAATTTATCCACAAATTATTAGTAATTCTGCACAGCTTGGTATGCCTTTCTATTGCCTTTCTGTGGATTAATTTTCTCTTTGATTTCCGCAATTTGGTTAGCAAGGTTAGGATTAATGCTCAATTCGCTAGCTATTTTTTCGTAGCCATGAAGAATTGTGGCATGGTTTCTGCCACCTAATTCTTTGCCTATTTCAGTTAGAGAGTAGCTGTATCCTTCGCGCATAAGATAGATGGCCACGTGTCGTGCCAATGTAGTTTTTCTATCTCTTTTCTTGTTGATTAGCTCTTCTACTGAAAGGCTGAAATGGTCCGCTACCGCCTGTAAGAGCAGCTTTATGTCTTGTTTACGGGTCGTGCTTGTTAATAACTTGTTGATTGTTTCGGCAGTGATCTTGGTTCCACTTAATTTAGCCTGGGCAGTGAGATATACCAAAGCACCTTCAAGCTGGCGGACATTCTCACATACTTTCTCCGCTACAATGTGCAGCACCCCTTCCAGTTCTGAGGTCATCGTTGTTTCTGCTTTAGCCCGTAAGATATTCAGGCGTGTTTCAAAGTTGGGTGGTTGTATGTCAACAACAAGACCCCCTTCAAGGCGTGATTTTAGCTTGCTGCTAAGTGGGTGCATGTCCTTGGGAGCACGGTCAGTGGTGATGACAATTTGACGGTTATTGCTGTACAACTCATTGAAGGTGTGGAAGAAACATTGTAAGGTTTGTTTCTTGTCTATCAGGAAGTGAGCATCGTCAAATAGAAGGATATGGATACTTCTGAATTTGCTGCGGAACTTGTCAACTTGGTTTTCTCGCACAGCTAATACAAATTCATTGGCGAATTGTTCCCCGCTAATATATGCTGCTTGCAGCCCATTGTTTGTCGTTAAATGCCCGATAGCATGTAGTAAATGAGTCTTGCCTTGCCCGGTGCTGCTGTGAATAAAAAGAGGGTTATAACTACTTCCTGGATTTTCAGCTACTTCTACAGCGGCAGCATAAGCTAAACGATTAGAATCGCTGACAACAAAGTTATCAAAGGTGTACCTTGGATTGAATCTATACTGTATAGCTTTGGTGCTTGTCCCGCCATCGGTTTGCGTGGCCAAAGGGCTAGCTGATAATTGTTCGCGATTGTGGACCACGAATTGGACGTCGACATCTTTACCCATAATATCAACCAAGGTCTTCCTTACCAGAGGATAAAGGCGCTTGGATAACCATTCAGCGACAAAAATGTTAGGGACACTGACGACAAAGATACTATCCTGGCAGCTTAGACCCTGACTATTGCTAAGCCAGGTAGTATAATTTGCCTTGCTGACCTGAATTTGAAGCTTGCCTAGGGCGCTCTTCCAAATTTCCTTCGCTGGTTCCAATCTATCCCTAATCCCAACGCTGCTCAGCCACAAAGATAGCTGAAAAGAGTAGTAAGACGCGGTTAAGAATTTAAGAGCTTACTAGTTATAGGATATCAAATTTTCTCAAACCTTCGCTAGGCAATGTTTGACATAATTAAAAAATTAATTAAAAATAGGTTTGCTATGAAGGTGCGTACCGTTTTTATGGGCACTCCGCAATTTGCTGTGACCATATTGGAGTCTTTGCTCCAGGGTTCCTACCCGGTGCTTGCTGTGTATACTCAGCCCGATAAGCCGGCTGGCAGGGGGCGCCCGGTTGTTTTTCCTCCGGTGAAAAAGCTGGCTCTGGAGCGACAAATACCAGTTATTCAACCCAAGACTTTTAAATCAAGCGAGGTGGTGGAGAAGCTGGCCAGCTTTCAGCCTGAGCTAATCATTGTGGCAGCCTTCGGTGCTATTCTTCCCTCAGAAGTGCTTTCTTTGCCCAAATTTGCCTGTCTTAACGTTCATCCCTCATTATTGCCACGGCACCGAGGTCCGTCTCCGGTCGCTAATACCATTCTCTGCGGAGATGAACTTACTGGTGTTACCATAATGCTAATGGACGCTGGACTGGATACCGGGCCGATTTTAGCTCAGGAGAAAGCGGGGATTTCCTTTATGAATACCACCGGCTCGCTTAGCTCCACGCTGGCTGATGTGGGAGCCAAGCTTTTGCTGGAGACCTTGCCCAAATGGCTTGGGGGCGAACTCAGACCACAAGCCCAAGATGAGTCTCAGGCTACTTATAGTAAGCTGATAACTAGTAAAGATGCCGAGATTGATTGGCACCTTTCCACGCTCGAGCTTTGGCGGAGGGTAAGGGCGTACAATCCCTGGCCAAGCTGCTATACTTGGTATCAGGGGAAACGACTAAAAATCCATAGAGCTATTCCTTTTGGCGATGTAGCAGAAGGGGAGGTAGGGGAAGTAGTCGCCTTGCCAGAGCCACCTGGAGTTGGGGTGGTAACTAGCCGTGATATTTTAGGGCTTTGCCAAGTTCAATTAGAAGGAAGGCGCGAAATGTCGGTAGAAGATTTTATCCGTGGGAAAAGAGATTTTATTGGTTGCGTTCTGGGGCGAAGGTAGCTTCCCTTGCCAGCATTATTCTGCAGACATTTCCAAAAAATCCAGGATAACAGCCAAAAAACCTCGGATGCCCGAATTATGCCACACTTGCTAAAAGCAGCGTCATGCAATGTGCCTCTGCCCATCACTTCTCGGTGCCACACTGAAGAATGCTTCGCACCTTTGAAATGGATGCTTAGTCGAAACCGAGCCAGGTAGTGGCGTTTTTTATAGGCTCCCGCTCACTTTCCACTTTGTTCGCAGGGAAATCCCAGTCAGGGTAGCCAATAGCTATGGCTATGACTATCCGCTTGGACTCAGGCAGGTGGGCGTATTTTCTTAACACCTCGGGATACATCGTTCCCTGGTCTTCGATGCAGGTCCCCAGGCCGAAATGCAGGGCGGTAAGGCAGATAGTCTGTATCAAAGCGCCAATGTCGAGCAGTGGCCCACTTTCGCTCAGACAGCGATCAGTGGAAATAATGATTGCCGCCGGCGCATCGAAGTAACGAAATCCTCGCTCCAGCCATCTTGCCCTTTTCTCCTTGTCTTCCCTGGGTATGTCCATAAGCTGGAAAAGCTGCTTGGCGAGGTTTACCTGGCGTTGGCGGTAAATGCTCTCCCTCGGCCAGCTCACAACCACGTGCTCGGGGTTAGGCAGCGCTCCAGAGTTGAGCAGTTCAACGTTGCTCCGTCTCACATTTTCCAAAACATCACCAGTGAGCACGGTGAACTCCCAGGGTTGGGTGTTCATAGCGGACGGGGCATGGCTCGCCAATTCCAGTATTTGCTCTAAAACCTCTTTGGGCACAGGGTCAGGTTTGTAGCCCCTGATACTCTTACGCTTTTTCACGGCTTCGATGACATCCATAAATTTCCTCCTTTCCCGTAACAGTTTAATTTTTCCAAAAACTCAACCTGTACTATTCCCGCCTTGCATTACCAAGTATTTTTCGGCTGGATAGCGACGTCAGCCCAATATTGAAGGCCTGTATCTGAGGTCTTTCCATATTATGGGGCAGCAGTTATGGGTTCTGATTCGTAAATCCTTTCCTCCGCCAGCTCTGCTTGGGTGAGAGGAACGTCGGCTTCAATATCTCTGCCCTCGATTCCTTTAGCCAGAATTTCCTTATAGTATTCATGCTGGATTATTAAGTTCATGATTTCGTTGCTACCGGTCCAGATCATGATAAGTCTGGCTTCCCGGAGTGCCCGTTCCACCGGGTAGACGTGAGTATACCCAATGCCGCCGAGAATCTGCATGGCATCATTCACCACTTCCCAATGTGTCTGGGTAGCCAGTTTCTTCACCTCTGACACCAGTCTCCTTTGATAAGCCGGAGTACCTACTCCATCGTCGATGGTTTTAGCCACGGCGTATGCCAGAGCGCTGACAGCATCGAGCTTGGTGACGCAGTCGGCTATCTTGAAGCTCACTCCTTCAAAATTCCTTATGATCTGGCCGAAGGCCTTCCGTTTGTTGGCATACCGGGCAGCCAATTCCAGAATAGCTCTGGAGCCACCCACCCCGCCACCGAGAAGCCTTTCTGGCACCATCAATTTATAGAATACCTTTGCCCCTTCGTTCTCTTTCCCCAGCAGATTCTCCTCTGGCACCGGCACATCGCGGAAGACCAATCTTCCTGTGCCTGTACCGCGACAGCCCATCAAGCCGTAGACATGCTTTACCTCCACGCCCATATCCCTTTCAACGATGAAGGCGCTGAGTGAGTCGCGGCCGGCTCCCGGGTTGGTGACGGCGAATACAAGGAAGAAGTCGGCGCCTTCAGAACCGACGACAAAGCGCTTCTGCCCGGTAAGGTAATAGTGGTTTCCTTTCTTTCGAGCCACGGTGGTGGCGCCGAAGAAGTCAGAACCGCCTCTGGGCTCGGTGAGTGCTTCGCCAGCCCATTGTGTGCCGGCGATTAATGGTTTGAGGTACTTCTCCTTTTGAGTCTCTGTCCCAAACACGTTTAAGCCTTCTCCAACGATGGAAGTAACTGAGACGAGACAGGCAAAAGGCACCCCGAGCTTATTGACCTCTCCCACCGCGATGAGTTCATCCACCCATTTCAGGTCTCTGCCGCCATATTTCTTGGGGAACCTGATGCCTAGCAGGTTTCTCCTGCCGGCTTCCCTGACAAATTCGTAGGGGAACTCGATTTTATCGGCATCCATGTCCAGTATAAGCTGCCGTGGTATGCTCTTGACCAGGTCCTGAATCTCTTGTCTGAACTTTTTGCGCTGTTCAGTTAAAAATACCTCTAACATTGCTTCCTCCTTTTTCGCTTTAATAGGCGGGTGTTATAACCCCCGACTAACCGACACAGTCATAGTTTAGTTTTACAGAATCCTGGCCAATAGTATAGCACGTGGCAAATTATCTAAAAAAAGGGGTAGTGTTTGACGATGGAGGTGAAAGTTATTATAATTCAGTCCGCCTTTAGGTCAAGAAAAGCTATGGGTGAGGCTTCAACAGCAGTTGTCGAGACTACCTCAGGTAAAACCGAAGGTGTTTTCAGAAAAGGTCTATACATTTTCCGTGGCATACCTTATGCGGCACCGCCGGTAGGCGAGCGCCGCTGGTTGCCGCCTGGGCCTCCCGAACCCTGGGGCGGAGTTAGACCGGCGAAGGAGTTTGCCCCCACCGCCCCACAGTCGCCCATGGAGATCCAGTTTATGGAACCACCGGAGAAACAGCCACAAAGCGAAGACTGTCTTTACCTCAATATCTGGACTCCCGGGCTGGATGGTGCTAAGCGCCCGGTTATGGTCTGGGTCCATGGCGGCTTCTTCACCACTGGTGCCGGCTCGTGGTTGATCTACAATGGGCGGCCTCTGTCTACACACGGTGATGTAGTGATAGTGACTATTAATTATAGACTGGGCGTACTGGGTTTCCTTAATCTAAATGAGGTCACAAAAGGCAAAATACCAGCTACAGGAAATGAGGGACTGCTTGACCAGGTCTTTGCGCTGGAATGGGTGCGGGATAATATCTCGCGCTTCGGCGGGGACCCGGACAATGTGACCATCTTCAGCGAGTCCGCCGGGGCCATGGGCGTGGGGGTGCTACTGGCGATGCCTAGGGCGCGCGGGCTCTTTCACAGAGCTATCCTCCAAAGTGGGGCTGCTCATCATGTGAACTCGCTAGAGCGTGCTGAAAAAATGGGGGCTATCTTTCTCGACATTCTAGATATAAAGCCGACCGATGTTAACAAATTGCGGTCGCTTACTAAGCAACAGGTTATCAATGCTCAGGTGGAACTTATGGCTAGAACGAGTGATCCGGAATTGGCTATAGGTGGCTTGCCTCTCAGACCCGTGGTTGATGGCAATGTGATTCCAGAATTGCCGATCCACGCTATTGCTGGTGGCTCGGCAGACAATGTTCCAGTCCTGATCGGCACCACCTTGGATGAATGGAAGCTCTTTGCCGTTTTGGATAAAAATCTTCCTAACTTGAACGAGGCTGGCCTGCTGCGGCGTTGCCAGCATCTCATTCCGGGTGGGGATGCGACCGGGCTGGTAGAATCCTACCGCCAGGCTCGTAGCCAGTGCAATCTTCCGGTCACCCCTGCTGAATTGTTTATTGCTATCCAATCGGACAGGATTTTCCGCATGCCGGCGATTAAGCTTGCCGAGGCACATTATCGCCGTCAACAGCCGACTTACATGTACCTGTTCAACTGGGTTTCACCGCTAATGAACGGAATTCTTGGTGCTTGCCATGCACTGGATCTGGGGTTTGTGTTCGGGACTCTGGATGACAATTTCACCGGTTCCGGCGAAGAAGCCAGGGCTCTGTCGAGGAAAATCCAAGACGCCTGGGCGGGTTTTGCCCATCATGGGGGCACCAGTTGCGAGAGCATAGGTGAATGGAAACTCTATGGTGAGCGGCGGGAGACCATGGTTCTGGGAAAGCAATGCACACTGGTGGAAGCCCCGTATGATGAGGAGCGGCGTGCCTGGGAACCCCTCGTCGATTCTGTCCTCGGCTCCTTTTAGAGCTGGTAAAGATCGAGCCTGCTGTAGAATAAGGAAAGACTAGATTAAGCTTTCTCGTCTTTAATCGAGGCTAAGTCTGGCTGACGGACTTTGCTTTATGCTCTTGGTGAAGCTACGGATTATAGCCCCTTACGGAACACCAGAGCACCAACAGGGCAAACGGCAACGCACTCGCTGCAGTCCTGACAACTGGACCTACCCATCGGCTCATCCCCAAAAGTGGTGACTATCCTCCGGAAGCCACGGTAAGCAAAACCAATGGTTCCTTTGCCCAGTTTTTCCTGGCATACCCAAACGCATCTGCCGCAGAGCACACACTTATTAGGGTCGTAAATGAACAAGGGACTGCTAGAATCTATGGGGAGCTCAGGCAGGATTTTTCTGAACCTTTTTGTTTTGAGCTTCACGCCGAGGTGCTTGGCTATCCTCTGAAGTTCACAAGAACCACTTTTTAGACAATGGGCGCAATCTACAGGAAGACTGGCTAGAAGCAATTCCAAAGCGGTGCGGGCTAGCCTCAGTGCCTTTGCCCCTTTGGTATTAACCACCATTCCTTCTGCGACAGGCGTAGTACAGGCTGTAACTGGCACATCTTTACCTTCTATCTCCACAAAGCAGAGGCGACAAGAGGCAAAAGGCTCACTCCTTTCCCGAATGGCACAAAGGTTGGGGATGTAGATGCCATTATCCAGAGCTGCCCACAGGACCTTTTCACCTGGGGCAGCTTCTATTTTCTTGCCATCAATAGTCAAAGAAACGCTTTTGACTTTTACCAGTACCCTTCCCCTTATTCTCTCCCCGAGGGAGAGGAAATCTTAGCGCGGAAGTTATCTTCCCAAACTGGCTTACCACCCTTTAAAAGAGCCCTTGTACCTTGCCGGTCTTTGTATCGATATCTACTCTTCTGAATGCCGGATTGGAGCTGGTTCCTGGCATTAGGCTGATTGCGCCAGCGCAGGGACAAAGGAATTTCGACCCGGAATAAATCAATATGTCGCGGATAGGCAAACTCCATCCTTTAGGGGTACCCTTAATGGCCGGGTCATGTGTCAGGCTCAGGTGGGTCTTCACCATCATGGTGGCGTAATCATCGTACTTGGAATCGGCCTCAAACACCTTGGCCTTAGCCTCAGCATCAGGAGACCACGCCACCCCATCGGCTCCATAGACCACCTTGGCAATCTTGTCTACACGCTCCCGTAGCTTCATCTCCATGGGATAGAGGAATTTGAAGTCGTTCTTCTCTTCGCAGGCTTCCTTAACTGCATCAGCGAGCTCCAGGGCACCGTCACCACCCTTAAGCCAGTGTTCGCTGAGCGCACAACGTGCCCCGGCTGCCTCGGCTGCCTTGCGCACCATGGCAATCTCTTCCTTAGTGTCAGTGTGGAAGGAGTTGATGCACACCACGGGATTAATGCCCGCTGTCCTGATGGTGTTGATGTGGTGCAGCATGTTAGAGATGCCCTTCTCCAGAAGTCCCAGGTCTTCCTTGGTATAAGAATCAGGCAAGGGCAGACCAGCCACTACTTTGGGTCCGCCACCATGCATCTTCAGTGCCCTGATGGTGCTGGTAAGTACCGACACGTGCGGCTTGAGACCACTATAGCGACACTTGACATTCCAGAACTTTTCGAATCCGATGTCTGCGGCGAAGCCGCTCTCGGTAACATGATAGTCAAACATCTTCAGCCCGATGCGGTCGGCGATGATGGAGGATTGCCCCACAGCGATGTTGGCAAAGGGACCGGCATGTACCATACAGGGCTGGTACTCCGCGGTGCACATTAGGGTGGGATTGATTGTATTGCGCATCCAGGCAGTCATGGCGCCTCCCACCTCAAGGTCTTTGGTGGTAATAACTTTGCCCTCCCTATCAAATGCTACGGTGATTTCATCCATTCTTTTACGCAGGTCTGCTAGGTCTGTGACAATTGACAGCATAGCCATAAGCTCAGAGCTCACGGCAATGCCAAACTTGGACTGCATTGTGTAGCCGTCCATACGACCGCCAAGCCCTATGACGATGTTCCTGAGGCTCTGGGCACAGAAATCCAGGATCCAGCCCATCTCCACCCTTGTAGGGTCAATGTTCAAGCGGCGCATTCTGCTGCGCTTGGCCAGCTCTTCGTCGCTGTAGTTGCGCTCATGCTGCATTCTAGAGGTAAGCGCCACCATGGCCAGATTGTGGGCATTCATTATATCGTTAATGTCGCCGGTAAGCCCCAAAGAAAATTCAGTCATGGGAATAAGCAGCGCATTGCCACCGCCAGCAGCAGTACCCTTGATATTCATACTTGGACCACCGGAGGGCTGACGAATAGCACCACCTACATTCCAACCTCGCTTGCCCATGCCTTCCAAGATGCCCATCAAAGTAGTTGTTTTCCCCTCTCCTAGCGGTGTGGGAGTTATAGCAGTTACCTCGATGTACTTGCCATCCGGCCTGCTCTTGAGGCGCTCGATAATCTTCATGAAATCGAGCCTGCATAGTTTCCCGAAAGGAATAATTTCATCCTTCTGCAAGTTCAGTTTTTCCCGCCATTCATCGGGCGTCGGCATGTTTTCTTCGGCAGCTTCCGAAATCTGCCAATCTTTCAGTTTTGTCGCATCATAAGCCACGGTAACCTCCTTTGTCGTTTATTAATCTATTATTTTCGCATACGCTCAGCCCTGCGCTCGGCTGCTACTACTGTATTGACCATAAGCATGGTGATAGTCATGGGGCCAACCCCTCCGGGCACCGGGGTAATAGCGCTGGCTTTCTCTTTGACCGTCTCGAACTCTACATCCCCCCTGAGGTCAGCGACCTGCTTGCTGGGATCCAGCTTGCTGGGTTTCCATCCCACCCGGTTTACACCTACATCGATAACGACTACCCCCTCTTTTACCATATCTGCTTTAATAACTTCCGGAGAGCCCATTGCGGCAACCAAGATATCCGCCTGTCTGGT
>Ga0307439_1002157_pt1 | contig 11783 bp, 6 predicted proteins | sample SalMarWE160490MG_FD_202142 | JGI IMG/M metagenome (GOLD analysis project Ga0307439, IMG submission 202142) | Salt marsh sediment microbial communities from the Plum Island Ecosystem LTER, Massachusetts, United States - WE1604-90 | ecosystem: Environmental > Aquatic > Marine > Intertidal zone >... | reverse complement strand
CCAGCGGTTGCAGTGATCTTCGCTATACCCCATCTCATAACAGCGTCTTACACTCCAGTCACCGTCTAAATCAATTCTGCAATCATCTCCGGAACCACAATACGCTCGCCATACTAGCTGGCTGCAATAGTAAGCATCCATCCTCCATTTATTCCAAAGTTCGATGTTGTATGGCTTGCCGATTTGATCTTGCGCAAACAAGACGGCTACGAGCTTCCAAAGCTCTGTTGTGTTGACCCGCTTAACAACCCAGTCCCTTGAGGTGCAGAAACCGGCTTGATCGATCGGCCGTTGTGTTACACCCTCTCCGATCGCTTCAACGGCCTGTTGATCGCCGGCGTATATAGCTGTATGCCCCCAATATCCACCGAATTTCCCCACCCAGAAATCAACGAGAGGCGACGCATTCACCATTAAGATGTCACCCGGCTCCAGCTGGCTTAAGTCCAGCCCATTTGGAGCAATGCAATCGTTGACGGTCAAGGTACGAGTGCTGGACTGGGCCCCGTTGTCTGCGTTGTCCCGCGCCTTGACGTAGTACTCTAGTGTCCCCGCTTGGCTGAAGGGGCCAATGGTGGCTACGTAGGTGTCCCCTGATTCCCTGGTCATGTCGATGCAGGTCTCGGAGCTGCCGGGCGGCGTGTAGCACAGCCGGACCCAGGCCAGGCCCGAGGCGTTGGGCGGTGGGTCGGTGACATCAGCCCGAATGGTGACGGTGGTAGGCTCAGGACAGCCCTGCTTGTTGATGGCGTCGCTGGACCGTCGGATGTTGGTGATGGAGGGCAGGGTGGTGTCACAGCTCCCCATTACCCGAATCTCGTAGCTTCCACCTTGTGGATCGTGATCTGATTGGTAAACGCGGAGATAATAGACACCATCGGCAGGTGCAACCCAGTCAATATGTTGGAATATCGGAGCTTCACCGTAGCTGCCACAGGCCAGCATTGTCTGCCCGTGGGTATCGTAGAGGCTAAGGAATGGATATACATGGTCGTTGCTGAGGTTGAAAGTTTCGGCTGCATACGTGCAGGTGGCCGTTGCATCAAATTTCACCCAATCATCCTCAAACATGTGGCAGAGCCGATGTGTTTGAGATGCGCCATCGGTGGTGATCCATTTGGCTTCTTGATACGTATCGTCAGGTTCGTACGCGTCTGTACAAATCTCCCGCACAATGTAATAATCATCAGATTCACATATACGCACCTGTTCTGGATACATAGCCATAGCTTCGGGATAATACATCCCATATACTTCAACCGTGTCTCCTTCCTCAATGTTTGGATCTCGATACCCTCCGTCACAACCACCCGCTACATATGTCCAAACAGGCACCTCTCCAGAGATCGATGGACCAAATATGACTTGCTCAACCTGTACTGCCCATCCATCAGCGCTTATCACATTGTCGAGAGAGCCCAGCGTTGTCCCTCTGAACTTTATCTCTTCACCAGGTTGCGGAGTGGGTGTGAAAGTGGGCGTCTTCGTCGGAGTTATGGTAGGCAAGGCTGTCCTAGTCGGCGTCTTGGTTGGCGTAGCTGTTCGAGTTGGAGTCCTAGTGGGTGTGGCTGTTTTGGTTGGCGTAGCTGTTCGAGTTGGGGTCCTAGTCGGCGTCTTGGTTGGCGTAGCTGTTCGAGTTGGAGTCCTAGTGGGTGTGGCTGTTTTGGTTGGTGTTCTGGTCGGAGTGGGGGTCTTCGTTGGCGTCCTGGTGGGCGTAGCCGTTCTGGTCGGTGTTCTAGTTGGTGTAGCTGTCTTGGTTGGTGTCACTGTTTTGGTTGGAGTCCTAGTTGGCGTAGGTGTGTTCGTTGGAGTTCTCGTAGGTGTCCGCGTCCTCGTGGGCGTATAGGTTGGTGTTGGACAGTTGTTTACGGTAACGGTGTAAGTAGATGAACTACACTCGTTTCCTGCATTGTCCCTGGCCTTGATGTAGTAGTAGACCGTCCCAGCTTCGGAGAATGGGCCGATTGTAACCCTATAAGTTGAGCTGCTGCTGGCAGGGGAAAAAAACGGTAGGCTCATGTTCACACAGGTCCAACTGCCATAATTGAGCTTGTAGCAGAGCTTGACCCAGTCTACCCCGGAGGGGTCAGTGACATCAGCAGAGATGGTAACCGTAGTGGGCTCAGGGCAACCTTGCTTGTTGATGGGGTCATCAGACTCTGAGATGTCGGTGATGGAGGGACAGGTGGTGTCGGAGATTTCAACAATGTAATAATCATCGGACCAGCACATTCTTACGGTCCAGTAACCCTCAGAAGATTGGGCTAATCCATATACCTCAACCTTATCTCCAGCATCAATATTCGGATCTGTGTACCCTTTGGTACAACCGATCGAAGGCCACGAGGTAACGACAGTTACCTCTCCGGAGATTGATGGGCCGAATATGACCTCTTCCACCTCTACCATCCATCCACTGCCGCTTATCCATGGGTAAAACTGGAGCGCTGTTCCCCTGAACTTTATCTCTTCACTGGATTGGGCAAGAATGCATTGGGGCTTGTTAGCCCACACTGGACTAATGCTGGCAAACAGCATCAGCAGCGCCAGAGCTATCGAGATATTCCTTTTCATCATTGTCTCCTCCCACGTTGCAAAAATAAAAGCGCCAACGGCAGGCATAGAGCTATCCCTGCGTTGGCGCTCGTTTCGGGCCACCGATTGCCACTTGCACTTTAGCTTGAGGATTCGTCGAGAGGTCAATGCCAGGCTGCATCGCCACGCCCTCCCTTGCTAAGTCATCTCAATTCTCGTCGGCCTCGTGAAAGCGATGTGTGAGCTGAGGGTAATCGTACTACCTGACGTTGTTCTTCACAAACTGCCCTGCTCGTCCCGGGCGCCAAAGACCTGGTCAAAAAACTGTTCCTGATCAAGACTTGCCTGCCACTGCTGGTGCCGTCGAACCGACTCGAGACGACGTCGTCGCGGTAGGGTCAGAAAACGAACGGTCTCTACCGGCCCTAACGCCGCCATCAGGGCCTCCAGACCACGGCGGATCATCTTATCTTCTGGTAAGTAAACCTGGGCTTTCACCGCAAATCCTCCTTCTCGCAAAAAGCAATTGGCGAGCCGCACCAGACGCTCGGCCGAATGCGGCGACACTTACGAAGCAAACGGTCGTCACAAGTTACAAAATCGCTCCCCGTTTGTTCAGCCAGAGCCAGGTGAGCAGCATCAGCAGGGCCCACTCCCCGTTGTACTAACTGCTCGGCTCGGTGCCGGGCTCGAGGCAAATCAAACGAGATACGGGTTCCAATCTCTTGCAGCAACAGTTGCAAGTGCTCTCGCTCAGCCACTTCCTTGATAGCAGCTATCTCGACATCATGAACCGGGGAGACGATCATGGTCAAGATCTTTGAACGAACGTGGCCGATGATCAGCAAAACTGCAGCAGTCTCCAGGTGAATGCGCATTTGATCCTGATCGTCAAAGGGCCTACAGAGGGCACAGACATCAAGATGGACGCGATGGGTTTTGGGCATTTTTAGCTTCTCGCAGGTTGGTCAATGGTGACGTGTGATCATGTTTCGGGTTAACTACAGTGTACCACAGCTTCCCACATCTGTCAAGGCTTGGCCGCCTGGTTTGCACATCGGGCTCTTGACAATTAACCCTGACCGGGTTATACTACTGTCATCAAAGTTGGCGCCGGCAAAGGCGGCCCACAGGCACACATCCGCGACCGTTTCTGATAAGGCTCGAAGCCGAAAGGAGGTGGACTAAAACCGATTCAGCACAGGCCATCAGCGTTTAGTCTCGAACTTCATCTCAAAGGAGGAGAAAAATGGAAAAGCCCTGGCTCAAATTCTACGAGCCGCACGTACCGGAGCACCTTGATTATCCGGAGACCACTATGCCCGCTGCCCTGGAGGAGACGGCGCGCAAGTACCCCGACCACACGGCGCTCATCTTCAAAGACACCAGAATCACCTTCCGCGAGTACAACGCAGCCGTAGACCGCTTCGCCGCCGCGTTGCAGGGGTTGGGTGTCAAAAAGGGCGACCGGGTGGCTGTCCACCTGCTCAACTGCCCCCAGTTCCCCATCGCCTACTACGCCGTCCTGCGCATCGGCGGCATCGTGGTGCCCTGTAACCCCGTCTACACGGCCCGCGAGATGAGACACCAGCTCAAGGATTCAGGCGCTGAGGTCATCGTCACCCTCAGCCTGATGTACCCCATCGTCAAACAGATCCGCGCGGAGACCGAACTGCGCCACGTCATCGTGGCCAACATCAAAACCTATTTGCCGCCGCTCCTCAGGGTACTTTTCACCTTGCTCAAGGAGAAAAAAGGCGGCCACCGCGTGGACATCTCCGGCGACGCCAACACCTACTGGTTCACCGACCTGCTGGCCAAAGGGCCGGCCAAACCCCAACCCGTGGAGCTCTCCTGGGACGATACGGCGGTGCTGATGTACACCGGCGGTACCACCGGCGTCTCCAAAGGCGCGCAATTGACCCACCAGAACATCCTGATCAACGCCCAGCAGTGCAAAGTCTGGATCAGCGCAGGGGAGGCCGAAGACATCTCCTTGACCGCGCTGCCGCTATATCACAGCTTCGCCATGACTACCTGCATGAACATGGATACGCTCATTGGCGCGGCCATGCTCCTCATACCTGACCCGCGCGACCTGGAGGACGTGCTCAAGAACATCACCAAACACAAGCCGACTTTCTATCCGGGCGTGCCGGCCATGTACGTCGCCATCAACAACTACCCCGATCTGAGCAAGTACGACGTCGGTTCCATCAAGGCCTGCGTCAGCGGCGCGGCCGGGCTGCCAGTGGAGGTGCAGAAGCGCTTCCAGGAACTCACCGGCGCCAAGCTGGTGGAGGGCTACGGTCTCAGCGAGGCCACGCCGGTGACCCACGCCAACCCCATCTATGGCGATAACCGCGTCGGCACCATCGGCCTGCCCTGGCCCGATACCGAAGCCAAGATCGTGGACATCGAGACTGGCGAGCAGGTGCTGGGCGTCGGCGAGGCGGGGGAACTTTGCATTCGTGGCCCGCAAGTGATGAAGGGCTATTGGAACATGCCCGAAGAGACGGCCAATACTTTAAGGGAGGGATGGCTTTACACCGGGGACATCGCCGTCATGGACGAAGACGGCTATTTCAAGATCGTGGACCGCAAGAAGGACATGATCCTGGGCGCTGGGGGGTTCAACGTCTACCCCCGCGAGATCGAGGACGTGCTCTACGAGTACCCCAAGGTGTTGGAAGTAGCTGCCGCTGGCATCCCGGTGGCGGGCAAAGGCGAGCGGGTCAAAGTCTACATTGTCCTCAAGAAAGGCGAGACAGCTACCGAAGAGGAGATCATCGCCTTCTGCCGCGAGAACCTGGCCCCCTACAAAGTGCCCAAGTTCGTGGAGTTCCGCACCGAGCTGCCCAAGACCATGGTGGGCAAGATCCTGCGGCGGGTGCTGGTCGAGGAAGATAAGAAAAAGATGGGGCAGTGAAACGTAAAACGTCAAACGTGAAACGTGAGGAAAAAAGAAGCGGAGCCGCGTGTTGCGGCCCCGCTTCTTTTTGTGAGTGTACTTATCTACGGCTGACAACTCAGGCCAGCATAGCTTCCAAGTCGGCACCCTCGAGGGTCTCTTGCTCTATGAGACGCTGGGCGAGGGCTATCAGCTTGTCTCGATAGGTGGTCAAAATCTCCTTAGCCCGGCTGTGGGCCTCGTCAATAAAACGTCGCACCTCGCGATCAATCTCCTGGGCCACTGCTTCGCTGTAATCGCGCTGTTCGGAAATCTCCCGGCCCAGAAAGACTAGCTCTTGCTTCTGGCCAAAAGTCATCGGCCCCAGCTTCTCACTCATCCCGAACTCACAGACCATCTTCCGCGCCAGTTTGGTAGCCTGCATCAGGTCACTGGCAGCACCCGTGGTCACGTCGTTGAACATCAATTCTTCCGCCGCACGCCCCCCCAGAAGCCCGGCCAACTGGTCCTTGAACTTGGCCCGGTGCTTGAGGTAGCGGTCCTCTTCGGGCAAAGGCATGGTGTAGCCCAAAGCCATTCCCCGCGAGACGATAGAGACCTTGTGCACAGGATCGCACTGGGGAAGATTATTCATTACCATGGCATGTCCAGCCTCGTGATAGGCAATGATCTTCTTCTCCTCGTCGCTGATGATCCTGCTCTTGCGCTCCGGGCCAGCCAGTACCCGCTCAATGGCCTCCTCGAACTCCTCCATGCCGATGACTTTCTTGCTCGCCCGTGCTGCCAATATAGCCGCTTCGTTCACCATGTTCTCTATGTCAGCTCCCACGAAGCCAGGTGTCCGCCTGGCGAGTACCTCCAGGTCAATGTCGTCAGCCAGGGGTTTGCCCCGCACGTGCACATCCAAGATACCCTCGCGCCCCTTTATGTCGGGTATGTCCAACACCACCCGCCGGTCGAAGCGGCCTGGCCGCATGAGGGCAGGGTCGAGAATATCGGGACGGTTGCTGGCGGCCAGGATGATGACATTGGTATCAGTATCGAAGCCATCCATCTCCACCAGGATCTGATTCAGGGTTTGCTCGCGCTCGTCGTGGCTGCCTCCCAGGCCGGCCCCGCGATGACGACCCACGGCATCTATCTCGTCAATGAAGATAATGCAAGGGCTGTGGCGTTTGGCCTGATCGAAAAGGTCACGCACCCTGCTCGCCCCCACGCCCACGAACATCTCCCCGAACTCGGAGCCCGATATGTTGAAGAAGGGCACCCCCGCCTCGCCCGACACCGCCTTGGCCATGAGGGTCTTGCCCGTGCCCGGCGCGCCCACCAGGAGCACCCCTTTGGGGATGCGAGCCCCCAGGGCAATGAACTTCTCCGGCTCCTTGAGGAACTCCACCACCTCGTACAGCTCCTCCTTGGCTTCTTCCACACCGGCCACGTCCTCGAAAGTGACCGTTGGCTGGTCGCCGGTAAACATGCGAGCCCGGCTCTTGCCAAAGGAGAGAGCCTGGTTGTTGGAGCCCTGGGCCTGGCGCAGCAAGAAGTAAAAGAGGACCATGAAAAGGATAGCGGGCAAGATACCACTAAGCAAAGGCAGCCAACTGGCCCAACCACTAGGCTGCTGGTACTCAATGGTAACCGCCGCTATTTCCTCTTCGCTAACACCCAAATTGCGCAACACCTCAACGACATTTGCATCGGACCCCTTGCGGGCAACCACCGGCTCCCTGCCACCCTTGAACTCCACCTCCAGAGTAGAGTAATCTCCTGTGATGATGATCTGCTCTACCCTGCCTGCTTTGATCTCAGCAGCCACCTGACTAATGGGCATCTCCTCAACCTTCTCCGACTGCGAAGAGAAGTTGAGAAACAGAAACGCCGCTGCCACCAAGATAATTAGATAGACAAAGATATTTCTAAACCTTCCCCCAAACACCGTTTTCCTCCGTCCAGTGATCAACTATTAGCCTTCGCCCCTCACTCTGCAAATTTAGACGACTGCCAAGAAAGTCACTTTCGATTTATCATGCTATTCCGGAGTGCAGGCGGACTGGCGTCCGCACTCCAGGCCGACAATATTATACCAGAGATCAGCTAAATGCGCCAATCGAGAACCGCCATGGAGCAGTTTTGGACCCACTGATTCTACTGAGCAGGAACCACTCGTAATTCCTTTACCAGGACGCTATCCTGCAACACCGTCGCTTGACCAGGATCAACCACCGGCAGGCGCTGCATGGTAGCCTGGGAATACATGCCCACTTTGAGCCAGTAGAGGTCGGGAGAGGCATCGCCGGGGATGAGGAGCTCATAGGGGTCTCTCACCAGCTCACCTGTCACCCACGAACCGGTGGGATGGGTCCCCTCGCGCGGCTGAACGTCCCGCTGCACCAGGGTTGCCCCGTCGGCCTGGGTCACGTGCACAAAGACGGTGTAGTTGTCCTGGATCGGCTGCAGGGCACGCCAATATAAAACCAGTTGCAGCGTCTCCCCCGGCTCCAGGCTGTCGTCCTCCAGATCGCAGGCTACGAGGAGCACCTTGTGGTCCAAATTGGCGTCCAGCATCAGTCGCGGGCCGCTGCTGACGATCAGGGTAACAACACTGCCTTCGGAGACAATGGAGCCAGCAGGGGGATCCTGGGATAAGATAACGCCCTCAGCTTCTTTACTCCAGACCCCCTTCTGAGAGATGTCCAGGCCCATCTCCCTCAAGCCAGGCTCGGCCGCCGTGATCGGCAAGCCCTCTACCGCTGGCACGGAGACGAAATTCGGACCCTGACTTATAACAACTCCTATGGTCTCCCCTTCCCTAACCATCTGGCCAGCAGGTGGCATTTGGGCGATGATGTTCAGAGCCGGTATAGATGAATCGTGCCTCTCCCCCACCACAGCTAACTGCAAGCCCGCCTCTTCGACCAGCCTCCGCGCTTCCTCCTGACTCAGGCCGACCAGGTCAGGCACCTGTACCTGGTCGGGCACGGGAGTGGTGACAGCCACCGCCGTAGCGGTGGGCTGCGGCGCAGCCGCATTGTAGCGCTGATAGACCTCGTTTGCCAACAGTATCAGGCACAATATGGCTAGAACAGCCACGCTCCCCAGAAAAATAGCCAGCCAATCTCGGCCCCTTTCCTCTTCTTCGTAATGTTCTTCCTCAGGCTCAGGCCGGCGGGGCCGGGGCTCAACAAGTGTGGGACGCCGAACAACGAGGGCTTCCTCGCTCAACCGACGATAGCTATCCAGGATGCGCCCCAACTGATCCGCTGTGCGGTAGCGGGCGGCAGGCTCTTTAGCCAGCACCTTGCGCACGATCCGCTCAACCTGCAGGGGCACGTCAGGATTCAGTTGACGCAGGGGCAGCGGCTCCTCCCGCAGGTGTTTGAGAGCCACGCCCATGCCGGTCTCAGCTTCGAACGGCGGGCGGCCCGTCAGCATCTCGTAGATGAGAACGCCGATAGAGTAAACGTCGGAGGCCAGGCTCACGTCTTCGCCGGCTGCCTGTTCCGGCGCGAAGTAGTGAGGCGCGCCCCAGACGATCTCCCCCTCGACAACAGAGGCTGGCGAAAGGGCACAGGCGAGCCCAAAGTCGGCCACCTTGACCCGGCCATCAGCGGAAACGAAGACATTCTGAGGCTTGACGTCGCCGTGCACCATGCCCAGTCGGTGGGCATACCCTACCGCAGTGCAGATTTGGATGACAATATCCAGAGCCTGTCCGATGGAAAAAGGGACCCCTACCCGGATCAGCTCTTTGAGAGTTGGCTCCTCCACCAGCTCCATCACCAGGTAGTGGCGGTCGCCATCCTGGCCCGCCTCGTAGGTGGCAACGATGTTAGGATGCGCCAAACTGGCTACCGCCTGAGCCTGGCTGCGGAAGCGGGCCAAGAAAGCCTCGTCCTCAACGTAGCTCTGGCGCAGCACTTTGACCGCCACCGGCACCCCCCGCCAGGTATCCTCGGCCCTGAAGACGATGGCCATTCCCCCCGCACCGATCTCGGTCAGCAGCCGGTAGCGCTTGTTCAGGATGATTTCTTCGGTCATGTGTATCTGCATTCTCCGGGAACAGTTAGCACATATTATACCAGCTTCTGTGCCAGACGCAACTTGATTTCCATCCAGTTTTGTGCCATAATACCCTGGATTCAGGATTGCTCTGAGGGGATTCCTTCGACGAGGCTCAGGACAAGTGCCAAATCCCCGCCTTGGGCCTGGATCTGGCGATCCAGGCCGAGCAAAACTGGATCTACCGAGTCCTCTCAACGAAGGGAAAACGCATGACCGCCGATCACCGAAGATTGACGCAAATCCTGGGCGCTTTTGCCGAAGCCCAAGAGACCCCCTACCCCAACTGGCCCGACCGCTACCCTGGCTATCAGGCCATGGGCTATTTCTGTACCTACGTCCCTGAGGAGATCATTCACGCCGCCGGAGTCGTGCCGCTGCGCATCCGTTCTGGCGACCAAACACCCAGCCGCGCCGACGCTCACCTGCAAAGCTACACCTGTGCCCTCTGCCGCAGCGCGCTGGATCAGTCCCTGCGCGGCGATCTCGGCTTCCTGCACGGAGTGGTCTTTCCCCACACCTGCGACACCATCCAGGCTCTGACCGACATCTGGCGAATGAGCTTCCCCGGCCTCTACGTGGAAACCATCGTCCAGCCGGTGCGCCTCTCTTCCCCCAGCACCCGTCCCTATCTCATCGCCGAGCTACAACGTTTTCGCCACTCCCTGGAAGAGCTCATCGGCCAGGAGATCAGCGATCAGGCTATCAGCGCGAGTATCGAATTATACAACGAGAAGCGCCGCCTCCTGGCCCGACTGTACGATCTGCGCGACCGGCTCACCGCGCCTGAGCTCTTCGCTGCCACCGGCGCGGGTTTCATCATGCCTCCGCAGGACTATAACCAGCTCCTTGGCGAACTGGTCGAGCTCCTGGCTGAAGAAGGGGTAAGCATTCTCCCCTCCCTCCCAGGGAGGGGTTGGGGGAGGGTGGATCCACACCAACCAGGATTTAAGGGGCCTGGCCTCGTCCTCGTCGGCGCGGTGCTGGACGATCCAGCGATCCTGACGATCGTTGAGGAACTGGGCGCGCGGATCGTGGGGGACGACCTCTGCACAGGCAGCCGCTACTTCGCTCAACCTGTCGAAACCGATGGCGACCCCATCGCCGCCCTGGCCGATCGTTACCTCAACCGTCGGCCCTGTCCGGCCAAGTACCATCCCGACTACGAGCCAGGCGAACACCTGCTGAAGTTGGTCAGCGACTCTCAAGCCGACGGGGTGGTCTTCATCCTGGAGAAGTTCTGCGATCCCCACGCCTTCGATTACGCCATGGTCAAGGAGAAGCTCGACGCCGCCGCCGTGCCCCACCTGCGCCTGGAGATAGAACACGTCCCCGCCCTCGGCCAATGGCGCACCCGCCTGCAAGCGTTCTTGGAAATGATCAAGCAGGAGTAACTACCCTAAAAGTGTCATTGCGAGGCACGGTTTTTGTGCCGAAGCAATCTCCAATTCGCGGGGTGGGGATTGCTTCGCCTTCGGCTCGCAATGACAGGAGTAGCTATGGCCAGGAAGTACAAGAAACTGCGCACCGCCAAGGACCTCAATAAACTGATGACGCGCTACTATACCAAGAGCAGGATCATCGGCAGGCTCAAGCCCATGGCCTGGGTGACCAGCGGCGCTCCCATCGAGATCCTGGCAGCCATGGGCATCGCCTCGGTCTATCCGGAGAACTACGGAGCCCTCTGCGGAGCCCGAAAAGTAGCGACCTCCCTGTGCCAGGTAGCCGAGGCCCAGGGCTATTCCCAGGATCTGTGCTCTTACGCGCGAAGCCACATCGGCTCGGTGCTGGATGGGCGAGAGGCACCGATGGGCGGCCTTCCCAGGCCCGACCTGCTGATAGCCTGCAACAACATCTGCGGCACAGCTCTGAAGTGGTACCAGCCCCTGGCCCAACACTATCACGTCCCCCTGTTCATCCTGGACACGCCTTTCATCCACGGTGCCCAGATGGAAGAACACGCCGTCCAGTACGTGGCCGCTCAGTTGGAAGAATTCATCACCTGGCTGGGTAAACACACCGGGCGCAAGCTGAAGCAGAAGAAGTTCATGGAGACGCTGGAGCTATCCAATCGCGCCATCGGCCTTTGGTGGGAGATTCGGGAGCTGTGCCAGGCTCGGCCCTCCCCTCTCAACGCCCCCGACCTGTTCGTCAACATGGCCCCCATCGTCGTGCTGCGGGGCACGAGGGAAGCGGTGAGCTTCTACGAGAAGCTCAAGGCGGAGGTGGAGGAAAGAGTGGAGGAGGGAATAGGCGCCATCCCTGAGGAACGCTACCG
>Ga0307439_1002148_pt1 | contig 11811 bp, 10 predicted proteins | sample SalMarWE160490MG_FD_202142 | JGI IMG/M metagenome (GOLD analysis project Ga0307439, IMG submission 202142) | Salt marsh sediment microbial communities from the Plum Island Ecosystem LTER, Massachusetts, United States - WE1604-90 | ecosystem: Environmental > Aquatic > Marine > Intertidal zone >... | reverse complement strand
GCCTTGGAAGCAGTCATGACTCGCCTGCACGCCGGAGCCAAGTTCAGCAATTATGTCTATGGTGTATCCAGTGGTCTCCACGGCGTTGGTGCTTCGGTAGTAAATGCCTTATCCTCCTGGCTTAAAGTTGAGGTTAAACGCCAGAGGAAAATCTACCGCCAAGAATACCACCAAGGGATCCCCCAAGGCCACATAGAAATTGCTGGCGACACCCAAGACACAGGCACTTCAATTACCTACCTTGCTGATAAGGAAATCTTCGAGAGCATTGACTATGATTTCGACCTGGCCTGCCAGCGATTAAGGGAACTAGCTTACCTGAATAAAGGGGTGGAAATAGCTATTAAAGACGAGAGAAACAATCAAGAGAAAGCGTTCTACTTCGATGGGGGAATAGCCAGTTTTATTCGCCGCCTGAATAGAAATAGAGATGTTATTCATCCCGACCCCATTTATATCTCCACTATGGTAAATAGCACTATAATCGAAGCGGCTCTGCAATACAACGATAGCTTTACAGAATCCATTCTCACATTCGCCAACTGTGTCAATACCAGAGACGGAGGCAGCCACCTTACCGGCTTCCGCTCAGCATTAACCCGGGTTTTAAACGATTATGCCCGGAATAGTAAATTTTTAAAGGATACCGACCCCAACTTAACCGGAGAAGATGTGCGTGAGGGGTCAGTGGTCATCATCAGTGTAAAACTGCCTCAGCCCCAGTTTGAGGGACAAACTAAGGCAAGGTTGGGAAATCCCGAGGTAAAAAGTCAGGTGGAGTCTGCTGTAGCAAGTAGCTTGTCCCTCTACCTCGAGCAACACCCCAACGAGGCAAAGGCAATCATAGAGAAGTGCCTCACCGCCGCCAAAGCCAGAGAGGCAGCACGTAAAGCTCGTGACCTCGTTTTAAAGAAGACTGGATTCGAAACGTCAACTCTACCAGGCAAACTAGCCGATTGTTCCGAGAAAGAGCCTGCAAAATGCGAGCTTTACCTGGTTGAGGGGCCCTCGGCCGGCGGCTCAGCCAAGCAAGGACGAGACCGCCGCTTTCAAGCTATTCTCCCTCTGAGAGGCAAAATACTTAATGTCGAGAAGGCCAGCAAAGAAAAGATTATAGTACATGAAGAGCTACGAGCCATTGTCACAGCGTTAAAAGCAAATACTGATGACCAATTTGATAGCTCTAAACTTCGCTACCACAAAGTAATCATCATGACCGATGCCGATGTTGACGGCTCACATATTCGTACTTTGCTCCTCACCTTCTTTTACCGCCATATGACAGAGTTAATTAACCAGGGCTATCTCTACATTGCCCAGCCACCCCTTTACCGCGTTAAATCCGGTAAACAGCACTCCTGGCTTTACTCCGAACATGAAAAGGAAGAAATGCTTAAAGGACTAAGAGAAGACAAACTAGAGATTCAGCGCTATAAAGGGCTAGGCGAGATGACTGCTGAGCAATTGTGGGAGACAACCATGAACCCCGCTAACAGGACCCTGCTCAAAGTAGAGGTAGAGGATGCCATAGCCGCAGACCAGGCTTTTCATATGCTGATGGGCGACGAAGTTCTGCCCCGCAAAAGATTCATCCAGGCCCACGCTCAAAGTGTGAAGAACCTTGATATTTAGCCGTTGGGCTTCCCAGAGCCGATCTGATATACCTTTTGTTCTGTTATATATTTTTCTACTTCAGGGGGCACCAGGTAACGAATGGTCAGCCCCTGAGTTATACGCTGGCGAATTTCTGCGGAGCTAATCCCGATTACCGGCATATCGAGCTGAATAACCTTGTCCAGCAGCCCGGGTATCGCTGTTTCTAAGTGCTTTAAATCTTTCGAGCCTAATCTAGGGGCGACTACCAGCCTGCATAGTTGGACTAATTTCTCCGGCTCCTTCCACAAAGGCAACTCGGCTAAGGTATCACGCCCAAGAATGAAGAAAAGGCTTGCTTCACTGCCTAGTTGCTTTCTTAGCATTGTCAGGGTATCCACTGTGTAAGAGGGACCGGGGCGCCCTACTTCGAGAGTACAAAGCTTAAAATGCGGATTATCAGCTATGGCACGGCGCACCATCTCTACCCTGTGGTCAGCCGGAGTAATATTGCGGTCCAGCTTACGCCAGGGCTGCCCTGCAGGCACGAAAAGAACCTCGGTAAATCCTACCTTGATTCTTGCTTCCTCAGCGACAACGAGGTGGCCTATATGGATAGGGTCGAATGTACCACCAAGAACGCCTATATTCACTTTTTAATTTCTCGGTTTGGGACGGAATACCGCTATTGGGGCCTGCGAAGTTGTTTCCTCATCCCGGCTTGCCTGGTCCACCATTTCCTTGGCTTTTCTCACCAATTCTAACACAGCCTGGCCGCTAACTGCAGAGATGTAAAAGACAGGCACCCCAAGCCTGGCAAGGCACTGCTTCACTTCGGTCAAGCGAGCTTGCACCTCAGGTAAATCTACCTTGTTTACCGCCACAATTTTTGGCTTGTGTGATAAGCCTTCGTATAAGGCTATCTCTTTCTCCAGTGTGTTGAGGTCATCGAGCATGGTTGGCGAACTGCCATCCAATAAGTAAATCAGCAACCTGGTTCTTTCCGCATGGCGCAAAAACTCATTTCCCAATCCTTTGCCCAGATGAGCACCTTCAACAAGGCTGGGAATCTCGGCAACAACAAAGTCTCTCCTATCGTCTGGCACAACTCCTAAAATCGGCTGGCGGGTGGTGAAGGGGTAATCGGCGATTTCGGGTCTAGCTTTCGATATCGCAGACAGTAATGTGGATTTCCCCGAGTTTGGATGACCAACAATACAGATATCGGTAATGAGTTTTAGCTCAAGGATAATATCCCGCTCTTCTCCAGATTCACCCCTGCTAGCTTTCTCAGGAGCCTGGTTGACGGCTGTAGCGAAACGAGCATTGCCCAGCCCTCCACGGCCTCCCTTAGCCACCAAAACCTTTTGCCCGGGGGCACTTAAGTCCGCCAAAATTATCTCCTCCCCTAAATCACCTTTAGTGAAAACCATGGTCCCTACGGGCACTGAAATAGATAAATCCTCCCCTTTCTTACCACGCTTCCGCCCTCCACTTCCAGAGCGGCCATTTCCAGCAGCAAATTTCTTTCTTGGCCCCATTAAGCCCAGATCAATTACGCTAAGGTTAGCCATAATGACTACGTTGCCTCCGGCTCCACCATCCCCACCATCAGGACCACCAAAAGGAACATACTTCTCTCTCCGAAAGCTGACGCAGCCATCCCCACCATGTCCACCCCCAACCATAATTTCTCTCTTATATATCATAAGTTAATAACCTAATATAAGCTTAATTATATTAATATATAATATTAATTATTATAAACAATGTTGTTGTGGAGTGATTAAATAGTGAGGAAGATTAGAATATAGGAGACAGTATGAGTGGGATAAACAACAATTTATCCACAAATTATTAGTAATTCTACACAGTCTGATATGCTGCTCTCTAACCTTTCCGGGATTTAATTTTCTCTTTGATTTCCGCAATTTGGTGAGCAAGGTTAGGATTAATGTTCAGTTCGTTAGCTATTTTTTCGTAGCCATGAAGAATTGTGGCATGGTTTCTGCCACCTAATTCTTTGCCGATTTCGGTTAGAGAGCGGTTGTATCCTTCGCGCATAAGATAGATGGCTATGTGTCGTGCCAGAGTAGTTTTCCTGTCTCTCTTTCTGGATATCAGGTCTTCTGTTGCAAGGTTGAAATGGTCCGCTACTGCCCGTAAGAGCAACCTTATGTCTTGTTTACAGGTCTTGCTTGTTAATAACTTGTTGATTGTTTCAGGAGTGAGCTTGGTCCCACTTAATTTAGCTTGGGCAGTTAAATATACCAGAGCACCTTCAAGCTGGCGGACATTCTCGCGTACTTTCTCCGCTATAATGTGCAGCACCCCTTCCAGTTCTGAGGGCATCATTTTTTCTGCTTTAGCCCGTAAGATATTCACGCGTGTTTCAAAGTCGGGTGGTTGTATGTCAACGACAAGACCCCCTTCAAGGCGTGATTTTAGCTTGCTGCTAAGAGGTTGCATGTCTTTGGGAGCACAGTCGGCGGTGATGACAATTTGACTGTTGTTGCTGTACAACTCGTTGAAGGTGTGGAAGAAACATTGTAAGGTTTGTTTCTTGTCGATTAGGAAGTGAACATCGTCGAATAGAAAGATATGGATACTTCTGAATTTGCTGCGGAACTTATCAACCTGTTTTTCTCTCACAGCTAATACAAATTCATTGGCGAATTGTTCCGCGGTAATATAGGCTGCTTGCAGCCCATTGTTTGTCGTTAGATGCCCGATGGCATGTAGTAAATGAGTCTTACCTTGCCCGGTGCTGCTGTGAATGAAAAGAGGATTATAACTACTTCCTGGATTTTCAGCTACTTCTACAGCAGCAGCATAAGGTAAACGGTTGGAATCGCTGACAATAAAGTTATCAAAGGTATACCTCGGATTGAATCTGTACTGTGTAGCTTTGCTGCTTGTCCCGCCGTCGGTTTGCTTGGCTAAAGGACTGGCTGATAGTTGTTCGCGATTGTGGATCTCGAATTGGACGTCGACATCCTTACCCATAATATCAACCAAGGTCTTCCTCACCAGGGGATAAAGGCGCATGGATAGCCATTCAGCGACGAAAACGTTAGGGACACTGACGACAAAGTTATTATCTTGGCAGCTTAGACCTTGGCTATTGCTAAGCCAGGTAGTATAATTTGCCTTGCTGACCTGAATTTGAAGCTTGCCTAGGGCTCTCTCCCAAATGTCTTTCGCAGGTTCCAATCTATCCCCATTCCCAACAAGGCTCAACCACAAAGATGGCCGAAAAGAATAGTAAGCCGCGGTTAAGAGTTTAGTGGCTTACTGGTTATAGAATATCAGGTTTCCCCAAACATTTGCTAGGCAATGATTGACATAATTAAGAAATTTAATTAAAAATAACTTAGCTATGGAAGTGCGCACCGTTTTTATGGGTACTCCGCAATTTGCTGTAACCATATTGGAATCTTTGCTCCAGAGTTCCTGCCAGGTGCTTGCTGTGTATACTCAGCCCGATAAGCCGGCTGGCAGGGGGCGCCCGGTTGTCTTCCCTCCAGTGAAAAATCTGGCTCTGGAACGAAAAATACCAGTTATTCAACCCGAGACTTTTAAATTGAATGAGGTGGTGAAGAAGCTGGCTAGCTTTCAGCCCGAGCTAATAATTGTGGCAGCCTTCGGCGCTATTCTTCCCAAAGAAGTACTTTCATTGCCCAGATTTGCCTGTCTTAACGTGCATCCTTCATTATTGCCACGGCACCGGGGTCCGTCCCCAGTCGCTAATACCATTCTCTGCGGAGATGAACTTACTGGTGTTACCATAATGCTAATGGACGCTGGTATGGATACCGGGCCGATTTTAGCTCAAGAGAAAGTGAAGATTTCCTCTATGAATACCACCGGCTCGCTTAGCTCCAGGCTGGCTGAAGTAGGCGCCAAGCTTTTGCTGGAGACCTTGCCCAAATGGCTCGGGAGCGAACTCAAACCTCAAGCTCAAGATGAGTCTCAGGCTACTTATAGTAAGTTGATAACTGGTGAAGATGCCGAGATTGATTGGCATCTTTCAGCGGTCGAGCTCTGGCGGAGGGTAAGGGCGTACAATCCCTGGCCAATCTGCTACACTTGGTGTCAAGGAAAACGGCTAAAAATTCATAGCGCTATTCCTTGTGGCGGCGTAGCAAGGGGGGGGATGGGGAAAGTAATCGCCTTGTCAGAGTCACTTGGAGTTGGGGTGGTAACCGGGGATGGTATTTTAGGGCTTTGCCAAGTTCAGTTAGAAGGAAAGCGCGAAATGTCGGTAGATGATTTTGTCCGTGGGAAAAGAGATTTTATTGGTTGCGTTCTGGGGCAGAGGAGTAATTGACAACTGCGTAAGTCAAGAATAATCTAAGCGGATAGAAATTATATGGATGCTATACCTAGAGAAGTAGCTCTGCAACTGTGTGTTGAAATCCGTCAAGAGAATCGTGGCTGCAATTTAATCAATAAACTCTATGTCCAACGGTCGAAATTTAAAGAGGGGCAAGCAAATTAGAGGAGGTGAATTGTGTCACTTATACCGGCTTTTGAGATAGGCTTATGGAACGCCTGGATTTTCATGCTTCTTGAGTTATTAACTTTTCCCTTATTTTTCCGTATCGCTACAGGAAGGGCTCCAGAAGTCGAAGGCAAAAGGCAGGTTTCTGCCCTGTCCAGGACTACAAGGATAACCCTTTATTCTTCCAAGATAATATATATTCCGGCCTTTATATACTCTATATTCCTGCCTCTAAAACTGGGGACGGTGTGGTTTTATGTAGGCCTTCCTATCACTTTAATAGGTTTTATTGCCGGCATTATAGTAATATTGAACTGGGCGGCCAGCCCGCTCGGTGAGCCCGTGACCAACGGTCTTTACCGTTACTCAAGGCATCCCATGTATGTAACCTCTTTTATATTTTTCCTCGGGTTAAGTATAGCCACGGCCTCCTGGGTTTTCCTGTTGTTCACCATTTTACTGATAGCCGCTTCGTTTTATTTCGCTCCCGTTGAAGAGCAGAGTTGCCTTGAGAAGTACGGCGATGCCTATCGTGAATATATGAAGAGGACCCCAAGATATCTGGGAATACCCAAATCATAAGGAGAGAAAAATGTCGCTTATACCAGCGTTTGAAATAGGTGTCTGGAACGCCTGGATTTTCATGATTTGGCTACTGATAGCTTTGTTCTTGGTGCCTCTCAATATAATTCCTAAAGGTCGAGAGGAAGGGAGCTATTTTACCGCTGAGTTCAGCAAAACACAGAAGTATGCAATCCGTTCTCTCCATATAATCTATCTTCTCTCGATTATATACTCCATTTTCGTACCGCTGAAATTAGGGGAACCATGGTTTTATGCAGGCCTTCCTATCTATTTGGTAGGTTTAATCTCGTATGCAATGGTTTGGGTCGGTTTTGCTACCACGCCACCTGATAAACCTGTGACCAATGGAATATATCGTTATTCAAGAAATCCAATGCACCTCTCTCAAGTTGTAGTATTTTTGGGAGTAGGCATAGCTACAGCCTCCTGGGTTTTCTTATTGCTTGCTGTCGTGTATATGATTGCGCCGCTTCTATGGGTAGATGCTGAAGAACGCCACTGCCTCAAGTACTACGGGGATGCCTATCGTGAATATAGGAAGAGAACCCCGCGATGGATAGGAATACCGAAATCAATGGCAAAGTAGAAGAGCAATATACCTCCTGGGCAGCCACTTATGATAAGGAAAAAGTGGCTATCTTTGCCCGGGCAGGATATAGCTACGAGGAGTTTATGGACTGCTTTATAAAATGCTGCGGGTTAAGAGATGGCATGAATATATTGGACGTCGGCAGTGGCACAGGGCTCACTGCCATTGCTCTGGCGAAGGCACTTTCTGGAAACTGCCAGATAGTGGGAATCGAACCGATAGAGGCAATGGCAACCAGTGCCAGAACCAACATCAAAAAGGAACAGCTTGAGGATGTCATAATGATTGAGAAAGCGCCAGCCGAAAGCATACCAAGTGGAGACTCCGCTTATGATTTAGTAACCTGCACCTTTGCCATTCGTCACATGAATATAAACAAGGCTTTAAGTGAATTTATCAGAGTTTTGAAGCCGAAAGGTAAGATTGTCATTGCCGACATATATGCGCCTGAAAAATGGAGAAGCGCATTGGGGAAGGTCGTGACCCCTTTTCTCGGGTTCGCATTCAGGTTCAGCAAATACCAAGCGGAAACGAAATCCAGAGTGCTTACTATTAACGAGTGGAGAACCTTGCTTGAAGGCTTGGGATTAACCATAACAGAGATTGTGCAGTTTCCGGGGAAGAAGGAGCCTGAGTGGGAGTTAGGCAGAGCTATAATGGCCGTGGGGAAATGAGGAAGGGACGTTGCTAATCAATTTTGGGAGACAAAATCATGTCGCTTGTACCAGCTTTTGAAATAGGTTTCTGGAACGCCTGGATTTTCATGATTTGGCCATGGGTAGCTATGCTGGTAGTAAGGCTTGTTGGGTCAGATGTATATCGGAGAGCGTCAGGGCAGCCTTCTGAAATGAAAACCAGCTATCAATACAGGGTAGTCAGCTATGTATCTATGGTAATAGAGACTATGGCTGTCGCATATTCTATTTTTTTACCACTTCAATTAGGCACGATATGGTTCTACGCCGGTCTTGCCATTTTCTTAACAGGCCTGGTGGCGCTTGCGGCTGCTACGGTGAATTTCGCTACGACACCGATGGATGTACCGATTACCAGAGGGATATACCATTATTCGAGACACCCATTGTACTTAGCCTCATTGTTGATATATTTGAGCGTTGGCATAGCTTCAGCCTCGTGGGTCTTCCTGCTGGTTTTCTTTGTACAGTCAGTATCGATAAGAATTGCGGCAGTTGGAGAGGAACGCTTCTGCCTTGATAAATACGGCGGGGCCTATCGTGAGTATATTGATAAGACGCCGAGATGGTTAGGATTGCCGAAATCTGGGACGAAGTGATCAGCAGGCAATGTAGGGTGGAGCCATAGTATAATAAGGCTGTGGTCAAGGAAGAGAAACCACTGTTGCTGCTTTTTGACGGCAATGCCCTGGTGCACCGCGCCTTTCATGCCCTGCCCCCGCTAACCCAACCCAGGACCGGGGAGCTGGTAAATGCCGTCTATGGCTTTGCCAGTACTCTGCTTAAAGTATTTGCTGATTTTAAGCCCACTCACTGGGCTGTCGCCTTTGACCGTCCTGCCCCGACCTTCAGGCATGAAATGTTTGAGGAGTACAAAGCGCAGCGACCGGCCACGCCGGATGAGTTGAAAAGCCAGATAAAAAAGGTCCACCAGTTGGTGGAGGCCTTCCATATTCCCGTTTTTGAAATCGATGGCTTCGAAGCCGATGATGTCCTGGGCACCCTGAGCAAGCAGGCTGATGAGCGGGGCATTGAGACCATAATTGTTACCGGGGACAATGACATGCTGCAAGCTGTTTTGCCTCGAGTGAAAACTCTTGCCCCCCGGCGGAGCTTCACTGATACCATGCTTTACAATGAACAGGCAGTAGAGCAGAAATATGGCATCAAACCAGAACAACTCGCTGACCTTAAAGCACTGGCTGGCGATGTCTCGGACAATATACCTGGCCTGCCAGGCATCGGTGAGAAAACAGCCGCTAAATTACTCCAGCAGTATGGCAGCCTCCAGGGAATCTATGACCATATTGAAGATATGACGCCGGGCAAGTTGCAGAACACGCTACGCGAATATCGGACTCAGGCTTTCCGGAATAAAGAATTGTCCACTATAGTCAAGAATGTTCCCATCAAGCTGGATTTGAAGACCTGCCAGGTAAGCCACTATGACCGGAACGAGGTAGCAAAGCTTTTCCAGGAGCTTGAGTTCATTAAATTGCTTCCCAGGCTGCCCCAAATACAGGCCGAGAGCCCTCAGCCCTCGGCAGTCAAGTGCCACATAGTGAACAGTGAGACAGCTTTGGAGCAGCTTATAGGCGAATTGGAAAAAGCACAGGACTTCGCCATCGAGGTTGAAACCACGGGTGAAAAGGCTATGGTGGCCGATTGGGTAGGCATAGCCATATCACCAGCCTGGGGGGAGGCGTTTTATATACCTCTAGGCCACCAGGGCTTAAATCAGCCTCAGCAGTTGCCGCTAACCCAGGTCACAGCCCGGCTCAGAGCAATTTTAGAAAATGCCAGCGTAGGCAAGATTGCCTATAACGGCAAGCATGTTATGGCAGTATTAGCTGGCTGTGGGGTGAAGCTTGAGAATCTGAATTTCGACCCCATGCTCGCTGCTTATCTCCTTGGCGAAAAAAGCCTGGGGCTTAAAGCGCTGGCCTTTAATAAACTGGGCACCGAAATAGTAACCCCCGCTGAATTAACCGGCACAGGGAAGAAACAAAGCTCCCTGTTCCTGCTGGAGGTAAACCGAGTTGCCGACCGTGCCTGTGCCAGCGTGGATATCGTCTGGAGTTTAAGGGAGAGTCTGGAAACTGAGCTACGAAAGCAGGGACTGTGGCAGCTCTTCACCGAAGTGGAAATGGCTTTGGTTCCAGTTCTGGTGGCTATGGAGAGCGACGGCATTCTTTTGAATACCGACCTGCTCCGTCAGATGTCTCTGGAAATGGGGAAGGAACTGTTGAGGCTGGAGAAGGAAATCTACAGCAGCGTCGGGCACCAGTTTAATATCAACTCGCCCCAGCAATTAGGAAGGGTGCTTTTTGAGGACCTCCGGCTACCACAGTCTCGCAGAACGAAGACGGGCTATTCCACCGAAGCCTCGGTCATGGAGGCATTGAGAGGCGTGCACCCGGTAATTGAATTCATACTGCAATACCGCCAGCTTAGTAAGCTAAAGTCGACATATGTTGATGCCCTGCCCGCGCTTATTAACCATAAGACGGGGAGGGTGCATACCAATTTCAACCAGACAGGCACGGCTACCGGACGGCTCTCTTCCAGCGACCCCAACCTCCAGAATATACCTATAAGAACTGAGGTGGGGAACAAGATAAGGAAAGCCATTATAGCTCCGCCCGGGGCATACCTTTTAAGCGCCGATTATTCCCAGATTGATCTCAGAGTCCTGGCTCACCTCTCCCAGGACCCCGGCCTCATTGCCGCCTTTGCCGAGGACGAGGATATCCACGCCATAACCGCCTCTAAACTCTTCGGCATTCCCGGGGATGAGGTGACCCCCGAGATGCGCCGGAATGCCAAAACGGTCAATTTCGGAGTTGTTTATGGCATGAGCGATTATGGATTGGAGCAAGCCACCAATCTCAGCCGGGAGGAAGCCGCTCAATTCATCGCACTATATTTCGAAAAATATCCTAAGGTAAAGGAATATCTCGATGCAACCAAGGAACAAGCTCGGAAGCTGGGCTATGTGCAAACAGTTTTGGGGAGACGGCGGTTCCTACCCGAAATTAATTCTTCTAACCGAATGGTCAGGGAGGCTGCTGAGCGCATGGCTATAAATGCCCCTGTGCAGGGCAGCTCCGCCGATATCATTAAAATTGCCATGATAAATCTCCATCGAGAAATGGAGAAGCGCAATCTTAAGAGCAAGATGTTGTTACAAATACACGACGAGTTGCTCTTCGAGGTACCCGAGGAGGAAGTGGGTGAAACGGAATCCCTGGTTGTCGAGCTTATGTCCAGAGCTTTTGAGCTTTGTGTCCCTGTGAAAATAGACATCAAGCTGGGCAGAAACTGGGGCGAGATGGCATAGATTAATAAGGATAAAGAACTTTACATAACCTCACGAAATACGAGGGCGCCGACAGGGCAAACGGCAACACACTCGCTACAGTCCCGACAACTGGAACTACCCATAGGCTCGTCCCCAAAAGTGGTAACCATCCTCCGGAAGCCGCGGTGAGCAAAACCAATGGTTCCTTTGCCCAGTTTTTCCTGGCACACCCAAACGCATCTGCCGCAGAGCACACACTTATTAGGGTCATAGATAAACAGGGGACTGCTGGAGTCTATGGGTAGCTCAGGCAGGATTTTCCTGAACCTTTTTGTTTTGAGCTTCACGCCGAGATGCTTGGCTATTTTCTGAAGTTCGCAAGAGCCATTTTTTAGGCAATTAGCACAATCCACTGGGTGGCTAGCCAGGAGCAATTCAAGAGCGGTGCGAGCTAACCTCAATGCCCTTGCCCCTTTGGTATTAACCACCATTCCTTCTGCTACAGGCGTAGTACAGGCTGTAACTGGGATATCTTTACCTTCTA
>Ga0307439_1002146_pt1 | contig 11814 bp, 9 predicted proteins | sample SalMarWE160490MG_FD_202142 | JGI IMG/M metagenome (GOLD analysis project Ga0307439, IMG submission 202142) | Salt marsh sediment microbial communities from the Plum Island Ecosystem LTER, Massachusetts, United States - WE1604-90 | ecosystem: Environmental > Aquatic > Marine > Intertidal zone >... | reverse complement strand
TTATTCAACATCTGAAATGAAACAGAGCCGTATTCCCGATTTCAGGAATACCCTTTACTGGAACCCGTCAGTTGAACCCGATGAAGAAGGGAAAGCCAGAGTAGAGTTCTGGTCGTCGGATTATAACACTGACTATTTGATTAATATCCAGGGAATAACAGCCGGCGGTACAGTAATTTCATATAAGGAAAAAATCAGAATAGAAAAAAGTGATTAATCCAATCTCGAAAGGGCATGATTTTTGCCGTTTGCCCATATTCATTGCGATTGTAATAGCTTTAGTAAGTATTTTACTCCATGGGGAATAAAACCTCTGTATTATTATTCCTTTTTTTCTTCATCATCAATCCTTTATGCTTTTGTGACGGGTGGTTAAGTCCTGATTCTTCAGTTTTCTATCCTCAGGAATTACGTACTTATCAGGACAGCCAGATACTTTATAACGGAAGGATCTGGCATAAAAAGCACGGTAATGTTCTTGGAAATGAATTTCTCTTTACTCCGTTATGGCTTAAAGGAGATGTGACGATCAATGGTCATACATTTAATGACAATAGCCTCAGGTATGATATTCTTAATGATGAGCTGCTAATCAGAAGGCACGATGGAGTAATTATCAGCTTAAATAAAGAGATGGTCTCCGGTTTTGTTCTGAAAATCGATAATAATCAGTACAGGTTTGAAAATTTTGGTAGTAGTGATAATAATGGTCTGACAGGTTTTGCAAATGTATTATACAGAGGGAATACAGCTCTGTTGCTAAAGTCTGTAAAGGAGATCGAGCCTCTAGGCTATCAGAAGGTTTATGATATTTTTTATCTAACAGAATATATGTATGTTATGAAAGACGGGGATTTCCATCGTATTCGTGGCAGGAAGGGCCTGCTTGATTTTCTGGATGATAAACGTGGAGAGCTTAAGAATTTCATTAGATTAAATAAGATAATAATAATTCCTAAACAACCCGAATATGTAATACCAGTGCTGCAATTTTACGACAGCCTGACTGATTAAATTTTTGACCTATGAGGTTCAGAGTACTGGCTTCCTTATGTTTTTTATTGATTTCCAGAGCGATATTTGGACAGGATGATAATTATCCGGTCACCTGGGATTATAAGGACCAGACCTTTAAAGAATTTGTCTTAAAGGCTGAGAGCATTTATAACCTGAAATTCTTCTATAAGGAAGAATGGATCAGTGATGGAGTATTATCGGATTATGGGGACTCTGTTACAGTTTCTCAGGTTCTTAACAGGTTATTACGTGGTCTTGATATTTACTATTTCATCAATAAATATGGCAATGTTATACTCACACGGGGATTTATGGTTAAAAGGTTTGATTCATTTCCTGCTGATGAGGAGAAGTATATACCATCGGATATTTTAACGGAGAGTCCGGAAAGTCAGAAGGTCACAGATAATTTGTTTATTGATATAGGTAATCCTGCTGACAGGTATAAGCCGGGTAATGCGGTAATTTCGGGTTATGTGAGGACCGACAACAGGAATGAACCTATTGCCGGAGTTACTGTTTTCAACCAGAGGCTTTCACTAGGAACCATTACAAATGCTCATGGATTCTACTCCTTATCCATGCCCCGCGGAAGTCATTCCATTCAGTTTTCTTTCATCGGAATGAAAGAAAAGAGGATCAATCTGAACCTTTATGGGAATGGTGAAATAGATGTGGAAATGAGCAATGTATTGATCCCGTTAAGTGAGGCCATTGTATCGGCCCAGAAGAACAAAACAATCCAAAGGTTTGAAGTAGGACTGGAAAACATCAGTATTATTAATCTCAGACTTTTGCCTACATCTCTGGGGGAGTCGGATATTATTAAGAGTGTGCTTTTTGTACCGGGTGTTAAGGTTGTCGGTGAAGGATCATCAGGTTTCAATGTCAGGGGTGGATCGACTGATCAGAACCTGATTCTGCTTTATGGTGCTCCTTTATATAACTCCACTCATTTTTTTGGTTTCTTCTCAGGAGTTAATTCAGATATCATTAAGGATGTTTCACTTTACAAAGGTGGCATTCCTGCACGTTATGGCGGGCGGATATCATCTGTACTCGACATAGTTCCGAAAGAGGGAAACAGAAAGGAATTTAACGGAAACGCCGGAATCAGCCCTGTGACTGCACATGTTATGATTGAAGCTCCGCTTATTAAAGATAAGTGTTCTTTTATACTTACCGGACGAAGCACTTATTCAAACTGGATATTTAATCAGATTGACAATCCTGTATTGCAGAATAGCCTTGCTTTATTTTATGATGTAAACGGAAGATTGTCCTATGATATTGATAAGAACAATAAACTGGAGCTGTCATCCTATTTAAGTAACGATGCTTTCCGATTAAACTCCGATACTCTATATAAATATGACAATAGCATTATTTCAGTAAAGTGGAAGCATTTTTTCAGCAACAGATTCTTTTCTGTTTTCGCATTAAATAACAGCAATTTTCAGTATGAAATTTCAAGTGATCGTGTTATTCAGGATGCTTTTAAGCTGAATCATTCAGTTAACAGCTCCGGTTTTAAAGCCGATTTCAACTGGTATCCTGAAGGCAGGAGTGAGCTCAATTTTGGAGCTGATCTGACAAATTACTCCATAAAGCCCGGTAACTATCTCCCTTTAAATGATTCATCTATGGTAATTCCTCAATTGATAGGGAGTGAAAGAGCTATTGAAGCTGCAGTCTATATTGATGAAAAGTACACCTTAACGAGTGTCATCTCCATTAATGCAGGACTGAGGTTCTCTTCATTCTTTGCGTTTGGCCCTGCAAATATAATGTTATACGACCCGGCTTTGCCAAAAAGTTTGTCTACTATTAAAGATACCCTGAATATACCTTCTAAGCGTATTATTAAAGCATATGCCGGACCTGAGTTCAGAGTGTCATTGAATTTCAGATTTTCGGATAACAGTTCATTCAAGATAAATTATAACAAAACCCGCCAGTATCTTCATCTGCTCACCAATACAACAGCTATTTCCCCGACAGACACCTGGAAACTAAGTGATTACTATCTGAAACCTCAGGTTGGAGACCAGATTGCAATAGGTTTTTACAGGATGCTGTACAGGAATAATATTGAAACTTCAGCGGAACTCTATTTTAAAACGATAAAGAACATGATCGATTTTAAAGGTGGTGCAAAATTAATAATGAATGAAAATGCTGAAACGGAGGTTGTTAATGTTAAGGGGCGAGCTTACGGGATTGAGTTGATGATTAAGAGCACTGAAGGCAGGCTGAGATGGAGTGCTGGTTACACCTATTCAAGGATCTTTATTAAAAGCATCAGCAATTTCGATGAGGAATTAATCAATTCAGGAAAATGGTTTCCTGCTAATTTTGATAAGCCACATGATCTGATTGTAACTTTTAACTTCCTTGTTTCGCGGCGCTTTAGTGTCTCAGCAAGCTATACCTATAACACAGGAAGGCCGGTTACATATCCGGTTGGCGTTTATCAGATTGAAGGTGTAACAGTACCTTTTTATTCCGAGCGGAATAAATACAGAATACCGGATTATTCACGACTGGATGTTTCAATGAAAATAAGCGGAAACCTGAAACTGAAAAAGATCGCACATCCTCACTGGACAATATCGGTTTATAATATCCTGGGGCGTCCGAATGTATATTCAATATATTTCAAAGAGGAGAATAACCGGGTAAAAGGATACAAACTTTCGGTATTTGGACGGGCAATACCATCGGTGACATACAGTTTTGATTTTTAATATATATGAATTTTGTTAGAGTTATTTCAGTTTTTATTATTACGCTTCTGGCCGGCAGTTGTGTAACTGAATTTATTCCTGAAGTTACGGAAGCCAGGGATCTGCTTGTGGTGCAAGGAATTCTGACCGATCAGCCTGTGGCAAGTACGGTAAAGTTATCTCTGTCTATGCCTCTGGGCGATTCAATGTATACTATACCGGTTCAGAAAGCCCAGGTTTACATAAAAGATGATCTTGACAATACTCATAAATTAACTGAAAAGGAATCCGGGTGTTATTATACCAATCCAAATTTTTTCCGTGGTATTCCTGGTCGAAAATATGCATTGCTGTTAGAGACCTACAGGGGCACATATAGCTCCTCGTTCATGGAAATGAAGCCTGTTCCTCCAATCGACAGTGTTTATTATGAGAAAATATTCATAAAAACCAACCAGCTCGGTCAGAAAGTTGAGGGATGTCAGATTTATATTGATACACATGATACACTGAATCATACCAGATTTTTCAGATGGAACTACTCGGAAACATGGGAATTCAGACTTCCATTCAACGTTCCGAACAATGATTGCTGGATAACAGTCAATTCCAATCAGATCTTAATTAGGAATACAACTTATCTCGAGCAGGCCAGAGTTGATCACTTTCCACTGATCAAAATCTCAACCGAATCGGACGATCGGCTCAGAGTAAAATACAGCATGCTGGTTAATCAGTATTCGCTTACAGAAGAAGAGTATCATTACTGGGAAAAACTCCAGAAGATCTTTCAGGAATCCGGAGGATTATATGATGTTACACCAATGACCGTTCAGGGTAATATACAATGCATTGAAAATCCCGAAGAACAGGTTCTTGGCTATTTCAGTGTATCGGCAGTCTCTTCTCAAAGAATTTTTATTAAAGATAATTTTGCAGGATTTAAAGATCTTTATTCAAGTTGCCCTTATGCTACTGTTTCAATAAATGCTACAATCAGATATCTGGGGATCATTTATTGGGTAATAATCTGGAATTATGATGAGGGAACAAAAACTTACACGGATCAGTATCGATGCGCTGACTGTACAACAAGGGGAACAACAGAGAAACCGGATTTCTGGCCCGATTGAAATTAATGACCAACAGATGAAACTGGTAATATGATAAAACATTCACTGGTAATAGTTCAAATACTCCTCTTTTTCAACCCGGAACTTCTTATATGCGGTATGCAACAGAATTTTCCTGTCAATAATAAGGCTGTTCCCTGTGAAAATATTTTTATTCATACGGACAGGGAAGAGTATATTGCCGGTGAAAATTTCTGGTTTGCTGCCTATCTATTTGACAGACAAAATAATAATTGTCCGGGTAGAAGCAATATTGCGTATATTGAGCTGCTGAATTTTGATAATAATCCTGTTGTACAAAAACGGATCAGGATAGATAACGGATTTGGACAGGGATATTTCCAGATACCTGATACTCTCAGTTCCGGTAGTTACATCCTCAGGGCATACACCAATCTGATGAAGAATTTCTCTCCTGAAGGGTGTTTTATGAAAAATATCAGTATTTATAATTCATTTGTCAAAAGTGGATTTCGAAGGAGATCTTATCCCGGAAAGATGTCAGATATAGATTCTGAAACTAAGGCTGGATCTGTTGGTCCTGAGAATAATTCTTTAGTAGGTACTGATACTTTGAGGCATAGTACACCAGGACAATTTATTTCGGTACATTCACCTGACATTTGTAAAAAAAGGGAGAAAATAACAATTGAGATTGAGGTTGATAAGACTTTTGTTTTGCAACTTGAGAAAGCTAAATTAAGTATCTCTGTTGCTTCTCAGGGGAGTTCATCCGAAATCATGAGTATCTATGATTATATGCTTTCGGGGTCAAATTCCGGAAAATGGACAGAGGAAGAATCATTACATAATGATTTCAGATACAAACTTGAAGAAAATGGACACTTTCTGTCGGGCAGGCTCATATCTCAGAATCAGAATGTGAGTTTAAAGGATCAGATTGTATTTCTTTCCGTTCCCGGAAAAGTGGCAGTTTTTCAATATGCTATCACAGACGAAGAGGGTAATTTTACTTTCTTGCTGGAAAATGATTGGGAACAGAAAGACATGGTTGTTCAACAATCCGGTAATGTTAACAATAATCTGATCAGGATTGGATCACCTTTTTGGGACGAGTACCTGGAATATCAAGAGTATGGAGATACAATAATTTCATATATGCCGGCACATATTTCAGAGTGGAGCGTTAATAATCAGATCGCGAGAATATATGGTACTGTATCAACAGGAGGTCCGGGTTATCCGACAGGTGAACGAACAAGATCTGCAAGGTTTTACGGAATACCTGATATGGAACTGATAATGGCTGATTATATTTTACTACCGGTTATGCAGGAGGTGTTTTTTGAGCTCATCCCGGGTGTTTCCATGAGAACAAGGAGGACACGTTATGGTATAACTGTATCTAATCCCTTTAATAACAAGCCTTATGAAGCTGATGCGACATTAATGGTTGATGGAGTCATTATTTACGACCCGGCTATTATTATTGATATGAATCCTGAGATTGTTGAACGAATTGATATAGTAAGAACTGAACATATTGTTGGAGGTTACCATTTCTATGGAATTGTCAACGTGATTACAAAATCAGGCAATTTTAATTCTCTTCTATTACCTGAAAATGCAGTGAGGTTCCAGCATAGTCTGTTCGATCCTGAAATTCCATTCGTCTCACCTGATTATTCCACTACGGAGATGAAGAATAGCAGAATTCCTGATTTCAGGAATACCCTTTACTGGAACCCGTCAGTGGAACCTGATGAAGAGGGAAAAGCCAGAATCGAGTTCTGGACATCTGATTATATCTCGGATTATATTATCAGTGTTCAGGGGATGACCACAGACGGTCAGGCTATTTCATTTAAGAAAATCCTGAAGATCGAATAGACACTTACAGCAAACCTGGATCTGTCACAAAATGAACATAGTAGGAGCAACTAGAAATTTCTGGTTTAACAAAAAGCGTGTAACTCCGTGCCAGCCCCGTGTAACGCCGTGGTTTCATATTAACGAGTTAAACATTCATTAATTAGTAATCACAAATTTTTTATTCATAACATATTCAAAATATTTTCATAATTTTCTTTTTTAAACCAACAGGATTATGAAAAGAGAAAACAAAACAACCCGTCGCGAGTTTATTGCCAAAACAGGCCTTGTAACTGCAGGAGTTGCGCTTGGTGCTACCGGACTGAGCGCTGCAAGCTATAACCGGATCAAAGGAGCAAATGATAAAATCAATGTGGGATTTATCGGTCTGGGTAACCGGGGTTCTCAACTGCTGGCGCTCTTTATGAGTCAGCCGGATGTGCAGATCGCAGCTTTCTGTGATGTTTACGAATCATATATGATCCGTAACCGTAACCTGGTTGATCCACGGTATATTAAAGATCTGGGTGGTCAGATTCCCCGTATGGGTGAAACTTTCCCGAATGATATAGAAAAATATCCGGATTTTCGTAAATTGCTGGAAGATAAAAATATAGATGCTGTATGCATAGCTACTCCGGACCACTGGCATGCCATACAGACAATACAGGCTGTAAAAGCAGGGAAAGATGTTTATGTGGAGAAGCCTCTTACAATGACCATCCGGGAGGGACGGGCAATGGTAGATGCCCAGACTGAAACCGGGCGTGTTGTGGCCGTTGGTCTTAACAGGAGGGGAGCTGTAGTCTATCAGAAGCTTGCAAAAGAAGTGCTTGCAGGTAAGATCGGCAAGGTTTCAGTCGGCAGTGCTTTCCGGATTAACAATATGTATCCGAAGGGTATAGGAAAACTGAAACCTGAAGATCCTCCAAAAGACCTTAACTGGGATATGTGGCTGGGACCACGGGCATACAGGCCTTACCAGTATAATATCTCACCGTATATGTTCCGCTGGTGGAGCGATTACTCAAGCCAGATGGGAAACTGGGGGGTCCATTATATGGACGTTATACGCTGGATGATGGGTGAGAGAGCCCCTGTTGCCATCAGTGCGCACGGCGGAAAATACGTTGTTGAAGATGACCGTACAATACCAGATACCATGCAGGTGACATTTGAATTTGCCTCCGGGGCGATAATTAATTTCTGTATATATGAAGCAAGTGGAGGTAACCTCTTCCAGTATGGTGAAGTGGAGCTACGTGGCACTCTAGGAACTCTTAACGCAAATGAGGGAGGTTACCGCATAACTCCCACACGTAATGGCCAGTTCCAGACCTTTAAGAATACTCTTGAAGCTGAGGAGTATAGTATGAAAGACATGGTTCTTCCTGATGGCAGCAGCGGTAACAGCACCGGTAACCTGGTCAGGAATTTTCTTGATTGTGTCAAATCGCGAAACACTCCCTTATGCCCGCTTGAGGAAGGTCACCGCTCAACAAGCTTTGCTCATCTTGCCAATATAGCTCTCGAGACACGCCAACGACTCGAATGGGATCCGAATAAAGAACTTTTCACCAACAGCAACCAGGCAAATAAACTTCTGCATTATGAATACCGCAATCCCTGGAAACTTTAAAGAAAATTATAGTATAAAAGAAAAAAAACTTACACAGAGGAAATCCGGAGAACCACAGAGAACCATAGAGGTTTTTACTCTGTGAAACTCTGTGCTTCTCTGTGGAACTCTGTGTAAGTTCTTAAAACATAAAAAATTGAACAGGAAAATATAAATCATGATACAGAACCGAAGAGAATTTATTTCAACAATTGCCGCAGCGGGAGCTGTGATACCGTTCACATCAATCTTTAAAACAGGAATTTCCTCGATGACTGATAACGGGTTCCCTGTAAGGCTATTCTCGAAGCCTATCGACAGGTATGATTTCGGCTTCATGTGTGAGTGTCTTGTAAAATCAGGAATTGGAGGCTTTGATCTGACTGTTCGCCCGGGAGGCAAGGTTGAACCTGCCGAAGTTGAATTAAAGCTTCCTGGGCTTGTTGATGAGGCAAAAAAATACAGGCTAACCCTTGATATGATAGTCTCCGGGATCACTTCAGCCGATGATCCGCTAACCGAAAGAGTACTTAAAACGGCCTCTTCATTAGGTGTAAAACATTACAGGTTAGGTTATTACAATTTCGATTTCACGGCAGGAGTATGGGAATCCCTCCAGAAATGTAAAGCTGCTTTAAAAGGTATAGTAGAACTTAACAGGAAGTATAAAATCCATGGAGATTATCAGAATCATGCCGGGACAAGGGTAGGGGGTCCGGTGTGGGATCTTTATGAACTGTTGAAGGATTTCCCTCCTGAGTATGCCGGATGCCAGTACGATGTAAGGCACGCCATGGTGGAAGGAGCCAATGCCTGGATTGTTGGAATGAGGTTGATCGCACCATATATTGGCACACTTGCAATAAAGGATTTCACATGGATAACAGGTTCCGGCAGACCACGAGCTGTCACCGTTCCACTGGGTGAAGGAATGGTTGACTGGGACCTTTTCTTCAAAACAGTAAAAGAGTTGAATATCTCAGTGCCGGCAACTCTTCACGTGGAATATCCCCTGCTCGAAAGAGAAGAGGAAAAGCTTTCTCTGTCGCAACAACAGGAGATAATTGTGAGGAAGCTTAAGAAGGATATGGATTACCTGAAAAACTATCTTAACAAATACCAATTGATCTGATATGTCTAAGCAAAACCGAAGAACTTTTATAAAGGGAACCATACTGGCAGCCGGGGCTGCCATTGTAACCAATCCACTCGATTACCTTGTTGCAGGATGCACCGGAGTTGCTCCGAAAAATATCCGTATTTCACGGGTTAGCACCAATTTCGAACGTGAGCCGTTGATACGCCCCTTCGGATTTAAAGGTGGTTACATGACAGAGATATGGCAATCAGCAGCGTACATGGAGAGTGATTCAGGCAATCATTCTGTGGGATTATGTACCCAGAGCGTTCTGTGGTCTGATGCACAGGTATTTGCAAACCATTCCGAGAGTGGTGGTAACGCTATGATGTATGCAATGACGGAAAAGGCTATGCAGGTAGTTAATGGACAGAGTTTTACGTCACCTGTAGATCTTCTGGATATACTCTATCCAGAGGTTTATGAATACGGAAAAAAGATTACTTCAAATCCGGATCTGCGGAAAACTTTTGCTCTTAATGCACTTGTCGGAGTTGATAATGCAGCCTGGCTATTGTATGCAAAAGAAAATGGTATTACAACCTTTGATAAACTGATACCGCCGGCATATAAAAAAGCTTTGTCTCATCACCATAACAAAGTTGCAGGCATTCCTTTGATGGCCTACACAATACCCATAGATGAAATAAAAGAAGCAACCGACCAGGGATACTTTTTCATGAAGATAAAAATAGGGCAACCAGGTACCCAGGAAGAGATGCTTGAAAAAGACAAAGAAAGATTAACAGCTATACATACTGCAATTGGCAATGTAGAAACAGATTATACTGCAAATGGAAAGCTGCCCTACTATTTTGATGCCAATGGCAGGTATGAAAAGAAAGATACTCTGCTGAAACTTCTTGACCATGCACGTCAGATTGGAGCATTTGATCAGATAGCAATTATTGAAGAGCCTTTTGCCGAGGAGATGGAGATTGATGTGAGTGACATTCCTGTGCGTCTGGCAGCGGATGAAAGTGCTCATACAGTAGAAGATGCAGTCAAGCGGATTGAGATGGGATATAAAGCAATGGCTTTGAAAGCAATAGCTAAAACATTGAGCATGACCATGAAAATTGCTCAGGCTGCCTATGACCGTGATATCCCGTGTTTCTGTGCCGACCTCACTGTTAATCCTGTTCTGGTTGAGTGGAATAAGAACGTTGCTGCTCGGCTACCATCATTCCCGGGCATAGGTGACCTGGGGCTGGTGGAGAGTAACGGTCATCAGAACTATAAGAACTGGGACACCATGTTAGGTTATCATCCCCGTAAAGATGCTCCGTGGGTAAGCGTAAGAGATGGTGTTTATGAACTGGACAATGATTTCTATCGTACAGGTGGAGGCATTTTTGATCCTATACCTCACTATGAGGAGATGTTTGCTTCACATTGATATCAAGTAGTTGCAGCTTCAGGAGGAATCCAACGTCTTATTACCCCGTCGAGTCCTTCAGTTTCTGTCGCGCACTGCAGAATATATCATCCTCAGCACTTCGCTGTTGATGAACCTGTTGTTTGCATCGTCCCAGATAAGCACCGGTTCCCCTGTTCTGGCCGCAATATTAGGAATATGGACATGCAATGCTGCGGTCCATATCAATATGGTTAATAAGGTTATTTTTATTTTATTTATCATCTATGGGCTATGGATTTAAGGCTTTTCGTAAATTTATAAAAATTAATTAAGCATTCCTTACCAATAACCTTACAGACAAATTATATGAAAACTCAGAATCGCATGAACCGCCGAAAGTTTGTAAAATCAACAGTATTGGCAGCAGCAGCCACTGCAATTGTACCCGGCCTTATCACAAGATGTTCCAGAACACCTCAACCCATGAAGCGTGTTTTCGGGAAACTTGGATTTGAAGTCACTACACTGGGTCTGGGTGGTCAGGCATCAATACAATGGACACCTGACGATGTCGACCCGGTCAAGATCATACTTAAAGCCTTTGACTTGGGCATAAACTATTTCGATACTTCTAACCTGTACGGACCAAGCCAGCTAAATTACGGTAAGGCTTTCAGGAATTTGAAACTTGTTCCAGGTGAGTCAGTCTATGATGAGAACCTGAGAAAATCAATATTTCTTACCACCAAAACCCACCTGAGGTATGCAAAGGGCGGTGAAGAAGTTGAAGGTGTCTCCAACAGGACTAACGGAGAACCGGGAACCCATACTATTGATGACCTGCGGCGTTCTCTGTCGCAGATGTTTGGTGACGGAAATGGAAATTATCCCGAAGGATCCTATGTTGATCTTGTGCTCTTTCATAACCTGAACAGGAAAGAAGAAGTTGATGCCATATATGAAGGGCTGGATAATCCTGATCCATCTGC
>Ga0307439_1002131_pt1 | contig 11854 bp, 10 predicted proteins | sample SalMarWE160490MG_FD_202142 | JGI IMG/M metagenome (GOLD analysis project Ga0307439, IMG submission 202142) | Salt marsh sediment microbial communities from the Plum Island Ecosystem LTER, Massachusetts, United States - WE1604-90 | ecosystem: Environmental > Aquatic > Marine > Intertidal zone >... | reverse complement strand
TTGACTAAATAAATGATGCATTCTGGAGGCTTTAGTCAAATTTCTTTGACTAGAAAAATATGTCGTAAAAATTTTGCGTTTGTGTCTCTCAGTTTTACTGAAGCATTAGAAACAATGTAGTAATTATATCTCAGGGACACTAAAAACTCAGTGTCTTCCTTTGTATCTTGAGTTTCGTTCTTGTTTGTTTCGTTTCTTTCTCCAGTCTCTTTTTCTCTGGGTTTCTATGCGTTCTCTCGAGAATTCGTAGTGCTTAGAGCCACGTCTTCTATATTCATCTAATGTTCTGTAGAAGCTTGAGTAGCTCATCTCTTGCTTAGATAGGGATGTCAAAATGCCATTCAATTCAGTTCTTGTGTCTGGTGAAGTTATTTTATCCCACGTCTCAGAATAAGCCAGATACGCCGCGTGGAATTTAAAATCAGATGGTTTGTCAATCAGTAATTTCGTTGCTTCTTCGGTTTGGGTTTCTTCGGTTGAGGTCTTCGTTTCTTCAGTCATAAATCTCTATACCCTGTAACTGGATGGAGATACTACATACACCGATACTATAAATGTTTTACCTAACATGACCCTAAGACCACATTTCTCGCTGTGAGAGAAAACTATTTTATGTTTTTTCCGTTGCAGAAACGTGTTATGTAATCAAGTGCCACGTGGGAGGCGTTTTCCAATGTTTCTTTTGGTATGCCGGGAACTCCGCAAACCACTATTGTAACGTTTTCTGTTTCCTCGGTTACCTTTGTGTTGTCAGCATCTCGGTAAGGATAGACTGCTATCAGCTTCTGATCGTCGGAGACAACTATTTCTCCTCCTTTCAGAATCAAGGGTTTCTCCATTCCAATTCCATAAAACTGCTCGCCCTCTTCTGCAAACCTCATCAGAAGGTCTCCCTCCAGTTTATCTGCATCAAAGGTTGCTAAGGCGATTCTGCTTTTGATGGAGGCTAGATTGTAGGCATCAACAAGAGTGTTTATGGATGGAAGGGTTTTTCCTGCGAGAATTCTTCGAATCAAAGCCTCTGCTGCTGGACGGATTTTTGTTGGATCTATTTTTATGCTCCAGAAAAAGTCTCGGTAAGCCCTGAAAGTCGGGTGATCCTTTACCGAGTCTAGGTTATAATCGTTCCTAACCTGCCTCATTACTTCAACCTTGAAGTTTTCCAGCTTAGCATCCCTTTTCTGAATCTGTACACCCTTAATGCGAAGTGTGAGAACAGTCAGGTCTGGAAAACGAGTTTTAAGTTTAGAATCGATTTTCAGGATCATAGCTCCGTAGTCCCCGTAGCTTGGAATATTTATGCTTTTCTTCTGTTAGATAAGTTTTTCAAAAATCTTCGGGGTAATCTGCGAAATCCCATTCTTCGAAAGTTTCTTGTTCTTCCGATTTTCCACCTCGCGTTGCCAACGTCACTACGAGGAGAACCACCAAAAAGAAGACCAGAATGAATCCAACCATAACCAACTCAGAGGGTATAACTACAAGTCTGAATGTGGTACTGTCTGCACCGCTGTAGTCTTCGTCTCCAGACCAGTTGGCTCTGACAGAATATATACCGCCGGGTGGAGAATGCCAAATGTGGGAATACTGTCCATTAGAGTCTGTTACAACCGTTGCCAGCATAACTAAGGGAGAACCCAACGAACTGACATATAACGTAACTGTTTCTCCTGCCAAGGAAGGCGAAAGTGACCCACTTATCTCCACATCGTTTTGAGAAACAGCGAAATTCGTGGAAAGCGACATGCAAATTGACGAGGAATCGGGGATAGTGTAGCTGGATGAAACCTGCCCCGGAGATGTCCGTTCATAATTTGTTAGGGGTATTATTTTTGCTGCTGATCTTCGAAGAATCTCGGGGCACTCGCCGACGCGCCATCCATTCTCCCAATTACCCCCAGTAGTCTCGGCTACATAGTATTTCTTTCCTTCATGTTTGTACAAATAAACCTGAGACCGAGCGTCCTTTGGGCTTTCTGGCAGATGAACCCCCACCAGCATATGATCTTGGTATTCGAGGAGAAGCAGAACTACATCGAGTCCACCCGCCTTCATTATAGAAGCTGCTACTATGGAGAAAAGGTCGCAGTCGCCCTCGTTTTCAACGATGGTTTCTACTGGATATTTCTGAGGATCGCTCTCTACATATGGAATCTGATGTAATATCATGAGGACACCGTTGGCGAAGTCCTCTTCGTTGCTGTAGATGCTCCACAGGTCATCTGCGATTGGCTTCAGAGCGTCTGGAGTCACGAATTTGGAGAAATCGTAACTGTAGAGGTTGTGGTTTTGGCTGCTGTAATACTCATAAAGAGTTTCAGTTACTGAGACCGTTAAGCGATAAGTTGTGGAGCCGCCTGGGCTGTCTAGAAGTTCGTAGCTGTATTTGTAGGTGGCGGCTAAGCAGCTGTTAGATAGAAGAAGCAGTAACGAAATGAAGAGAGAGGCAACGAGTATCTTCTGATGTCTAGATGGTAAAGACATACAGTTAACCATTCTTCCTTGCACTATTTATTTCTAACCAATATATTAAATATTATGTCACACGAAAATAGACATGTTAGTGGTTGAAACTATTTCACTCTCTAAAACTGCACCCCACTTCTTCTCACATCCATGTTTAACACTCGTTTATTCTTAAGAATAATGTCACGATTCATGTTTTCTGATTATCTAAACGCGTCACATATGTCTAAAGTAGTTGATCTACAAAGGGTGCTCATGAAAAGATGTGAAAAACTGGAACACATGCACAAAGTAACGTTCCCATTCTTGGATAACTGTAGAAACATGCTTAAAGCACAGTATTTAGGCTGCATCTTTGAATGGTGCATTCTGCAAACTGGCTAAACCCAAATATAGTTCTCTGTATGAAAAACCTTTAATAAATAGGACTATATACCGCAACAATTGGATGAAACCAGATGAATCTAAACGATTTATTGTCCAACTTCTTGAATCCACCCAATGCATACCAAGCACTCACAGTCGAGAGGGTATTACTGAGCCTAATTGTCACATTCTTGGTGACCCTGTTCATCTTCTACATGTACCGAAAAACCTTCAAAGGGGTCATCTACACCCGAAACTTCAACGTCGGGCTGGTGTTGACCGGACTTGTGGTATCACTCATCACTTTACCAATCAGCTCCAACATCGCCCTCTCCCTAGGGATGGTGGGGGCTCTAAGCATCGTGCGCTTCCGCACCGCTATCAAAGACCCCGCCGACATCGTGTTCACGTTCTGGGCAATCGCCGTGGGAATCATCAGTGGCGCAGGCCTATACATGGTAGCCATAGTGGGAACCCCCATAATTGGATTCTTTCTGTTCGTGTTGAGTCGAGCAAACTTGCATAGCAACGACCCCTACCTGCTGGTGATCCACTATGCAACTGAAGCTGAAGCAGCCGTCCAAGAAGCCCTTCCAGAAAACAAACTCAGATCTCGAACCGTAACTTCTGCTGGGGTGGAGCTGATGCTTGAGGTTCGAATGAAAGCAAAAGATGCATCAAAAGTGGACGAACTGCTGAAGATTAAAGGTGTAAGCGACGTAGCGCTTGTCAGCTACAACGCTGACGTTGCCTAACTGCTACTGTTCCTTCAGCTGGGTGTGGACGGTAGGTTAGATGGTAAATAAACTGGATGGAAATGATCTGCGCCTAAGGAAATCAAGACTAGCGTTAGTGATTATGTTTTCTACGCTTTTGTTGGCTGGTACACTAGTTGGTGCTGTTCAAACTAGCGGTGCGAACGCGGGTTCTTGGGCTGGTGAGGGCAATATAGTTAATGAGGCGAATGTTTTTTTTGATGACAGTTACATTCATGAGATTCGCCTGTATTTTGATGATCCTGACTGGTATGATACTCTGTATGATGCGCATGATAGTAATCGCAGCACGGCGGATCCCTATTTTCCAGTTCGTTTTGTTTCTCATGGTATTGAAATAGACCCTGTTGGGGCACGTTTCAAGGGCTTATCCACGTTTGGTTTTGGAGGCGGCTTTTTTGGCGGAGGCGGTTGGGGAGGCTGGGGAGGTGAAGATGAGGATATCAAGAAGCCTTTCCGGATTGACTTTAACATGTATGATGAGGGAGATGGTGAAGAAACAACCTTTTTTGGTCTCAAAAAATTGAATCTAAACAATGGTGCGCTTGACCCATCTCTGATACGTGAGAAACTGTTCATGGACTTTGCCAGCAATTATGTGCCTGCGCCCCGTTCGGTCTTCACGCATGTGTACGTTAACGATGAATACTTTGGTCTTTACTTGGCGATGGAACACATTGACAATACTTTTGTTGAAAGCCGTTTTGGGGATGATGAGGATGGCAACCTTTACAAGGTTGAGAGCCTAGGCACTCTTTCATATCTTGGTCAAGACCCTGAATCGTACTACGGATCATACGAGCTCAAGAACAATGAAGAGATAAACGATTGGTCAGACCTGATCTGGTTAACAAATGTTCTGACAAATGCACCAATATCCGAATTGCCCGATAAACTTGAGCCCATCTTTGATGTTGAATCAGCAATGTATTCCATAGCGCTTCTCGACCTCTTCGTCAGTGGTGACTCATACATTGGGAACGCACGCAATTATTACCTCTACGATCGAAGCGATACTGGGCAATTCACTCATCTGTTGTGGGATGCCAACTTAGTATTCGGGAATTTCGGGTTCGGGATGGGTATGGGAGCTGGTACAGACCCAGCAGAATATGATGTGATTCCACCATCCACAATGGCCGGATTTGGATTTGGGGGTGGTGGTGGATTCTTCGGGCCACCTGGTGGAGGTGAAGAATCAGGTAACACTCTAACGTTGATAAAGAACGTTATGGCAGTAGAATCTTACAATAGAACATATCTTCGTGCACTCGCACAGATGCTTAGAGAAGGCTTCGATGCAGATTCTGTAAATGCTAGAATTCAAGAGCTGGCAGACCTTATCCGCGAAGTCTACAACGACCCTAACCTATGGACAAACACGACGGATTTCGAGCCTGAACTTGAAGCAATCGTCGATTTTGTGGAGAGACGAGCAACCTATGTTAACACTCAGCTTAACGCGTTTGCGAAAAAAACCGATCTCCAGTTAAACGATTTGATGACCGTGAACCAAGGTACAATCGCCGACAATCAAGGCGACTACGATCCGTGGGTAGAAATCTACAATCTGGGACCCGGCTTGCTGAACACCAGCAACATTTTTCTGACGGATGATCTAGGTGTCCCAAATAAATGGGAACTGCCCGCACAGAATCTTGACGATGGAGAATTCCTGTTGCTGTGGCTCGACAGCGAACCCAGTGAAGGAGCCGATCATGCCCCGTTTAGCCTCAATTCGGGCGGTGGCAATGTGTACTTGTACATGGATGACGGCTCAAGTTATATGCTCGTCGACAGCATTTCTTATCCTGCGCTTGATGCTGGCGTTTCTTTTGGCCGTTTTCCTGATGGTGAAGGTCTATGGCAGATAATGAGTGAAGTTGTAACGCCTGCTAAGCCTAATCAACCCGTAGGCATTCCTGATGGTTTGGTTATTAACGAGTTTATGGCTAACAATGATGGTGCCGTTGCAGGTCCTGACGGCAATTATCCGGATTGGATTGAACTATACAATGGCGGCTCCGAGTCGATCGATCTTGGCGGCATGTATTTAACTGATGACTTGACAAATCCTAAGTGGCAGTTTCCTTCTGGCACGGTCATAGAGGCGGGGGGTTTTCTGGTTGTTTGGGGAGATAATTCTTCTCTGCCAAGACCGGGATATGTGAATTTTAATCTTAACACACAAGGAGAATCTATATGTCTACTGGCGGACGATGCTGAGACGCTGATTGATTCAATCGCCTTTGCTGAGCAGTTTAATGATGTTTCGTATGGTAGACTGACTGACGGTGGCTCAAGCTGGGACTTCCTAACACCGACTCCTAGTTTATCAAATGCCTTGGGTGAGGTTGTGGTGCCTGGTGAGCCTCTCCCTGTCGATATTCCTGATGGTTTGGTTATTAACGAGTTTATGGCTAACAATGATGCTGCTGTTGCGGGTCCTGATGGTGATTATCCTGACTGGATTGAACTATACAATGGCGGCTCCGAGTCGATCGTTCTTAGCGGCATGTACTTGTCCGATGATCTTTTGAATCCTGATGCTTGGCAGTTTCCTTCTGGCACGGTCATAGAGGCGGGAGGTTTTCTGGTTGTTTGGGCTGACAGTTCTCCTGATAGGGGGTTGCTGCATGCAAGCTTCAGCCTTAATGCAACCGGTGAAGCCGTCTGTTTATTCGCAGGCGATGCTGAGACTTTGGTTGATTCAATCGCCTTTGCTGAGCAGTTTAATGATGTTTCGTATGGTAGGGTCTCTGATGGGACTTCAAGCTGGGACTATTTGACGCCGACTTGTGGTTTGTCGAATGGTTTGGGTGAGGTTGTGGTGCCTGGTGAGCCTACTCACGTCGTTGACATTCCTGATGGTTTGGTTATTAACGAGTTTATGGCGAACAATGATGCTGCTGTTGCGGGTCCTGATGGTGATTATCCTGACTGGATTGAACTATACAATGGCGGCACTGAGGCAATTGAGCTCGGCGGAATGTATATGACTGACAACCTTGCAAACCCGGATGGTTGGCCGTTTCCAGAAGGCACTGTTATAGATGCTGGAGGCTTTCTTGTTGTCTGGGCTGACAACGATCCCGAAAAGGGACCAATGCACGCCAGCTTCAGCCTTAACGCGAGCGGCGAAGCTGTGGCTATTTTTGCAGCCGATGGTGAAACTGCAATCGATCACCTTGTCTATACCGAACAGTTTGACGATGTTTCATATGCAAGGCTGCCTGATGGAAGTTCAAACTGGACATATTTGACGGCAACTCCTGGTTCATCAAATGCCTTAGGCGAGCATGTGACCCCTGGTGACCCCACTCAACCTGAAGTTCCAGAACATCTTTTCATTAACGAGTTTATGGCGAACAATGATGCTGCTGTTGAAGGTCCTGATGGCGGTTATCCTGATTGGATTGAACTATACAATGGCGGCTCCGAGTCGATCGTTCTTAGCGGCATGTACTTGTCCGATGACTTAACAAATCCTAATTGGCAGTTTCCTTCTGGCACTGTCATAGAGGCGGGAGGTTTTCTGGTTGTTTGGGCTGACAGTTCTCCTGATAGGGGGTTGCTGCATGCAAGCTTCGGTCTTAACGCGAGCGGTGAAGCCATCGGTCTTTTCGCAAGCGATGGAGAGACTGAGATTGATTCTGTATTGTTCGAAGCGCAGCTTGATGATGTTTCTTATGGTAGACTGCCTGACGGAACTGCAAACTGGACCTATTTGACGCCGACTCCCGGCTCGCAGAACGAAGAGGGAGAGTCGAATGGTGGACCTACCGCACCAGTCGATGAAGTTCCAGACGGTTTGGTTATTAACGAGTTTATGGCCGATAACGGCGCCACCATTGCGGGACCTGACGGCAATAGTCCTGATTGGATTGAACTCTACAACGGCGGCAACGAATCGGTTAATCTGAGCGGCATGTATTTGACTGATAACTTGGGGAACCCTACTAAGTGGCGATTTCCAGACGGCACCATAGTCGAGTCAGGCGGCTTTTTGCTGATCTGGGCTGACAACGCGTCTGATTCAGATGGGCTTCATTGCGGTTTTGGTCTTCGCGCAAATGGAGAGGCAATTGCTCTTTTCGCTTCTGATGGCACAACTTTGATAGATTCAATAACCTATACCAAACAGCTTCAAGATGTTTCGTATGGTAGAATGCCTGATGGCAGTTCAAATTGGGGACATCTGCTGTCGGCGACTCCCGGTTGGGGGAATAATAAGAGGCAGTTTGATGCTGAGTCTTCGCTTTGGTCGGTTTTGTTGCTTGTTGGTTTGGTTGGGGTTGTGTGTGTTCTTTTTGTTGTCGGCATCAAGTTGAATGCTAGGCGCAGGTGATTTTATGTTTGATCGTGAGGGGCGTCGTCTAAGGCATGAGTTGAAGTATCATCTTAATTCTATGCAGTATCGGATTCTTAGGCGGAAGTTAGGGGCGGTTCTTAAGTTGGATTCCCATGCTGGACCTGATGGTCGTTATCATGTTCGGAGTCTTTATTTTGATGATTTTAGGAATACTGCTTTTTTTGATAAGATAGCTGGGGTTGCTATGCGGAAGAAGTATCGGATGCGTATTTATGATCTTTGTGATGATTTTGTTAAGTTTGAGCGGAAGAGTAAGTTTGGTAAGTACGTGTTTAAGGAGAGTGTGCTGCTTGGCAGGGAGGAGACTGATCGTATCATAGATGGGGACGTTTCTTTCTTAGCTGATTCCGATAGTCAACTTCTTAGGTGTTTCTATTTAGAGTGTCGCCGTAATCTTTTACGTCCTGTGGTATTGGTAGATTATCTTCGTGAGGCATATGTTCATCCTATTGGTGATGTGAGGGTTACTTTTGATATTGGTTTGCGTACTGGTTTGGGACCAGTTTCTTTTTTTGATCGTGATACCTCTACTGTTACAGTTTGTGAGGAGCCAGGTGTGATTTTGGAGGTTAAGTTTGGCAGTGTTCTTCCTGAGGTTGTTCGGGGTTTGTTTTCAGGCGGGATTCGTCCGCGGTCTGCTATTGGAAAGTTTACTTTGTGTAGAGGGTCAACGGGTGTTCTGGTTTGATGTTTTTGTTGATGGATTTTGGTTTTGCCTAAAAACGCTATTAGTCTCCTAATAATACTTCTATGTTGAAAACAAGCTTTTTTCAGGAAAAATCAGAATACCAACAAGTGACGCGATAGTATCTTGGCGGTCATATAGCCTCGGTTGTCCATCCGTTTGTCGTCTGAAGTTCCCTAGAAACGGATTTCTTCACAGGCAGACCGCCAGCAATCATAGACAAGGTATCAATTTTAAAAAAGCTTCTTTGTCTACACACGCTTAGCCCATAATTCTTTCTTCAGCATGTCCCTTACCGCTGCCCGAATGGCGGCGCTTCGGCTCGGGTACATTCCTGATCTCACTAGTTCGTCAAGTCCTGTCAAATATGCTTCTGGAAGAAGAACTGTTACAAGCTTCATTCATGTTTCACCTGACACTTGGCATGTTAATGAGCTAATATGTAGCTATAGCCTTAATAGAGTTTACCTCGCTAAAATCCGCATTATTTTGAAAATAGCGTCTAGAAGTAACTGTGCGAGAATTATTCAAAACACTTTTTTTATTTCGTCCAAGGAAAGAATAGCTATATCGTTTTCTTCTAGAATTCTTTCAGCTTTATCTAAATCGTCGACTCGTAGGACCAAAGCAAACTTTCCATCTATACGTACAGCGGATGAATAAGCATACTCGATGTTGAAATCGTTATCTCCCAGAATTTTTGCTATTCTGGAAACCTTATCTTTCTCCGTTGTTAGAATAACTGTTACTTCAATATTCTTTTTTGATTTGGCAAGATTAAAATTTGCATCTTCCAAAATTTTTGTGGCTCTTCCAGCATCTTCGGTTATCATCCTAATTAACCCAAATTCACCAGCATCAGCAATTGACAAAGCAAATATCTTAATTTTGAACCTGTCAAGATAAGTAATTAACTCAGATAGCGAGCCAGGCCTATTATCTAAGAAGACACTTACTTGCTGTATAGGCATATTCTTTACCCAAACTCAAGTAGACTCAAACAATATTTATATCTTCACATACCTAACATTTCATTCCTAAAATCGGAGACAGTGGAATTGCTCAAATGTATTGGAGTCTCAAAAGAATTTGGAGGACTTGAAGCATTAAAGAAGGTTGATTTAACAGTCAACGAAAATGAAATCGCCGGGCTTGTAGGTCCTAATGGCTCTGGAAAATCAACACTATTGAACGTTATCAGTGGAGTTTACAAGCCTGACTCAGGTAAAGTTTTGTTCATGAATGAGGACATCTCGAAACTCCCGCCTTACTTAATCTGCTCTAAAGGAATAACAAAAACTTCTCAAGCTGTGCAATCCTTCCCAGATATGACTACTCTTGAAAATGTGCTTGCAGGCGTGCTTTTTGGACGAAAAGAAGTAAAAGAGCATGATCCCCTGCGCAAAGCTGAGGAACTCTTGGAGTTTGTGGGCTTAGATCAAGAAAAATTTAATATCCCCGCAAGGAATTTGAATGTGGTAGAATTGAGGCGCGTTCAGCTGGCAAGAGCCTTGGCTACAGCGCCTAAACTGCTTCTCTTGGATGAGATTCTCACCGGTTTGACACCAAAAGAAAGTGATGAAGCTATTGCCTTGGTAAAACTGATTAGAGAACAGGGAGTAACCATACTCATGGTCGAACACGTAATGAAAGTAATTATGGGTCTATGTGATCGAGTAACTGTCCTGCATCATGGTGAGAAAATCTGTGAAGGAACACCTGAAGAAGTATGTAATGACGAGAATGTAGTGAAAGTGTACTTGGGTAAGAAATTTTCATTTTATGAGGATTGAAGATGCTGGAAGTTGAAAACGTTTCTGCAGCCTATAGTCTAATCCAAATACTCTGGGACGTGTCCTTCAAGATTAAAGAAAAAGAAATAGTTAGCATAATCGGTCCTAATGGCGCAGGCAAAACCACTCTGGTGAAAACTATTATGGGGCTGTTACCCGCAAAAAATGGAACTATCCGTTTTAAAGGCGAAAACATCGAAAAGTTGCCCACATATGAAATCGTTAAGAAAGGCGTAACCTTGATTCCTGAAGGCAGAGAAATTTTCCCGAGAATGACGGTTGAAGAGAATATGCTTTTAGGTGCTTACACAATAAATGACAAAAACGCAGTCAAGGAATCAAAGGAAAGAATTTACCAGATATTCCCTGTCCTGAAAAAGAAAGAAAAAGCTCTAGCTCAGACCTTGAGCGGAGGAGAACAACAGATGCTAGTCATATGCAGAAGTCTGATGTCAAATCCTGAACTCTTGATACTGGATGAACCTTCATTAGGTTTAGCACCCATAATCGTAGGAAAAGTACTGGATACCTTGCGTAAAATAAACGAAGAAGGGGTCACCATCCTTCTGGTTGAGCAGAACATCCGTGATTCTTTGAATATTGCCGACAGAGGTTACGTTCTTGAAGAAGGTAAAATTATTATAGAAGGCAAAGGGAGAGAACTGCTATCTAATGAGCATATAAAAGAAGTGTATTTAGGCATTTGATGGAGACTTTTTTATGGCTGATATATACTGGAACAAAAAATTCGAAACCGCAACAAGAGACGAACTCAGGAAACATCAGCTTCAGCTGCTCAAAGAAAAAGTAAAGTTTTGTTACGACAACACTGCGTTTTACAGAAACAGATTCAAAAGTGCAGGAATATCACCCAGCGATATAAAGACACTTGAAGACGCTCAAAAAATTCCTTTCACAGTAAAGGACGATCTGAGAGACAACTATCCATTCGGAATGGTCGCAGTTCATCTTGATGATATTGTTGAAATACATGCATCAAGTGGCACAACTGGAAACCCTATAGTTGGAGCATACACCCCAAACGACATGGATGTTTGGGCGGAATTAATGGCGCGATCACTCTACGCCACAGGTGTCAGAAAACAGGATGTAATCCACAACGCTTACGGCTATGGCTTATTCACAGGGGGCCTCGGATTCCATTATGGCGCCCAGAAAATCGGATCAACAATCATTCCCGTAAGCGGCGGAATGACCCAGCGACAAATAAAACTCATGAAAGATTTAGGTTCAACAGTTTTATGTTGCACACCAAGCTATGCAATTTACCTCGCTGAAGCAATGAATAAAGAGGGCGTTGATCCTCGAAAGGATCTCAAAATAAAGATAGGAAATTTTGGGGCAGAACCGTGGTCAGAGCGAATAAGGGAAAGGA
>Ga0307439_1002124_pt1 | contig 11875 bp, 11 predicted proteins | sample SalMarWE160490MG_FD_202142 | JGI IMG/M metagenome (GOLD analysis project Ga0307439, IMG submission 202142) | Salt marsh sediment microbial communities from the Plum Island Ecosystem LTER, Massachusetts, United States - WE1604-90 | ecosystem: Environmental > Aquatic > Marine > Intertidal zone >... | reverse complement strand
TCGTGATGTTATGCCGTTATTAGCCGACCCGGCGGCATTTGATGCGGCGGTAGATGCCTTAAGCGCCGGCTTTACAGATGCGGGCATGGAATACGTCGCTGCCGTGGAGGCAAGGGGTTTTATATTTGGTGCTGCGGTTGCAATGAGGCTCGGCGTCGGCTTTGTGCCAATAAGAAAGAAGGGCAAGCTGCCTTTTAAAACTGAAAGTGTCAGCTATGATTTGGAATACGGCACCGACACTTTACAAGTGCAAAGCGATGCTATAAAGGGCAAGGCAAAGGTCTTAATGGTCGATGATTTACTCGCTACGGGCGGAACAATGGCTGCGGCCTGCGAGCTCATCGAAAAGATAGGGGGAGAAATTGTGGGAATATCGTTTCTTATCGAGCTTGCCGAACTGGCCGGCCGAAAAAAACTCAGCGGTTACAAAATCACCACAGCCATATCATATTAGAAATCATTGCGAGCGCAACGCGGCAATCTCACCTGTCCCCGCATGTCTTAGGCGGGGATCCATTCTTCACTAACGACTATCAACTAATTCACCAATTAACTAATTCTCTAATTCGCTAATTCTCTAATCAACCAATTCGCTTTAGGCACTTTAGTTCGCTTTTAACTTCCTTTTCTCCGCGGTTAAAATAATTAGTGATAATTCGTGTATATTCGTGGTTAGATTTTCCGTGTAATCCGCGTCAATCCGTGGTTAAAAAATAATCATGTCCAAATCTAAAAAACAAGGGTTCAGGCAATGACCTGAACCCCGTCTCCCCATTGAGCGTAATTCAAAGTTTGCACGGTTCGGCTGACTTAGATTCTTTTTCTCGTGAGCAAAGCCATACCACACAGACCAAGCAGCGTTATCGTAGCTGGCTCTGGGATACAGCAGGTCTCGACCGTTATATAATTTACCAGACCACCCGTGCCTGTGAGATTGAGGCAGATTTTTCCCTTGTTGGGATTGGGTTCGATATACCAGTCAATAGTCAGTTTTTTCTATTGGGTGTCCCCGACAGATGATATGTCCCGGTAAGTTTCCTGCACTATGCTGTTATCAACGGGGCTTGGCGTTATCCTGGCCCACTGCAGGATGTTTTGGAATTCCATCTCGAGGTGGATTTCCTTGTAGGTATTGGGAATCGGTTGGTTAGGAATTGTCAACGTGATTTGCAGCGGCTCTCCTGTCCAGACACCCTGCTTGCCATCTACTACATCCAGCCAGCCAAAGTAGTCGGGGGGAGTCTGAGTCGTGCTGAGCTCAGCCGTTGGTGTGCCGTAGATGTTGTTGTAATATTCCGGTGAAGTGGGATTGGTTAGTGTATCGAAGTTCCAGGTTTGAAGGGTGTATGCACCTGTGCATTCTGGTTTATAGCAGGCCGACGCGGTACTTGTGATAAAAACGGCGGCTAAACAAATAATAGAAATACTTAATCTGCTCATTTTATCTCCTCCATGAGTCTAACGAACAATTCGTAGCTGTTAATTCTGTGACACTATTGTTAAAACGATAATTGAATGATTGGAAAATACATGGTTTGTTTATTTCATATTTATCCTCCAAAATCTAACCCAACACTCCATTAATTTGAACCGCTGGGTATTTACACGAAAATGGGCCGAAAAGCAAGTCTTTTTTTGTCTTATAGTCCGAAAAAATCCGCATTATAACCACGTTTTTCCCATAACTATAAAAACGACAAGGGGTTATTCTCGGGAAAATTTTTTTATCCTTTTGCAGAAAACTTTTGATAATACACCTTTTTTCGCACATTCTTCCTGGTTTATTTCGATTTGAGAACTTTTGTTGGCCTTCAAAGACCGGACGTAGGGTATAAAATTTTTAAGAATTATGTTGCATATATATGCATAATATGATATAATACTGCATATTGGTAAGGGTATTACGCTATGCAATTAATGTCAATAGAGGATTTGGCGATTTATCTGGGCGATTCGAAGCGGACAATTTACAAGTATATCGCCAGCGGAGATTGTCCGCCTTGTATCCGGATAAGCGCCAAGAATATAAAGTTTGACCGGGCTGATGTAGATGCCTGGCTGGAATCTAAAAAAGTCTATGCTGGGCCGGGAGGTAAAAAAATGAGTGATATTACATTTGTTGAGCGTGCTAAGGCTACACTTAAGAACGCAATCGGCAAGAGCAAGCTGCCTTGGACGCCACGTGCGCAAGCGGTTTTGGAAGGGGCGCAAAAACAAGCTCGCAAGGATGGATCTGACTTTGTTCGCACGGAGCACATCTTGTTTGGTATTATGTCCGTGAAGGATTGTCTTGGCGCAAAAATTCTTGAGAATCTTGGGGTGACAATATCCAGGTATTATCAACGCTATGAGCAGTTGTGCAATACTTCGGACGAAAAAGATGCAGGCAAAGCCGGACTCTCTGAGGACATCGATAAGGTTATTCAATACGCCTGTGAGCAGGCTACCCAGTGGGGTCACACGTATATAGGGGCAGAGCATCTGCTTGTCGGCATACTCCTTACCGGTACAGGCATCGGATTCCGGATATTGACTGACCTTGGTGTTACTCTGGAGAAGGTGCGTGAGGAGACAGCAAAATTGATTGTTTGCCGTTCGGAATTGCATCAATAGTCTCTCCGAAACATAAGGGAAGGAAAAAATGAATACGAACGTTTTGGCCTGGACGCCGGGATGGATGGAACTGCTCGTTATTTTTTTTGTTTTCATAGTTCCGGTTCTTTTGATTGTTCTTTTTGCTGTATTTATTCTGCGAAGTAATAAGAAAAGGCGCGAAGTTAAAATAGAGCTGGACCGACTTGCCGAGGAGCTCGAGCAGATGAAGAAACAAGCAAAAGCCGGCAAAAAGGATTAGATTCCTGCTCCCCATGCCTGGTTCGACCTTGCTCACCACATACTGCTCGGGACAGGTTTCGCAGGAATGATAATTAAGACAGTTTTTTTGCGATTGCAATTCGGTCATTATTATGGGGGTCTTTTTCAATTCTGATTTCGGCGAATATGCCGGTTGTTTCGAGCAATTCTTTAACAGCCGGGCCTTGTGCGTAGCCGATCTCTAACATCAATGCCGCATCGGGCTTTAAAAACTCGTCCGCTTTTTCAATGATTTTACGGTAAATATCGAGGCCATCCTGGCCGGCATATAGAGCCAGCCTCGGTTCGTAATCTTTTACATTTTTGTCGAGCTTTTCGTATTCCGCAGCGCTTACATAAGGCGGATTGCAGACAATTAAATCAAACTTTTCCACGTCCAGCTGTGGAATAACAGGTTCGAATAAGTCGCCGCATAATAATGCGATTTTGTCTTTGAGGTTGTATTTTTCAATATTTTGTGCGGCGATATCGAGGGCAGAGGCGGAAATATCAGTTGCGATGATACGAGCGTCAGGGAAATTCCTGGCGATAGCGACTGCGATACAGCCACAGCCGGTGCACAGGTCGCAGACGAACTGGGTCCCGCTGCGTTTTCGTAAAAATTCTATGGCACGTTCGACAAGTAATTCCGTCTCCGGCCGGGGAATCATACAATCGGGATTGACTTCGAGTTGGAGGGAATAAAATTCGGTTTTGCCGGTAAGATAAGCGATTGGTTCATTTTGGCCGGCCCGTTTCACTAGATTGTGCAATATATCAAGCTGCTGCTTGGAGACAAGTTTGTCAAATTGCGTGTAAAGTTCGATTCGTTTCAGTTCAAGGACATAACTAAGCAGTAGCTCTGCGCTCAATCGGGGCGAATCGATAGCCTTTTCCGTCAGGTATTGGGTAACCCAGTTTAAGAGCTTTTGTATCGTCCAATCCTGCATTGTTAGATTATAGCCGGGGCAAAGAAAAGTTAAAAACAAAAAGAAATTGGGTTTGATTGGCTTTGTTTTGGGTTTGTTTTTGTTGGTATGGTTCATTGTTTGTGGTTCATAGTTCGTTGTATTAACAGAAGTTATGTTCATTTGATTATCCGGCAAATTGGGTTTGTTTTGCATACTTTGGTCAGAAATTGACCAAAGAGTGAATGCGTAAATGCGTAGATGGGTAAATGAGTTATTGGATAAATGGTTCATCGATTACTGGTTACTGGTAAATGGTTATTGGTTAAATGGTTAAATGGGATTTCGGAGTTGGGGTTTAGCTTTTTGACGAGATTGAGGCGTTGAAGCTCGAGGATTGTTTTGTATAAACTATGCTCGATTCTGCGCTCATACATTAACAGCCGGTCGAGGACCCTTTCGTTGGAGAAATCCTTTATGGCGAGACGGCCAAGGGCCAGATGAGGGGATGATTCGGAGGGGTCCTGCTGGGGTTGAAACCGGCCTTTGAATAAATAAGATTCTGTTAATCTGGCAAGGGGGGAAGGGGGCTTGGGGATGCATAGGGCGTCGATAGTCTGGTTCTGGATACGGCCGATGCGTTTTAGCCGCCAAGACAGCCCGACAACGCGCTCGGCGAGGATGGATTCCATAGGGCTGGCAGGGGCCAGCTCGGCGAGGAGCTGGTCGCGGTAGAGGTCGAAGTCGGCCTGGCTTTCTGAGCTGATTACGTCCTGGGCGGCAGAAAGACCATGCCTGACAGCGTTTTGCGAGATGGCGGTCTTGCCATCAGTGGTGCGTGGGCCGGTTGATTTTTGGGCGTTACGACGGTTTGCGATGATTTGTGCTTCACTTGACATTTTGATACCCTCCAATTTAATATTTATTATTTACGATTTACTATTCCCATAAGGGATTTCCGCTTCGCTCCAAGGTTGTTTGTAACTGGTTACTGGTAAATGGTTTATGGTAAATGATTTATGTTAATTCCATAAAAACAATTCAATATTAAATTGTTAGATAATTATTATACAAGAGAGAATGTTAAGTGTCAAGTGAAATTTTTTATTTTAACCACGAATACACACGAATTTACACTAAATTGATTTTTGGCCACAGAGCTCACAGAGGACACAGAAACACCATCAATAACCATATCCGTTGAATTAAATCAGGCAATCGTTAGAATTGTGCGCTGTTCTTATAAAGATGAAAACAAAGGAGTTTAAGGAGTTCATTAATGCCGCTTGATCATTATATCTCCCAAGTTCATCTCAAAAGATTCTATTCGCCGAAATTGGGAAAACTAATGTATGCGATTCGTAAAAGCGATTTAAAGGAGTTTACGCCTAATTCTAATTCTGTTTGTAGAATCGAAGATGGAAGTACAAATGCATATTTACGTGAAGACCGAATTATAGAAGAATTCTTGAAAAGCATAGAACCAAAATATGATAAATCACTTGGTAAGTTAGAGACAGGAAATATCGATCAGGAGTGTATATATACTATTGCAGGATTTGTAGCCTTTGTTGGCGCTTGTTCCCCTGCATGGATGAGGATTAATTCAGCGCAATTGAAATATATTCTTAATGACACTGCAGAAATACTGGATGATAAGGGATTGTTACCAGCACCTCCAACCGATTTGGGGGGAGCAAAACTAACCGAGCTCTTAAATACCAACAAGATAAGTATTTCTGTTGACTCCAAATATCCCCAAGCTATTGGAATTAGTCAAATTTTTTACTACACATCATTTTTTGGGAACTCAATATGGGAGATTTTTCACAATGAAATCATAGATAGTCCCTTCTTTACGAGTGATTACCCAGTAGCAATCGAAATGACTAAGGATCCTCGCATACTTAACAAAATTATTCCACTTAGTCCTAACCTTGCAATCAGAATAATGCCTGATCCAAATTTTGTAAGAGAGAAACCTGATTTTACTTTTTCCCGATTTGCTTACCGTAATAGGTTTCCTAAACGGAAAGAAGTGATGAAAATAAACAAATTAATTGTTCAATGCGCCGAGAGTTTAGTTTTCTATAAAGATCATCATGATTGGATTTATAAATTTGTTGCTAAAAATAGCAAATTTCGTATTGAACCTTATACAACAAAAATTAAAACAAAGAATGGCACACTTATGATATTTACTCCAAGGATTGGTGAAATAGGAACTGCAAGCAAATATTAGATTTTTTGTAAAAGATTTAAAGCAATCTCCTGCAGTGAAGAAAGCAGTAGAGCAGAGGGACAAGAGAACAGCATGTAGTCATTAGTAAATAGCGGTCGAATCAGTTGTTTAGTTAGATATAGACTTTGTCCATTAGGCGAGGGAAGGGAATGCACTGGCGGATGTGCTTTTCGCCGGTGAGCCAGGCAATGGTGCGTTCGACGCCGAGGCCGAAGCCGCCGTGAGGCACAGAGCCGTATTTTCGCAAATCCAGATACCATTCGTAATTTTCGATGTTCAGGCCCTGCTCTTTAATCCGCGCAACCAATCGGTCGTAATCGTCTTCGCGGACTGAGCCGCCGATGATTTCGCCGAAGCCGGCAGGGGCGAGCAAATCAAAATTCAAGACTACATCTTCATTGGCTCTATCGGACTTCATATAAAAGGCCTTGGCAAGTTTGGGATAGTGGGTAACGAAGACGGGCTTATCGTGCATTTGCGAGATAATGGTCTCATCCGAGCCGCCGAGGTCCTTGCCCCATTGAAATTCGGCGGCTAATTTTGCGTGTTTGGGATTATTTTCAATTTTTATGTCCGTCTCGGAAAGCTCCGAATGCAACTCAATCAATTCAGCAGCGATTTTGTCCTTCTGCCACTGCTTTAACTGGCCTGTTAGTTGTTTTTCATACTCGGTGATTTTGGATTCGATTTGCTGCTTTTGGTTTTGCAGCTCCTGTAATTCCTGAGCGAGATAATCTTTTGTTTTTTGGCCTGTGAGGATTTCCACGGCCTCGGTATAGGTGAGTCGATAGAAAGGCGGCTGGATTTTTTCAAGGGCGGCGGTATCGGCGCCCAAAGATTCAAGCTCAGCTCTATTTTTTTCAAGGGTCTGGGCGGTTATGAAGGAGACAAAATTTTCAGCAAGTTCCAAAAGGCCGGCGAGGTCGATAAAGGCGACTTCGGGTTCCACCATCCAGAATTCGGTGAGGTGCCTTCGGGTTTTGCTTTTTTCGGCTCGGAAGGTCGGGCCGAAGCAATAGACCTTTCCGAAGCTCATCGCCGCCGATTCGAGATGCAATTGGCCGGTCTGGGTGAGAAACATCGGCGTTCCGAAATAGTCAACCTCAAAAAGAGATTGCTGGTCCTCGCCAGCCATTGACATCAGGATGGGTGTGTCGATTAGGACGAAACAATTATCGTTAAAGAATCTGCGGATGGCGTCGATAACGGTATGGCGGATTTTGCCGATGCACCATTGGCCCCGGGAGCGAAGGTGCAGATGACGGTTTTTGAGGAGGAAATCGATGCCGTGCGATTTCGGCGTTATTGGGTAATCGGTAGCAGGAGAGATAATTTCTGCATTGGTAACAGCAAGTTCATACCCGCCGATGCTTCTTTCATCGGCACGGACTGTGCCGGTTACGGTCAAGGACGATTCCTGGCCGAGGTGCTTTAGGTTGTCGAAAAGCTCATCGCCGACATTGCCTTTTTCGACAATGCACTGACAAAGCCCCGTGCCATCACGGATGATGAGAAACTGAATTTTGCCGCTTGCCCGGCTGTTATACAGCCAGCCGGCGAGGGTCACTTCTTTTCCAACGTTACTCTTTAATTCGGATATATAAGTTTTATTGTCGTTCGTCATTGTTTTTTCCTTCCCTGTTTTTCTTCAGCCATTTTACATATCCAGTTTTACCCGCAGATGGCTTGCAAGCTGGTCGGTTGAGATTCTTATCTGCTCCATTGAGTCGCGCTCACGGACGGTAACGGTTTTGTCCTCTAATGTTTGGCCATCCACGGTTATGCAAAACGGCGTTCCGGCTTCATCCTGCCTGCGATAGCGCCGGCCTATTGCGCCTTTTTCATCATAGAAGCAGTTAAAATATCTTTTAAGGTCGTTGTAGATATTGTGTGCGATTTCCGGCATACCGTCTCTTTTAACCAATGGGAAGATACCGACTTTTATCGGCGCAAGGGCAGGGTGGAATCGCAGGAGGTTTCTTTTCTCGCCGCGGACCTCCTCCTCATCGTAGGCGTCAACTAAAAAGGCAAGGGCGCTTCTATCGATGCCGGCGCTCGGCTCAATGACATAGGGGATGTATCGTTTTTTCTGCTGGTCGTCGAAGTAGGATAATGGGCCTTTACTGTAATCTTCTGCTTCCTCGGCTAATTCGATTTTTGTAATGTCCCTGTCGTTTTCATACCATTTATTCAGTGTTCTTATGCCTCGTTGGTGCTGGCGGAGGTCGAAGTCGGTTCGGTTGGCGATGCCTTCAAGCTCCTGCCAGTCGCCGGAGCCGAATGGAAATTTATATTCCACGTCAACACAGGCCTTGGCGTAGTGGGCAAGCTCGTCAGCATCGTGCTGGCGGAAGTGTAAGTTTTCTTTTTTCATACCGAGATTGATATACCAGTCGAACCTCTGCTGTTTCCAGTGCTCGAACCATTGCTCATCGGTGCCGGGTTCGCAGAAAAATTCCAGTTCCGCCTGCTCGAATTCGCGTGTGCGGAAGATAAAGGCCTTGGTGGTTACCTCGTTGCGAAAACTCTTTCCAATTTGGGCGATGCCGAACGGAATCTTGACCCTGGTCGAATCGAGGACGTTTGCGAAGTTTGCGAAAATTCCCTGAGCGGTCTCGGGGCGGATATAGAGCGTCATCGAATCGTCAATGTTTGCTCCCATCTTTGTCTCGAACATCAGGTTGAATGGCATCGGCTCGGTGAACTGGCCGGCCGTGCCGCAATTGGGACAGACCTTATTGCTCAAATCGTGGGCCTTTGCCATAGCAGCATCGATAGCGATATGCTCGGTGTGCTCCGGCACAGCCGTATCCTCGACTTCACCCAGAAAAGGTTTGTCCGAGTTTTCACGGGCTGGAAGCCCGTGATACGTGGCTTTATCCTTAAGATGGTCAACACGGGTACGGACGTTGCACTTTTTGCACTCGGCGACGAGGTCGGCGAACTGGTCGGTGTGGCCGGACGCCTTCCAGACCATAGGGTGCATCAGGATACTGCAATCCAGGCCCACGATGTCATCCCGCATCTGGACGACCGCCTTCCACCAGGCGGCCTTGACGTTGTTTTTCAGTTCAACGCCGAGAGGACCATAGTCATAGCAGCTTGCCAGCCCGCCGTATATTTCGCTGGACTGAAAAATAAAGCCGCGGCGCTTGCACAGCGATACGATGTCATCGAGTTTGGTGATTTTAGCCATAAATACATTCCTCAAAAGTTTTACCGCTGAGCCCACAGCCGCTCTGCGGTGAATGTGTTATTAACTGATTCATTATACAAGATTCAAAATCGCTTACAATGATTCAGTTGTAATCCTTTTGACAGGTCCGGCAGACCAGATTAAAGTGACTGTAGAGAGCTTTTCTATATTGGGGTCATCGTATGCGAACAAAGGTTTGTGTAATTGGGGCCGGGCCGGCAGGCCTGATGGCGGTGATTTTTGCTGCTTCGCCTGCCGATACTACTCTGCGAAGCAGCGCTTCGCTGCGAAGTACGAGAGCGGGCTACGCGAAGGCGGGGGCGGGTTCCTCAACGACTGTAATCGAAGCTAATACGAGCGCCGGCCGAAAGCTGCTTCTGACAGGGGCGGGAAGGTGCAATCTCACGCACCAGGCCGAGCTGGCTGAGGTGGTCCGTGAGTTTGGCGATAAGGGAAAGTTCCTGAGTTACTGTCTGCATCGGTTCTCGCCGCAATACGTTCAGGATTTCTTCACCGGCCTGGGACTTCGGCTGAAGATTGAGAAAGACGACTGTGTCTTTCCGACCGGCGACCGTGCGTCTGATGTGAGGGACGTTCTTGTGAACCGGGCGAAAAAGCTCGGCGTGAGGTTTCTGTATGGCAAACGCGTCAGCGGTATCGATAGGAAAGAGGACGCATTTGTCGTCCGCACTGCAAAAGAAACGGTTTATGCGGAAAAGATTATTATTGCGACCGGCGGGCTGTCTTGGCCTAAGACCGGCTCGACCGGCGACGGCTACAGATTTGCGCAGCAGTTTGGACACACAATCGTCGAGCCAAGAGCGTCACTGGTGCCGCTTGTAACTTGCGAAGACTGGCCGGGACAGCTTGCAGGGACTGCAATGGAAGATGTCAGTGTATCTGCACGCATCAATAATAAGAAGATTAAAACGGCCGGGGCGATTATTTTTACCGATGATGGTATAGGCGGCCCTTCGGTATTGAATATGAGCCGGTATATAGCTCGTTATCTTCCGGCTGGTCGAAAGCCCATCGGTATTTCGCTGGATTTGGCGCCGCTGCTTTCAGAGGCGGAATTTGAGAAGCAGATTACCGAGCGTTTGGCTGCAAATCCCAAAAAGAGGGTCGCTAATATTCTGTCGGAGTTTGTGCCGAAGCGGGTTTCGGGTGTCCTGTGCGGGCAGGCCGGCTGTGGCGATGAGCTTGCGGCTGGACAGCTCACAAGAGATGTGCGAAAAAAGCTGGTGCGGCTTCTTAAGGCCCTGCCGATTTCTGTTGCCGGCACTCGGCCGATAAATGAAGCAACAGTTACCAGCGGCGGTGTAAGTGTTAGTGAGATAAAACCAAAGACGATGGAATCGAAGATTTGTCCGGGTTTGTTTTTTGCCGGCGAGGTCCTCGATGCCGATGGCCCCTGCGGCGGATATAATCTCCAAATCTGCTGGTCAACAGGTGCATTAGCCGGCCTTTCCGCTTCAAAAGACCTGTAGCCACAGAACACAGAGTTCACAGAGAAAAAAACAATCAAAAAAAATGAGTTGGAAATGGAGAATGTTTTGATGTTTATGCAGGGGCTAATCACAACTTCATCATAAAGTATTGTTAACGATATTTATGATTTTCTGGACGATGTCGGCGTGTCTCTGCTCATCCTGGGCTATCGTTGCAAAGGTAATCTTTAACTGCTGTTCGGCGTCGGGCAGGCCGGCAATTTTGGTATAGAGGTCCCTGGCGGACAACTCCATTTCCTTCATCATCTTAAATTCGCTGATGATTTTTTCTTTATTGTGTTTACTCAATCCTGCCATATTTTTCAATCAGCACTGCGATTATATTTCTGTGCTTTTGTGTATCTTCAATTAAGACATTAAGGTATTGTGTTATGGTTTTAAAAATTTCCGGCTGTATATTTTTCGGCCAGTATTTCTCGTCCAGGTAGTCTTTGTAGATGCTGGTATTGATTTGGTCTTCCATATCGAGCGCTGAGGCAAGATATCCAACTAACACTTTGGCCCCACCAGCCGAATTGGTTGTGTCTGCATTTTCAGCCATAATTATAGTGTATCGACTTTGTTTGTGTCTGTCAATAATTTAGCCACAGAGGATACTGATTAATCAAATTTCTATTATTTTTAGCCACAGAGGGCACAGAGTTCACAGAGAAAATGGAGTTAAAAGTTCAAAGTGTAAAGTGTAAAGTTGCGGTATCGCTGCGCGATTGGTTTTTGATATTTAGCCACAAAGACGCAAAGGCACGAAGTTAAAAAGTAATTATATTACGAATCTTGGTGTCTTAGTGCCTTGGTGGCGAAGATGTGGTGATTTTTAACGAGCTACGGGGCACAGGCAACGAATAGGCAGGGCATTTGGACAGGATTTGGGTTTGACAACAGAATTAGATAGATTATCATTAAAAGGCTTTATAGTTGATATTTATAATATTTTGAGCGAGGTCTCAAGTGAGTATCCGAAAAAGGTTTAACGAAATATTCGGTCTGGAAGATAAACTTGAGGAAGAACAAAAAAGATTTGTTCATAGGGTCAATCAAGTTATCTTTCATAGAATAGATACCGAAGAATACATCACTTTTCGATATGATGCATTATTTGAATTAACATGTTTTGATTTGGGTGTAAATGCTAACGATGTCCCAAATAGAAGCCAATATGGTGCAT
>Ga0307439_1002120_pt1 | contig 11884 bp, 7 predicted proteins | sample SalMarWE160490MG_FD_202142 | JGI IMG/M metagenome (GOLD analysis project Ga0307439, IMG submission 202142) | Salt marsh sediment microbial communities from the Plum Island Ecosystem LTER, Massachusetts, United States - WE1604-90 | ecosystem: Environmental > Aquatic > Marine > Intertidal zone >... | reverse complement strand
CGCATGGCGCAGCTCATACACTTCAAGAAATGCTTACAATAAAGTCAGATGATGTAATGGGGCGGGCTAAAGCTTATGAGTCTCTTGTTAAGGGCGAGGATATTCAACAACTCGGTATCCCAGAATCGACCAAGGTTTTATTTATGGAGCTACGTAGTTTAGGTTTTGCTGTTGAACTACTTAGCGAGGGGGAAAATGTCTCAATTTGATGGAATTAATGGTATTCGAATAAGTGTTGCCTCACCGGAACAAATCAAGAGCTGGTCTCACGGTGAGATAACTAAGGCAGAGACAATAAATTACCGCACTTTGAAACCAGAAAGGGATGGTCTATTTTGTGAAAAGATTTTCGGCCCTGTTAAAGATTTTGAATGCCATTGTGGTAAATATAAAAAGGCTAGGTATAAGGGAGTTATTTGTGATAAATGTGGTGTTGAGGTAGCTCATTCCAGCGTGCGTCGGGAACGCACAGGGCATATAGAACTAGCTGCGCCAGTTACTCATATATGGTTTGTTAAGTTAGTGCCTAGTCGGCTTGGGCTGCTCCTCGATCTATCCCCACGGGACTTAGAGGGGGTTATCTATTTTGCTCGGTATATCATTATTTCTGTTGATGAGGAAGCCAAACAGAAGAAGCCTCGTCAACTTGAGGAAGGGTTGGTTCGAAAAATTGCCGAGCAGGAAGAACGCCTGAACAAAAAAATCGAAGAATTGGAAGCCAAAGGCTTGGAGGAAGAGCTTAAGATAAAAGAGGTGAACCAGCTTCGTGCTAGTTTTACAGAAAAGAAGGAAAGACTTGAAGAGGAGTTAAAGGTAAGCATTGAAGAGATAGAAAGTCTTCAGCCGCTAAAATTGCTTAACGAAGAGGAATATAGGAAACTTAAAGATAAGTATGGTGCTATTTTTGAAGCTGGCATGGGAGCTGAGGCTATTCTACAGATATTGAAGCAAATTAATATGGATGCTTTGCACCAAGTGCTTCGTGAGCAAATCCATAGCACCTCGGGAGGATACCGTAAGAGAGTCAGCCAACGGCTACAATTAGTTGAAGCTTTTAAGCTCAGTGGGAATAAGCCTGAATGGATGGTTTTAACCCTGCTTCCTGTACTGCCTCCGGCGCTTCGTCCCATAGTTCAGTTGGATGGCGGTCGCTTTGTTATTAGCGACCTTAACGATCTCTATCGGAGAGTTATTAATCGTAACAACCGTCTACGTCGTCTTATGAAGTTAGGTGCACCGGAAATAATTATCCGAAATGAGAAACGCATGTTACAGGAAGCTGTCGATGCTCTTATTGACAACGGCCGAAGAGGGCGAGCAGTTACTACCGGTAATAAGCATGCCTTGAAATCTCTTTCTGACATCCTGAAGGGCAAGCAAGGACGGTTTCGACAAAATCTTCTCGGTAAGCGAGTAGACTACAGCGGTCGCTCGGTCATTGTTGTTGGCCCTAAACTCAAACTTCATCAATGTGGTTTGCCACGCTATGTTGCTTTAGAGCTATTTAAGCCTTCGGTTATGCACAAACTCATAACGAATGGATATGCCAATAACCTGAAGAGTGCCCGGCGTCTGGTGGAAAGAGGTAGCCCTGAGGTTTGGGATGCACTGTATGAAGTAGTTAAGGAGCGCCCTGTATTGCTTAATCGTGCCCCAACATTACATCGGCTCAGCATTCAAGCCTTTGAACCCGTGTTAATTGATGGCGATGCTTTTCAGCTCCACCCCTTAGTTTGTACCGCCTTTAATGCCGATTTTGATGGCGACCAGATGGCGGTTCATGTGCCATTGTCCAGGGCCGCGGTGAAGGAAGCCAGGGAATACGTGCTTAGTCCTTATAATATGTTGCTACCAAGTTCTGGTGAGCCTGCGACAACACCCACCCTAGATATGGTTCTGGGCTGCTATTATCTTACCATTTCGAAGCCTGGAGCCAGAGGGGAAGGGAAATTTTTCGGCAGTTTTGACGAGGCTAAGTTAGCTTACGAACTTGGCATTATCGAACTTGGTGCCGAGATTGTTGTGCAAGACTCTTCGCTTCGTTCAGATGGGGGGAGGATAAATACTACAGTGGGCAGAATTTTATTTAATGATGCCCTGCCTCCGCAACTTCGCTTTTACAACGAAATAGTAGATAGAGCTTCTTTAAGAACATTAGTCTCTGATTGCATCCGTTTGTTGGGCAATGAAGGTGCTTCTGGAGTCCTGGATAGACTTAAGCAATTAGGGTTTGATTATGCTACAAAGTCGGGCGTTTCCATCTCTATGGATGATATTGAAGAGTCTCCAAAGAGGGTCAAGCTTCTTAAAGAAGCCGATGAGAAAGTTAGCCTTATTGAGGATCAACTTAACCATGGCTTGATTACCGAGGGTGAAAAGTATGAAAGTACAGTTCAAGTGTGGATGGAAGCTACAGATAAGATTACTGAGGATATATCCCAGTCGCTAGACCCTTATGGTAGCGTCTACATGATGGCTACATCGGGTGCCAAGGGAAATATTTCTCAAATTAGGCAGATGGCAGGGTTGCGCGGGTTGATGACCGACCCCTCAGGAAGGATAATAGATTTTCCCATTAAATCGAGTCTCCGTGATGGGCTGACACCCATGGAATATTTCATTTCTACCCATGGTGCTCGCAAAGGATTAGCTGATACCGCCCTGAGGACATCAGATAGTGGTTATCTCACCAGGCGCCTTGTCGATGTAGCCCAAGATGTCATTGTAACTGAAACAGATTGTGGTACCACCGAAGGAATTTGGATATCCCGGGAAACTGAAGAGGGGTCCCTTCCCCCATTTGAAAACCGGATTACTGGCTACTTAGCGGCAAGCAAGATTATTGATCCAGGCACAAATGCAGTCATTGTTGTTCGTGATGAAGAAATTGACGAAGATAAAGTGCAACAAATTATCGATGCCGGCATTACCCGGGTACACGTGAGGTCGCCTCTTAGCTGCCGCTCTCGATTTGGCATTTGTCGAAACTGTTATGGAAGGGACTTGGGAAGGAAGCAATTAGTAAAGCTTGGCACCGCTGTAGGAGTTATTGCTGCCCAGAGCATCGGTGAGCCTGGAACTCAGCTCACGCTACGCACTTTCCATACAGGAGGCATAGTAGGTGTCGATATTACTACCGGGCTGCCTCGCGTAGAAGAGCTTTTCGAGGCTAGAACACCAGGTGGCAGTGCAATCATTTCTGAGATTGATGGTACTGTTGAAGTAACCCATACTGATGGAGCAAGCATAGTCAAGGTCATTAGCTCTGAATTCTATCTGGATGAATACCCAATTCTGCCAGGAGCGGAGCTAGCTGTAGCTGATGGACAGTCGGTGGATGTTGGTAGCATAATATTTTCCCTGCCAGAGAAGACCCCAAAGAAGACCAAAAAGAGATTACCAGCTGTTAGCCATGGTGAAGCAGGGCAATCTCAATCTATAGCAGCTAGAGTAGCTGGTCAAGTCAGCATTGAGGGTGACCACGTTTATGTTAGGTATGAAGAGATGGAAGAGAGAGAATATAGCGTTCCCCATGGTGCATATTTGCTTGTTCAATCAGGGGATAAGGTCAAAGCGGGCGATCGGCTTACTAGAGGTCCCATTGGCCCGCATGATTTCTTGCGTATTATGGGAAAAGATGCCGTCCAGCAATATCTGATTGATGAAATACAAAAAGTATATCGCTCACAAGGGGTGACTATACATGATAAACATATTGCTGTCATTACTCGACGGATGTTAAATAACGTGAGAATTATTTCCTCAGGCGATACAAAGCTCTTGCCCGGCGAGTTAGTTGACCGGTTTGACTATGAAGATATAAATGCCAGGGTGCTGGCTGAGGGAGGTGAGCCAGCAACGGCTCAAGCTGCGCTTCTCGGGATAACCAGAGCTAGCTTGAGCAAGGACAGTTGGCTGGCAGCTGCTTCTTTCCAAGAAACCGGCCGTGTTCTTGTTGATGCCGCGATCAAAGGCAAGTTGGATAGGCTTCGTGGTCTCAAGGAAAATGTTATTCTCGGTAAGCTCATCCCATCTCGGGTCCTCTCTTTGAGTCCTGATGATGGGGAAAGATTGAAGGGGGGAGGTCTTTATGAAGAGGAGACTGCGACTTTAGAATTAGAGAGCTAGTAAAATTTTCCCGATTAAATCGGGGCAAAGGTTAGCGATGCGGCTTATTTCAGGTAAAACAGCAACCGATGATAGCTTTATTGACTTTGACCTTCGTCCCAGACGCCTTAGCGAATTCATAGGTCAAGAAAAAATTAAAGATAATCTAAAAATAGCTATTGTCGCTGCTCAAAAAAGAGGGGAGCCGCTAGATCATATCATTCTTTATGGTTCTCCCGGTTTGGGAAAGACTACCCTTGCCTACATCATTGCTGCTGAGATGGGAGTCAATATTAAAGTTAGTTCCGGGCCGGCGATAGAACGTACTGGAGACTTAGCAGCTATTCTTACTAATCTGCATGAGGGGGATATTCTTTTTATTGACGAGGTACACAGGCTTAGCCATACAATAGAAGAAAAACTCTATCCGGCAATGGAGGATTTTGTTTTTGACATTTTTTTAGGGAAAGGTCCAGCTGCTAGAAATTTACGGTTGAATTTGCCCCGCTTTACCTTAATTGGGGCTACTACGCGCTTTGCTTTATTGAGTCCTCCCCTTCGCGATAGGTTTGGGGTGACATATCATCTTGATTTCTACGACGAGGAAGCGATACGGACGATTTTGGAGAGGTCAGCAAATATCCTTAAGATAAAAGCAGAGAGAGAGGGGCTTGTCCCGATTGCCCAGCGTGCTAGAGGTACTCCTCGAGTGGCCAATCGTTTCTTAAAGAGAATAAGAGATTACGCTCAAGTCATGGCAGATGGAGTGGTCACCCAGAAAATAGCTCTGGAAGGCCTTTCAAAGCTGGAGATAGATTCTGTGGGTTTGGATGACATAGACCATAGAGTGTTGCATACAATAATTGACAAATTTGATGGTGGTCCTGTAGGTCTAGATACCATTGCTGCTTCTATTAACGAGGATGCTGATACTATTATGGATGTCTACGAGCCGTACCTTCTTCAGTTAGGTTTTCTGGAACGGACACCTCGTGGCAGAGTAGCTGCTAGGCTTGCTTACGAACACCTGGGACTGCCTTACAAAAGAGATATTCAGCCCCAACCCAGCTTGTGGAATCAGAAACAGAGTTAATCTTCGGCTCTCTAGTACCCCACGAAAAATCCGCTTCGCTCCCCTACTCTCGCAGAATCTTTGATTTTGCGGGTGGATTTCGTGAAACTCCCAAAATGCCACCGGGTAAATTTTGGGGACGCTGAAGAACGAAGTTTTTCAGACAGGATTATTGGTATGCTCTGGCTTGCATCCACACTGGGATGGCAAAGGCAGATAAAGCAAAGAGTAATATCAGCCAACCCCAGTAATCAATGTTCCCTCGGCTTGCCATGGTCACCGAGAACAAGATCACAAGCGGTGGAATTAATAAACTCATAATTTTATACCTGCGCGGCTTGAGGCGGATGAAGGCGATAGTGGCTGCTGCCAAAGCAATAAAACTAATAACTATCCAAATTGCATTTGTTTGCAAGCTTGCCAGCCAAATGCCGTCTCTCAAAAGCTCATTTCCTGTGCCCAGGGATGAAAACCAAGTGAATGTCACAAGCATAGGAGCTAGCATCAGCGATGCATATAGCCAATCCCGCCTTGCAGTTTGTCTCACTATATGGATAAAAACAAAAAGAGCCAAGGGAATATAGATGAGCGCTGCTATCCAGCCCCAACCTTGGGGAAGAGAAAGCAGCAATATACCGGTAACTACTACTGGCATGAGATAGTATCCTAACCAGGGGAAAATCCATATTGGCTTACCTCGATGCCAACCATAAATTGCTATGCCAACGACTAGCGCTAATATGATTGACACGTAGACGATGTTTTGCCAGTAATATGAAGTGAAGAGTAAAGCAACCAGGAAGTGGGGCAAGGCACTGAAAAGTGCTTCTTTCCAGCTACCTTGAGCATGCGTTTCATAGATTTGCTGAGCAATTAATTCAGGGGAACCCAGAGATTGTACCGCGACTTTGCTTGCTTCCTCTTTGCTTAGCCCGGTTTCTTCTAGCTCCCGACTTTTATCTTCAAGATGCGTGTAAAGCTCCTCAGCCACGCCGTCCCTTATGGTCTGATCAATCTTGAGGCAAGCTTTAAACCTGTTTAAATAATGGCTTATGTTGCTTCCCATTTTAGCCCTAGACTGTTTCCGCTTGCGTAACTGCTTTAACCGCCGTAGAAAAATCCTGCCATGTAGCTAACCTTTTAGCTAGGACCTGCTGCCCCTTTTCAGTTATGTAGTAATAACGTCTTTGCTGGCCATTAGGTAGTATCTGCCATTTAGCTGTGATAAGGTCGTCCCGTTCTAGGCGGTGGAGAGCGGGATAAAGAGTACCTTCTTTAAACTGAAAATACCCATTACTCCTTCTCTCCAGTTCCTTTACTATTTGGTAGCCATAGGTGGGCTCACGACTAATTAAGCACAGCAGTAGGGAATCAGTGTTTCCCTTCAATAACTCGCGCCCGTAGTTCATCCTTGCACCTCATTAGCATGTTAGCTTCTCGTTTACTATAGCATTGGCTAACTACATTGTCAATAGATTGCGCTGGCTGACCACATAGGTAACACTGAACTGCGAATTTTGACAGGTTCTTTTTCAATATTAGAGCCTGTGTGCTCTCGAGAGACCCAGCCCGCTATTTGGGGGTTCCTCCCTTCAATGCTATAATAGTTCCTAAGTCCTCATGGATATCTTAGCCACGCTTAATCCCGCCCAGAGAGAAGCTGTAGAGGCCATCAAAGGGCCCGTACTTATCCTGGCTGGACCCGGCAGCGGCAAGACCAGAGTTATTACCCATCGCATCGCCTATCTGATTAAATCCTGCGGCGTTAGCCCCCATAACATTATGGCAGTTACCTTCACCAACAAAGCCGCCCGAGAAATGAGAGAGAGACTGGAACAGCTCCTGGGGCAGGCAGTAGAAGCCCTGACTTTAGGCACCTTTCACGCTATCTGTGCCCGAATTCTCCGCCGTGAGGGCAAAGCCATCGGGATTGACTCAAGCTTTGTTATCTACGATGAAGAAGACCAGCTAAGCCTGACAAAACAAGCTATGGAAGAACTTAATCTCGACCCCAAGCAATATGCTCCTCGGACTCTTCACTCAGCCATCAGCGCTGCTAAGAGCCGTCTTGTCGGCCCCGAGGACTACGCTCAGCGGGTTAGCAGCTATTTTGAGGAGATAGTTCACAGGATTTATCAACGTTATCAGCAATTGCTCAGCCAGGGTCGGGCGGTGGACTTCGACGACCTTTTGATGAAGACGGTACAGTTGTTTCAGGACCATCATCAAATCCTCAGCCGATACCAGTCGAAGTATGTTCATATTCTGGTTGACGAATTTCAGGACACCAACATCGTCCAGTATATGTTGATGAAGCATCTGGCAGGAAAATACCGGAATCTGTGCGTGGTCGGTGACCCCGACCAATCTATTTATTCCTGGAGATTTGCTGATTTGCGTAACATCCTGAGCTTCGAGAAGGATTACCCCGAAGCCAAGGTGGTGCTCTTGGAGCAAAACTACCGCTCCACCAAAACTATTTTAGAGGTAGCCTCAGGCATCATCTCAGCAAATTTACAGCGCAAGCCCAAAAAGCTATGGACGGAAAACGAAGACGGATCTTCGGTAACTGTTATTGAAAGTTATAATGCTGAGGAAGAAGCTCAATCTGTAGTCAACGAGATAGAGAAGCTCGTCGGCCAGGAGCAAATATCCCTCAAAGATTGCGCCGTCATGTATCGGGTCAATGCTCAATCACGGGCATTGGAGGAAACCTTCCTCAGGTATGGTGTACCTTATAGGCTTGTTGGTGGCACGCACTTCTACCAACGGAGAGAGGTTAAGGATATCATTGCCTACCTCAGGCTCATTCACAACCCCCAGGACAACGTTAGCCTTGTCCGGATAATAAACGTTCCTGTAAGAGGCATCGGACAGCGTACTCTCAGCCAGCTTCAATCCTGGGCAAAAGCTCATGATTCCTCCCTTTTCGAAGCTTCGAAACAGGTAGCAAATGAAAAAATCCTTCCTCAGCGCATTGCTCAAGCCCTGGCCGGCTTTGATGCTGTTATAACTGAGCTCATTGCCCAAAGCCGTGAGCTAAGTCTTTCCAGTCTGCTAGATAAGATATTGGAGCACACCAGATACAGAGAATATCTTTTGAGCAAGGAGGATGGTGAAGATCGATGGGAGAACGTAATGGAGCTGAAAAACGTCGCCAGCGAATATGATGAACTCGACCCTGAAGAGGCTTTGGCCGCATTTTTGGAAAAAGTAAGCCTGGTATCGGACATAGATGAACTGGATGAAAAAGCTGATGCGGTGACCCTGATTACCTTGCACCAAGCCAAAGGACTGGAATTTCCTGCGGTTTTCATTGTCGGCTTGGAAGAAGGGATTCTCCCACACAGGAAGTCTTTCGACGACCCGGGGGAGATGGAAGAAGAGCGCCGCCTTTGCTATGTGGGAATAACCAGAGCCAAGGAGCGACTCTACCTTTTACGCAGTTACCGTCGAAGTTTATTCGGCGGCAGCACGGCAAACCCACCGTCCCGTTTTCTCCATGATATCGCACCCCACCTAATAAGCCCACGGGGTCTATGGGAGGAGAGCCCAACTCCTGTAGCTGGCCCCGATTTCAATCGGGACTCCCAGCCTTCACCCCGGCCTCTTGGCACTCTAGCGCTAAAGGTCGGTGACCATGTCCGCCACAGCAAATTTGGCCCCGGCATAGTGATGAATTGTCTTCCCACAAGAGATGACCAAGAGCTGACCGTAGCCTTTGAAGGGGCGGGAGTTAAGAAGCTCCTGGCCAGCCTGGCACCCCTGGAAAAAATCGAGGAAGATTTCGATTTTTCCTCATAACCCATTGACAAGGTACACGATAACGTGTAAAATAGAATTTAGATGCCTATTAAGGTTTTAGCGACTGAGGTAGTCTCCAAGATTGCTGCCGGGGAGGTGGTCGAGAGGCCAGCCTCGGCGGTCAAGGAACTGATAGAGAATTCCCTCGATGCTGGGGCCACCCAGATTGCCGTAGAAGCTCAGGGCGGCGGAGTAGAGCTGATTAAAGTGAGCGATAACGGGGCGGGTATCCCGGCATCGGAACTAGAGCTTGCCTTTCACAGGTATGCCACGAGCAAGATTGACGATTTAAGCGATCTGGAGAAAATCTCCAGCCTCGGCTTTCGGGGCGAAGCCTTGCCCAGCATCGCCGCTGTTGCCGAAGTAGAAATCCTCACTCAAACACCTTCGGAAACCATAGGCAGCTACCTGCATTTGAGAAAAGGCGAGGTAGTTGGGAAGGAAAGCCGAGCCAGACCCCAAGGCACCACCATAACCGTGCGCCGATTGTTTCGCTATTTTCCCGCGCGACTCAAGTTTCTCAAATCGGTAAATACCGAAAATAGCCACATCGCCCATTTGGTAAGCCAGTACGCCCTGGCTTTTCCCGAGGTTAAGTTCAGCCTGGTTCTTGATAAACGCCCCAGCCTGCGCACGACGGGCAATGGTGACCTGCGCGAGGTGGTAGGCGAGATATACGGTTCCGAGGTAGCTCAGAGGATGCTGAAGGTGGAACGAAAGGACGGCCTGGCTGAAGTCGGCGGCCTAACAAGCCCGCCTTCCTTAGCCCGTTCCAACCGCAACTATCTCAGCTTCTTCGTCAACCGAAGGTGGGTACGCAGTCCCCTGCTAGCTCGGGCGACCGAGGAAGCCTATCGTGGCCTACTTATGGATGGACAGCATCCCGTCACGGTAATCGATATCTCACTGCCGGCTCAAGAGCTTGATGTCAACATCCATCCTGCCAAAGCTCAAATAAAGTTTTGCCATGAGCAAGCGGTCTTCGGCAGCGTACAAAAAGCCATAGAAGAGGCATTAGCGAGGACGCCTATAGCCAGCTCGAAGACCGTGCCCTTCTCAGTCAGCTCAGGGCAGTGGCAGAGCCCCCGCATGATAATGGATAACGAGCCGGCTTTTGTTGTTGCCCAGCTGCCTACCATGGAATTACCAGTTTTGAGGGTACTGGGGCAGCTAGCCAACACCTATATTACTGCCGAGGGCCCCGATGGACTCTATCTCATCGACCAGCACGCTGCCCATGAGCGCATACTTTATGACCGAATTTCAGCGCAGTGGGCCCAAAAGGAAGTTGAAGTCCAGGGATTACTCCAGCCCATAACCATAGAGCTTAGTCCCAGAGAGAAAGAGACAATGAGAGCTAGTAAAGAGTTTCTGGCCGAATTTGGCTTCACCATTGAGCATTTCGGAAATAGAAGCTATGTGATACGCGCCGTACCGGCACTAATGGCCAGGGCGAATATTATTGAGATAATAAGTGCACTGCTTGATAATCTTGCCAGCAAAGAAAGCCCCAATCCCTGGGAGGAAAAGATAGCTCAATCTTTGGCTTGCCACGGTGCTATCAGAGCGGGACAGCAACTAAGCAATGAAGAGATGCGGGAGTTAATAAAGCAGCTAGAGCAAACCAAGCAGCCGCGCGCCTGTCCCCACGGCCGCCCAACAATGATTCATTTAAGTTCTCATCAACTGGAGAAGGAATTTGGCAGGATAAGCTAGAAAACTAACAAGGTTACTAGTCCAAGATTTGCTTCACAGATTTTCTATTTGCGTAAACCAGAAGCCGGTCTCCTACCGTGATTTCCTCCTCCCTATCCGGCCTAGTCAGGTAAGTATCGGCCCTGTCTATACCAAGGATTTCTAGACCCCCTTCCGCGGTGATATCAGCCACAGACTGGCCAACGCTCTTCGAGCCTCTTTTTATCGTGACAAGACTAATACCCCAGTCCTTCTCCATACGGAAGATTTCCTCAACTGTGGGAGCTTCCTTAAGAACTCGGTTTATAACTGGCCTTTGCAGCCAGGCAGGGATCCGACGGCCAAAATTGCTTCTTATAATTAGCTGATAGAGGCCGAATATGCCTCCAACTATTATGGCCAGGCGAATGAAAAACCACATGTAACCGGTTACCTGGGTGAAAGATGCCACTAAAGTGGCAATTATAGTGACCGTGCCGGCATTTCCCAGTATAATGAGAATGGTTACAATTCTACGCCTGGTTTTGTTTCCCACCACCCGTTCAGCTTCTCTCGTCGTGAAGCCTGTCCCTGAGAAAGCAGATAACGCCTGAAATCTAGCTACATCAGGTTCTATCCCGGTTAACTGGAGGGCAAAGCCTCCAATTCGGACGATGATGAAAGAAACTAGAATAGCTACCAACAAAATGCCTACATAAGCCATATCCAACACCTCCAAATTAAGTTCTGCTGAACCATAGATGGCACTGTCTGTGTAGAAGGTTGCGAGTGCCCAATCGCTTCGCTCTTCAGTTCAGATACCAGAGACATATTCTTCATTCAGTAAACTTAGAGCCACCTCCTTCTCCTGAAATAGACTACAAGAGAAATACCTATCACCGCCATTACAATCAAGATGGTAAAGTATCCATACCTCCACTCTAGCTCCGGCATATTGGCGAAGTTCATGCCGTAAATGCCGGTGATGAAGGTCAGCGGAATAAAGATAGTGGCTATGATTGTCAGCACCTTCATCACCTCATTCATGCGGTTGGACACTGAAGAAAGATAAGTGCTCAGTACACTCTCAGCCATATCTCTGAGACCAAGAGTGAGCATCTCAATCCGCACCAAATGGTCATAAATGTTGCGGTAATATATTTGAGCCCGCTCGCTTATCAGAGCATATTCGCCGCGGCTGAGCCCGTTCATTATTTCCCGCTGAGG
>Ga0307439_1002115_pt1 | contig 11907 bp, 6 predicted proteins | sample SalMarWE160490MG_FD_202142 | JGI IMG/M metagenome (GOLD analysis project Ga0307439, IMG submission 202142) | Salt marsh sediment microbial communities from the Plum Island Ecosystem LTER, Massachusetts, United States - WE1604-90 | ecosystem: Environmental > Aquatic > Marine > Intertidal zone >... | reverse complement strand
CGGACCTGTCGGGCCCTCCGGACCCATCGGCCCGGTATCACCTGTTGGCCCGATCGGCCCGGTATCGCCGGTTGGACCTGTCGGACCCATCGGCCCGGTATCGCCGGTCGGACCAGTCGGACCAGTCGGACCGGTATCGCCGGTCGGGCCTGTCGGACCAGTCAGCCCGGTATCGCCGGTCGGGCCTGTCGGACCAGTCGGGCCGGTATCGCCGGTCGGGCCTGTCGGACCCATCGGTCCCGTCTCGCCGGTCGGGCCTGTCGGTCCCTCCGGACCCATCAGCCCGGTATCACCGGTTGGCCCTGTCGGCCCTGTCGGACCAGTCGGACCAGTCGGACCAGTCAGACCAGTCGAACCTGTCGGACCAGTCGGACCCTGAGGACCTATCGGACCAATCGGGCCGGTTTCACCTGTCGGACCCTCCGGTCCGGGGGCGCCGGTATCGCCTGTCGGGCCTGTCGGACCCATCGGCCCGGTATCGCCTGTCGGGCCTGTCGGACCCATCGGCCCGGTATCGCCGGTTGGGCCTGTCGGGCCCATCGGCCCGGTATCGCCTGTCGGGCCTGTCGGACCAGTCGGGCCTGTCGGACCAGTCGGACCAGTCGGACCCTCTGGTCCCTCCGGACCCATCGGGCCGGTTTCGCCTGGCGGGCCGGTTTCGCCTGTCGGACCTTGAGGACCTATTGGTCCGCTGTCGCCTATCGGTCCGGTTTCGCCTGCCGGTCCGCTTTCGCCTGTCGGACCCGTAGGACCTGCCGGTCCGCTTTCGCCCGTCGGACCCGTAGGGCCTGCCGGTCCGGTTCCGCCCGTCGGACCCGTAGGACCTGCCGGTCCGCTTGCGCCTGTCGGACCCGTAGGACCTGCCGGTCCGGTTCCGCCCGTCGGACCCTCAGGGCCCGTCGGCCCGGTATCGCCGGTTGGCCCGGTTGGACCTGTCGGACCTGTCGGGCCCATCGGGCCGGTTGCGCCCGTCGGACCCTGAGGACCTATCGGTCCGGTTGCGCCTGCCGGTCCGGTTGCGCCTGTCGGACCCGCCGCGCCCGTCGGTCCGCTTTCACCTGTCGGACCCGTAGGACCTGCCGGTCCGGTTCCGCCCGTCGGACCCTGAGGACCTATCGGTCCGCTATCGCCTATCGGTCCGGTATTGCCTGTCGGACCTGTCGGACCCGTCGGTCCGGTTGCGCCTGTCGGACCCGACGCGCCTGTGTCGCCGGCAGGGCCGTCGTTGCCCGTGTCGCCCTGAGGCCCCGGCAAGCCCGGGATACCCTGAGGACCTATCGGTCCGCTATCGCCTACCGGTCCGGTATCGCCGGTCGGACCTGTCGGACCCGTCGGTCCGGTTGCGCCTGTCGGACCCGACGCGCCTGTGTCGCCGGCAGGGCCATCGTTGCCCGTGTCGCCCTGAGGCCCCGGCAAGCCCGCGATACCCTGAGGACCGGTCGCTCCGGCCGGTCCGGCAGGCCCGATAGGACCGGTCGCGCCAGTCGCGCCGGTGGCGCCGGTGGCGCCGGTAGGCCCGGCAGGTCCAGCAACTCCGGCAGGTCCAGCAGGTCCCTGCGGCCCGGTCGCGCCCGTGTACCCGGTGGCACCCCGCGGTCCGGTCGCGCCGGTAGCGCCGGGAGGCCCCGCTTCACCTGTGGCCCCCGTGGGGCCAGCTGGGCCCTGGAGACCGGATCCGGTGTCGCCCTTAGGCCCCTGGGGGCCTGTGTCGCCCGTGGCCCCCTCAACGCCGGCGGGGCCGACCCCCAAGCCGCCGTTCTGGTTCTGGACATAGGAATACCCAGCAGCTCCTCCACCGAGCAGCAGCGCCAGGATCGCTATACCTACGGCGACTGCTGATCCGCGACTTCCCTGAGGAGCCATCGGGGCTGCCTACCTCTCTTGTGGCAGAGCCAGAAGAAAGCTCGTATTTCGAACGCACGTTCGCGTACCGCGGGCACATAGAACCCGACGATGCCCGATCGTACAACGGGTCGCCGCGGCAATGACAACCGTCAAACGTACTAGTGGGCGTGCCATATCGGCGCAAGCGTGGTCTGCTGCCGATGGGGGCGAGACGCGGCAAAACCGGCGGAATACCGGCTGGTGCACGGTAGAGCGGCCCCAAACCGCACAGAAATACACCACCGGACCCTGTCTGAGCGCCCTTAAGCCAGTCCCAATACCTTCCAGGACGCTAGACGCCACCTTACGCTCCCGAAAGCCAGCTAACACCACCAGACCGCCTCAGAATCCCCTCGGGGGCCGCGAACTCCCTCGCGAGCGCCCTGGACGGGCCGGGCGCGCCGGGTCGGACTGCTAGGCCTCGACCATGTGGCCGGGCGCGGCCACCTCGATGGGGCCGTGGAACGTCTCCCCGGCCCGCGCTATCGCCTCTTCGGGGCTCAGGCCGGGAGCCAGGTGGGTCAGGATGAGGCGCGAGACGCCGGCGTGGGCGGCGGTCATGCCCGCATCCTCCGGCGAGAGATGGACCGACGGGATCTCGATCAGGTCCGTGCCGGCTTCCGCCACCAGCACTCGGGCGCCCTTGGCGAGGGTCAGCAGGTTGTCGCAGGGGCCACTGTCGCCCGTGTAGGCCAGGCGCCGATCGCCGAAAGTGGCCGTGAGCCCGAAGCAGGGCACGCCGTGCTCGACCTCTCGGGCCTGGATCCGCAGGTCCCCGATCTCGGCTACGCCGCGGTCCTTCAGCTCCACGACCTGGAAGAAGCTGGACATGGAGTGATCGACGGCGCTCCTGACGAAATCCTCGACGCGCTTGGCCCAGCCGGCCGGAGCCAGGATCGGGATCTTGCGCATCGGCACGTCCGAGAAGGCGTAGGCGTAGTAGAGGAGCGGCATGTCGCCGAAGTGATCGGCGTGGAGGTGGCTGATCCAGACCGCGTGCAGGTCCTCCAGGCGGATGTAGTGCTGTAGCACTCCCAGTGTTCCGCCGCCGATGTCCACCAGCACGTTGGCGCCGCCGGCCTGGAGAAGGTAGCCCGAGCAGCATTCGTCGGCCCGAGGGTAGGGGGCGCTACCCAGGGTGATCCAGCGAATGGGGCCTTCAGGCTTCTTCTTGCCCGGCACGCGCGACTACCTCCCGCTCGGAGACGTGAATCCGCTGAATCGTAGTGCGCCGGGAGTCGGTCTGCTGGCCCTACCGTCAAACGGGACGGACGAGGACGGATGGCCGGGCTAGCTCGGCGTTCGGGCGCTGAAGAGGGCGGCGGCGCCTCTCGTCTCGAGGCGAACGTCGACAAAACGGCTCTCCAGGGCGTCCCGCAGATCCTCCGGGCCGTCCTGGTCGTTGCCGAAGATGCCCATGGAGTTGTAGAGGTCCATGAGCAGGCGCGTCTGCGGCAGCAGGCGGGGCATCCGTCGCATCAGGGTGGCCCCGAAGATGACACCTCCCGGGTTGAGCAGCGGCAGCAGGTGGTCGAAGGTGACGGCCTTGCGCTCCATCGGCCCGGGCAGGCAATGGAGGACGTAGTTGATGCCAATCGAGTCGAACGGCCGGGCCGGCAGCTCGATCGGCGCCAGGAGGTTGGCCTCGAAGGGCTGGGGCGAGTAGCGCGCCAGGCGGTTCGAGGCATGAACCAGGCAGCCGGCGTTGGCGTCCAGCAGCCCCAGCCGTGGCGTGCTCGAGGGGAACGTCACTCGATCGAGGAAGAAGCCCGTGCCCACTCCCACGTCCAGGTGGTTGGCGCTGACGTGCTCCTGGTAGAGGCTCAGGATCCGGCCGGCGGAGCAACCCCAGGCCAGCCGGTTGGAGACGCCCAGAACCAGCGCGTCGTAGAGACGGCGCGCCGCCGATCCGTAGACATCTACGCCCAACCGCCGCTGCGTGAGGACGGTGGTGGGCTGATACCTCACCTCCACAAGTACTAGTCTGAATGGCCCAGTGCGCCGATGCAACACCCAATCGGCTACGCTCGGCAGATGCCACACCCCCTCGAGGCCCTGCCGGCCGTCCTGCTCGTCGACCTGGACGACACGATCGTCTCGGATTCGTGGCGCTCGCGGGAGAACTGGCGGGTGGCCTGCGAGGCCGTCGCCGCCCAGGCATCGCCGCCGCTGCCCGTCGAGGCGGTGCTGGCCGAGCTGGAGGTCGAGCGACAGTGGTTCTGGAGCGATCCCGAGCGGCACCGCGTAGGGCGGAGCGATCTGGTGGCGGCCCGGCGGGCGATCGTCTCGGCTGCCCTGGCTCGCCTGGGCGTTGCCGACCCGGCGGTCGTAGAGGCGATCGTGACCGCCTACGGCGCCCGGGCCGAAGCGGCCCGGGCCCTGCTGCCCGGCGCCGTGGAGGCGCTGTCGGAGATCCGAGCCCTGGGCGTGCGCCTGGTTCTGGTTACCAACGGCGCGGCCGACGTCCAGGCGGCCAAGATCGAGCGCTTCGGTCTATCCGGGCTCTTCGAGGCCGAGGTGATCGAAGGCGTGCTGGGCATCGGCAAGCCTGAACCGGCCGTCTACCGCCACGCCCTGGCGGCCGTGGGCGCGGAGCCCCGGCAGGCCTGGATGATCGGCGACAGCCTGGAGTGGGACGTGGCCGCTCCCCAGCGCCTGGGCCTGCGCGGCATCTGGGTCGACGTCGCCGGACGCGGACTGCCGGCCGACGCGCCCTGCCGCCCCGACGCGATCGTCTCGGGCCTGCCCGAGCTGGCCGCCCTGATGCGCCGGCTGGCCGAGACGGAGGCCGACCGCCCGAGCGCCGGCTGACTTCGGCCGGCCACCCATCCGGGGAGAGGGCTCCTACTCCATTCGCATGAGGGCAAGCTATTCGCTCTGGCGCTACCATTCGCCCATGCGCAAACCATTTGGCAGGTCGTCCGCGGCCCGCGAGGAGGCCGTCCAGGCGGTGATGGAGGCACTCGACGCCCTGTGGGCCGACGGCGTCAAGGAAGTGCCGGACTGGGTCGCCCAGGAGCTGACCTTCGGGCAGATGCGGCTGCTTTATCTGCTCTCCACTCACGGGCCCTCGCCGATGAGCCGCGTGGCGGAGTGGCTGAGTGTGGGTCTGCCGTCCGCCAGCGGAGTGGTGGATCGCGTAGAGCGACACGGCTTCGTGGCCCGGCGCCATCGCGAGGACGACCGCCGCATCGTCGAGTGCCACCTGACGGACAAGGGCCGCGACCTCATCGCGGAGATTGGCGGCCTGCGCCGCGAGGCTGTCCACCAGATGCTGGCCGTTCTATCGGACGAGGAGCTGGCCCAGATGAGCCAGTTGATCAGGACCGTTCGCGAGCGAACGTTCGAGCGCGAAGGGGGGTCCAAGCAATCGATAGCCCGGTAGCCGGCCGTGCCCCGGCTGCCATCCCACCCTCAGGCATGAGCAGGCAAGGAGTCCACCGGTGATTCGACTGACGAAACTGGCCGTAGGGAAGAGGAGCGTGACCGTTCTGGTCACGCTGGCCATGCTCCTGGGCGGCGCGTTCTCGTGGGCGTCCATGAAGCAGGAGCTGCTGCCGGACATCCAATTCCCATTCCTCGTCGTGATCACGCCCATGCCGGGCGCGAGCGCGCAGGACGTCTCCACCCAGGTGACTGAGCCGATCGAGCGCTCGATCTCGAACGTGCCCCGGCTGAAGCACATCAACTCCAGCTCGGTCAACAGCATCTCGATCGTCGTCGGCTCGTTCTCCTACGGAACCGACGTCAAGGAGACGAAGGCCACGATCGAGGCCAACGTGGGAACGTTGCAGCTGCCGTCCGGCGCCGAGCCGGAAGTGATGTCGTTCGACATCAACGCCCTGCCATCGCTGATGGTGGCTGTCCGCGTCCCCGACGGCTCCGAGGTGACCCAGGACCAGCTCAACGAGTTCACGTTGAAGACCATCGTGCCCTCCATTGAGGGTCTCGATGGCGTGGCCTCGGTGGATGTCAGCGGCAGCATCGAGAAGCGAGTCCTGATCTCTCTCGATCCGGCCAAGATGGCCGACGCCGGCGTCTCGATCAGCCAGATCCAGGGCGTCCTGGCGGCCAACAACCTGATCCTGCCCGCCGGCTCACTGCCCACCTCCGACATCTCGATCCCGGTCTCCACCGAGCATCAGTTCAGCAGCCTCGAGGAGGTGGCCGGCCTGGTCGTGGGCGTCAAGATGCCCACCGAAGACGGGACCGTCACGACTCCGACGCCCATCGTCCTGGGCCAGCTGGGCAAGGTCGAGCTTGTTTCCGTCCAGCCGACCGGCTACGCGCAGATCGACGGCGACCCGTCGCTAGTCCTGTCGGTGACCAAGACGAGCGAGGGCAACACGGTCAGCACCGTCGAGGCCGTCCAGGGCCGCCTCGCAGAGCTGGAGGCGGAGAACCCGGGCCAGTTCCAGGTCGAGACGATCATGGACCTGTCCACGTTCATCATCGAGTCGCGAGACAGCCTGGTACGCGAGGGCGGTCTGGGCGCCATCTTCGCCTTCCTGGTAATCCTGTTCTTCCTGTGGAACCTTCGCTCCACGCTCGTGGCAGCGGTCAGCATCCCTGTCTCGATCTTCACCGCGCTGCTGCTGATGTTCACCGCCGGCGTCACCATCAACATCATGACCCTGGGCGGATTGGCGGTCGCCGTCGGGCGAGTCGTGGACGACGCCATCGTCGTCCTGGAGAACATCTACCGCCACCGCAGCCGGGGCGAGCCGATGAGAGAAGCGGTCATATCCGGCACGCGTGAGGTGGCAAGCGCTATCACCAGCTCGACCCTGACAACGGTCGCCGTCTTCCTGCCGATCGGCTTCATCGGCGGCCTGGTCAGCCAGTTCTTCCTGCCCTTCGCCCTGACCGTGACCTTCGCCCTGCTGGCCTCGCTGGTCTGCGCCCTGACGGTCGTCCCGGTCCTGGCCTCGCTCTTCATCGACCGGGTCAAGATGAACCCGGACGAAGGCCCCGAGCATCGCGACACCTTCGTCCAGCGGATCTACACGCCCCTCCTGCGGCTGGCCCTGCGCAACCGCCGCACCCGCTGGGGTGTGATCGGCATCTCCGCCCTGATGGTGGTGGTGGCCGGCCTGCTGGTGCCGCTCATCCCCACCCAGTTCATCAACATCGAATCGGGCAAGTACCTGGAGGTCACCGTCGCGCCGCCCTCGGGCACGCCTTCGGCGGACGTCCTGGTGGTGGCCAAGCAGGTCGAAGACGAGCTCAAGGCCGGCGACGGCATCGAGCTGATCGAAACCACGGTGCCCGGCGACGCCGACACCGGCCTCAGCGCCCTGGCCTCGGCCTTCACCGGCCGGGCTCCCAACACGGCCACGATCCTGGTCAAGTTCCCCGACGACGCCGACCTTGACGCGGCCCAGAGGAAGTACGCCGCCCGCCTACAGACCGTGGCCGAATCGCAGGCCAGCGGCAGCTGGCAGATAGAGGTGGCGCAGCAGAGCATGACCTCCGGCACCCAGATCAGCGTCGTGGTCAGCGGCGCCGATCAAGAGGACGTGGCCAACGCCACGACCGCGCTGCTGGAAGCCTTCGGCGAGCAACCGGATCTGATCAACGTCAAGAGCGACCTGGCCGTCCAGACGCCGGAGGTCCAGGTTCTCGTCGATCCCAACAAGGCCCTCTTCGCGGGCCTGACCACGGCCCAGATCCAGGGTGAGATCCACAACGCCCTGGCGGGCACCCAGGCCGGCACGGTCAACCTCCAGACCGGACCGGCCGACGTCTACCTCAAGCTCGAGGTCGACGGCCTCAACTCAGTCGATGCCCTGAAGCTGCTCCCGGTGGGCAGCATGAAGGCGCCGCTCGGCACTGTGGCAACGGTGGACCTGATCCAGACCCAGGCCCGCATCACCCGCGTCGACCAGTCGCCGGCGGCGACGATCTCGGCCGACACCACGAGCAAGGACACGGGCGCCGTCTCGGCCGCCCTGCAGCAGGTCATCGACGACCTCGACGCGCAGGGCAAGCTGCCCGGCGTGACCGTCACCCTCTCCGGCGTGACGGAGCAGATGAACGAGGCCTTCGGCGGCATGTACGTCTCGATGGCCGTCGCGGTCCTGCTCGTGTACCTGGTCATGGCCCTGGTCTTCGACTCGCTGATCGACCCCCTGGTCATCATGTTCAGCCTGCCGCTGGCCACCATCGGCGCCTTCCCGGCGCTCTTCCTGACCCAGCGCCCGATCGGCGTCAGCGCCCTGATCGGGTTCCTGATGCTGATAGGCATCGTCGTTACCAACGCCATCGTCCTTCTCGACCTGGTGGAGCAGCACCGGCATCGCGGCATGCCGATGTACGAAGCTCTGATGCAGGGCGGGCGGACGAGAGTCAGGCCCATCCTGATGACGGCCATCGCCACGATCCTGGCACTGGCGCCCCTGGGCGCGGGCCTCTCGAGCGGCACCCTCATCGCCTCCGAGCTGGCGACGGTGGTCATCGGCGGCCTCTTCACCTCCACCTTCCTGACCCTGATCGTAGTCCCGGTCGTGTACTCCCTGGTGGAGGACGCGAAGAGCCGGACGCGACGAGCCTTCGGAATCGCGCCGGAGCACGCTGGCGACCTCGTCGCCGAAGCGGCCAGGCCGGCGCCGAAGCGCAAGCCGAAGGGCTGAGCCGCGGGGCTCCGCCCCCCGCCAGAGAGCGGTAACGAGGAAGGCCGGGCGACAAGCCCGGCCTTCCGATTCTCGCGCCCGGGCGCCCGGGCGCCCGGGCGCCCGGCCTCAGCGATCCTCGGCGAGGAGGAGTCCGCTGGCCGAGGAGACCGCATTCACGGGCCTTCGCCGCGCGCGTCCTCGCGGCTCTGCTCCGGCCTCGCCTCGCGCGTATGCTAGGCGGACCTGGCCGCGCGCCCTGCCCGGGACGCCGGTCCTTCGATTGTTCGCGGGACCTGAAGCCCCTCCGAGAGAGCCGTAGCTGGATGATGCCCGACTTCCTGAAGAAAGAATCGGCCGCCGGAATCCTCCTGATGTTGGCCGCTGCGATAGCGATCGCTCTGGCCAACTCCCCGTTCGACAGCTACTACCGCCTGCTTCTGTCGACGGCCGTCGAAGTGCGCGTTGGGGAAGCAGAGATCGCGAAGCCGCTGCTGCTCTGGATCAACGATGGGCTGATGGCGGTGTTCTTCTTCTTTGTCGGTCTCGAGATGAAGCGAGAGATCGTGGAGGGTGAGCTGTCCGACAGGAGGAATGCCGTTCTGCCGGCTGTTGGCGCCATCGGGGGGATGCTCGCCCCGGCGGCCATCTTCGTATCCGTCAACCTTGGCGATAGCGTGGCGTTGCAGGGCTGGGCAATCCCCGCTGCCACTGATATCGCATTCTCGTTGGGCGTCCTGGCGCTGCTGGGCAGTCGCGTGCCCGTCTCCCTGAAGGTCTTCCTGACCTCTCTGGCCATATTCGACGACATAGGCGCGATCCTGATCATCGCGCTGTTCTACACGGCCAGCGTCTCTCTCACTGCGTTGTTGGCGGTCGCCTGCTGCGTTCTGGTGTTGGGCCTCCTGAACAGAGCTGGCGTCGTATCCAAGAGCCCATACATCCTCATCGGCATCATCATGTGGGTGGCCACGCTCAAGTCCGGCGTCCATGCCACGCTGGCGGGGGTCATGCTGGCTGCGTTCATACCCTTGGGCCGTGCGGACTCCAAAGGCTCTCCGCTCAAGGAGCTCGAGCAAGACCTGCATCACATCGTCGCCTTCTTCGTGCTACCCGCGTTTGCCTTCGCCAATGCGGGAATCTCGTTGGCCGGGGTTACCTTCGACCAGGTCGTCCATGGCGTCCCGCTGGGCATCGCCGCCGGTCTGTTCTTCGGCAAGCAGATTGGTGTCTTCGGGCTGTGCTGGCTGGCCATCAAGCTGGGGTTTGCGGCGCTGCCCAGCGGCATGAGCTGGCGAAGTCTCCACGCTACAGCCGCACTCTGCGGAGTCGGCTTCACCATGAGCCTGTTCATCGGTTCGTTGGCATTCGAGCAAACCGGCGCGGACATACTGTTCGACGAACGGCTTGGCATCATCGTCGGTTCGATTGCGTCGGGTCTGGCCGGCTATCTTCTCTTGCGCTTCAGTCTCAGCCCCAAAGACTCGGCGCAAGAGCGGCGACATGACGGCCGAGTGCAGGCCGCGGCGGCGATGCGACAGGCGAAGGGCTGAGCCGCGAGGCTCCGCCCCCCGCCGGAGAGAGGCAAGGAGAAAGGCCGGGTGAGAAGCCCGGCCTTTCGATTCTGGCGGCGGAGCGGGCTCCTATGACGTCTCGCGATCCCAGCCGACCACGACGAGCCGATGGTAGGCGAACACCGCCCCGGCCACGATCAGCCAGCCCAGCGGGCCGCTGACTTCGGCTCCGAGGTTGTCCTCCGGCAAGCCGAAGGTCGCCCTCATGTAGCGGTACAGGATCATCGCCAGGGCCATTGCGACGACGATGATCGCGCCCGCGGCGATCGAGAAGAGGTAGTAGGCCCGCGAGGACGAGTCGATCTCGAGGGCCCGGTCGGGAGCCTCCGCCGCACGTCGGCGCTGGGCGAAGAACCACGGCACGATCCAGATGACAAGAGCCGCCACGGCGATCGCGCCGTAGATGGCGACCACTGGCTGCCATGTCATGAGCGGATAGCTGAAGCTGAACTCCGAACCGAGCTCGAGGTGGCGGGAGAACCACTCGCCGAAGATCGAGCCCAGACACATGGCCAGGGCAATGGCCAGGTTGGCCAGCCCGACGAGCGCCACCGCGTAGCCGACGACGCGAACGGACGAGACACCGACCGGGCCGTCGGCATCCTCGGCCAGGGCCCGGCGACGATGCCACCACCAGGCAAGCGCGGCGAAGACCACGGCCAGCGTCGGCGTGACGAGGTTGTACCAGAGTGGCGCCACGTCCTCCGGATAGAGGCGCGCGTCCAACACCTTGTCGAAGACGACGGACAGGCTCGAGGCCACGCCGCTCAGAACCGCCGATGCTCCATAGACGGCGATCCAGACCAGGAAGGCGAGCCGGACGCGCGAGGTCCGCTCTTCAGCGGACTGTTCGGTCGTGCCGGAGCGGAGGCGATCCGAGTAGAGCCAGTGAGCGAGCCAGACGGCGCCCCACAGGACGACGGCCACCAGGGCCATGACTCCAGCTCGCGGCCACGGCGACCCCAGCGGGCTGCCTGCCCAGCTGAGCAAGGAGGCGGTCATCTCGTCCTGCTTGAACCCGGCCAGCTCGCGCATCACGAGGCTGATGAAGGAGGCGGCGTTGCCGATCATGTAGGCCAGACCTATGTAGGCCGCCCAGTAGAGATAGAGGCGTGAGACCCAGGCCGCGGCGCCGGTGATCACCGGGCCCTGACGCACGTCGCAGCCGCGAACCCAGGCGTGGTAGGCCCAGATGCCGGCGAAGACGACGATGATCGCCAGCGACCAGTCGTCGTCGATGGGCGAGGACCCGAGCGACGGCAGCGAGGCCGTGCCCAGGAGGCTGCCGAGGTTGCCGAGATCCAGGGCCGAGGTGGCGCTCATGTCCAGCACGTCGGCCAGTGCCCGGCCGGCGAGCTGGGCGGCCAGCGCGATGGGCGGCACGAGAGCGATGCCCATCACCGTGGAGAGGTAGAAGGAGCGGATGATCGACCGCCGCTCCACCACGTCGGCCGCCTTGTCGTCGCCGGCGCCGAGGCTGCGGACCGATCGCGCGATGGCCGCCCAGATCCGGAAGCGGGGCCGCCCTTCCGGCACGTCGGCCTTCGCCGCCTTCGCCTTTGCCGCGGCGGGGCCGGCCACTCCTCTCGGGCGAACGGATCGATCGATGGCCGCCCAATGGAAGGCCCAGACGACGAACCCGACGAGTCCGAAGCCGATGGCCAGGCTCCACATGTCGCGGTCCAGGCTGTCGCTCGAGAAGGCGGCCGTGTCCTGCGGCCCTACGCCGATCTCCTTCAGAATCAGCCGCAGGGCGATGACCGCCGCCGCGGCCCACATGCTCAGACTGACCCCGGAGACCAAGTACAAGTACAGCCGTTCTGCCCTGGACATCCCTG
>Ga0307439_1002111_pt1 | contig 11929 bp, 11 predicted proteins | sample SalMarWE160490MG_FD_202142 | JGI IMG/M metagenome (GOLD analysis project Ga0307439, IMG submission 202142) | Salt marsh sediment microbial communities from the Plum Island Ecosystem LTER, Massachusetts, United States - WE1604-90 | ecosystem: Environmental > Aquatic > Marine > Intertidal zone >... | reverse complement strand
ATTTTCGAAAAGCGTATGCATCCAGGGGACTCGCCAGGAGGTATAGGGAAGCGGCGTGGTGGTTACTTCGTCACATCCTGTAGCCATAGCCATTATCACATTCTCTCCCAGGGCTTTCATAGCAAGCCTGATTGCTAAAGCTTCCCCGCAGCCAATGCAAAAACTATGTCCTTCAGCGAGGAACTCCTTGGTAGTTACCAGCTCTTCCCCAAGTTTTACGACTTTCGTTGCCATCTTTTACCTCTTGCTAATGCTATCGGCTGACAGCTTTCAGCTATCATCTTATACCTACTGTCTCAAGCATCCTGTCTGGTCCCTTTTCCGCAATTTCTCTGCCTCTATTAATAACATGGTCAAAGTCCTCTTCGGACATATCCCTGCCACCCAAACCCCCGATGATGCCGACTACCTTTGGTCTGGACTCTTCATCATACAGGGCAGACCGGATTTCGGAAAAGACCGGGCCTCCCAGACCAAAAGAAATACACCTGTCGAAAACGACAAGTAATTTGGCACCTTTTACTACTCGGCGAAATTCTTCAAATGGGAAAGGTCTCCAGAGGCGCAAGCTTATAAGTCCTATAGCTTCACCTTTGTCTCTTCTCTCATCTATTACGATCTTTGCCGTCTCGGTGTAAGCGCCCATGGTCAGAAGTAACGTTGCGGCGTTTTCCGTTTTGTATTCCTCTACAGGGTGATAATAACGACCAAAGATATCTCCAAATTCCTTCCACCCCTGGAGTATTACCTTCTTGGAGTCGTTGAATGCCACTGCTTGAGCCAGCTTTGTTTCGGAGTATATTTCAGGTGGTCCAAAGGCTCCGTGGGTCATAGGCTTATCAGGGTTTAGGGCAAAGGGATATTGGAATCTAGGTAGAAATTTATCCACCTCACTTTGCTCCGGTAAAATCACCGGCTCTATCACGTGTGATAAAGTGAACCCATCAAGGTGAACCATAACCGGAAATAGGACCTTAGAATCCTCTCCAACCCGAAAAGCCCATAAGGTCAGGTCGAATGCCTCCTGGCCATTCTGGCAGAATACCTGTATCCAGCTGGTATCCCTGACAGCCATGGCATCGGAATGGTCTCCCCAAACGCTCAGGGGGGCAGAAAGAGCCCTGTTGCACACTGCCATGACCACAGGATATCTCATGGAAGAAGCGACATATACCACTTCATGCATGAGCTCCAATCCTTGGCCAGCAGTAGCTGTGAAAGTTCTGGCACCCACCGCGGCAGACCCGAGGCAGGTGCTCATGGCCGAGTGCTCCGACTCCACCGGAATATAAGCAGCGTTTAACTCGCCATCGGCTACCATCTCGGCAAGCCGCTCGGGGATATGCGTCTGGGGCGTTATGGGGTAGGCGGCAATGACATCAACATCAGCCATTCTGACTGCTTCAGCCGCAGCATGGGAGGCTTCTAATGCGGTTCTTCTGCTCATTTTTCCTCCTCCTCTATCATAGTTATAGCTCCCGCAGGGCATACGCTGGCGCAGATACCGCAGCCCTTACAGTAATGGAGGTCAGATTCATAATATCCTTCTTCAGAGGGCTTTATGGCGGCATCAGGGCAATAAATCCAGCACAAGGCACATTTAATGCACTTTTCCTTATCCAGTATGGGCCTTTCCGTCCTCCAGTCACCAGTCTTTCGAAAGCTAGCATTTCCGGCTTCTGTTATGATATTGCCAACTTCCAGGTCCTTCCAGGTTAACTCTTCTGCCATTGCTTACTCCTTCACCATTGTTTCATTGTAAGCCCTATTCATGGCTTCGATATTCCCCTTGGCCCGGGGCCCGAAGCGCTCCTGTAACTGTGTCACCAGGGAATCCATTTTCACAAGTTCGGTAACCTTCAGCAGCGCCCCAATCAGTGCAGTATTGGTTATAGGCAAGCCTATCGTTTCCTTGGCAATCTTTGTGGCGTTAACCGCAAATACAGGCCACTTGAATCCAAATTCAGACTTCAGTTCAGCGGGTGATTTCCTTGAATTAATTATGATTTTGCCATTCTCCTTGAGTCCCGAGGTCACGTCAACTGCATGCAACAATCCTGGGTCGAGCACAGCCACTACATCAGGCTTGTAGATAACTGTCCTGCTCTTTATAGGTTCATCGCTTACCCTGAGGAAAGCAAGAACCGGTGCCCCCCTCCTTTCGGGTCCGAAGCTAGGGAATGACTGAGCATATTTTCCTTCGCTTATAGCGGCACGAGCAACTAACTCCGCAGAGGTTACTGCCCCCAGCCCTCCTCTGCCATGCCACCTTATCTCAAGAAGCTTAGCCATAAAAAGACCTGTTTACCCATATAATCTGTAGTGGTTTGGCCTTTCCGAAATTTCCGAAAGTCTAAACTATATTAAATAACCCCTCCGCTGTCAAGGGGTTTGTTTTTTGGGGGACTTACCTATTACAAAAACTGCCCCTGAAGGGACTCGAACCCTTGCACCTGGCTCCGGAGGCCAGTGCTCTATCCTCTGAGCTACAGGGGCCAAGAGTACGAAAAACAACATAAGATGGTAACACAGGACAACACTTTGGTTCAACACTCATTCATACTGATACTTTGACAGCTACCACTGGGTTATAGTATCATAACAACCTTGCCCGGATAAGAAAGAAGCAGAATGCTTAACGCCTTATGGATAGTCCTGTTGGGAATGGCGATCATTTTCGCTGTCCTGGGAATTTTACTCTTAGTCATGTTTCTCCTTGGTAAACTGGTTCGACCTAGGGATAAACAAGAAGAAAAGAATAAACAATAAATATGGCTACAGGCGAATTCCTCGGCTTTCTCAATTTGAGTTGGCAAGCCGTTGTAATGTTAGTTATCGGCGGCGTCCTCATATGGTTGGGAATTGCCAAAAAGGTGGAGCCAGTTCTACTTCTTCCCATTGGTTTTGGATGTATATTAGCTAACATACCCTTGGGTGGGGCGGCGGAGGCAGGCGGGTTTTTAGCCGTACTAAGAGAAGCTGGCATTCATACTGAAATATTTCCCCTGCTCATATTTATTGGCGTAGGAGCCATGATTGACTTTGAGCCTTTTCTGCAAAGGCCCTATACTATTCTTCTTGGTGCTGCCGCCCAATTCGGCATTTTCGGGACTTTTTTCTTGGCTTATTTGTTGGGTGATGGTTGGCTCCACGTCTTGGATTTCAGCTTGCAAGATGCTGCTTCCATCGGCATAATCGGCTCTGCCGATGGCCCTACCTCGATTTACGTCGCGACTACACTGCAATCCAAATACACTGCTGCCATTGTTGTAGCTGCTTATTCTTATATGGCTATGGTGCCTATTATCCAGCCACCCATAATAAAGGCGATGTGCAGTAAAGAGGAAAGGGCTTTAAAAATGCCTTCGGTTCCGGGAACAGTTTCACAGAAGACAAAGATACTCTTCCCTATAATTACTGTACTGGTGGTAGGCTTACTTGCCCCGAAAGCCACTCCACTTATCGGCAGCCTCATGTTTGGCAATCTGTTACGAGAATCCGGCGTAGTGGAAAGGCTTTCCCTGGCAGCTCAGAACGAACTGGCTAACATCGTAACCATTCTTCTGGGCATCACCGTAGGAGGAATGATGGCCGGAACTGAGTTTCTCAGGCCCGAGACCATATTAGTATTTATACTGGGAATAGTAGCTTTCAGTCTAGATACTGTGGCAGGTGTTCTGCTAGGCAAGCTAATGTGCGCCCTTTCGGGACGGAAGGTCAATCCTATGATTGGCGCTTGCGGTATTTCTGCTTTCCCCATGTCGTCCCGTGTAGTGCAGAAGCTAGGGCTGGAAGCTAATCCTCACAATCATCTGCTAATGCACGCTGCAGGAGCCAATGTTGCCGGACAAATCGCCTCAGTGGTAGCTGGTGGAGTGATGCTTATGCTGGTGCCTATGTTCATTTGATGTAGCATATCATGTCTATAGAAAGAATTTGGCACAATCTAAGCGTAAGTGAAGTTATTGAGTCGCTAAACTCAGGCACCCAGGGGTTAACTAGAGAGGAAGCCGAGCGCCGTTTAGCACAATTTGGACCAAATGAACTGGCGGAGAAGAGGAAAACCCCGCCCTGGGTACTTTTTCTAGGACAGTTTAAAAATTTCCTCATTATTATTCTTCTCGTCGCTGCTGTTGTCTCGGGGGTACTAGCACTCACGGGTGAGGGAGATATCTGGGATCCTATTCTTATTGTAATTATTGTCTTATTCGCTGCCGGCTTGGGTTTTGTTCAGGAATACCGCTCGGAAAAAGCCTTGGAGGCATTGAAACAGATGACTGCTTCTACCGCCACTGTGATACGAGACGGGGAGGAGGAAGATATCCCTGCCCGGGATTTAGTTCCTGGAGACATAATTTTGCTGCAAACCGGTGACCGCATTCCTGCTGATTCTCGTCTAACTGAGGCAGTTAACCTGAAAATTGACGAAGCACCACTCACTGGAGAATCTGTTGCTGTAGGGAAAAAGACCGAAATCGTCTCCGGCGATGCGCCTGTAGCCGATAGAACAAATATGGCATATACAGGCACTACCGTGGTTTATGGTAGAGGTAAGGCGCTAGTGACTGGCACGGGCATGGCTACAGAGTTTGGCAAGATTGCCGGTATGCTTCAAGAGGTAAAACCACCACCGACACCATTGCAGGTCAGCCTGGACAAGATAGGCAAGATATTGGGAATTGCCTGTTTAGCTATCTGTGCCGTTGTAGCTGGCGTGGGAATTCTCGTCGGTATGTTTAGTCATATCCTGGAAGCCTTTATCTGGGGAGTTAGTTTAGCCGTAGCTGCTGTGCCTGAAGCCCTGCCAGCTGTGACAACCATTTGCCTTGCCCTGGGAGTACAAAGGATGGTAAAGCGGCATGCCTTATTGCGCCGTTTACCTGCCGTAGAGACTTTAGGCTGCACCACCTTCATTTGCTCTGATAAGACCGGGACACTAACCCAAAATGAGATGACCGTGCGCAAGATTTACGTTAATGGCAAGACGATAGACGTGGGTGGTGTAGGTTACGAGCCTGAGGGAAGTTTTTATCTCAGAGGTACAGAAATCACACCACAAGATGAACCTCACTTGCTTCGGTTGCTTCGAGCGGGAGCATCATGTAATGATTCCCGCCTTATTAATGATAATGAACTTTGGCAGGTACGAGGAGACCCTACTGAAGGAGCTTTAGTGGTAGTTGCTGCCAAGGCAGGAATAAAAAAGGAGGAACTAACTATTCCCCGCATAGCCGAAGTCCCCTTCTCTTCGGAGAGGAAAAGGATGACCACTATTCATGATACTCCAGACGGCAAAGTGGCATACTCTAAGGGGGCGCCTGAAGTTATCTTAGATTCCTGCACTCGTATCTATTCCGAGGGTATAGAGCGAGAGCTTACAGAGCAAGATAGGAAACAAATCCTTCAAGTGAACCAGGAGATGGCGGCAGGGGCTTTGCGGGTTCTTGGTCTGGCATATAAATCCCTGCCAGATAAAGAGCTGGGTGGTGAAGCGGTGGAGGGGGCAGAAGAAGAAATGGTATGGGTGGGGCTGGTGGGGATGATTGACCCACCTCGAGAGGAAGTGAAGCAGGCTGTGGCATTATGCAAGCAAGCCGGAATCGAGTCGGTCATGATTACTGGCGATCATAAATTAACTGCCGAAGCCATAGCTAAGGAGCTGGACATGCTGGTGGAGGGAGATATAGCCCTCAGCGGCAAGGAGTTGGATGAGCTGACGCCAGAGAAGCTAGACAATGTCGCAGAAGAAGTCAAAGTCTATGCTCGTGTGTCGCCAGCACACAAAATGCGGATAGTGGAGGCTCTACAGGGTAAGGGGCATGTGGTAGCTATGACGGGCGATGGCGTAAATGATGCCCCCGCTTTGAAAAAAGCTGACATTGGTGTAGCTATGGGCATTACCGGGACAGACGTGAGCAAAGAGGCCGGAGCTATGATATTAACCGATGATAACTTTGCCTCCATCGTGGCGGCAATAGAGGAGGGGAGAAATATCTTTGCAAATATAAGAAAGTATCTTATCTATCTTCTCTCCTGCAATATTGGTGAGGTCTTGCTAATGCTGATAGCATTTGTTATCGGCACAGCGACTGGATTGTACAAAGTTGTACCACTGGTAGCTCTACAAATTCTGGTTGTGAACTTGGTCACCGACGGCCTGCCGGCACTGGCTTTGGCGGTAGAGCCTGGCGAGCTAGGTATCATGCGGCGCCCGCCGCGTGACCCCAAGAGAAGTATATTTGACAAACCTCTGGTGAATTATCTCCTGGGAATAGGGTTCTGGACTATGTTGGCGTCGCTAGGAGTATTCCTATGGGCACTCAACTCGGGAAGAAGCCCCCTAGAGGCACAATGTTTATGCTTTGTTACATTAGTAAGCGTAGAGCTCTTTAACTGCTTTAACTACCGCTCAGAGAGGCTTTCCCTGTTTCGCATGAACCCCTTAGGCAACAAGTGGCTTCTGGCAGCAGTGGCTTCAAGTTGGGCTATCACTGTGGCTATAGTTTATGCACCTTTCCTGCAAGGTCCGTTCCACACTTATGCTATGAGCCTGCAAGATTGGGTAATAGTAGTGCTGGCTGGCCTATCGATACTCATCCCGGTAGAAATAACTAAGCTTATCATGGCACGGCGAACTCGTCCTTCTCCCAAGGTGGTATAATAGCCACTGGGGGAGGTGACCGATTGTGTGTGGGGCTGATTAGGTGGTGGCTCAAAGCCCATCAAGCTGAATACTCTTCTGCTACCGAAACAATCAAGACTTGTCTCAGTAACTTCAGACTGCATACATGGCATCGGCAACTGGTTTAGGATATTTTCTCCAGAACTGAATCTTTATCCGCTCTTATACTCAATGGCGAATCTAGCTATATTTCTCTTTGAATTTTGGACTCAATGACTTCACATATTTTATCTCCGGCCGCTACGGATTTAAGGACCTTTATCTGTCCTTCTTGCCCCAAGAAGGTGCTCATCCAGCTCTTGTCAAAGTCCATCATGGCTTCGCACAATTCTCTACTTGTTCCCTCTATGCCAAGCGGGCATCTTGATCCCTTGAAGTGAAGCTTGTCATCTGACAGTTCTACTACCTCCACTTCCATTCCCATAATCGAACTAATCATTTTTAACGATTCAGCGTAAGCCCTCACGCCTTTAGCTGGTACCATTTGTTGCGCCATCTTACCCCATTCAACACCGTTCTGGCTCATAACTCCACTTATTATTGGTAGAGCTTCCTTTCCATATCTCTGGTAGAAGGCCTTGGCAAAAGCCCCTGACCCTCTCATTGCTAGCTGCATAATAGGTGTAAGCTTGGCTGTTTCTTCCATTGTTGATTCCCCCCCTTTTTAAAGTTAACGCCGAGAATTCCAGGGACACAACACCAGTTAAGCCTACTATAAATTAGGTATTATGTCCCCGAATACCAAAAGACTGCTCCCGAAACTAAGCGAAGTATGGCAATTATACTACATGGGGGAGAAGCCTGCCAAGTATCAACTAATCAAAGATGGTCTGTATGGTATAATTGGCTATGTAATTAAGGGAGAGGTGACCGAGTGGTTTATGGTGCCGCTCTCGAAAAGCGGTGGGCAGAAATGCCTCGTGGGTTCGAATCCCACCCTCTCCGTGGAGAGGTGCTGGAGTGGCCTAACAGGCACGCCTGGAGAGCGTGTGTCGGGTTTCCCGACCGTGGGTTCGAATCCCACCCTCTCCGCATAGCCGGCACTGTTATCCGACAGCAGAACCCTCCAGTCCTTCACCGGCACATCTGTCATGGCGGCGAATGGCTTTCCAATCGAGGATAAGAATACAACTCCTCGCTTTCAGGGAAGCCCAACATTTACATTGTCGTTAGTTCGAAACTAACTTAGCAAAAGAGTCGGGGAAATAACTTCCTCCATGCACAGCTCTTATGCCCGCTATAAGTTGCTCACTAGCAGCTTTCTTGGGAATGAAGCCATATGCGCCCACCTGGCTGGCAACAAGCATATTTTCTTGTTCATCATACTGGGTCAGAATCAATACCCTTGTCTGGGGGCATTGCGCGCTTATCTGCCTTGTTGCCTCCAGCCCGCTCAGCTTAGGCATGAGTATGTCCATCAACGCTACGTCGGGCAGAAGTCGAAACACCTTCTCGACTGCCTCTTTTCCATTGACGGCTTCACCTACTATGTCCAGATCCCTTTGCAACGTAAGGACGGCGCATATTCCGTCCCTGACCATAGTATGGTCATCCGCCACGAGCACTCTTATCTTCCTGGTCGCTTCTTCCAATAGCCTTTGGATGCGGACCACAAGTGAAGCTGGCTCGATTGGCTTAGCCACGTAGTCGTCGGACTCCAGTTGCATCCCCTCAAATTTTCTCCATCCCTTGATAAACCGTTCCTCAGGTCGGGAGTCTATCACCAAGACTGGCACGTCTTTATATCTGGGGTGCTGCTTCAGCCAGTTGTGCAAGGAAAAAGCTTGCCCGATAGGAGTTACCGTGCCCAGGACAACGACGTCAGGTCCCTCTCTCATTTTCCCCTGACCCTGTGCCTTGTTGGTGGCGGTGATTACGCGATAGGCTTTTGCTTCCAAAGTTATGCGCAATGCTTCTGCAAAATCAGGCTCGTCATCTATGATTAAGATTTTGTTTTTCATTTCATATCCCTCCTTTATTAGATTTTAGTTAGCCGACCGACCACAGCTGTCCTTTAACTAAAGTGCCATCTCAGGAGTGCCCACTAAGCTGCCTCCAGGATATCAGGCACAATTCCTTCGTTACCTACAGCCATAACATGAACACCGTGGCATAAATTTTCCTCCCTTATTGTCTTTATCAACCGGGAAGCAATCTCAATTCCCTTCTGAAGTCCTTTACCTTTCTCCACATTAGCTAGCTCATCAATGATGGCTTGAGAAACAATTATCCCGGGAACATTATTGTTCATATACTGAGCCATCCTGGCTGAGGCAAGCACGATAATGCCAGCCAAGATCTTGACATTGAACTGAGAAGCGTATTGCATAAACCTCCCAAGGCTCTCCAAGTCAAATATGCCTTGAGTTTGGAAGAATTGTGCCCCCGCAATAACCTTCTTCTCAAACTTGACGAGCTGTGGCTCTATGAAGTCTGCCTCGGGGTGAACTGAAGCGCCGAGGCAAAATTGGGGTGCACCTTTTAGTTCATTCCCTCCCATGTCTTTACCAGACTCCATTTCCCTGGCCATCTTCAGTAATTGGACTGAATCCAGGTCAAAGACGGGCTTTGCTTCCTTGTGGTCGCCAACATCGACAGAATCGCCGGTGAGGCAAAGCACATTTTTGATGCCTCTGGAATAAGCCAGAAGAAGGTCAGCTTGGAGAGCCAGACGGTTGCGGTCACGACAAGTTATTTGAATGATAGGCTCGCCACCACATTCCTTCACCAGCAGACAGCCACCCAGGGAGGGGAAACGCATCACAGAGCTCTGATGGTCAGTGATGTTGATAGCGTCCACCTTGTTTTTGAGGAGGTCTATGTGGTGAACCATCTCCGAGACGTCTGCCCCCTTAGGAGGCCCAATCTCTGTGGTCACCAGAAATCCATCGGAATTGAGTTTTTCTTCAAACAGTGAGTTAGCCATTGTCCTCTCCTGGTTCAACATCAGCTTTCATGACGATTCTTCGAGGTCTGGGGATTACCCGGAAGTTTCTGGGAGGATAATATCGTCGCATCTTTTCCAATTGCTGCAATCTCTCCAGGCGCTTGTAGATTAGGATCCAGGCACAGTCCATATCTTTGTTTGCTTCACATTTCCCGTTCTTGGTGCCGGCGCAGGGACCATTGAGTATCCCCTTGGTGCACCTGGTGATGGGACAAATGCCGGCGGTCTCCGCCAATCGGCAATCACCACAGGCAGCGCAGCGTTCATCCCAGACCCCCCACTCTTTAGCCATACCCATGAAAGAGGTATTAACACCGGGCAAAACAGGCGTATCGGGAAAGCGCTCGGCTATGACTTGCACCCCGATGCCGCAACCCAGTGAAAGTATGGCGTCCACTTCGTTGACCTTGTCCGCAAGCGAGTCCAGGAATTCAAAATCACATTGTCTTTTCACTGTGTATTCCGAAAAGCTATGAATTCCATCGCTGCTCTTTGCCTGGGCTACCCGTAATGCACTATTAAGAAAAGATACCTCACGCTCACCACCGGCGCCACAAACAGTCACACAAGTGCCGCAGCCGAGAAGCAACACCCTCTCGTAAGGAGCAATAATTCGCCTTATCTCCTCCAGGGGCTTTTGTTCTGCCACTATCAACTTTTCACCTCCTGCTTTATTATTGAAGCCAGGCACAGCTCTCCTATTCGTTCGGTGAAGTTGTCCAGGGCCTCGGCAGTATCTCCCTCAGTAGCACGCAGGTTAAATGTCTGCAACCGCTCCGGCTCAAGACCAATCTGAGACAGTGCCCTTCTAATTCTTTCCACGCGCTGGAGAACCCAAAAGGCGGTGTTTTCCCGACTACATTGTTCCCCGCATCCAGCGATGAAAACCCCCTCTGCACCCATTTCGAAGGCCCGCAATATGTGCCCCCCTTCTAACTTAGCCACGCAAAGGACAGGCACTATCCAGATGCCGGCTTTGCCTTCCCTCCACAGGCTTGCCAATGCGCCAGTGCCGAAGAGCCCATACTGGCAACAAAAGCCGATAATTAAGGGCTTGGACTTCGATTCTGCGGCAGACTTAAGGGCGTGTTCCAGTTCTTCGTCTATGTGCCTTCGGTCATAGGGCTTTCGCAAGACTATTGCCTTAGCCGGACATTCAGCAACACATATGCCACAAGCTTGACATTGGTCAGCAGGTATCTGGATTGTCCCCCCCTCATCCAGGTAAGGCACGTGGTAGGGACAGACCCTTAGACAGGTAAGGCAAGTAGCACACTTATCCTGGAACAGGATTTCCGCTCCCATGCCGCAGCGGAGACAGCGTCTGGCTTCGTTGACGGCAGCCTCCCAGTTATAAATTAGCTCCACCGATTTAAATTCTTTCGCTCTTGCTTTGGGAGGGAGAAGCGGGGGCTCGAGCCGCTCGATTTTCCTTATCATCTCTATCGTCTTGGGAAGGAGTTCTCCTGACAGGGTTTCCTCTGCCTCTTTATCAACTAAAGGGTATCTATGCCGGAGGTAATCATCGATACGAAAGGCTGCCTGCCTGCCACTTGCCAGTGCTTGGGTTACAGTAGCTGGTCCAGTGACGGCATCCCCTCCGGCAAAAACTCCCGTTCGATTAGTAGTGAGTGTGACCGGGTCGACTTGAATAGTGCTCCCTCGGCCTAGTCGCAGGCGAAAATCCTCGGAGATCTGAGGTGCCTGGCCAATGGCAGTAATTAAGGTGTCAAATTCCATATTGAACTCGCTGTCTTCGATTGGCACTGGACGTCGTCTGCCTCCCGCATCCGGTTCTCCAAGCTCCATCCTTACGCATGTTACGCTTAAGCGTCCATTTCCCCTTTTCATCTTAGTTGGTGCCACCAGAAACATGGTCTCCACACCTTCCTCTAGGGCTTGCTCTATTTCGTCGGGGCCTGCTGGCATTTCTGCCCGACTGCGACGGTAGAGAATACTCACTTTGCTCGCCCCCAATCGAACGACAGCGCGGGCGGCATCCATAGCCACATTCCCCCCACCTACTACAGCAACCTTTTCCCCCAGAGACGGCTTGAGTCCCAAATTAACCTCGCGGAGGAAAGTCGCCCCATCAATCACCCCCGGACTCTCTTCCCCCTCTATTCCCATTCTGAGGCTTTGATGGGCACCAACGGTTATAAAGACAGCCTTATACCCCATATCAAAAAGCAGATCCAGGGATATCACTCGCGTATTCGCTTTGATTTCAACCCCCATGTGAATTAGCCTTTGAACTTCAGTATCGACTACCTCCCGAGGAAGGCGGTACTGGGGAATAC
>Ga0307439_1002108_pt1 | contig 11942 bp, 11 predicted proteins | sample SalMarWE160490MG_FD_202142 | JGI IMG/M metagenome (GOLD analysis project Ga0307439, IMG submission 202142) | Salt marsh sediment microbial communities from the Plum Island Ecosystem LTER, Massachusetts, United States - WE1604-90 | ecosystem: Environmental > Aquatic > Marine > Intertidal zone >... | reverse complement strand
CTGGTAGTAGAGCTTGGGAGCGAACCGGCGGTAGCCCATCATGGGCTGCTTCCTCCCTTCCGGGGGCAAGCGGCCCGTATGGATCATATCACTGATCAGATCTCACGTCGAGTTCGGCAACAGGCCCGAATGTTACGTGCACGTGTGCAGAGACACCTGCCGCGGCCAGTGTCTTCGGCTGCTGGAGTCGACTGCGGCCTCTCCGACCTATGGCATCCATCGACTTTCCGGCCTACACTTTGATCGTCGCTTGCGTGACCTAAGGCGCATCATTAGGATGGTATGAGCGCTTCCGGCGCTCGCGGGATCGTCAAGGAGATCGTACGAGAATAACGAACTCGGCGACTTCACCCAACCCTCGTTTTACCGATCGCCCCAAAGCTGATTCGGGAGTCCAGACCGATGGACGAAGGTAAAGAAGGGCGAGAGTACGTGGAACGGCGAGATGAGATAGATCGGAGGGTGGCCCATTCCATGCAGGTTCAGCGACGGATGCCTATCAAAGGGCCACACAAACGTGCTGTTGCAAGATATGCAGTGAGTGACGTGGATGAATACTTGCGAGTTTGCAGGGATGCCGTTCATCAGCATGTCGCCAGCCCCAACGTGAACATCTTCTACAGAGGGCAACCCAAGGAATACTGCACCCCAGGGACCGACGAAATCCTACTCCTCCCCTCCGGAGGGCGACCTGGCGCCAGTGCCTGTGAACCCAGTGACACGCTAGTGCGAGCATATCGCCGTTATTGGGACTCCGTTATGGACGCCCATTTCCATGGAGTCGGGATTACTAAGAAAGAGATAGATGTTTTTCGGCGAGCGAGGAACAATCCAGTGGGCTTGGAGCACTTCACACTTATGGGATGGTTCCAGAATGAGTTCGTTCGTCGTGCAGATAGCCCTTACACCCTTGAGGCCACAGCCCAACACTATGGTCTGCCCACGCTGAATCTTGACGTTACCTGGAGCCCCTTGGTGGCGCTTTTCTTTGCGTTGCACGGGTTCATGTGGAATAGCGACGGAGCTCTAGAAAGCCGGCTGAATGATGGGATAGGGGTCGTCAATGTCTTGGCCGTTTCATCTGAACCGCGCCATCACACGCAGAAGGTGCAGGGCAACGTCTATGACGTCGCCCTGCACCGACATGTTGATCTCTTCGATCTTTTCTACGACAATGATTCCAGGCCGCGTCGGCAAGCAGCTGCCCTCTTAACTGAGGTCGGGGACCTCGGCTACGAAGAGGTACTTCAGATGAATCACTACGCCACATACATTACGTGTGTAATTGAAATACCACCCGAGGTTTCGGAATCCGACTCGGGACGCCAATTCGTGCACTCCGTAGGTGTGAATAGACTATTCCCAGGCTCAGCGTCAGATAGTCTATACAAACGTCTACGGAGAGCTGACCCTTCTCGCATCATTCGCTATGCCAGCTCGAGGGGGTCCAAGAATGATCCACTAGGACGATTTGAGTACTTGGTCAACCGTAGGATACTTCTTGTGGGAAGCGACGCGGGAGCTGTGCGCGCGCTTCTACGCGGTAGCTGGTTTGCCAGACAAAACGCAGTCGAAGTAATGCCGATCGACCAGGCGAAGGCTTGTCTGCGCGACAGGTCGCAGGACCGGCTAGACGCTGTGGTGGCCTGCGAACCAGTGCTCGAGAAGGCTCATCGAATCGCCAAGGATATCGAATTGACGGCGTCTAGGTCGAACAGGATCACTGTTGTCCTCGCATCGGGCTATGCCCCTGGATCAGTCGGTCCCAAGGGTCATTTCGGTGGCATTGCGACAGTCGTCGGAGAGCAGCTGCATCGCGCCGGGTTTGATTCACACGAATCCGATGCGCATCTCCAGAACGCCCTCCTACGAGGCCTGTTGACGGTCAGCAGACTCCGGACCCAGCGCTGGCTCAGCGGAATTCACGCGGGCTGGCAACAGTTTCTCGACTGGCGGTCTCCGCTCAGGACTTACTAAGCATGGGCTCCTTTCGCGAAGGTGACAGCGATTGTGTAGCAGGTCCAGCAGTCCGAAGGCATCCCGCCCGACGAAAGGTTCCCTGCAAAGGTGGCCAGCTCCAGCGTGAAAGCGGCACTAATATCTAGTGCTTCTCCTTGGAAGGAAGAGAATTCGTCGCCGTGACTCGCAGACCGTGCGGGAGACGCCGAGGGGGGCTTCCTGTAGGGAACGAACATTACACGACCGCGGCTCTACGCGGAGGCGGCATCTCCGCTCAGCGCGTGGAGCGATGACGCGGAGCACAGTAAGGCAGGCGAATACGAACTCTAAAGCGTGTCGCTGTTCTCCGACGAAGGAGCCTGTAGCCTGCTCGGCACCGTCGTGTGCGTGTGCACGACCAGGATACCAACTGCAATCACTGCATCGGGTGCTGTATCCAGGCCCTTGGCGGTGACCCCCGGTCGAACTTGGACATCGTTCACAAGTGGAGGTGTCGGTTCCGGGCGCCCCCGGCAGTCCAGTATCACAAGGAATCCTGCTCTTCTAGATTGGCTGACAATGTACTGCGTCACTTGCGGCAGACTGCTGTCAACGAACTCATCCAAGCGTGCCTTGGTGAACACCTTCAGCTCGACCGGCACGCCAAGGACGAGACAGTCAACGAAGCCGATTCCTGTTTTGACTTGACTGTAGACGTCGTCCCGTTCTTCGAACCGGATATCGAGGTCGTTCTTGACTTGGCTCTCGAATTGCGGCTCCGAAATTGTTCCCTTGAGCAATGGGCTCCTTAGCTGGCGCTCCATGAAGGACACTAGGGCCTCTGCGACCTCCAATTCGTCATTCCTGTTGGGATCGCGGTCTGACGGCACTAGCTCTTCTAGATCGCTCCGAACCTTCTCTATTGCTTGAGGTGCTGCTGGCCCCCTAGCTCGGTACCGCTCCACATCGCGATGCACCCGCACGCTTAGCTCGTGCCGACCAAGCAACTCTATGCCTCGTCGCTCGTCATCTTCGTCGATGAGGCTAGCGAGGAGTTTGACAGAGAGAGGCTGGCTTCCTTCCGACTGAGAGTATACGAACAGCATCGTCCCTCGGAGGACTACCGTTCCCCCGCTCGGCTCCAACGAGATTGTTTCCTCTGGAAACTGGTAGTGCTCCTCGCGAAGCGACGAGACAGGCCGAACCTCAAGCTGGGTCACACCAGCCGGTGGATTGGCGACATCAAGAGTGATCTCGACATCGTACGTGCGTTGGGCGATTGCTTCAAAGACAGGAGGCGGCTCTTCGCCATTGATCGTGATAGACGCGACCGCGATGGTCGGGGCTTGATCCCGCTCCCTCGCTGCCTCCTCCTCCTCCTCGTCCTCGTCTCTTCTCCGTCGACGCCGCCAGTCCCGTGGAACAGGGAGGTTGTACCTTGGCATGGGAAGGGGGCAGCCACGAATCCTGGCCACCACATCCCTTATTCCCGATTGTCCAGCAGTGGGCCCCAGAGACTCTACAGCGCTTACGATCAGACGAACCCGTGAGGCTCCTTCCTCGCCCTCCACCAAGTCGGCGGCTTCTGCCGCTTCGGCCAGGCAGGCCACCGCTCCGTCGCGGCTTGCGGCGCTCGTTGGATCTGCCGAACGAACCAGAGTCCACCATTGACCGATTCGAGCTGCGGCGGTGCATAGCATCGCTGCCATGTGGACGATGGTCACCTCTCGTTGTTCGAGGTGATGCTCGGTCAGTGATGTAAGGGCGTCTGCCAGTTGATCGGCATCGTGCTCCAAGTCTTCGACGGCCTCGGGAAGATCAAGCCAGCGCATGCGCAGGGCGACCCAGCGCTCGTAGAACGGAGGTTCATCCTCGATGTCACCCAAGTTGAAGGGCAGTCGCCTCTTCGGCGGATGCCCCTCTGCGAATAGGTCATGAGCTTCCTGGAACAACTGGTTGGCGTCGTGGGCTCTTCCGGCGGAGACGGCACGTTCAGCGCGGACAGTTGCAGCTATCCCTCGATACTTCTTGGCCAGCCACTCATTCCGGCGCTCGCTTGGGAGCGCGGCCGCCATCGTATCGAACAGGTCTGCGGCTTGTTCGCCGAGGCCAAGCGTTATCAGGAGAGCGCCAACGTGGAGCATGTTGCGTTCTTCGTTGGACTTGACGGAGAAACGCACCAGTTCTGGGGCACGCGACCGAACCACGTCGGGCTCCAGATGATAGAAGTTCTCGAACAGGTCCGAGGTGCGCCCTCCCAGGTACTGGTGTCCCGACAGCGAGGCAAGGAGTCGGAAGCGTTCTAGGAAGTTGATCAGGATGTCGGCATATAGTGGTTGATAGCGCCTGCGCCTCCGAGCGAACCAGCCGAACGTTTCAAGTACGTCGCTCGCCGTGTAGTAGTCTCTGTGCGAGGACATCGCCGAGAACATCCTCGCTATTGGGCCGTCCAGTGATTCATGCTGATCCGCCAGATTGGAGAGGGCCCACGCTACCTCCCTCGCGGAGCCGTAGTTGGGGCTGTCACCGTACAGCCGATACAGCCGGTAGAGCATGCCCGCAATCGCCGTGGCCAGCCACACGTCGTCTACTTTGGCTCGGCGAAAGACTCCGACGGCGCTTGTAGCAACGGGGCTGAGATACTGATCGCCGAGGAGAGTTGCGGCCAGGAGAATGGTGTCTTCTGGGAGCACGTCGCGATTCCAATCGACCAAGTCCTCGCAAGCATCAAGCGCAGCGGCCCGCACGTGGTGAGAGACTGGATCGATCAAGTGGGGATGAATCATGGGGACGAGCCTGGGCGCGACAGATTTCGCATGACGACCCATCTCTCCTAGGCTTCGCACTAGGGCAGCTTTGAACGATCCCGCCACTCTGCTATCCGTCTTGTGCAACAGATCATCGATGGCTGCAGTCGCATCATCGGGGTTCTGCAGACCAACCCACGCCAAAACCTTGCCGAGATCGCGCACGCTGCTCGAAGCGACGATTGCCCTCGACTCGCGTTCGATGGCCTCAAGGGGAGTCTCCGGCGGCACTTCCAGCCGCTTGCGCGCGGCCTCTGCGGCGTCCGCAACCTGTGCCAATGTCCCGAGCAAGACCTCGAAGTGGGCCCAGAATTTGTGTGGCCATCGCCCTGCCGCGCGTTCGAAATGGCCCACCACGTGCCCTCGTACGTCATCGCTAAGCGAAGGGTCGGTGAGCATTCCGATCAATCGAGGAATCCATGGAGTCTCATCCGCCTCCATAGCTTCGTCACGAAGGAACGCTGTCAACGCAGAAGTCTTCGTGCTTTCGTCGAGACCAGGCATGAGGTCGAAGATGGCAGCGGCGACATCGACAGGGTTGGCTGCGATACACTTCGCCAGGGCAATTGCCAGAGAGGCGTCAGTTTCGGGCTCGCCCTCCAAGAAAGCCAAGCCATGGATCAGCAGACGAACGAACTCAACCGACGTGCGCTTTGGATCAACGAGAAGCAGCTCGGCGACGGCAGCGGCCCCCATCTCCCGATGGTAGGAGTTGTGTTCATCAAGGAGCGCTTGACCGGTCGCCTGCGCCGCTGCGTCGAAGTCGAGTTCAGCCAGGCGGCGAAACGCATGTGCAACTGCCGACCTATCTGCCCTGAGTCCACTATGTCGGACTTCGAATGGATCGATTAGCGGTGTAAGCTGCAGCAGCAACTCTTGCGCCAGTTCCAGATCTGGTCGGAGAACGCCGGCTGCCAATGCCGCATCGATGATCTTGGCTGCTTCGTTGACGTGAAGAGCCGCTCGCCTGGCAGCCGAAGCGGCTTCCTCAAGAAGCTCGTTGCCATGTTGTGGGACTAGTAGGAGGACAGCTTCCATGGCCACTCCACCGACCCGCGGATCACGGAATGCCTTTGTCAGGGTCTTCGCAGCGACCAAGGAGACGCGGTCTGGAAAGTGCCGCGCAACCTCGCGGAGCTTTGCAGCGGCCTCGGCGTTTCGGTTGAGGTCGGCCAGGAGGCCAACCAACGACTTCACTTCAGTGTCGGACTCGATGTCCGCCTCAAGCAGAGCGTCGAGATCGATCCCCTCAACAACCAGGTTCTGCAGTTCCTTGGCGTTGGCCTCTTCCTCGGAAGCTTCTGCTTGAGCAGCGTCCACGATCTCCTGTCCGATGTTGTCTGGGCTTTTCAGTTTGTGAAAAGGGCAGCCGACACAGTGCGAGCTGATGAACAGCTCTGCCGTCCCTTTGTAAGTCATGCCCTGGTAAGAGCCTTCAATCTCCGAGCACGAGACTTCCTTGGGCCCAATGGGTAGCCCCGTCGCCTGGCCGAGGAGACTCACGGACACCTGGCGTGTTCGTATGTGTTCGCACCAGTTCGTCACGCGGTCGACGGAGATGTCCTCCGTGGCGCTCCGTATGGCGTCATCTGTCGATCTACGGAGATACTTGTCCATCATGACTTCAGTCTAACCTGCCCGGTGGGAAATTGCATCCTGACCGCGGTTGGCTTTCCATAGGCATCGGGATCACGCCCTTTAGCTAGAGACTTTCGGAAGCCAGGTCGAATAGGCCGTCGTGAAATGGACGTTAAAGGTCGCTCAGCGATCACCTGCTCCGCCGGCAGGTGATCACTCGGAGCGCAGCGGGACATCGTCACCCTGAAGGGAGGCGCGAAGCCGGCACGCTCTCAGAGGATGCCGGGAACGACCAGCCATCCCACGGACCATTGGCCTGTCTCGTCTCTTCTGAGACAGACCATTCCTCCCATCTGGAAGGCCGCCACCGCCTTGTCCTCGTCCCCGCACAACAGCAGGGACGCCAGCTTGCTCAAGTGGGGCAGATGTCCGACCAGCATGGCGTCTTCCTCGCTGTCCGTGAGTCGGCGGGCCCACACCCTCGGATCGGCCGTAGGATCGAGCCCATCCGTTGCCTCGACGCCCGATTCTGGACGCAATGCTTCCGCCAAGACCTCGGCCGTCTCCCGGGCTCTCGCCTTGCCACTATGTAGAATGCAAGGCACCCGGATCTTGAGGTGCTCGGCGGCGAACCGGGCCATCTTCCGGATCTCGGCTCGCCCTCGTTCCGACAGGCGACGCTCTGGATCTTCTGATTCGGGCTTGGCCTCAGCGTGCTGCACCAAATAGAGGTTCATGTCGTTTTCGCCTCTCCTCAAGGCTCTCCCCAATGCGCTCGCCGAGCTGCTGCTTCGTCTGGACGATGCCATGATAGCACCGCCGTCTGCCGGCAGGGCGGCTCCTTAGCCTGCGAAGAGGCGGATGGAGTATTGGCACCCCACACCAGTACCGTCGGGAGGCCGTGCGTTGCCAGCGGATGACTGTCTCCGGTTGTACGAGCACCACCACTGATCGCCAGTGAGACCAGAGCCGTGAGAGGAATGACCAGAAGAGGCGGTCAGCGGGCTGCAGCTTCGGCCGACGCGACTGGCGAGAAAGGACCGCGAGCTGCTGACGGAGGGCGAGATTCTCAAAGACGAGATGCTGCCGATAACGTAGGCTGGCGCGCAGGGCAGAGCAAAGGAGCAAAAGGTACGTCATCAATGCCGGGCCTCCATGAGAACTTAGTGCCTCAACGCTGGCCCAGCTAGCTCAGTGCGTCAACCCCTACAGATACGGATGGAGTTTTGCCGCCCCACAGCTGGGCGTTGACCCCCACTGGGTGCTGGCTCGTATCCGCTCGGGCAAGCTCCGGGCCTCCCACCGTCACACCGACCGCACGGCCCAGCAGGGCGGCGACAACTGGCTCATCACCGATGGGGCGGTGGTGGAGTTCCTCCGAGAGCATCCCTGCGACATCGACCTACGGAAGGTGGACAGCCTCTGGTTCATGGATTTGGTCGCGCTGTACCTCCAGCGCGCGGTGGCAGGCAGCCGACGCGCTGAAGCGGCGTGAGGCGCAAAAAGGCGAGGCTATCCTCGCCTTTTTTGTTGCCAGGCAGACGCAGAGCGCAGAGCTATCAACTTTGCTGTGTCTGCCGATGCGCGTCGATGGCCTCTTGAAGGAAGCGCCGAGCTTCGTCGATGCTGCCCGTCTCGCGACAAAGGATCCCAAGCTCGTTCAGTGTCTTGCCTTCGCCGACCCGGTCGCCGCACGCTCGAAAGATGGCTAACGATCCTTCCAATAGGTTCCTTGCCAACTCGATGTCTCCTTCGGCTCGTCGCTGCCTGTGGAGCATGGCCTTCTGCCGCATGCAGTCCGCCTCGCCCCGTCTGTTGCCGATTTGCCTGTAAATCTCGATGGCTTCCGCATGCGCAACCTCACTGGCCACATACCTGCCCTCCATCCGATAAAGGATGCCCACGTTGTTCAAGACGTTCGCTTCACCAGGCAAGCTCCCAACCTGGCGATGAATCCGCAGGGCATCATCAAATAGCTCCTCGGCCTCGATGAAATTTCCGGCCTGGCGATACGCTATGGCCAAGTCCTTCTTGCTCACGGCCTCCTCTACCGTTTCAGCGCCAGGCACCTCCTCCGGAGCACGTGCTCGGCCGGGGGTCGCGCTCGTAGCAACCAGGCCTGACGAGCACACGTCAGCGAGTTCCGCCGCAACGCGCTCGATACCCAACTCTGTGCTGAGGGAAACCCTGTCGGCGAGGATCGGCGAATGCCGAGCAACATGGCCCGCGTCGACGCCATGCCATACAGGGAGCACGACTTTGTCGCCAGAGGCCTCCCTGGCAAGTAGTCCATTGAGCTCCCGCTGAGGCCACTTCTTGGCGAAGAAGGCCCTACTCAGGATCACCACGCCAAAACGGGATCGGGCCAGACCCCTGTCAATGGACTCCCTAAGACTATCCCCTACCCGAAGTTCGCTCTCGTCTATCCATACACGTAGACCCAGTTCACCTAGCTGCTGAGCCAATGGACGAGCTACGCCTGCCTTGTCCTCCGTCGCATGGCTTATGAATACATCCCATTCCTGCATACCGCCTCCCATAGGCACCAGCGGTTATTCGATCCCGATGGCACCGGGAATGCCCTCTGTCGATGGGATCAATTATAGGAAGGCCAGTGAGGCTGTCAAGGCGTCGTTGCCGACGCCGACCGTGGCCTCGTAGGTTGCGGGCTCGATAGCGGCCGATGAAGAGCGAGATCATGTCGCGGCGGCCGGCTGGCTCCAGAATGCCGGGGGCGTCGTTCTTGACGCTGTTGACGCGACACGAGACGAGAGTGGCGTCGCAACTGCTCAGTGGTCGGAAGGAGCAGGCGCCGCAGCGCCGAGGGATAGACGGTGCGGCTGCTCGCCGTCGCGCACCTGCCGCCGAGGGCGGTCGCCGACCTTATGCGCCGCAGTTGGCTCGCTTGCCGGCGTCGGCTATCCTACCTGCGGGCGGACGGCAGCGGCTCTATAGATTCACGAGTCCGACGCTCCTCCAGCGCCCGGCGGTAGGCGGCCAACGCTCCCAGGCAAACTGGGGGTACAAAGAAAGCGGGGACCCCCCCCGCTTTTTTGTTGCCCTCGGTCCTGTCGGGCTTCAGGAAATGTCAAGGCCTTGGCCACCTGCAAAGGCACCGGGCCGCTTGTAGGTGGTGGAGCAGGGCGGCGTCAGGGACGAGGGGTCGACGGGGAGCCGGCGGTGCTGCACACCAATCCGCCGCTGTACCCGGCCCGCAACCGGCACGAGTGGGGATTCCACCTGCCACGGCTGCCGCGCCGGCCCCTGGGCGCCCAAGGGCGACGCCATTCCGGACGTGTCCCTTTCCCTCCAGCGGAATCGGGCCACGAACCTCGTGGGCGAGATGGGGACGGACAAGACCACTATCGCCGCAGCGTCGGCCTACTTGGCTCGTCCTAGAGCTGATATACTTGTGTAGTGCGAGACATTTCCGAGCTGTTCGATCTCCTGCCCGATCCAGACCGGCTCACACAGTTCGAGGCGAAGGTGCGCCAGATTGCGGACGACCTGTTCACGACCGGCGTCAAGGCGGTCGCTGACAACGGGCCGTTGAATGTGGTCTTGCAGGACAAAGAACTGAGCCGGAAGTTCTACGCCGCCTGTCACGACGGCTACATGACCGGCCAGCGGCAGCTTGTCGAACAGCTTCTGCGCGTCCAGAGCGAGACGAGTGAGGCGAAAGCACGGCTTAAGGCGGCGAGGAAGGCACGTGACAAGAAGGGAGAGGCCCGCGGCAAGCTTCTCATAGCCAGCCTGGCCTTCGAGGAGAAGGTCTTGCGCCGACTTGCTGACGCCCTCGTCTGGGTGCTGTGCGGCGACCGACGTTGGCTCGTGAAGCGCTTCTACACCGGACAGGAGCCTCCGCAACTTGCGAGCAGCAACTACGAGTCTGCGCTTCGCGCTGCGGAGCACATACATGAGTCCGACCCTCTGTCCTTTGCCCTGCTGGCGGACTTGATCTCGATCATACAGGTCGGCGACCTACTGGTCATTACACGCGACCACGAAGGCGGTGCGAAGTTGGGACTCGCAGAGCTCAAAGAAGGCGCACTCAATGAGATCGTCGGCGACTTCGTGGACTTCTTCATAAGGGTGGGCTGCATCCGGGCAGCCTACTTTTTCCGTGAACAATACGGCGAGCATGCAGCGGAGCAGGCTGCAAGGATGATGCGGCAGGCCGGACGCATGGCGGGAGTGGCGCAGGTGGTCAATACCGATAAGGGAACCGACATGCTCACCAATAAGCCTATCCGCCTGTCTGCCGACGAAATCGGTTACTACGACTACGACGACGAATTGGCCGAGCTGCTGGAGAAGGCATCCAAGGATGGGTCCGCCTCCGTAGTCATCGACGGCTGTCTGGTGTTGGGCGTCTACGACTCTCGGAAGGTTCGAGAGCCGGCCCTAGCGTTCTGCCATGACGTCTTCCACCACTTCCATCCAGGCGAAGAGTGTCCAGACCCGGAGGCAATGGACGAGTCCGCCCTGCGTGAGGCTCTGCGGCCGCGCTATCCGATCCACGACGTGGCGCGGTCTGTCACCAACGCTCCCCTGTCCAAGCCAATCTACCTACGGCGCTTCAAGCCCGATTTCATACACGACATTGCTTTTGGCCGCCTGAGAGTATTCGCCTGCTTCGACGCTGAGCCGTTCCTGCGCATCGGGAACGAGATGGGGATCAACATCAGGTGGAGCACGGTCAAGCAGGCCAAGAGGGAGCGCAGCAAGAAGAGCGGCCTCTTCGAGGTCAACGGACGCTACATGATCGCCTCCGATGCCAGCGGCTTGGAGGTATCTCTAGGCGGCGGCTTGTTCAGCCAGATCATCTATGATGGCATGCTGCCAAGCTCAGCGATGCAGATGATTCCGCACATGTTCGATATGCGCGAGACCGGTTGTGGGGTGCCAAAATGTCGTCCGTCTCCGGAGGGTTGAGGCGGTGAGTTATTTGGAGCAGCCTTCAGACACTATGCCCTCAGCGAGGCCCGGCCTCGCTTACCTAGCTCCTTGCGCTCTGCTCTGTCCTGCGCAACACTCCACGCTCCCGGCATGACCTCCTCTTGAGAGTTTCGCCCTCCGCCAGGGGCTCTCCGTCTGGCAGCTGGGTGCTCAATTCCACCACCTTCCATTACCTCTGCTTATAAGGGCGTTGCTGGTACCCGGTTCAGGGCCGTCATTTGACGGCAGTATTCGCCCAGGCCATTTCGGACGCGTCCTCCTAGCCGACGCGCATCGCGTCTAAGCACCTACTGTCGCGCCAAAACTTGACTTCCTTCCCCGTTCGAGTGATGTGTGTCTGTCGACGGCATCCAAAGACGCCGTCCTGTCGGCAGAGCAGCCTCATAGCTTGGGAAAGGAGGTGCATCATGACCACCAAGCGTCAGCGCAAGAAGATCGCCCGCCAACTCCCGCCTGTGGGTACCACTTTCACAGGCCGATCCAGGGGGCAGTCCCACACCGCTGTGATCGTGGGGGCTAAGGACCGCCCCGCCGGAAGGGCCGTCGAGTGCGGCGACCAGCTCTTCGCCTCCCTCAGCGCCGCCGGCAAGGCTGTGACTGGTCATCCCACTAACGGTTGGGTCTTCTGGCATCCCGCTGAGACCGGCGAGCAGTAGCTCC